>Ga0194120_10011422_pt1 | contig 10668 bp, 7 predicted proteins | sample TA2MahCa65mmetaG_FD_148642 | JGI IMG/M metagenome (GOLD analysis project Ga0194120, IMG submission 148642) | Freshwater microbial communities from Lake Tanganyika, Tanzania - TA2015019 Mahale Deep Cast 65m | ecosystem: Environmental > Aquatic > Freshwater > Lake | place: Tanzania: Lake... | reverse complement strand
ACCGCTCGTCGTGCGTGCCCGCTGGATCGTCTGCGGGCCTGAGCGCGTGCTCGAAGGGGCGAGTCTGGTCGTGCGTGGCGGACGGGTCGAGCGCGTCACGCGCGCCCGGGTGCGCGTCGCGCGCGCCCGGGAGGTCGATCTGGGAAATGCGATCGTCGCCGCGGGAATGATCAACGCGCACGCGCACCTCGAGCTGGGAGCGCTCGCAGGCCGCACGCCGCGCGGGAGTGACTTCGCGGCGTGGGTGAGGACCGTGATCGCGCTGCGCTCGCAGTCGAATCCGAGCGAGCTCGTCGCGGCTGCGCGCGCGGGCGCGCGTCGCGCGCTCACGACGGGAACGACCTGTGTGCTCGACGTCGACACGACCTCGGCCGCCGCTCGCGCGCTGGCACGGCATCCGATTCGCTCGGTGGTGATGCGCGAAGTGCTCGACGCCCACGACGGGGCGCGCACGCAACTCGCGCTCGAGCGCGTGCGCAGACCCCTGCGCGCCGCGGGCCGCCGACGCGAGGGGCTCTCGCCCCACGCGCCGTTCACCGTGAGCCCAGCGCTGCTCGCGGGCGCGGCGCGAATCGCTCGAGCGCGCTCCCTGCCCGTGCAGATGCACTGGTCCGAGACAGAGGCCGAAGTGCAGTGGATGTCGACTGGCAGCGGCCCGCTCTCGACTTTGCTCGGCGCTTCGCCGCGGCGCCTTGCGCTCGACCTGCTCGAGGAAGCCGGCCTGCTCGGACCGAGACTTTCGCTCGTCCATGGCAACCTGCCCGCGCGTGGCGAGGCGCGACGACTGGCGCGGCGCGGTGTCACGCTGGTGCACTGTCCTTTCAGCCACGCATGGTTTCGGCGCGAGCGCTGGGACTGGCACGGCTACGCCCGCGCGGGCGTGGAGGTCGCGCTGGGCACGGATTCGCTCGCGAGCAACGAGGATCTCGACCTGCGTCGAGAGCTGCGTCTGGCGGCGGACACCCAGCCTTGGCTGTCGCCCGAGGCGCTGTGGCGCGCCGCGACGGTGGCGGGTGCGAGGGCGGCGGGGGCGAGCGAGTGGCTCGGTCGCCTCGAGCCCGGTTTCGCGGCCGATTTTCTGGTGCTTGCGGCCCAGGCTCGCTCGGCTCGCTCGGCGCTCGAGGAGCTGTGTCTAGGCGCGACCGAGGTCGGCGCCGTGTGGGTCGAGGGGCGATGCGTTCCCTTCCGATAGCAGCCGCGAGGATGCGCGGGCAGGGCCGGCGCGCTACCTTCTTCCGCGCCCGCGTCGTTGCTTTCCGCGGCCGATCCTCCACTCCCTCATGAATCCCTCCGTGTCCGACGCCGACGCCTACGCCGGCGCTCTCGAGCTCCTGCGTCAGGGTCAGCGTTTCGTGCTGTGCGGTCATGTGCGCCCCGACGGCGACGTGCTCGGAGCTCAGGCGGCGCTGCACAGCGTGCTCGAGCGACTCGGCAAGAGCGTGTGGATCATCAACTCCGATCCGCTGCCGTCGCAGCTCGACTACCTTGCGGAGGGCGCGAAGTATCACGTCTACGACGGTGGGCAACTGCCGGCGCACGACGTCGCGGTGATGCTCGACTTCAACGAGCTCGAGCGCACGGGGCCGATGGCCAAGCCGCTCGAGGCCGCGCGCTCGCGCAAGCTCGTCGTCGATCACCACATCTTCGAGGGCCAGCCGTGGTGGGATGCCGCGTACGTCGACGTGCGCGCGGCGGCGACCGGGTTGCTCGTGCGGCGCATCGCGCGCGACCTTGGCGTGCCGCTCGACCTGCGCGCCGCGCACGGCGTGTACACCTCGATCGTCGCGGACACCGGCTGGTTCAAGTACTCCAACACCGACGCGGAGACGTTCGCGGCCGCCAGCGAGGCGGTGGCCCTCGGCGTCGAGCCCGCGCGGCTGTACAACTCGATCTACCAGCGCCAGAGTCGCCAGCACCCGCTCGGCATCGCGCGCGCCCTCTCGCGGCTGGAGTACTACGCGGACGGACGGCTCGCGGTGGTCGACCTTCCGCAGGCGCGCGAAGGCGAGGTGGAGCTCACCGACGGCGACGACATTCTCGATCTCCTGCGCGCGGTCGGGCGCGTCGAAGTCGTGCTGTTCCTGCGGGAGCAGAAGGACGGCGCGGTCAAGCTCTCCGCGCGCAGCAAGACGGACTTCAACGTGCACAGCCTCGCGCGGCGCTTCGGCGGCGGCGGACACGCCAAGGCGTCCGGCGCGACGTTCAGTGGCGCGAGCATCGCGGACGTGCGCGCGCGAGTGGTGGCGGCGGCGCTCGAGGGCTTCTCACAGCGCGGAGCGGCCGCGCGATGAAGCTCGCGCTGATCTCGGACCTGCACGCCAACCGCGAGGCGCTCGACGCCGTGTTCGCGGACATCGCCAAGCGGTCCGTGGAGCGCGTCTTCTGCCTCGGCGACGTGGTGGGCTACGGACCCGAGCCCGAGTACTGCGTCGACGTCGTGCGCGAGCGCTGTGCGCTGTGCCTGATGGGCAATCACGACGAAGCGCTCTTCCGCGACGCCTCGGACTTCAATCCGCACGCGCGCGGCGCGATCGACTACACGCGCGCGCGCATGGAGCCGCGCTGGTACTCCGGCGGCGACAAGAAGCTGCGCTGGCGCTTCCTGAAGGGCCTGCCGCTGACGCACGTCGAGGGGCGCTTTCTGTTCGTGCACGGCTCGCCGCGCGATCCGGTGCGCGAATACGTGCTCTCGACGGACGGGTTCCTCAATCCCGAGAAGTTGCGCGCCGTGTTCGACAGCTTCGAGGGCATCGCGCTCGCCGGGCACACGCACCATCCCGGCCTGCACGACGAGGAGCTGCGCTTCCACGGTCTTGCGGGCGCCGACGAGCTCACACTCGAACTGCCGCCGGGCGCCAAGCGCTTCATCAACGTCGGTTCGGTCGGGCAGCCGCGCGACTCCGACCATCGCGCCTGCTACGCGGTGCTCGAGGACACGCGCATCACGTGGTATCGCGTGCCCTACGACCTTCCAACTGACGGCCGAGAAAATCCTGCGCACGGGCGCGCTCAGCGAAGTGCTCGCGCGGCGCCTCTCGATGGGCAAGTGAGCGCGGGCGGAAACCCGACGGGGGCGGTGAGCCGCGGGGGGGGGCAGTGAGCCGCGGGGGCCAGCGGGCTCGCCGACGCGGCTTCGCTCAGCGCAGGCCTAGCGTGGCGCGCAGGACGTTGCCGAAGATGGCGGGATTCTTGCGCATGCGGCGCAGCGAGTAGGCCTTCCACTCCGGACCGAACGGCACGTAGATGCGCACCGTGTGGTTGGCGTCCTGCCAACGCTTCCACAGCGGCTCCTGCACGCCGAGCAGCAGTTGGAACTCGTAGCCCGAGCGCGCGATGCCCTTGTGCTTGGCGATCGCGGCGCAGCGGTCGCCCATGTCGGCGTCGTGGGTGGCGAGGGCGACGAAGGCTCCGCGCTCGAAGAGCTGCTGCGTGCAGGCGATGTAGGCCTGCCGGATCGGCTCGGGATCGGTGTGCGCGATCGAGCCGGGTTCGAGGTAGATGCCCTTGACCATGCGCACGTTCAAGGGACCGGGCGCGAGCTTGGCGATGTCGTCGGGAGTGCGGAACAGGCGCGACTGCAGCACGAGGCCGACGTTGTCGTGTTCCTTGCGCAACTCCTCGAAGATGCGCAGGGTCGCGTCCGTCGTGCTCGCGTCTTCCATTTCCACGCGCAGGAACAGCGAGCGCTGCTTGCAAAAGCGCGCCAGTGCCGCGTAGTTCGCCCGAGCGAGGCGCTCGGAGGAGCGCAGGCCCACGTGGGTCGGCTTGACCGAGACGTAGGCGTCGAGCTCGGCGGCGACCACGGCCTGCGCGGCCTGCTCGTATTCGCGCACGACGCGGCTCGCCTGCTCCTCGCCGGTCACGTCTTCGCCGAGCACATCGATCACGCCGCAGTAGCCGCGCTCCCGCAGACTCGCGAGGCGCGCGATGGCGGAACCGAGCGTATCGCCGGCCACGTAGCGCTTCGCCACCCTCCACAGGATCGGCTTGGGCACGTGCGGCATGACCTTCATCACGGTCGAGTGGAGGAGCGACATGGAAACCCTAAGAGTGTAGGTTGGGCGGGATCGCTGGCACAGGGGCGCGGCGAGCGTAGGATCAGGTTCATGGATGCCGCGCCGGACGCTGCCCGTTGGGTCGTTTCGACCGTCGCGGACGAGGCGGCGGCGCGCGCGCTCTCCCGCGCGCTCGTCGAGCGGCGGCTGGTGGCCTGCGTCACGTTCACGCGCGGTGCCACGAGCGTGTATCGCTGGGAGGGCGCGCTGCACGAGGACGCGGAGGTGGTGCTGTTCGCCAAGACCACCGCGGCGCGCGTGGCGGACCTCGAGCGCGCCTTCGCCGAGCTGCATCCGTACAAGGTGCCGGAGCTGCTCGTGATCGAACCGGCCCACGTCGGAGCGAGCTACCTCGCGTGGCTGCGCGCGGCCGTCGCGGAGGAGCGGTGAGCCTCGACGCGCCCCACGCGGCGGCGCAGCCGCAGGGAGCCGACTCGCGCGTGGCGCGCTTGGGGCGTTGGGCGGGCGCGCTCGCGTTCGGCGCGTTGCTGCTCTGGCCGGACCTCGGGCTCGAGCCGTTGCAACGACGCACGGCGGCGGTCACCGCGCTCACGGCGATCCTGTGGCTGACGCAGGCCATCCCGCTGGGAGCCGCGTCCCTCGTCCCCGTGGCGCTGCTGCCGATCTTGGGCGTGTTGCCAGCGCGCGAGGCGGCCGCGGTGTACTTCAACGACATCGTGATGCTGTTTTTCGCGGCCTCGATCGTCGCGTCGGGGCTCGAGCACTGGGGCGTGCATCGACGCATGGCGCTGGCTGTCGTCGACGCGGTCGGCACGCGGCCGCGGGCCTTGGTGCTCGGCTTCACGGCGGCGACGGCGTTCATCTCGCTGTGGATCAACAACACGGCGGCGACGCTGCTCATGTATCCGATCGGACTGGCGGTCATCACGACGCTGTCGGCGGAACGCGCGGGCTCGTTTCCGGTCGCGCTGCTCCTCGGCATCGCCTACGGATCTTCGATCGGGGGCGTCGCCACGCCCGTCGGCACCGCGCCCAACAACATTCTCCTCGGCACGCTCGGCGAGCTCTATCCGCAGGCGCCGACGATCTCGTTCGGGAGCTGGGTCGCGGCGTGGTTGCCGTTCGCCGCGGCGTACGTCGCCGTGCTGTGGCTGCTGCTCACGCGTGTGTGCCTGCGCGTGCACGACGGCGAGCTGGCTGCCGACGCGGTCGTGAAGCGCGAGCGCGCGGGACTCGGGCGCATGAGCCCCGGCGAGAAGCGCATGAGCTTCGTGTTCGTGCTCACGGCGCTGGCGTGGGTGACGCGCGAGGGACTCGAGATTGGCGCGCTCTCGCTCCCGGGCTGGGGGAAGTGGCTCGCGCAGTGGCAATCCGCAGGCGTCGTCGGAGCGAGCGTCGAGGCGCTCGCCAAGCACGTCAGCGACGCGACGGTCGCGCTCGCGGTCGCCGTCGCGTGTTTCCTCATGCCTTCGGGCGAGGCAGCGGGACGGCGCCTGCTCGATTGGGAGGCGGTCCAGCGCCGCATGCCGTGGGACGTGCTGCTGCTCTTCGGCGGCGGTTTCTGCCTCGCGCGCGGCTTCGAGGCGAGCGGACTCGATCGCGCGCTCGGCCACACGCTCGCACCGCTGCTCGCGGGACTGCCGTCGTTCGCCGTGGTGCTCGCGGTCGCCGCCTTCATGACGCTGTTCTCCGAGCTCGCTTCGAACACGGTGCTCACCAACCTGATGCTGCCGGTGCTCGCGCAGATGGCCGTGCAGGCTGGCATGGATCCGCGCTTCTTGATGGTGCCCGCGACGATTGCCGCTTCGCTGGGCTTCATGCTGCCGGTCGCGACGCCGCCCAACGCGATCGTGTTCTCGAGCGGGCGCATTTCGATGGGGACGATGGTGCGCGTGGGACTGTGGGTCGATCTCGTCGGCGTCCTGCTCGTGGCTGTGGTGTTCGAGACGTGGGGACGATGGGTGCTCGGCATCGGCTTGCAGTTGCCCGAGTGGGCGCGCCCCTGAGTTTGCCCCCGAGTTCGCCCCCGAATGCGCCCTCGAATGTGCCCTCGAGTGCGAGGGCGGATCCCGCGCGCGCGCGGCGCCGCGGTGGGGACGTGCAGCACTCTCAAGGCTCGGGTCGGGCGCGTCGATGGCTTCCTCCAGCCCGCCATGAATCGGCCGTTCTTCCGCTCTCTCGCGCTGCTCGTGCCCCTGTGCCTCGGGGGCGTGCGAACGCCGCCGTCCGTGGCTGCGAGCGAACCCGCGGTGGAGTGGTTCGTGCTTCAGCTCCCCGCCGCCGCGCCGCGCGCGCGTCCGGACGCCGTCGAGGAGATCGGCCTCGCGGCACTGTGGCGTCGTGGAACGCCGAGCGCGGGCCAGTTCGAGTGGGAGCTGCGCTTCTTCGGCGAAGACACTCGTGTGTCTCACGTCGAGCGTTGGGGCCAAGGTGCGCCGCGGCTTGCGTGGCGCGAGTGGCGGCCGCGCTCGGGGAGGACGCTCTCCGCGGAACTCGGCGCGAAGGGCATCGTGCTCGTCGAGTCGGGTCAGCGTCAGGCCGTGCGCGCGAGCTTGCCGACGCCCGAGGGCGCGCGCTTTCCGATCGCCGTCCTCGAAGCGGCGCGCAACGGGACGCTCGGACCGGGCCGGACGGCATGGCTCGATCCGCTCGCGAGAGCGATCGAGGAACTCTCCGTGCGCGTGGAGTTTTCGGCGCAGCCCCAGCGGGATGCTTCCGGTGAGCTCGTGCTCGAGCGGTGCGTGCGCCTCGACCGCGACGATGGGACCACGGCGGCCGAGTGGACCTTTCGCGGCACCGAGCTGTGGTCCGCGCGCTGGCAGTCCCTCGGCACGCAGGCGCGCCGCGTCAGCGCGACGGAGTGGGAGGCGCGCGTCGCTCGCTGCGGCTCTCTCGCGGGCGAGTCCGCCGCGGAACGCTAGGAGTACCGGCGGGCGCGACGTCGGGAGGGGGGCCCGGCGCGTGGCGTACGGAACTCGTACCGAGCGCGGGAGCGTTTCACCTTGGACACATCTGCGCGCGGCGCTCACCATGGAGGCCTCGTGGGTCATTGGGTTGCGGCACTTTCGCGCCGCGCCCGCCCCCGCGAACGGACCCCGGCCAGCCCCCGATGCCCCAACCCCACCTTGGCGCGAGTCGCGCTCGCCACCGGCTCGCGGCCGTCGCCGTGCTCGCGCTCGCCGCGGGCGGCTGCAAGAGCGCCGCACAGCAGCGCGAGGATGCCGACCGTCAGGCCTACGAGATCCTCGAACGTCGGCGCCTCGAGCTGGCCCTCGGGGAGAGCGACTTCACGATCGAGCCGCCGATGGACAGCCTGCGCCAACGGCTCCTGCGCGGCGAGGACGTCGGTCGGGTCGGCATCGTGCGAGTCCTCGACCTAGCGGCCGAGAACAGCCGCGACTACCAGCGGCGCAAGGAAGACCTGTACCTCGCCGCGCTCGACCTGACACTCGAGCGCTTGCGTTTCGCGCTGCAGTACGACGGCACGCTCGGCGCGCTCGTGAACGGCGACGGCGAGGGCGCGGCCAATGTCGACCTCAGCGCGGGGGCCGCGTTCTCGCGACTGCTCGGCACGGGTGCGTCGATCATCGCGGACATGGGCCTGTCGATGTCGCGCTCGGTGTCGACGGGCGACAGTTGGAAGCTGGTGGGGGCCCCGTTCCTGAGCCTGTCCCAGCCGCTGATGCGCGGCTTTGGCGAGCGCATCGTGCGCGAGCCCCTGACGCAGGGCGAGCGCAACGTCGTGTACGAGCTGCGCGAGTTCGAGCGCTTCCGGCGCACCTTCGCGGTCAACGTGACCAACCTCTACTTCTCGCTGCTGCGCACCGCCGACCAAGTGCGCAACGAGAAGCTCAACATGGACAACCTGACCGTGCTGCGCGAGCGCAACGAGGCGCTCGCCAACGCGGGACGGCTGTCGGACATTCAGGCGGACCAGGCGCGCCAGGACGAGCTGCGCAGCCAAAACCGGTTGATTTCGGCGCAGGAACGCTACGGGACGGCGCTCGACGACTTCAAGCTGTTCCTCGGACTGCCCGCCGAGGTCGAGTTCGAGATCGAGCAGGACGAACTGTACGCGCTCGCGATCGACGAGTCGCTCACGATCGGCGAGCGCGAGGCCATTCCCTGCGCGCTGCGCCAGCGTCTGGACTACATGACGGTGCTCGACCAGCTCGTCGACTCCGAGCGCAAGCTGAACATCGCCGCCGACGCGCTGCGCACGCGCATCACGATCACGGGGACGGGCTCGGCGAACTCCACGCCCAACCAGCCCTTGGAGTACGCGAAGGACGACCTGTCGTGGACGTTGCGGGCCGACATCGACTTGCCGTTGCAGCTCATCGCCGAGCGCAACGCGTACCGCGGGGCGATCATCAACGTCGAGCGCGCGCGTCGCAGCGCCGAGGAGGCGGCCGACCGCATCACGGCCGATCTGCGCGCGAGCCTGCGTCAGGCGCTCACGCGTCGGCAGTCGGTCGAGATTCAGGCCGGCGCGGTGGTGCTGAACGAGCGCCGCATCGAGAGCGCCACGCTCAACTTGCAGGCCGGTCGAGCGAGCACGCGCGACATCCTCGAAGCGCAACAGGCGCTCGTCGATGCGCGCAACGCGCTGACGAGCGCTCGCGTCGACTACTACCTCTCGCAGCTCGCGCTGTGGCGCGACATGGAGCTGCTGCGGGTCGAGGAGCAGGGACTGCGCTTCGCGCGCGAGGGGCTGGCCCTCGCTCCCTCCACCGCACCCGCCACGAGCGCACCCAACCACGCATCCGCCGGCGATTCCGGCGCGCAGGAGACGCGATGAAGAACCGTCAGGCTGGAATCAAGGCGCTGCCCCTGGTGATCGGAGTGGCCCTCGCCGGCGGGCTCGGCTGGTGGGCGCTGTCGTTCTCGAGCTCGAGCGCGGCCGAGGAGGCCTCGAAGGTGCGCGGCGCGGGTGTGCAGAAGGGGCCGTTGCGCATCAGCGTGATCGAGCGCGGCAACCTGAAGGCGGCCGACGCGGTCAGCATCAAGAGCGAGATCGAAGGCACCTGCACGATCCTGTGGATCATCCCCGAGGGCACGGTCGTCGCCGCGGGCGACCTGCTCGTCGAGCTCGACACGGCGCAGCACGTCGACCGGCGGCTGCAGCAGGAAATCTCGGTGCGCAACGCCGACGCGGCGTTGGTCAAGTCCACCAAGAACTTCGAGATCCAGCAGAGCCAGAACGACAGCGACATCAAGAAGGCCGAGCAGAAGCTGCTGTTCGCGGACAAGGACCTCGAGAAGTTCGATGCGGAGCAGGGGGAGCGCACCAACCAGCTCGCCAAGGCGCAGGAGCAGATCACGCTCGCCGAGGAGCAGTTCAAGCAGGCCGAGACCAAGCTCAACTGGTCGCGCGAGCTGTTCGAGAAGGGCTTCCTCACCAAGACCGAGCTCGATGCGGACGACCTCGCTCTCAAGCGCGCGGGCATCCAGCGCGAAGCCGCCAAGCGCGACCTCTCGCTGCTCGAGCGCTACCAACTCGAGCGCGATCGCATCGAGTTGCAGAGCGGGCTCGACGAGGCGCACCGCGAGCTCGACCGCGTCAAGCTGCAGGCCGCGGCGAAGCTCGTCGACTTCGATGCCGACATGCGCACCCGCGCAGCGCAGTTGACGCTCGAGCAGGAGAAGCTCGACAAGCTCGTCTCGCAGATCTCGAAGGCCAAGATCTCGGCTCCGCGCGGCGGCATGGTCGTCTACGCGCAGCTCGAGCAGAACCGCATGGGCCAGAGCCAGCCCATTCAAGAGGGCACGCAGGTCCGCGAACGACAGGAGATCATCACGATTCCCAATGCGGCCGGGATGGTCGCGCAGGTGTCGCTGCACGAGTCGGTGCTCAAGCAGGTCGCCGTGGGGCAGACCTGCATCGTCAAGATCGATGCGCTCGGTGCGCGCGAGTTCCGCGGCCGCGTGAATTTCGTGGCCGTGCTCCCGGATCAGAACTCGTGGTGGGCCAACCCCAACATGCGCCTGTATCGCACCGAGGTGCAGATCACCGACGGTCACGCCGACATGCGTCCGGGCATGAGCTGCGCGATCGAGATTCTGGTCGAGGACATCGCCGACGCCCTCTACGTGCCGGTGCAGGCCATTTTCCGCTCCGGTGGCGATCAATTGGCGTTTGTCACTTCCTCCGCAGGCGTGGCGGAGCGCGTCGTCAAGACGGGACGCTTCAACGACCGGTGGGTGCAGGTGCTCGAGGGTCTCACGGAGGGCGAGCAAGTGTTGCTCTCGCCGCCGCCGAGCTTCTCACCGGTCGCTGCGCCCGAGGCGAGCGCCGCGAGCACGATCAGCGCTGGGTCGGTCGAGGCGGGGACGCCCGGCAACGGCGCCGCGGGCGCAACGACTCACTCGGCGGGTGCGTCGGCTCACTCGGCGGGCGCGGCGGCGGGGGGTGCTCCGGCGGAAGGTGCGCGCAAGGCGACCGACGGTGGCGCGGCGCGCGATGGCGGGGATGCCGCGACGCGCGGCGCTCGCTCGGGCGGACGCGGCAACATGGATCCCTCGCAGCTCGAGGCGCTGCGCAAGCGCATGGAGGAGATGACTCCCGAGGAGCGCGAGAAACTGCGCGAGCGCTTTGGCGGCGGTGGCAGTGGTGGTGGCCCTGGCGGCTCGCAGGGTGGTTCTCAGGGCG
>Ga0194120_10011418_pt1 | contig 10671 bp, 5 predicted proteins | sample TA2MahCa65mmetaG_FD_148642 | JGI IMG/M metagenome (GOLD analysis project Ga0194120, IMG submission 148642) | Freshwater microbial communities from Lake Tanganyika, Tanzania - TA2015019 Mahale Deep Cast 65m | ecosystem: Environmental > Aquatic > Freshwater > Lake | place: Tanzania: Lake... | reverse complement strand
TTCTTCGCCAGATCGAGCCCGATGATGGTAACCTTTTGCATGGACGCCTCTCCTATCGTCGCAGTCTTCGACAACCGCGACCTTGGCACATTGATGCCGTTGGTGGGGCGTCCACCCCATCGGCGTGGCGGTTCTATACGCGACGGCGATGATTTTTGTCGCCTTCCCTTCCGCGGCTCATGGTCACGAAGCGGGCCAGGAGCGCCTCCTCAAGTCGAAGGCCGAGGTTACGACGTTCTGCTTGAGCAACAAGCACGACTCCGGACATGCGCATTCATTTTGTTTTGACTCCTGCCAGCTCGGTTCGACTCCTGGTCTGACGCCGGTCGTTGTCGCGGCAGCGCGCTGCGCGATCGAAGTTGCGACGCGCAGTGAATTCACGCAGCGCTTCGGCCATGTGTCCGACGCTTCGCCAGACGATTTACGGTCGCGCGCGCCACCGCGTCCTTTCTGACGTCTCCCACAGACGGCTTTCGTCACGCGGCTGCGCCGCTCAAATCAGCACGACATTTGACGCAAAGCGCTCTTATGCGCTTTTGCGCGTAACCCTGGAGCCTAGGTCGAGCCAAAGGGCCCGCGATGGCTGTGTGAAATCATGTTTTTCTTCGCCAATGTCGCAGATTTGCTGCTTGCGCCTGTGCAAGCGGCGATCCTCGTCTTTTTCGTGTATGCGCTCTTCGAAACGGGCCGCATGGCCGTCCAGGCGGCCTTGCGCTTCTCGGGGCGCCACGCCTTCAAGCAACAGTCCTTCGCGACGCTGAACGGCGCGGGGGACGCTTATCCAATCGCGCGGCTTTACTCTCGGGACGAGAGCCTGACGATCGATGATCTCGACGTCGCGGCGATGAAGCGGCTGGAGCTCATTCGCATCGCGACGCGCGTCACGCCGCTGCTCGGCCTGATGGCGACTCTCATTCCCATGGGACCGGCCCTCGTCGCTTTGACCAAGAACGACGTCTCGCAGATGGGCGAGCTGTTGCGCTCGGCGTTCTCCTCGGTGGTGCTGGCGTTGGCGGCCGCGTCGCTGTGCTTTTGCATCGCGTCGGTGAAGCGGCGCTGGTATGCGGAAGAGCTGGTCTCGATCCGGCGCCTCGTGAACGGCGCGCCGGCGGGAGGCGCGAAATGACGCTGCGCCTCCTTCAGGAAGACGAAGAGCTCGATCCGATCCTCTCGGTGGTCAATCTCGTCGATGTGTTTCTCGTGCTCGTGGGCGCATTGATGATGATCATCGCCGCCAATCCCATCAATCCTTTCGCGTCAGAAAAGGTTGTCGTGGTGAAGAACCCCGGCGAGCCGAACATGGAGATGGTCGTCAAAGACGGCCGGAAAATCGAAAAATACAAGGCGACCGACACGATCGGCAGTGGCGAAGGCGCCCGCGCCGGCGTCGCCTATCGGATGAAGGACGGCTCCTTCGTCTATGTCCCCGAATCGAACGAAGGCCCCGCAACATCGCCAACCGATTTGGGTCGGCAATAGGAGCGCGTAACATGACGCAGAAGCAGAAACGCCTCTCTTGGCTCATTTTCCTCTCGGCGCTGACCGTTGGCGCGGCCGCGCTTCCTGCGGCGCCGCGCGCGCAGACGCCCGCCAATGTTTCGCCGGGCACCGCCGCGCCGGAGGGCGCGAAGGTTGGCGTGGGACAGCCGGAAAAATTGGGTCGGCCGGATGGAGCGGGCCGTCCCGAGGGAACGGGTCGTCCCGCGGCGATGGGCAGGCCGCAAGGCGCTCCCGCAGACGGCGGGGGACGGCCCGCCTGGACCCGAGGCGCGGAGAGCGGCGCCCCCGCCGACGCGAAACCGACGGAAAACCGTCCTTTCGTGGCGAAGCCGGTCAACGGCAAACCGTCGGTGGCGGTCCTGGCGCGCGATCCGTCGAGCCCCGCCAAAGGCAATCTCGTCAGCAAAATCGCGCGTGAGCATGGCGTCGATCTCGACTTCGTCTTTGTCGACACGCTGCCGCCGCCCGCCGTCGCCGCCAAGCTCCGTGGCCGCGATCTCGTGCTGTTCGACTGGGCCTATGAGTCGGGCTTTCAGCAGTTGCTCGCACGCACAAAGGACGCCGTCGCCGACTTCGACGGGCGGGTGTGGGGCGGCCTCTATCATCAAAAGCCTGACGCCAACCGCGGACTGACCGGAGAGCAGGCGAACCGCATTTATGACTATTGGACGAACGGCGGCGTGGAGAATTATGCGCGTCTTGCCGATTACATCGTGGTCGACATATTCGGCGGCGCCGGGAAAAAGGCCGCCCCTCCCCTGCCCCTTCCCGAAAACGCCATTTATCACCCGGACGCGCCGAAAAAGATTTTCGCGACGCTCGCGGATTATTTCAGTTGGCGCAAGCCGAAGCCCGGGCAGAAGGTCGTCGCCGTCGGCTTCCACCGGATCGAGGTCGCGAACGATTCCTTGCTTCACATCGACGACGTGATCCGCCGGATCGAGAAGAAGGGCGCTTTCGCTTTGCCCTTCTTCGACCCGAATGACGGCCGCAAGATCATGCCTCTTCTCAAAGACGGCAAGGGCGCGCTGGCGCCCGACGCGTTGATCGCCTTCACCGGCCTCTATACGACCGTCGACGAGCAGGTGAAATTCGCCAAGGAATTCGACCGGCCGATCCTTCAGGCGATGACTTATCGCAGCGGCTATGAAGATGAATGGCGAAAGAGCGAGGAGGGACTGCCGCTCTTCCAAATGGGCGTCAATTACACGTTGGCCGAAATGGCGGGGCGCATCGACAATACGCTCGTCGCCGCCAAGCGCCGGTCGGACGACGCGCTTGTCGCCATCCCGGAACAGGCCGACGCGCTCGTCGAGCGCGCGCTGGGGCAAGCCAATCTTCGCCACAAGCCGAACAAAGACAAAAAGCTCGCGATTCTCGTCTGGAATTCGCCTGAAGGGGAAGAGAATTTCTCGGCGTCCTATCTCAATATCCCGGCAAGCGTCGTCGAGATCGTCAAATCTCTCCGCAAGGACGGTTATAATGCGCCCGAAGTAGATGAGGCGACCGTCATTGCCAACGTCAAGAAATTGATCCGTCCCTACTACCGCACCAAAAACGACGCTGAACTGAAGAAACTTGTCGCGGAGGGCCTAGCCGACCGCGTGCCGGTTGAAGAGTACAAGAAGTTCATTGAGGCGCTGCCGCAAGAGACGCAGAAGGGCTTGGCGGACGGCTGGGAGAAACCGGAGGACACCTATCTCACGCTGAAAGAGGACGGGCACGCAGACTTCATCGTGCCGCTGTGGCGCATCGGAAATCTGATCATTATGCCGCAGCCTTTGCGTGGCGCGCGGCGCTCAGAAGAGTCCGACATTCTGCATGACAAGAAGCGGCCCATGCATCACGCCTTTCGCGCCGTCTACTATGATATCGTGCATAAGCAGAAGGTCGACGCGATCATCCATCTCGGCCTCCACGGCACGCAGGAATGGGCGCTCGGCAAGGAGCGCGCGCCCTCCGTCTTCGATGACACGCAAACGACAATCGGCAATGTCCCCGTCATTTATCCTTACGCCGCGCATGGGCCGGGCGAAGCGATCATCGCCCGCCGCCGCGGACGGGCGGTGATGATTTCGCACAATGAGCCGCCCTATGCGCCATCCGGCCTTTACGGCGACATCGCCGAGCTCGACGCGCTCGTGCATCAATATGAAGACGCGACCGAAAGCGCGCTCAGGGAGCCGATGCAAAAGCAAATTTTCGAAAAGGCGAAAAAGCTCAATCTCCTTGGCGATCTAGCCATGACGGAGGCGGATGTCGCCAAAGATTTTCATGCCTTCTTCGAGAAGCTCGACAAGTTCATGCATAGGATGGCGGGAATGCCGCAACCGCTCGGCTTCCATACTTTCGGGAAAGTGGCCGCGGCGGACAAGACGCTGTTGACCATTCTGCAAATTCTCGGTCCGGACTATCTGAAGGTTTTCGAAGAAGAGCCCGAACATGTTTACGCGCAGCCCTATCAAGAGATCGAGAAGCATCCCGCGTTCACAACGTTGCGAAAAGCCGTTCTAGAGCGCTCTGACCTCTCGCAATTTCCTGCGGCGTCGCGGCCGCATCTTGAGGAGGCGCGCAAGCTGTACGCGAAGTTCATGGCGCCGATGGAGCTGCAGAATCTCTCCCACGCCTTGTCGGGAGGCTACATCCCAACATCGACGGGCGGAGATCCCTTACGCAACCCCGAGGTCGTTCCGACAGGCCGCAATCTATACGCATTCGATCCGCGCAAGATCCCGACGAAGGCCGCATGGGAGGCGGGCTCCAAGCTCGCCCGCGACCTGATCGAAAAGTACAAATCGGAGCATGGAGCCTGGCCCGACAAGATAGCATTCTCGCTTTGGCAGACCGAGACAGTGATTCATCTCGGCGTGGTTGAGTCGCAAGTTCTCTATATGCTCGGCGTTGAACCGATATGGAACCAGCGCGGCGACGTGACTGGCGTGACCGTCATTCCACGCGATCAGCTCGACCGGCCGCGCGTCGACACCGTGCTCTCGCTCACCGGCCTCTATCGGGACAATCTGCCGGAACTGATGAATCTTCTGCAGGGCGCCGTAAACAAAGTTGCGGCTCTCAAAGGGGAGCAGGACAATCCGCTCGCCCTCAATGTCGAGAAGACATTGCAGGCGCTTCTCGCCAAAGGCGTCGATCCGGACAAGGCGAAGCGTCTGGCGCGTGTGCGCATGTTCGGCAACGAAGCGGGCCTTTACGGCACCAAGCTCCCCGAAGCAACGGTGGCCTCAGGCATCTGGGACAAGGAGTCGACTCTCGCCGAAACTTATCTCGACCGCATGAGCTTCATCTTCGGAACAGAGCCCGATCTTCACAGCATAAAGATCGACGGCGTCAATCTTTACGCCGATGCGCTACGCGGCACAAAAGCCGCCGTATTGTCGCGCTCCAATAATGCCCATGGCATCGTTTCGCTCGATCACCCGTTCGAGTATCTCGGCGGCATTGGGCTCGCGGTGCGTCATCTCGACGGCAAGACGCCCGAACTCTATCTCTCGGACCTGCGCAACACCCATGATTTCAAGAACGAGACAGTCGCGGAATTCATGGCCTATGAATTGCGGTCGAGGATGTTCCATCCACGATACGTTCAGGAGCTGATGAATGAACGCTACGCGGGCGCGACCAAGATGGTCGACAACCTCAATAATTTCTGGGGTTGGAACGTCATGGACAAGTCCAGCGTGCGCGAGGATCAATGGCGCGAATTCTACGAGGTCTATATCAAGGACAAATACAATCTCGGCCTCAAGGACTATTTCCAGAAGAACCATCCGGCGGCGCTGGCGCAGCTTTCGGAGCGCATGCTCGAAGCCGTGCGCAAGGGATACTGGGATGCGCCGGAAGAGGTGGTGAAGACGCTTGTCGAGACGCATGAGGAGATCGCGAAATCGCACGATCTTCACATGAGCAATGAGAAAGCGGCGGAGTTCATCGTGGCGAAGGCAGCGGGCTACGGCCTCGCCGCCGCCATGCCCGCGCCGCCGCAACCCGCCGCGCAGGCCGAGGCCGCCGCCCCGGCTCCGCCGCAGCAGGTCACGGGCTTGAAGCTCGAAAAGCAGGCGCAAAGCAATGACAGCCCGGACACGCCCCAATGGCGGCTCTACGCCGCGGTGCTCGGCGCCGTCGGCGCCGGCGTCGCTTTTGAACTTGCGGTCGCCATGGCGGCGCGGCGGCGCGCGTAACGAAGACAAGATGCGGTTTGGAGGCAAGGACGATGGCGTTTCTCGACTTGATCCTGAGAAGGTGCGGATTCGAGGATGCGCAAGGCGCGCCACCGTCGGCGATTGTTACGAGGCAGCGCGACAAAGCGACAAAGAAGGTGCAGCCCGGCGGGTCGCCGCTGTATCGCTGGTCTTTCGTCATACACAAATGGACAGGCCTCGCCGGCGCCGTTTGGCTCGCGGTTTTGGGCCTGACCGGCTTCTTTCTTGATCACGACAGCTGGCGGTGGCTGATGCAGAGCAAAGCGCCCTCGTGGCTGACGACGCATGAACTGGAAGAACAATCCGCGCGCAACACCATCCGTCACCTGCAGATTGATGCCGCCAACAGCGCGAATCGCCTCGCCGGCGGTCCGCGCGGCGTGTGGGTTTCGCGCGACGGCGGCGCGAGCTGGACGCCGACCGCGTTTCAGAAGGGCGATCATCCGCAATTGCTCGTCATCGAGCCGGACACGGCCAAGGGCTGGGGCCGGTTATGGCTCGGGACCGACGACGGCGTTTACGTATCGGAGGACGGCGGCGCCAGCGCGCGTCTCGCCACTCTCCAGGGCGAATATGTCACGGGGCTTGCCGCGGGGTCGACCTTGTCGGAGATGCTCGCCATCGTCGATCGCTCAAGAGTCTACCGCATCGACGCCGACGCGCCGGAGAAGATCGAAGCGATCGAATTCGCGCCTCTAGGCGCCGAGGCGCGGCCGCTCGACGCGCAGCTCAATCGCTTCATTCACGATTTGCATTTCGGCCGTGCGCTCGCGGGTCCAACGGCGTCGCTTGTCGCTAACGACATCGGCGGTGTCGGCATGTTCGTTCTTTCCGTCACGGGCCTCCTTTATTGGGGGCTGCCCAAATGGTGGAAGGCGCAGGCGAAACGCAGAGGCAATGCAGCGTCGGCGCGAACCTCGAAACAAGCGAAGAAGGCGACGATCATCTGGTTGTTCAGACTTCACAGCGTCACGCTGGGGATCGCTTCGGCGTTAATGCTGCTCTACCTATCGATCACCGGCATTTTTCTCGGCCACGGACGCGAACTCTCCATGTGGATGCGGTCGGTGAAAATACCGCAGGCCTATCTGACGCCGGCTTTCGGGGTGTCGTCGTGGGACGGGTGGCTCGATTCGATCGTCGCCTACCCGGACATGCCGGGCGCCTATACGATCGGAAATCGCGTCGGAATGTTCACGACCGTCGATGGCGGCCAAACTTGGGCGCGCGAGGAGAATCCGAATGGCGAGCCGGTCCGGCTTGCCGCGCGCATGCGGCGTCTCGACGATCAGATTGTCATGGCCAATGGCATGGGCGGCGCGTCCGCCATTCGAGGCGCCAACGATGTAAACCGCGAGGTCAAGATCGGTCCTTCCATGGGCATGATGGGCGCGGGAGGTCATCGCGGCGGGGCGCATCACGGAGGCGCGCCGGGCGCGGATGATGGGTCCGCCGCCGCGGCGGGCGGACACGAAGCAAAGCATGAAACGCGCGGCCAGCAGGGCATGTCGCGTCGCGCGCAAATGGCTGGAATGGGCGCGGGAATGGGCATGGGCGGCATGGAGAACATGTTCATGCCGTCGGACGTGACCCTTTCCGACGGCAAGCTGCTCTGGAAGAGCTCGAACAAACTTTGGATCACCGACCGAGAGGGCAACGAGATCGGCAAGCAAGACATCAACATGCCCTCCGATCCGGGCACGCCGTTGTTCACCTGGCTGCTGCGGCTGCACCTGGGGACGATTTTCTGGTCCGAATGGAAGTGGGTGAACGACATTTTCGCCGTCCTCGCTGTTTTCCTCAGCGTCACGGGGCTTATCCGTTGGTGGCGAAAGAAGTGGGCCTAGTTGGGCCGGCGCGACCAACGCCGTCACATTGCTGCGGGCGGGGCGGCGGGTAACAGCTGCGCCGGTCTGATTTGTTGTTTGCTCGCCATCGCCGCGATCGCCGGCCTGGGTGGTTGCGCCTCAAGTCCGGCCTCTCCTCAAGCCCAGACTCGGCCGATTGCGGACTCGCTGAGCGTGGCCAAGGCGATCGGACGACCCAGACACGCCCGGTTGCAGCCGTTACGGCCTGCGCCGGCGCAACAGCCGCGCCGATTGTCTCGGCTCTCCGCCCTTTCCGACTTCTCCGCAAAAGCGTGAGCGCAACATGGAACGCAGGCTGGTTGTGGGAATATATTGAGCGGTGTCAAATTTGCCGTGACCAATTCTTGGAACAAAATGCGCGGTCGCATAGCTTGCTTACGCGTAACGTTCATCAAGCCTTCCGCGATTTCGCGCTGCTCACCGCATCGCATTAAGCGCGCCAACGTTGTTGGGCCGGTCTATCCCAAGTTCTCGAATCTTTCGCTCAATGCGGCGTCGAACGCATCAGCGCTGTGTCGGAATAGCCACACTAAAAGGAATTTCAGCCGCTCTACGCGCATTCAATCAATTTTGTGACATCTGCGCACTTGTTAGGCATGCGCAAGAGACTTAAGCAGGAGCGTCTTCGATTGCGTCCGCGGCGGGTAGCAAGAGAATGTTGGTGCGGCGACTCACGACGATCCTGGCGATATGCGCCCTGTTCGTGCACGGCGCGGCTGTGCTTCGCGCGCACGGTGGTTTGAACGGCGCCGGACTTTCCCTATCTGAGTTCCGCTGCGCGCAAACGGCCGACCCGGGCGCGTCCGTTAAAAGCGGCTCGCCCGATCATCCTGGCTCGCCCGTTCACGCCCCTTCTTCTCTGGAATGCGGCTTATGCACCCTGTGCGGCGCCGCCTTCGCTACGCTCGCAGTAATTCTCGTAATCCATGCCCGCGGCGCCGCGGCCCCCTTTCAGGCGGCGCTGGCCGATCGCGAGGAAGCGCGGGCCTTGGCGCTTGACTTCCTCCGGCCGCCGCCGCGCGCGCCGCCTATCCTCTCCTGAGTCTTTGGACCATCCGCATACCTCTTCGTAGTCGCCGGGCGGCGCTGCGACTCAAGTCCCCTCAGGAGTAGCTCAAATGCCTCGCACCGCCCTTCGGCGCGGCGTCTCCGCCTGCGCGCTCGTCATCTGCGCCATAAGCTGGCCGCATTCCGCCGCCACTGCGCAACAGTCGCTTCCAGTGATCAACGTGGGCGGCGCCCGAGCCGCCCATCCGGCGCAGCGAATCGCCGGAGCGGCAGCGGGATCCGCTTCTTCGACCACTGCAGGCCCAACGGCTAACGCCGGTTCGCCCACCGCGGCGCAAATCTGGTCGCCCAACCTACCTAACGGCCAATGGGCTTTCGTGAAGAAGTGGGATATCCCCAATCCGGTGATAAATAACATCACGCGCAAGGAAATCGACCGGCGCGTCAACATTATCAACGCGCAGGACGCGGTGAAGTATTTCCCGAGTCTTTATGTGAGCGAAAGCCGCAGCGGCACTCAATGTAGATTGCAAACGCGCAGCTTCGCCGACAGCACTGAGCGAAACCATATTTATCTCGACAATATCCCGCTCAATCCGTTGATCGGTCGCGGCGGCCAGGGCGGGTTCTATGGCGGCCTGCTCGGCTTTTGCAAGGTGATCTCGCCGGAAGAAATCGAGCGCGTGGACTTCATCACCGGCCCCTACGCCGCTCAATATGACGGGCGCTCAATGGGCGGCGTGCTGACCTTCACCTCAAAAATGCCGGATAAATTTAAGTTCACCGCCAAGGAGACGGTCGCCGTCAGCGACTGGAACTGGGCCGGGATACAGCGCGCGTTCCCGCGTTCGCTCACGGAGCTGACGCTGGGCGATCGCTGGAACAATTTTTCTTGGTTCGTGACGGCGAATTATCAGTCGTTCACGCAGGGGCCGAACGGCTGGATTCCCCTTGCCAGCTTTGCGACGCCTGGCTGGGTGCCCAACGAGTTTCTCTCCTGGACCCGCGCCGGCTTCCCGGCGCGCGTTGTCGGCAACAACGGGCTCACCGAAGGCAATCTCGTCAACACCAAGTTGAAAGTCGCATACGATTTTACCCCGACCCTGCGACTGGCTCACACCGTCGGCGTCTTCACCGAGGATCGAAACATATTCGGCGAGACCCTGTATTCGAATAACAACAATCGCTGGTATACGTTCTTTGGACCACGATCGACCGCGAACCCCACCGGTTACGGCGACTTCAGCACCGCCTTCGGCCGCCATCAGAGCAACGTCCTGCTCAACGCGCTGTCGCTGCGGCAGAACACGGGGGGAGTCTTCGACTTCGATCTGGCGGCGTCGTACTTCTATCTGATGCACGACGTCTGGAATAACCCTCTGCAAAACGTGGGAACGGGCCCGACCAATCGGATCGGCGGCTTCACCTCGACCGGCCTCGTGCGGAAGGAGACCGGCGACTACTGGGGGACGCTGGATTTGAAGGGCATCTATCGTCCCTTCGGCGAAGGCGGCGCACATGACATCAGCTTCGGCATCTACGGCGACGAGGCCCACGTCTCTGCTCCGACCTATCTCTCGACGCGCTGGGCGGCCGGCGAATCTTCGACGATCGGCCATTTCTATTCGACGATCGCCAAAGGCACCACCCGCACGCAGGCGATGTGGTTGCAAGAAGTCTGGCGCTTGCATCCCATGCTCAAATTCACCGCCGGCATACGCGGAGAGCATTGGAACGCTTCGGACGGGTTCAATCATACGGCGACGCCGTCCGCGATTGGCGGCATTGTGACGGCGGTTCAGGCGCCGGTCTATCAGCCCTATCGCGCCAGCACGCGGTTTTCGCCGAAGGGGGTGCTGGAATTCAAACCTTACGATAACTGGACAATCAGCGGCGCGGTCGGCATGGCGAACCGCTTCCCGGTCGTCTCCGAGCTTTACGCCTTAACAACGAGCTATGGCCGAAAGTTGGTGACGGCGTGAATCGGTAAGGCGGCGTATCGTGGGGGTGTTCGAGCCTCCACTTCTCCATCGAAGGAGTGATACGCCGTGTCCAACGATAACGTCATCAAACTGATT
>Ga0194120_10011416_pt1 | contig 10673 bp, 7 predicted proteins | sample TA2MahCa65mmetaG_FD_148642 | JGI IMG/M metagenome (GOLD analysis project Ga0194120, IMG submission 148642) | Freshwater microbial communities from Lake Tanganyika, Tanzania - TA2015019 Mahale Deep Cast 65m | ecosystem: Environmental > Aquatic > Freshwater > Lake | place: Tanzania: Lake... | reverse complement strand
AGATCAAGCGCCGCTTGTCGCCCCGCGCGCGAGCGCGGGGCGCGGATTGAAACAGGTACACACGCCGCGCGAGATCAAGCGCCGCTTGTCGCCCCGCGCGCGAGCGCGGGGCGCGGATTGAAACTTCAACGGCTGGCGCTCTGCAAATCGGCGAGTCGGTCGCCCCGCGCGCGAGCGCGGGGCGCGGATTGAAACACCACCGCTGGCCAGAAGCTTCGGGCCGAAAGAGTCGCCCCGCGCGCGAGCGCGGGGCGCGGATTGAAACTTTGATCCGATGTGTCACCGACCAATGGCGCGCGGTCGCCCCGCGCGCGAGCGCGGGGCGCGGATTGAAACCAGGCTCTTCATGTACTCCCGCCCGGCGGCCCGAGTCGCCCCGCGCGCGAGCGCGGGGCGCGGATTGAAACACGTCGATTACGTTGCGGGCTGAGACCCGCACCGGTCGCCCCGCGCGCGAGCGCGGGGCGCGGATTGAAACAACTATCTCATGGAGAGATTGCCCGACTCTCTTTGGTCGCCCCGCGCGCGAGCGCGGGGCGCGGATTGAAACTCAACGCTTTCTAGCTTCGACGAACTCAGTGCGGGTCGCCCCGCGCGCGAGCGCGGGGCGCGGATTGAAACAGGTTTCCCTGGAGTTCCACGATTCGCTGTGTTGTCGCCCCGCGCGCGAGCGCGGGGCGGCCTCGTTGTGGCGGCGCGCTGGGCCTATTCCAAGCCAACTGGACGTAGTCCGCCGCCATTCCCCTTATCCTGGCCCTCTCCCTCAGCTCAGTCTCAGGCTCTCCGGGAGAGAATTCGCCCAAGCAAAGTTTCGCGCATTGAACCCCTGAACGGATTTTTGGACCACGGATTTCGCGGATTTCGCGGATGGAGAAGCTGCATTATCCGTGTAATCCATGTAATCCGTGATTGAATCGGGTTCGTGGGGAGGGACGGGGAGAGGAGGGCCGTCTTCATGGGATTTCCCCTCTCCTCAAATCCTCTCTCCACTCGTTCCTCGCGGGTCGAGGAAGAAGATCCCTCCTGTTGAAATCAAATGCCGTTCCCAGGTTTATCCGAGTGGTGCGAATCGCTTTTGGGTCGCACGGACGTTTGCTCCACGGCTTCGCCCCCAGCCGTGCCCCAGCGGAATGCTTGCTGGTTCGCGCTTGACGGGCGAATTGCACCGGCGAATCATGCTCACGTTCTCGTAACCAGGTTCCTAACAGAGCCCGTCTCTAACCGGAAAGAAAGGAACTATGAAATCAAACCTGCTGTCCTCCGCCCTCGTCCTGCTCGCGACCGGCCTGCTGGCCGCCACCGCTCAAGCCAAACTGTCCGACTCGTTGAAAGCCGGGAAACCCGACCTGAAATCCATCGGCCCGCTCGCGTTCGGCCCCGAAGGCATCTTGTTCGCCGCCGACACCAAAGGCGCGGCGATCTTCGCCATTGCCACTGAAGACACCTCGCCTGCTCACGGCAGCCACGCATTGAAAGTGGAAGCTATCAACCAAAAAGTCGCCGCGCTGCTCGGCACCAGCGCCGACCAGATCCTGATCAACGATCTGGTGGTGAACCCGATCTCCCGCAACGCCTACCTGGCCGTTTCGCGGGGGCGAGGTCCTGAAGCCATGCCCGTGCTCGTGCGCGTAAAGGCCGACGGCAAACTGGAATCGGTCGCGCTCGACCACGTGAAGTTTGCCAAAGCGGTCCTGCCGGACGCGCCCGTCGATGGCGTGGTCGGCCAGGGCAACCGCCAGAGCAATCCGCGCATGGAATCCATCACCGATCTCGCGTTTCTCGAAGATCGCGTGTTGATCGCGGGCCAATCCAACGAGGAATTCTCTTCAACCTTGCGCGCGGTTCCGTTCCCTTTCAAGACGGTTGCCAACGGCACGAGCGTCGAAATCTATCATGGCGCCCATGGCCGATTTGAAACCAAGTCGCCGGTGCGCACGTTCGTTCCGTTCAAAGTCGGCAGCGAACCGAGCCTCCTGGCCGCGTATCAATGCACGCCCCTGGTTCGATTCCCGATTTCCGAGTTGAAACCCGGCGCCAAAATCAAAGGAACGACCATTGCGGAACTGGGCAACCGGAATCGCCCGCTCGACATGATTGTCTATCACAAAGGCGGCAAAGATTACTTGCTGATGGCCAACAGCAGCCGCGGGGTCATGAAGATCACCACGGACAACATCGAGAAGACCGACCCGATTCTTGCGCATGTCCCCGATGGCGCAACCAAAGGTTTGACTTACGAAACGATCAAGGATTGGACCGGCGTCGATCAGTTGGATCGCCTGGATGACCAGCTTGCACTGGTGTTGCGTCGCGGCGAAGGCGGCGCGCTGAATCTCGAATCCCTTCCGCTTCCGTGAGCCGCCGCAACACTCCGGATCATTCCATTAACAACCTTGCGCAAGGCAGGGCGGACCGCCAAGTCCGCCCTGCCGCGTTTAGGAAAGGGCTATTGACCATGTGGCCAGCGGCCCGGAGCGCGGCCTTTAGGCCGCTTCGAGTTCCAGCGTTTGGGGAACTTTGCAGCGCTAAGAGCGTGTTGGGAAAACCCGGAGCGCGGCTGTGTCGTCCTCGACCAGCCGCAGCACGGCACGGATTTCCGATGCACTGGGCGCCATTCACGCGCCGCGGCTGGTCTCCGACACAGCCGCGCTCCATTTTCAAAACACGCTCTAATCGGCATGAATGCCGCGCTTCGGTTCCGAGCGATTCGGGGCCGCCGGCCCACCGCGCCAGTGAGATGAGACACATCCCGATCCTGGCAAGAGAGATTGTGGTGGCTGCGCTGTTGTCGTTGTTTCTGGCCGGCTGCGTGAGCCTTTCTTCGGCCACTTCGCGAACTCGGGGCTCCGCGGAAGCCGGCGCGGTTGCGACCGCTATCCAGGACGGTCTGACGATTCGCTGGGTGCGGGATCCAGCAGATACCAGGCAATGGGCCGTTGAACTGGAGGGTTTGAGTTCCGAAGCGGTCAGGGCCTTGGCCAGCGTTTCGTGGAGCGACGCGCAATGGATGAAACTTCTGAGCGTGTATGTCGAACCTATGTCATCCGCCGCGGCGAATGATCTGCCTCCTGTCCAAGGGCGTTATGAGACCCTCAAGGATCGGATTCGGTTCGAGCCTCAATTTCCCGTGCAACCGGGAGTCCCTTATCGAGTCGAGGTTCATCAGGAAGCGCTCCCTGGAGCGCCTCCTGAAAAATCCAGAGTGACGGCGGCCTGGTTTACACTGCCGACGCCTGCTCGAATTCCCAAAACGGTGGTTCAGCGCGTTTATCCGACCTCAACGCAGTTGCCGGAGAATCTTCTGAAGTTCTACATTCAATTCTCCGGGCCGATGAGCCGGGGCGGAATCTACGAGCACATTCATCTGCTGGACGGCGCGGGCAAGGTTGTGGAATTGCCGTTTCTTGAACTCGATGAGGAACTCTGGAATCCAGAGATGACCCGGCTGACGCTTTTCATCGATCCTGGCCGCGTCAAACGAGGGGTTCGCCCGCTGGAAGAGATCGGTCCCTCCATGCAAGCCGACGGACGTTACACGCTCGTGATCGACAAGGATTGGCGGGACGGCGATGGCGCTCCGTTGAAAGCAGCTTACCGGAGGACTTTCGAGGTCGGTCCCCCGGACCGCGATCCGCCCGCTCCAGCCGCCTGGAGAATCAGCATTCCCAAGGCCAGGACGCGCCAGCCGCTGGTGATTCGCTTTGCCGAGCCCATGGACAACGCGCTGGCCCGGCGGCTGATCTGGGTCACGGATACCGGGCGGCGCAAACTCTCCGGCAACGTGGTGCTCGCGGATCTGGAGCGGGAATGGAGTTTCGTGCCGGACACGGACTGGCCAGTGGGCCGCTACGAAATCGTCGCCGACACGTTGCTGGAAGATCTGGCCGGCAACAGCCTGGAGAAACCCTTCGAGGTGGATGTGTTTGAACAAGTGGATGAGAGACTGTCGAAGAAGACGGTAACACTCCCCTTCGAAATCAGAAGTCGCTGAAAAAACAGCAAAAGAAGCCTGCGCTTCCAAAATTATCTTTTTCGCAAAAAGAAAGAGTGATTAAGTAGGCCGCATGGCACCGTCCGAGCGAGAGGGCGAGAGGATTTTGAGAGGCATCCCGGTCTCGGCTGGCGTGTGCCGCGGTAAAATCCTCGTGCTGGGCAAAACCAGCGACTCCGTTCCCACGCACCACATTACGGACGAAGAAGTTCCTCGTGATCTGGATCGGTTGGAGGATGGGCTGGTCCAGACACGCCAGCAGGTCATCGACATTCAACACAAGGTCGAGCAAGCCATGGGGTCGAAGGATGCCGCCATCTTCGACGCGCATTTGCTGGTGCTGGAGGACCAAACGCTCATCGATGAAGTCAGCCGCCTGATCCAGGAACAGAAACTGAACGTCGAGCGCGCGTTTCACCAGGTGTCGGAGAAATATGCAGCCGCCCTGGCCGCGATGGATGACGAATACCTCCGCGAACGCGCGGCCGACATGCGGGACGTGACGGCGCGGGTGCTGAACAATTTGTTGCAGCGTCCGCACGAAACGGATCTGCGGAGTCTGCCGGAGCCTTGCATCATCATCAGCTACGACCTCGCGCCCTCCACGACGGCGTTGTTGGACCGCAAGATGGTTTTGGGATTTGGCACGGACATCGGCAGCCAGACGTCGCACACGGCGATTATGGCGCGTTCCATGCACATCCCGGCCTTGGTGGGGCTTCGTAACGCGAGCCGCCAGCTCGAAACCGGCCAATATGCGCTGCTGGACGGGTTCAACGGATACCTCATTCTCAATCCGACCGACCAGACTCTGTTCGAGTACGGCCAGCTTGCCCGGCGCCAGATCAACCTCGAAGAGCGGCTCCGGGACGTTCAGGACCAGCCGTCCGTCACGCTGGACGGCTCCCGCGTCGTCCTCTCGGCCAATGTAGAGCAGGCCGCCGATGCGGATTCGGTCAAAGCCTGCGGCGCGGAAGGCGTCGGTTTGTTTCGCACGGAATATCTTTTTATCAATCGCGAAACCTTGCCGTCTGAGGAAGAGCAGTATCAGGCCTATCGCAGCGTCGCGGCGGCGCTGAAGCCGCAACCGGTGCTGATCCGGACCCTGGATCTGGGCGGCGACAAATTCCTGCCGCACCTGCAGGTCCCGCGCGAGATCAACCCCTTTCTGGGCTGGCGGGCGATTCGCTTTTGTTTGCAGGAGCGCGAGATTTTCCGCGCCCAACTCCGCGCCATTCTGCGCGCCAGCGTCGAAGGCAACGTCAAGCTCATGTATCCGATGATTTCCGGCCTGGATGAATTGAACCAGGCCAACGCCCTTGTGGAGGACTGCAAGGCGGAATTGCGCGCGGAGAACATCGCCTTCAACGACAGCGTGGAAATCGGCGCCATGATAGAAATCCCTTCGGCGGTCATGATCGCGGACAGTCTCGCCAAGCGGGTCAAGTTCTTCAGTCTGGGCACGAACGATTTGATCCAGTATTCGCTCGCGGTCGATCGCCTCAACGAAAAGATCGCACACCTTTACGAACCGACGCATCCCGCCATCCTGAGCCTGATCAAAATGACCGTCGAAGCCGGGCATCGCAATGGCATCTGGGTGGGCGTGTGCGGCGAAATGGCCGGCGATCCGACGATGGTGCCGCTTTTGTTGGGCCTGGGTGTCGATGAACTCAGCGCTACGCCGTCCGTCGTTCCGCAGCTTAAGTTCCTGATCCGCCGCCTCAAGCTCTCCGAAGCGAAGGAAATCTCCCGGTGGGCGCTCCAGCAAGAATCCGCCGCGGAAATCCTGGCTCGCGCCAAGGCCCTCGTGCATCAGGTAGCGCCGGGCCTGTTCGATGAAGGCGTGACCACGAACTAACGGATCACTCCTTTGGTCCCTTGGGTTTCTGCTAGATTTGCCCTTGACGTCGATCTCGGCAGGGTTACGGTGCAAACGGAACTTGAACTCGGAGCGCCGCACGATGCCAAATCCGTTCATCCATCCGCAAGGTCGGACCCTTTCCCGGCGCGCGATGATCCAGGCTGGAACCATCAGCTTGCTCGGCCTCGGAATGAATCACCTCGCGCCTTTGCGCGCCGCGGCCGCCGCGAGCGAGAAAAAGACCTCTCCGCGGGCAAAGTCCGTAATCTACATCTTCCTCTCCGGCGGACTCGCCCAGCACGAGAGCTTCGATTTGAAGCCGGATGCGCCTCTGGAAATTCGCGGCGAGTTCAAGCCGATTCCTACGCGCACGGCGGGAATTCAGATTTGCGAGCACCTGCCGGAACTCGCCCGGCGCAGCCATCTCTGGGCGTTGTGCCGGTCGTTGACTCACGGATCGAACGATCACTCCACCGGCCATCACATCATGCTCACGGGCCGGTCCGAACTGCCGACCGGCTTCGATCCGAACCAGCCGAGGTCCACGGATTGGCCGTCCATCGCCGCGTTGACGAATACGTTGCTGCCTCCGCGCAACAACCTTCCACCCGCCATTGTGTTGCCGGAACGCCTGGTGCATCGAACCGGTCGCGTGATTCCCGGACAATTCGCCGGTTTGCTCGGCACACGGCGGGATCCCTGGTTCTTGGATGCGTCGCCGTATAATCCGGAGAACTACGGAGCCTATCCCGAGTTTCTGTTCCATCATCGCGAAGGTCAGAAAACCCAGGCGAACCTCGTGTTCCGCGCCCCGAATTTGTCGCTGCCTCCGGGATTGGGCCCCGAGCGCCTGCGCTCGCGCGTTCATCTCGCGGACGAATTGAATCGGCAACGCGACTTCCTCGAACGCGCCGCCGAGGCGGAGACCTTCGACCGCTATTGGCAAATGGCCGTCTCGCTGCTGACCCACCAAAAAACCGTCGATGCTTTCGACGTGACGCATGCGAGTCCGAGGTTGCAGGATCAATACGGACGGAATTCTTTCGGGTGGTCGCTCCTGCTGGCGGCGCGGTTGATCGAAGCGGGCGTCAGCCTGGTCCAGGTCAACCTGGGCAACAACGAAACCTGGGACACGCACGAGGCCGCCTTCCCGAATCTCAAAAACTTCTTGCTCCCGCCCATGGACAATGCGGTGTCGGCATTGCTCGAGGACCTGAGCAGCCGCGGCTTGCTCGACAGCACGTTGATCGTCATGGCGGGTGAATTTGGCCGGACGCCGAAGATCTCCACGATTCCGGGCGCGTCACTGCCTGGCCGCGACCATTGGGGCGCGGTGCAAACGGTGTTCTTCGCCGGCGGCGGCGTGCGTGGAGGAACGGTGATCGGCTCGTCCGATGCGCATGGCGCTTACCCAGCGAGTGATGCGCAAACGCCCGAGAATCTTGCCGCCACGATCTACAGCGCTCTGGGAATTCCGTCGACCGCCACCTGGCAGGATACGCAAGACCGGCCGTACACGCTCTATCAGGGCAAACCCATCGCGGGGCTTATTTGATCCGTGACTTCTCCAGCACCGACTCGATCTTCTTTTGCAGCTCAGCGCTGACCTCTTCAACCGAGCAGTGGCCCTCGACGATGGTGAAGCCGTAGGTGGATTGGATGCGCTTGAATTGTTGCTCCACCAGCGATTGATACTTGAGGAAGCTGTCGAACATGTCGCGCGAAAGGCCCAGGTCCATGCCGCTCTCCCAATAGTCCAGCGCGAGATTCTTGGCGAAGTTGCGCTGGATGAGCTCTTCGGGCGCCACGTTCAGATAAAAAACCGCGTCCGGAACGAGGGCGATGCCGTAAAGATTTTGAAGCCATTCTTCATCCATGCCCCGAACCATGTCGCGCACCATGAGCGTGTAAATGTAGCGATCCGCCAGGACCATGAATCCCGATTTGAGCGCGGGCAAAATCACGTTTTCCAACTGGTCGGCAAAATCCGTCGCGTAAAACAAGCTCAGGGTGATCCGGCTGAGAATGTTGCCTTGCTGCGCCTGGTCGAGTTCTTCGGCGACGAGCGTCGAGCGTTTCAAGCCGACCTGCACGGTCGCGTGGCCGCTGGCTTCGAGCCATTGCACCAACTGCGCAATCTGCGTGGACCGTCCGGAACCGTCCGCGCCTTCCACCACGATGAGTTTGCCCGACAATTTCGCCGGGTCCACGCCCGGGATGCCATGGCCGTAGAACCGCTTGGGCGACCGGTGCGGGACGAAAACCGGGGGCGCGACAACGCGCGGCGGCACGGAAGGCTTGCGGGGCGATTTGGCGGAGCGGGCAAGGGTCGTCATGCGCGGGTTTGCATCAGTGTTTCGAGTTCAAGAAGCGGCTCAAATCGATCCGGTTGGCGACGAGTTGGCGGACCAGGCTTTGCTGCGTTTCGACCGCTTGATTGGCGTCGATCACCAGGAACTTAAATTCCGTGCTCATGGCGAGGTATTGTTCGAGGAGGCGGCCTTGGAAGATGCGGAAGCTTTCGTATGGATCGTGCGAAAGATTCAAGTCCATTCCCGCCTCGAAATACTTCAACTCCGGGCGCCCATCGAGAATGCGCTGCAGGGACACCCCCAGCTTCGCGTTGAAGAAGAAGACCAGGTCCGGCAGCGCGGCGAAACTGTAATTGCCGCGAACCCACTCCGGCAAACAGCCGCGCACGGTGTCGCGCGCGAACGCCGTGAAAATGTACCGGTCGCACAGCACGAGGTACCCGGCGCGCAGGAGCGGCACCAGTTGACGCTCATAGCGGTCCGCGAAATCCGTGGCATGAATCAAACTGAAGGTGGTGGGGGTGAGCAGTTCGCGTTTCTTGCCCTTGCTCGTGGCGTTCTTCACGAGCGTGGATGAATTCCATTCACTGAAGAATACCTTGGCGCCCTGCAACTCGAGCCAGCGTTTCAGCAAATAAATCTGCGTGGATTTTCCGGAGCCATCCAATCCCTCGACCGCGATCATGCGGCCCGGAAAATCCAGTTCTGCAAACGTCTTCATCCTGCGTCCATGCTGGCGAAAACCTACGGCCTGCTGTGGAGAAGACAACTTTTTTCGAGGTGCCCCAAGATGCCGCTCGACCCTGGGCAGCCGTTCCGGCAGATTCCCCGCACCGAATCCCCGATGCGCTGACCGCCAGAGCCTATGACCGCCGATGCCTCGACCGACACTCCCCTGGACCGCGCCCGCCGCAAAGCGTACTGGCGGTTGCTCCCGTTGCTTTTCGTTTGCTACGTCATTGCCTATGTCGATCGGGCCAACGTCGCCATCGCCAAATTGACGATGACCCGCGACCTGCCGGGATTCGATAACGCGGTGATCGGCTTCGGGGCGGGCGTTTTTTTCGTCGGCTATTTCCTGCTGGAAATTCCCGGCACGCTGCTGGTTGAGAAATGGAGCGCGCGAAAATGGATCAGCCGGATCATGATCACGTGGGGAATCATGGCGGCTCTCACGGCGCTTGTGAAAACGCCGGGTCAGTTTTATGTCGTGCGATTCCTCCTCGGACTGGCTGAGGCCGGTTTCTTTCCCGGCGTCATTGTGTATCTGACGCACTGGTTTCCCAGCCGGGACCGCGCCCGGGCGCTGGCTTATTTTTTCGTGGCCACGCCCATCGCCCAACTGATCAGCCCGAAAATCTCCAATGCGCTTTTGAAAATCGGAACCGACGAAATGATCAATGGCGTCCCCGTGCATCGCCCCGAACTGCTCGGCCTCGAAGGCTGGCAATGGGTTTACATTTTCTGGGGACTTCCGGCCATCGTTCTCGGCGTGATCGTGCTGTTCATGCTCACGGACCGGCCGCGCCAGGCGAAGTGGCTCTCACCGGATGAAATCGCCGCGCTGGAGACCAAATTGGACGAGGAAAAAGCCCATCGCTCCGGCGGCCGGCGCCTGACGGTCTTCGAAGCGTTGCGTCATCCCAAAGTGCTTCTGCTGGCGGCGGCATATTTTTGCACGGTCACCGGCAGTTATGGCGTAGAATTTTTTCTGCCCAGCATTTTGCAGCAATGGTACGCGTTGAAGTTCGACGCCATCACCTGGCTCGTGCTGCTCCCGCCTTGCTCGGCGCTCGTGGGTCAACTGTTTGTCGGCTGGAACTCGGACCGGCTCAAGGAACGCCGCTTCCACGCGATCACGCCAATCCTCCTGGGCGCGACCGCGCTGGCGCTGGCGCCGCTCACGCGCGGGAATTTGCCGCTCACGATTGCCTGCTTCATGGTGGCGTTCCTGGGTTTCAAAGCGTATCTCCCGGCGTTCTGGACGTTGCCCAGCCTGTTTCTCACGGAAGCGGCGGCCGCGGGCAGCATCGGCCTCATTAACTCAATCGGGAACCTCGGCGGGTTCCTGGGCCCGTACGTCCTGGGAAAAGCCGAAACGTTAACCGGCTCTTTTGTGGGAGGGCTTTATTATCTCTGCGTGTCGATGATGGTTTCCGCTTCCATTATCTTCTGCCTGGGGCTCGGGCGCAGAGAGGTGAGGTGAGCGGGAAGGCGGCTTCGTCGTACACCCTCTCCCCCTCGGTGGGGGAAAAGGGACGGATGATGGGGTCCGTTCGTGTAGAGCTTCCTTGGTTCAGAACCATGCCCACGGCCCATGAACCGAAAACTGTGCGGACCGCAGCCTTCAGGCTGCTTCCGGCCCCGCGCTGGAGTTCAGCGTTGAAGCGGCCTAAGGGTCTGTGCAAAAATAACTTCCGGTTTTGGCGGGAGCGCCGCCTGGCCGGATGCAAGGCGCGAGGAGGGAGCATCCCCGTTTTGGGGCTGTGACCGACGAGCAACGCCG
>Ga0194120_10011414_pt1 | contig 10674 bp, 9 predicted proteins | sample TA2MahCa65mmetaG_FD_148642 | JGI IMG/M metagenome (GOLD analysis project Ga0194120, IMG submission 148642) | Freshwater microbial communities from Lake Tanganyika, Tanzania - TA2015019 Mahale Deep Cast 65m | ecosystem: Environmental > Aquatic > Freshwater > Lake | place: Tanzania: Lake... | reverse complement strand
AAGCAACGTGATGAATTCCCCCGACTCGATGTCAATCGACACGCTGTCGGCGGCCTTCACGGTGCCGAAGGTCTTGCAGAGGCCGCGAAGCTCGACAAGTGGCACGGCGAAACTTTACTCCGTCGGCAGCGGGCAGACGGAGTCGGTAGGGCGAGCGTCTACAACTCGCCGAGCAGGGTGTTCATCCGAACGATTTCGTCGCGTTGCGCAGCGATGATGGCCTCGGCGAGTTCGCGAACGCGGGGGTGCTTGCCGTCAGCGAGAACCTTTCCCGACATGGTGATTGCACCTTCGTGGTGTTCGATCATCATCTGCAGCCACATCCGCTCGAAATCGACACCCATAGCCGCGTCAAGCGAGTTGAGTTCTTCGTCGGTCATCATGCCGTGCATCGAGTGGTCATCCATCTTGTGCACTGCGTGGGGGTCTTCTTTTTCGCCCCACTCGGCGAGCAACGCGCGCATGTCGGCAATCTCGGGTGCTTGCGCGGCGCGAATCTCGCCGGCGAGATCATTGGTAGATGCGGATGCTTTGTCGGTCGACATCATGTCGGCCATCTGAATTGCCTGCTCGTGATGGGGGATCATCTCCTGCACGAACGTGAGGTCGGCATCGTTGAATGGGGCCGAGTCGTCGTTGTTGCCCGATTCGCCGCCGCCCGAACATCCGACGAGCACTACGGTGGCGAGCGCCGCTAAGGTTCGTTTGATGACCACCACTGTTCTGCACATTTCGGGGATGTTATGTCAGAACTGTGTGAAGCATGTGACCGAAGCTCTGCGAGGCGTGGCAGGGGTCGACTCAGTCGAAGTGTCGCTCGAATCGGCGTCGGCCACCGTGCACTCTGGTGGCGCTGTCTCGCACGATGCGATGAAGACCGCCGTGGAAGGGGCGGGCTACGAGCTTTCGTCGTGATCGGTCCCGAAGTTTTGCGTAAACCGGGTGTGGCGCTTCCGCGAACTCTCGGTTCGGTCAACCAAGTAGGCCGATTTCGCGGTCCAGGGTCGTCTTGGTGCTCACCAATCGGTGAGTGCACCAGTAGACATGACTTTGTAGGACAGCCCGAGTGAACCACGATTCGTCGTCAGCGCACGGCTTGAATGACCCGCGCTTCGAACACGACGCGTGCGCCGTGGGCGTCGCGTTCTTGCCGGCCGACGGCACGCTCGCCGAAAAGACCAAGGCGGCGATCATCGACGTTCTCGAAGACGAGCAGTCCATTGCACTCGGATGGCGCGAAGTGCCCGTCGAGCCGTCGTGCCTCGGTGCGAACGCGCACAAGATGATGCCGTCGTTCGCGCAATTGTTCGCCGCGATGGCGCCAAGTCGCGAATGATGTGTCACCCTGAGGCTACGGTTTAGGTTGTGCAGGTTCCCGACGATCTCTCGTACACCACTCAACACGAGTGGGTGCGCATCACTAACGGCGTTGCGCGTATCGGCATCACCGACTACGCCCAGGATGCGCTCGGCGACGTGGTGTTTGTTGGGGTGCCCAGCGTCGGGGCACGGGTGAATGTCGACCAATCGTTCACCGAAGTGGAGAGCACCAAGAGCGTGTCCGACATTTATTCGCCCGTGAACGGCACGATTTCTCAGGTGAACACCGATCTCGCATCACAGCCAGAACTACTGAACAAAGACCCGTATGGTGCCGGCTGGATCTGTGAAATTACCATCGACGGCACCGTGCCCGCCCTGCTCGACGCAGTCGCGTATCGGGCGCTCGTCGGAGCCTGATAGCCAAGCGCCATGCAGTACGTGTTTTGCAACCAGTGCGGGCACCGAGATCAGCGTCAAAAACATTGAGTTGTGGTTCGGCGAGCGTCTGGTGCATGCTCGTACGGCCAGCATTGCCCCGCGGTCGGCAAACTTTAGCGCGCGGTAATCCATGACGGAAAATCGTCGTTCGCCACTCGACGCGCTGCATCGCGAACTCGGAGCCAAGCTCGTTCCATTCGGTGGCTGGGAGATGCCGCTGTCGTATCCGAGCGGCACTATCGCCGAGCACTTAGCCTGTCGCAACGACGCCGCACTATTTGATGTGTCGCACCTCGGCACCGTGCGCGTGGATGGTGCGGATGCATTCGATCGTCTGCAACATGCGCTGACCAACGACCTGCGCAAGATCGGTGTCGGACGCGCGCAGTACACCCACTCATGCAATGAAGGCGGTGGCGTCGTCGACGACATCATCGTGTGGTGGATAGCCGAGAATATTTTTGATGTGATGCCAAATGCCTCGAATACCCAACGCATCCTGCAATCGATTGGTGGCGTCGACACGACGGCGACACGAGCGGTGCTGGCCGTGCAGGGCCCGCAGGCGCGCGAGCGTGTGGCGAGCATCTCTTCGGCGGCCGCGAGCGTGAAACGTTTCTGCGTGCAACAGGTGAACCTGCTTGGCGCTGATTGTGTCGTCGCGGGAACCGGTTACACCGGCGAGGATGGCGTCGAGATCACCGTGCCGTTACCGCACGCCGAGCGCGTCGCCCGAGCGTTTTTGGCTGCCGGTTTGCAACCCGCTGGACTCGGTGCTCGTGACACGTTGAGACTCGAGGCCGCCCTGCCGTTGCATGGGCACGAGTTGTCGGCGGACATCACCACGCTGGAAGCCGACTTGGGTTGGGTGATTGGTTGGGACAAGACCGATTTCATGGGTCGTGCCGTGTTGGCCGATCAGCGCGCCAACGGTGTCCGACGGGTGTTGTGTGGTTTGCGTACCGAGTCGCGCCGCCCACCGCGAGATGGTGCCCGAGTGTTGAGTCAGGGAAGGGATGTCGGTGTGGTGACGAGTGGCAATTTCTCGCCGGTACTCGGGGTGGGTATCGCCCTGGCTCTTGTAGAGCCTGCGTGTGCGACAATCGGCACCGAACTAGTGCTACGAGTGCGCGACACAGAAATGGCGGCGCGAGTGGTCAAACGCCCGTTCATTACCCGCTAGCGCCGAGTCGGTGCAGCGAATGTGAGTTTCATGTCGACCGGCGGTCGGTTCACGCGTTACGCGGGTCAACCGTATTGCCGGCTGGCCAAGGCCTCGAGCGGCTCACACGAGCAAACGAGATGGCGATCGCCGTGCGCGGCATCGATGCGTGACACGGGCGGGAAGTAGCCACGCGTGCGCAGTGAAGCAATGGGGAAAAGCGCCAGTGAGCGGTCATATCGGCGCTGCCATTCACCAGCGATGTCTTCGACGGTATGTGGTGCGTGGTGTAGCGGGGAATCCTCGACGTTCCATTCGCCAGACTCCACGCGGGCGATTTCAGCGCGAATGGCGATCATCGCCGCACAGAAGCGGTCGAGCTCGGCGAGTGATTCACTCTCGGTAGGTTCCACCATCAACGTGCCACCCACCGGAAAGCTCATCGTCGGCGCGTGGAAGCCGTAATCAATCAATCGCTTGGCGACGTCGTCAACCGACACGCCAGTGCGCTTGGTGATTTCACGCAAGTCGAGGATGCACTCGTGAGCAACAAGGCCGTTGGCACCGCTGTACAACGTGGGGAAGTGATCGCGCAGTCGGTGCGATATGTAGTTCGCACTGGCGATCGCCTGTGCCGTGGCACGCCGCAATCCATCCGCGCCCATCATCCGGACATACACCCAGGAGATCGGCAGGATGCCCGCTGAACCAAAGCGCGCTGCAGACACCGGGCCGACGGGTGAGTCAGTCGTGCCGAGCGGATCGCTTGGCAGGAATTTGGCGAGGTGATGGCGCACCGCAACCGGGCCAACACCCGGGCCACCGCCGCCATGCGGGATGCAGAACGTCTTGTGCAAGTTGAGGTGGCTCACGTCGGCACCAAGGAGACCTAGCTTTGCGACACCAACGAGCGCATTGAGGTTCGCACCGTCGATATACACCTGCCCACCATGGCGGTGCACCTCGGCGCAAAGTTCGCCGACCGCCGTCTCGAACACGCCGTGGGTCGACGGATATGTGATCATCAACGCCGCAAGTTTGTTGCCGGCCCTCGCACATTTGTCGCACAGGTCGGCGAGATCAACATTGCCTTCGCCGTCGCACGCGACGACCACGACATCCATCCCGGCCATCACCGCACTGGCGGCATTGGTGCCGTGTGCACTGGAGGGGATGAGACAAATCGTGCGTTGCGAATCGCCCCGACTGTCGTGGTAGGCGCGAATCGCGAGCAGACCTGCGAACTCGCCCTGACTGCCGGAATTCGGCTGCAGGCTTACGGCGTCATAGCCCGTCACCGAGCACATCATGTGCTCGACCTCGTGCACCAGTTGCCGATATCCGCGAACGTCGTCATCGGGTTGATGCGGGTGGATGTTGGCGAACTCGGGCCATGTCACCGGAATCATCTCCGTGGTGGCGTTGAGTTTCATCGTGCACGAACCGAGCGGGATCATCGTTCGGTCGAGTGCCAGGTCCTTGTCGGCGAGACGACGCAGATAGCGCAGCATCTCCGTCTCGGTGCGATAACGATGGAACACTGCCTGCGACAGAAAGTCGTCGCTGCGCATGTGCTGGTCGTGAGTCGCGATCACCGTCGTGCGCTCCTGTACCTCGGCCGTCGTGGCGGCGACGCCGAACGCCTGCAGGATGTCAACGACCAACTCAGCATCGGTGGTTTCATCGAAACTGAAGGCAACTGTCGAGGCGTCTACGCGACGCATCACGATGTTCCGCTCGAGAGCAATGCGATGCACGGCTTGCGCATCAACATCGCTCACCGTGATGGTGTCGAAGCGCGAACCTGCGGCGATTGTGCCGACGCTCCGTTGTGTCAGCAACGCCAAGGCGGCGTGGGTAAATGCGCTGATGCGTTTGGCGATCGCCTGCAGGCCGTCACGCCCGTGCCATGCTGCATAAAATCCGGCGATGTTGGCGAGCAGTACTTGCGCGGTGCAGATGTTTGAGGTCGCCTTCTCGCGACGAATGTGCTGCTCGCGAGTCTGCAGTGCGAGTCGCAGAGCCGGACGACCGGCCGTGTCGATGCTCACGCCGACGAGGCGGCCGGGCAGCGAGCGGGTGAACTGCTCGGTCGCCGCAATGTAGCCCGCATGCGGGCCACCGCCACCCATCGGCACGCCGAGTCGCTGTGCACTACCGACGGCGATGTCGAAACCCAACGACGCGGGCGTGGTGAGGATCGTGCTGGCCAGCGGGTCGGTGACGCACACCGCGATTGCGCCGCGGGTGTGGGCAGCGCTTACCACACCGCGAACCGCAGCATCAGCCGCAATCAATCCGCTTGACGACGGCCGCGACACCACTACGCAGAAGGCGTCAGCGGATGCGAGTTGGTCGAGTGGCAACACCAGCACGTCGATACCGACAGGTTTGCAGCGGGCTCGAAGCACGCTGATGTGTTGCGGGTGGGTGTCATCATGGATTGCCACGCTGCGGCTGTCGCTCTTTGCCGTGCGGCGCGCCATCGTGACCGCTTCGGCAACCGCCGTCGCCTCATCCAACAACGAGGCGTTCGCAATGTCGAGGCCGGTCAATTCGGTGACGAGCGTTTGAAAGTTGAGCAGCGCTTCAAGGCGCCCCTGGCTGATCTCGGGTTGGTACGGCGTGTAGGCGGTGTACCACGCGGGGTTCTCGAGCACGTTGCGCAGCACCACAGGCGGGGTGATGGTGGGGTAGTAACCCGTACCGATGAGACAGCGGCGAACGATGTTGTTATCGGCGATCTTGCGCAACTCAACCAAAACGAGATGCTCGGCGACGGCCGGTGGTAAGTCAAGGGCGTCATTCACGAGAATGCTCGGCGGCACGACGGCGCGCAACAGTTCCTCGTTGTCTGCATAACCGAGCGCGTGGGCGATTTGTATCTGCTCGGCGCCAGTGGGCCCGATGTGGCGGGTTTCGAACGTCATGTTGCCTCGTGGTGCGACCGTGGTGGTAATGAGACCGAGCGGCCTCATCACCCCCGCTGTTTTGGCACCTGAGAGCTTCCGCGGCGTGCCGCGTTTCCCCTTCGGTTGAGGAGTGGTCAAACTCCTCGCTTTCCAGCGTTGCGAGTCGTCTCGGTCCTGGTACCTGAGAGATTCCGGGGCGGTTGCTCCTTCGGTGTGATGTCGCGCTGGCTGCGCGGGTCACTCTCCCGAGACGGCTATTGCACACCCAAGCGTAGCCAGTGGACCTTGCAACTTCGCGTTCGAACTCGAGCGCCGTCAGTCGGTCTCGCAACTCGACATCGTTGATGCAGCGATTGTCCGCAGTTTTGCCCTCTTGCACGGCGAACGCAGGCGTACTACCCTTGGGGGGTAATTTTTATTCACTAAACGTGGAGTTGGGGGAAAGTTATGAGACGACGAAGAGTTTTGGCCGCGGCATTCGCGGTGGCAGCGATGTTCGCAGTTGGAGCCTGCGGGGGTGGCGACTCGGCGACTGACGAAGCAGTCACCGAAACTGAAACCGAATCCACCGAAGCTGAAACCGAATCCACCGAAGCTGAAACCGAATCCACTTCGGCACAACCCCTTGCGTACTTCACACCGTGGGACGCTGGGGCGGCCCCAGTCGACTGCCGCCCGACGGACGGTAGTCCGCTCAAGGCCGCGTGGATCTATGTTGGTCCGCACAACGATGGTGGTTGGTCGCAGGCTCACGACGAAGGTCGCATGGGCGTGCAGGAAGCCCTCGGTGACAAGGTCGTCACTACCTATAAAGAGAACGTGCCCGAGGGTGAGCAGGTTGGCCAGGTGATTGAGGACCTCATCGCTGATGGCAACAAATTGATCTTCGGCACCTCGTTTGGTTTCCAGGATGCGTTCGTCGCGGCTGCCGAGAAGCACCCCGACGTGTGCTTCGAGTTCGCCACCGGGTATAAGAGCGCTGTGAACCTGTCGCAGTTTTTCGGTGCTTCCGAGGACACTGATTTCCTCGCGGGTATGGCGGCGGGTGCCGCATCGAAGACGGGCAAGCTCGGCTACCTTGCATCCTTCCCGATTCCCGAGGTTCTTCGCGGTATCAACGCATGGACCCTCGGTGCGCGCACTATGAATCCGAAGGCAACCGTGAACATCGTGTGGGTGAACTCCTGGTTCGATCCGCCGACTGAACGCAAGGCAGCCGAGGCACTGATCGCTGGTGGCGTGGATGTGATCGGTCAAAAAGGCATCGACTCGCCGGCCACCGGTGACGCGGCGAAGGCCGCGGGCGTCCCGTGGACCGGTTACGGCCGCGACCATTCCGAAGGTTACGAGAACGTCTGGTTGACCGCGACCGTTTACGACTGGGCCATCTACGAGACAAGTCGTGCGCAAGCGGTGCTCGACGGAACGTGGGTCGCAGGTAACTATCACGGAAACATTGCTGACGGTTTCGTCAGCCTCGCCAAATACGGTCAATTGGTCTCCGCCGAGACACGCGCAGCCATCGATGCGAAAAAGGCCGAACTCGCCGCCAACCCCAGCAGCATGTTCACTGGTCCGCTCAAAGACCAAAGCGGCAAGGAGCAGTTGCCGGCGGGAAAACAACATACCTATGGTGAGTTGATGGGCATGATGTACCTCGTCGAGGGCGTAATCGGAGAGATTCCAGCAGGCTGATTTCGCACCACTGTCGGAAAATCTTGGGGCGGGCCGAAAGGCCCGCCCCTCGGTATTTCCACACCGTTTCCATTATCGTCTCAAGGGCGTCGCGTACCAAAGACTTGAGGGGGTAACGGTGATCGATACCGCTTTACACATGTCGGGGGTGGTCAAGAGATTCCCGGGTGTCGTGGCTAACGATGGTGTCGAATTTGACGTGCGCCAAGGCGAGGTGCACGCACTGCTCGGCGAAAACGGTGCCGGCAAGTCGACGCTCTCGAACATCATTACCGGTCTGTACCGTCCCGATGACGGCGTTATCGAACTCGACGGCGTACCGGTTAGTTTTTCGTCGCCGAAAGCCGCCCTCGACGCAGGCATCGGCATGGTGCACCAGCACTTTCGCCTCGTGCAGCCGTTTACCGTCGCCGAGAACGTGGTGCTCGGCAACCCCGAGACGCCGTTTGTTATTGACTCTCGCTCGACCAACGAGAAGGTTGCAGAACTGGCCGAGCGTTTCGACATGGCGGTCGATCCCTCGGCTCGTATCTGGCAACTCTCAGTCGGTGAGCAGCAACGCGTCGAGATTCTGAAGGTGCTATATCGCGGTGCTCGCGTGCTCATTCTCGACGAACCTACGGCGGTTCTCACCCCGATCGAGGCCGAGGCTCTCTTCCGTACTTTGCGTACCATGACCGCCGAGGGTCGTACCGTCATTTTCATTTCCCACAAACTCGACGAGGTGATGAGCGTGTCCGACCGCATCACCGTGCTGCGTGGTGGTCGCACCGTGGGAACGGTCGATACGAAGTCGACATCCACGCGCGAATTGGCGGGAATGATGGTCGGTCGCAACATCGAGTTCAGCCGAGTTGTGCGCCACAATCCCGGCAATCCGCAAGACACAGTGCTATCGCTCTCGGGCGTGTGCGGCGAGGACGACCGCGGTCGGCCCGCCCTCAATCAGATCTCTGTCAGTGTTGGACGCGGCGAGATCGTCGGCGTCGCGGGTGTCGCGGGCAATGGCCAGCGCGAGCTCGCCGAGGTCATCACGGGTATGCGCCCCGCGACATCGGGCTCGGTCAAAGTGGGCGGCAAGGTGCTGCCCAACGGACACGTCAGAGATGCGATCGAAAGCGGTCTTGCCCACGTTCCCGAGGACCGGTTGCACACAGGTCTCGCCGCAGGCCTCTCCGTAGAGCACAACATTGCGCTGAAGACGTACCGAACTCCTCCCCTGTCGCGTTTCGGCATGTTGCGCCGCAAGGCAATCTCCGAAAAGGCGTCGGGTCTCGTCACGCAGTTCGATGTGAAGACCCCCGATATCGCGACGCCGGTGCGGTTGCTGTCGGGAGGCAACGTGCAGAAGGTTCTGCTGTCGAGGGAGTTCTCCACCGACCCGCTTGTTCTCGTGGCCGCTTCGCCCACGCGCGGACTTGATGTGGGTGCGACCGAGACAGTGCGTAAAAGGCTGATCGACGCCGCCGAGGCCGGTGTCGGCATCCTCCTAATCAGCGAGGACCTCGAGGAGATCATGTCGCTCGCCGACCGGATCGTCGTGATGTACGAGGGCAGGCTTGTGGCCGACATGCCTTCTGAGGGTGCTAGTCGCGAACTAATCGGCCTGCTGATGGGCGGGGGAACACAAGAGGTTGTGCGATGAGGTCGCCCGTTCGGCTCGAGCGTCGACTCCACCAACCCAAGCGGCTGAACTTGCTAATCCCGGCGGTGTCGTTGCTGTTCACCCTGGTGTTGGGTGCCGTGTTGCTGCTGGCCACCGGGAAAAACCCCATCGACGTCTACTGGCGGATGTTGGAACGCGGTTTCCTATCGGAGCGTGCGCTCACCGGCACGCTGCGCACTGCGACACCGCTCGCGTTCACCGGACTTTGCGCTGCAGCCGCGTTCCGGCTCGGTGTCATCAATATCGGCGGCGAGGGTCAGCTCTATATGGGTGCGGTTGGTGCTTCGCTCGTTGGCCTGTGGCTGGGCGGTTCGGTTCCCCTCGGCGTGACGATCGTCGTCATGGTGCTCGCGGGGATGATCTTCGGTGGTGTCTACGCGGGGTTCGTCGGCGTACTGCGCGCGCAATTCAACACCAGCGAGATCATCACTTCGCTGATGATGAATTACATCGCCAGTATTTTGCTCAACTATCTGATATTCAATTCCAGGTCGTACTGGCGCGACCCGCGGTCGTTCGGTTTCCCATCCGGCAAGCCGCTCGACAAGCGTGCCCACTGGCCGGTGTTCGACATGCTCGGCATCCCCGTTTCGTTTGGTCTCTTCATCGCCGTGCTCACGGCCGCGGTGTTGTGGGTGGTGTACAGGCGAAGCAAACTCGGCTTTGAGATCAACGTGATCGCCGACTCACCAAGGGCGTCGCGCTATGTGGGCATCCGCACCAGGTTGACCATCATCGCGGTCACGGTCCTGTCGGGCGCAGTCGCCGGTGCAGGGGGTGCCAGCCAGGTTGGCGACTTCGCCCACTATCTCGACGCGAAGAGTCTTCAGTTGAACGGGTTCGGGTACACGGGCATTGTCGTCGCGGCACTTGCACGCCTCAACCCGATCGGTGCGTTGTTCGTCGCGGTGCTGCTCGGCGGTCTCACGAACGCCGGTTTTTCGCTCCAGGGCCCGGACTTCCCGAGCGGCCTCGTGGGCACGCTGCAGGGGCTCATTCTCTTCTGCGCGGTCGCCGGTGAGATCCTCACCAAGTACAGAGTTCGATACAACAGGTCGGCGGTGGCGGCATGAACAGCAACCTCGTGATCATCGTCTTGGCCCAGGCCCTCTTCTACGGCACCCCTCTTTTCTTCGCCGCGCTTGGCGGTGTTTTCACCGAACGCAGCGGCGTGTTGAATCTAGGTGTTGAGGGAATGATGTTGGTCGGTGGCGTGTGCGCCGCATGGTCATCGCAGCACATCCCCGGTTCGGCATGGTCCACGGTGTTCGGGTCGCTGCTCATCGCGATGTTCACCGCGTCCTTGGTCGCGGCGGTGCACGCGTTCTTGTGCGTCACGCTGAGGGCGAATCAGACGGTGGCCGGCCTCTCGATTACGATCTTTGCCGGCGCGGTCGGTCTCTCCAGTTATCTCGCGAACGTGTGGGATGTCGCCAAGAACCAGGTTCCGCGGCAGGTGCGCAAGCTCAATGTGCTCG
>Ga0194120_10011410_pt1 | contig 10675 bp, 9 predicted proteins | sample TA2MahCa65mmetaG_FD_148642 | JGI IMG/M metagenome (GOLD analysis project Ga0194120, IMG submission 148642) | Freshwater microbial communities from Lake Tanganyika, Tanzania - TA2015019 Mahale Deep Cast 65m | ecosystem: Environmental > Aquatic > Freshwater > Lake | place: Tanzania: Lake... | reverse complement strand
GGGGTCGACCAGCAGGACCCCTGACTTACGAAGCGCCGCCGATGAGGGCGGTGGTCTACTGATTGCCGCAGCCCGACATGACCGGTCGGGGGAACTACCCCCCGCCCGACAGTAGGCATGAGGTACCGGCATGACTCAAATCCACCAACGGGGCAGGACCGATACTGCACTAACCTCATGCGCATGTCCCGAGCGCTGGCTGACAGATTCGGAGGTACGGGCTCAGCGTGGGAGTCGCAAAGCGATGCCACACAGGCCGAGCACAAGGCTATTCCTACTCGGATTTCCATCATCATCCCCTGCTTCAACGAGGCCGCCGGGATTGAACGAGTGGTTGATCAGGTCGTTTCAGTCATGTCTGCCGCTTCTGCGCCCTGGGAGCTGATCTGCGTTGATGATGGCTCGACCGATGGCACAGTTGAGATTTTGGAAGCCGTGGCGAACGCTCATACTGGCATCGCACTCGCTGTATTGAAGCATGGGCGTAATCACGGGTACGGCGCAGCGCTCAAGACTGGCGTTCGGCACGCTCGGGGTAACCTGATCTTGATAACCGATGCAGACGGCACGTACCCAATCGATGCCATTCCAGAACTGATCGAGCGCTGCCGAACCGCGGACATGGTTGTCGGCGCAAGGATCGGCAACGACGTCACCTACTCGTGGACACGCCGAATAGCCAAGCTTTTCCTCCGCAGGTACGTGTCGTGGATCGCCGGCGAAAACGTCCCCGACATGAACTCCGGGCTTCGCGCATTTCGGCGGGATGTCGCCCTCAGGTTTCTGCCGATCCTTCCAGATGGATTCAGCTTCACGACGACGATCACGCTGGCCATGATGAGCAATCGGTACCTGGTGCACTTTGTGCCAATCTCTTACGCGAGGCGGATTGGCAAATCGAAGATTCAGCCTCTACGGGACACGCTGCGCTTCACGACTCTGATCACCCGGACCGGCATGTACTTCGCGCCGCTGCGGATCCTGTCGCCCGTGTGCATTGTGCTGACCGTGGCGTTCTTGGCAAGCCTGGCGATGGACCTTCAGCGACATGATCTCACCGAAGCCACGTTGATTCTGCTTCTCTTTGCGATGAACACTGCAATGCTTGGATTGCTCGCGGACATGATCGCCAAGCGTGGTCCGGCGTGATTGATCGAGTCACGGCACGACGGTGGCAACCCGTGCCTTGGCGAACACGATCCCGCGCAGCAACCGAAACTTTGTAACAGCCGAAAGCCCAAGGACGTCAAGACGAACAACCCAAACTGCCGGCGTACGGCCCCCCCATTCCCACGGAATACCCACGCGCTGCAGACAACGAAGTTGATGCAGATTATGGTTGACAGTGTGAGCGCAAACGCGGTCTCGGCGCGGAACGCGAGGAGCCGAAAGGCCTCAGACAATGCAACCGTCATGGCGAAGCTGAAACCACTGGCGCACACCTACCGAACAAAGTGGGCACCGACTCCCCGACCTCCGAAGCATTGGGCCTGCGCCGTCATTGGAAGAGCAGTGTTGTCCGACTGGTTCCAAGCACCATTGTGATCGGATCCTAGCCCCGCCCGAGGAGGTCACAGAGACCACCATCGCCACTCACTGGACGAAACCGCATGCCATCCAATCACGAAACTCAGGGCGTCCTCTCTCCTTTGCTACGCAATTGGCGATTGTCTCGAGTTGCCAGGAGGATTACTCGGGGATCCGTCGTCCTGGATCTTGCATGTGGTACAGGCGCGCTTCGTCACCTCCTACCTGAGGGGTGCAGGTACTTCGGGGTTGACCGTATCCCACTGTCGAGTCCACCGTGGAAGACTCACAGAGGAGTGACGGCGAAGTTCTTGCATCTAGACCTTGAGCACGACGACAGTCCACGTGTCATTGCCGACTGGATCCGAGTGCGCCCCACCATCATCACGATGATTGCTCTTCTGGAACACTTAGGCGATTCGGCCGCGTTTGTGACGCGCTACATGCCACTGCTCGACAGCGGCGGCCGCGTGGTGGGTACCACGCCCCACCCTCGAGGACGATTGGTGCATGACTCCCTAGCGTCGATCGGCATCTGCAGCAAGGACGGTGCAGACGAGCACGAGACCTTCCTTGGCCGTTCCGAGTTAGTCACAATCTCAGAAGCGTGCGGCGCGGTATTGTCCCACTATCAAGTGTTCCTCCTCGGTCTCAATCAGGCGTTTGAGTTCACTTTTCCCGACAAATCGGCCGATTTACTAACTTGACTGAGGGAAACTGTTGGCGAATGTGGTGGCGCACGCAGTATGTTGGCAGCCTTACCCAGCGCCCGACCCGACCACCAGAGGGCGGCAGCCAGACAAACGCACATGACTGGAATCGCGGGTTCCGAGTAGCGCGGGATGTTGTGGGTCAGAAGTGCGTGCATGGCGAGCATTCCTGCCGACAAGGCAATCGCCATCATTAATCTTGGCGAGCGACGCCATACGGCAACAAGAGCCACTCCCCATAGGGATACCCACAACGCGGCACTCAGAAGCGCGGATCCGTCCGGTTGCGACAACGCTGGAAGTCGTGGGCAGAACGGCGACGCCAGAGATGCGCACCACACTCCGCGCCAAGCAAACGGCAGGGAGCACTTGAGGTGTGCGGGCAGGTCGGATAGAACCATGGCTATCGCCTTAGGCTGCAGTTCACGATCTGCAGCGTTGAGGGGGTGAGGGTGTCCAGCCGATTGCAATCGTGAAGCTGCCCTCGTCCGTTCATCCTTCGCCAGGTGATAGAAGCTCACCGCCTTGGCATTCGCTGATCGGCTGAGTCGTTCATATGTCCCGCCCAGTTCAAAGTCCTCGGCTCGCGCACTGAAGGGCCCTCCAGCCACGGCAGCGCGATAGACACTTGGACCCCAAAGCCACCATGAGGCAATCCACTCGGCATGCGTCATTTGGTTCTTGGTCGCGCGAATCATCAGTACTGCGCCACCGCGTTGCGTGATGGACCAATCGCCGAAGTGAAACTTGTTACGTGCCATCCAGGGGATGCATACCAACGCCGCAGAACAGGCTGAAGCTGCGACAAGCCACAGAATCCGCGCACTATCGACCCGCCGTATGCGCAGTGCGAGGCTGAAGACAGCAAAGACCGCTACGCCAGCAAAGAGGACGGTGGCTATGTACAGGAACGAGGCCTTGGTGAGGCAGAGCAGCCCAATCAACGATCCAGCGATCACCGACCAACGCCAACTGCGCCGATCGACGGTTCGAATCAGGGCCGCGGACGCTCCGGCTAACAGCGCGGCCGCATATGTCTCGGAGAGGAGGGAGTCGACAGTCGTGGGATTCGCGTAAAAGACGATCCACGCTAGGTACGCGGAGACCAGACCGAGTGGGTGCTGGCGCGACATCGCCCATGCCAGAGACCATGTGGCAAAAAGGCCGACAAAGACCAAGATGAGGTTTGAGGACTTTGCGGCGATGAGGTCACGAGCTTGCCGTACCTCGGGCGATGCCGCATCGCCGTGAATCCACCTCCCCGCGATGATCGCCGTCGTTGCGACGAAGTTCGGCAGCGGTTCTCGGTAGTTAGTCGGCTCCACAGGCATGCGGCTATCCATCGAGTACGTGCCGTGATTGAGCAGATTCAGTGCCATCGTGAAGTTCTGACTGGCGTCACCGATGACCGGCGCATCCGTGATGAGCCGCGCTGACAACCCAGTAGCGATAGCACACGCTGACACAGCAATCGCCCACTGCTGAACCGCGCCGCACTGCGGCAAGATCCAGAGCAGGCCTGCCAACATCAAGAGTGCACACGCCGGGCCGAGCCATTCACGGGGCGGGTTGACCCATGACACCTCTACCGTCTTGCATTCGGCTTCGTCGGGGAGCGAGAAGTTCAGAAGGCCACCACCGCCGAAGCGAACAGCACCACGGTTGGCTGCGACGCCTGGAATAGTCGAGGCACGGATCTTCCACTCCTGGCTGCCGCACGACATGTACACCAAGCAGCCGTCAGGGTTACTGTCCGGCTGACGCCAGACCTTGGCCCACAACCAGCCCGGTTCCGACAACGCCACCTCGAGCGAACGACGGTCACCCTCCATCTGAGGAGCATTTGCCAGACAAAAGTGGACCTTCGTGCGGCTGGGGATCCACCACGTGATCAGGAGTGCTGCGCCTAGGAACAGCATAGTCAGCCCGAGCCAGCGGCTGAACCGCTGCTTGCTCGTAACTGGGACGCTTGACCCCATGAGCCCATCCTAACCAGCCATATTGGTACAAGCGGCATACTCACTGACTCGCCCACCGCCTTCAGGCCGGCCAGGTGGATCACGCGGCTGATGCCGAAGTCGCGAATCACCTTGCGGACGACTGCGCCATCGCGGATGTCGCCATGCACGAAATCGATCGGGCGGCCGATGATCCGCGCGATCCGCTCGATCACACTGGACTTGCTGTTGCAGAGGTTGTCCAGCACCACGGGACGGTGACCGGCGCGGGCCACCTCGACCGCGATGTGGCTGCCGATGAAGCCGGCGCCGCCGGTGAGCAGGATGGAGTCAGGCGTGAACGGAGAGCGTATCGCCGTGGAGGCGATAGACCGCACCCGTGTGCGGACAGCGGTGCTCGCCCGTGCCCGTGAGCGGCAGCGGGATGCGCTCGCCGAACTTGCTCATCCAGCCGATCTGGCGGGCCGGTACCCCTGCCATCAGCGCGAAGGGCCTCACATCGCGATTCACCACGGCACCTGCGGCCACGAACGCGTGCTCGCCAATGGTGATCCCGCAGATCACGGTGCAGTTCGCGCCCAGAGTGGCCCCACGCCGCACCAGCGTGTCGCGGTATTCGTCCTTGCGGGTGACCGCCGACCGCGGGTTGTAGACGTTCGTGAAGACCATGCTTGGCCCGCAGAAAACATCGTCCTCTAGCGTCACGTTGTCGTAGACCGACACGTTGTTCTGGATCTTCACGTTGTTGCCAATCACCACGCGGTTGCCGACGAACACGTTCTGCCCGAGCGAGCAGCGCTCACCGATGCGCGCACCGCCGCAGACGTGCACAAAGTGCCAGACGCGGCTGCCGGCACCAATCTGCGCGCCTGGATCCACGATCGCGCTCGGGTGAACGGTGTAGTCAGTGCCGCCGCTCAACGGCGCACCGCCTCAACAAGCCGGCACATGGGGTGGTACTCGCCTGTGAGTGGAGCGAGCGGCGCCTCGCGAATGACTTGCACCATCTCGATCGATGGCTTCGCATCGCGAAGCCCGTAGCCGCGACCTGAGAGAATCTCTTGATAACTCACCGTGTGAAGATCCCCGAAGCCCTCACTGAACTCAATCTCCCGCCCCTCCACTGTGATCGAGCGATAGGTGCGCTGCCCCCTTTCGCGTTGGGCATCCGGCAGGTGCTCGCTGTTCACGGAGAGGAACCACCGAACGCGTGCGCGCTCCAGTTCCAGCACGCCTGCCGCGCAGTCCTCCTGACGCCTGTGCACCACCGATGACTTCAGGCCACCGAAGATCCAACCCAGCATGTCGAAAAAGTGCACGCCGATGTTGGTTGCCACGCCGCCAGACTTTTCAATATTGCCCTTCCAACTGCGGTGGTACCACTTGCCACGCGAGGTGATGTAGGTCACATCGACATCGATCTTTCGGTCGCGCACGCCCGCATACATCTCTCGTAGGGCGATGATCGCTGGATGATGTCGAAGTTGCAGGATGGTGAACACACGCCGATCTGACTCCGACTCGATCTCGGACAGCGCATCCGCATTCCACGGGTTGAGCACGATCGGCTTCTCGCATATTGCGTGCGCGCCGTTGCGTAGCGCCATGCGGATGTGCGCATCGTGAAGGTAGTTCGGCGAGCAGATCGAGACAAAGTCGATAGGCCGGTCTTCGCGCCGCAGCTTGTCTAGGTGCCGGTCAAACCGCTCGACCTCGGTGAAGAAGTCAGCCTCTGGGAAGTACGAATCGATGATCCCCACGCTGTCGTTTGGGTCGACGGCCGCAACCAACGAACCACCCACCTCCTTGATCGCCTTCAGGTGGCGCGGCGCGATGAAGCCGGCAGCGCCAACGAGCGCGAAGGCTGTGACCCGGGACTTTGAGGATGCCATCGGCCGCAGGATAGCCTCTATCTTCTGGCTTTTTTACAAGCCGCGCTTCTCATGCACGTCGACACCCTGATCATCGGCGGCGGCGTGATCGGACTCACGGTCGCACTCGAACTGCGCCGCCGCCAGCCGCACGCAACAATCACTGTTCTGGAAGCGGAGAACGAACTCGCCGCGCACGGGTCGGGCCGCAACAGCGGCGTTCTGCACAGCGGCATCTACTACCCGCCCGAGTCACTCAAGGCAAAGATGTGCGCGCAGGGTGCTGCGGCCATGCGCGAGTACTGCCGATCGCGGAACCTGCCGCTACTGCCGCTTGGCAAGGTGCTGGTCCCCACACGAAAGGAGGACGACCCACAACTCGACTTATTGTTGTCACGCGCTGGGCACAACGGCGTCGAGGCGAGGATGCTGTCGGAGCGCGAACTTGCCGCAGAGGAGCCCGCCGCGCGATCGGCCTCCGGCCGCGCACTCCTTGTACCGGTGACCTCCGTATGCAGCCCGCATGCGGTGATGCGAGCGCTAGCCGAGGACTGCAAGCAAGCGGGCATCGTTCTACAAATGGGTTGTCGCGCGAGCGGCTTCGACCCCGCCGCGCGCACTGCTACAAGCCAGTCCGGCGACACCATCCACTACCGGCTTCTGATCAACGCAGCAGGTCTCCACGCAGACACAGTGGCCCACGCGTTTGGGGTCGGGCGCCAGTACCACATACTCCCGTTCAAGGGCCTCTACTGGAAGCTCGACCCAGCATCGGGCATTCGCCTGAACCATCTCGTGTACCCCGTGCCCGACCTTCGGGTCCCGTTCCTTGGTGTGCACACCACTACAGCGATAGATGGCACCATCTATCTAGGCCCAACGGCCATCCCGGCGCTCGGACGCGAGAACTACCGTGGACTAGCGGGCATCGTCCCCGCCGACATCGCCCGCATCGCCGCTGCCTCAGCGATCCAGTTTGTGCGAAACACCAACGGGTTCAGGCGGCTCGCGGTGATCGAGACGGGCAAGCTCTCCAAGCAACGGTTCGCGGCGGCAGTGCAGCGACTGGTTCCAGCCGTGCGCCCCGACCATCTTCTACCGTGCACTAAGGTCGGCATGCGCGCGCAGTTGTATGATTCTGCTTCAGGGCAACTGGTGAACGACTTTCTGGTGCAAGAAGGTCCAAACTCAGTTCACATCTTGAACGCCATCAGTCCCGCTTGGACCTGCTCCATGCCATTCGCCAAGTTTGTTTGCGCCATGTTCGTTAGAGAGGTGATGCAGCCTTGAAACCCAACGCGGTCGATCAAAGCGAGCAAGGGCTTGGAACTGCCCACTTTCTGGGGACGAGATCCCGACTGCTGTTGTGGCTTTCACTCGGGCTCTCAGTTTCCGCCGCATTTGTAGTCGGCATCGCCGTTGGCCACTATCGGATACCCCCGTTTGGAACGATTCAGTCGGCGAAGGCCGTTGTTTCCGCTTGGGTCAGAGGCGGCACCGAGCAGAGTGGGTCTCGCGGCGAGCAGGAGATCATGGAGATCGCCTTTGTCGACCCGGTATCAGACACGGCCCTCTACTACCCGCCAGTCAACTCGCTCGCCGAGCTTCGCGCAGCCAACGAGCGCATCCTTATGCGGCGTGAGGGCTTTGAGGCCGCCTATGAGGACCTCGAACTCATCGACGCCACGCAGCTTGAGCGGGCACCGTCGCTGCAGCCGGTCATCCGGGTGCGCTTCCGCTACCAGAAGCGGGAGTACGAGGCGTTCGCCTACGGGCGTCTTCCGCAGGGGTGCCCGGTAGCGGGTTGGGCCAGCCTCATCATCCCAGGATCAGGCCTGAACCAGTCCTTCGCCATCGCCACGAACGATCCCTCGAACTACCACTTCGGCATTCTCGACGGGATCGCCCCGCTTCAGGGCGCCGCCTACGTCTTAGTCAAGCCCAACGAAGACTTTCGGGCGTGGCACAACGGGGACGGGAAAAAACTCAGCGGTAACTTTATCTGGAACTGGCACCTCAATCGGGGTGGCTCGTACTCCGTCAGCTATCTCGTGGAGGGCCTTGCCATTGCCAAGTGGATGAAGGGGTGCTTCGACCGCACGCTGGTCGCTGGGCTGAGCCAAGGTGGGGCCGCGGCCATGCTCAACGCGCTCCAGAGCCAGCCGGACCGCGCGATCGTGGCCTCCGGCTGCTCGGTGCTGTTTGGCGACGCGGAATGGTCGGGCCACAACCAGCTCATTGCGGTGCCCGGATACGCCAGGCTTCATGACCCGCAGGGACTTCTCGGCGCACTGCAGGACTCGCCGACGCAGTGGCTGTTCACCTATGGCAAGTCACAAACGGACTTTTATCGCATTGAGGCTTATGACGGTCCGACCAAGAGATTGTTGGAACACCTTGAGCGAGTGAACGTTGTGACTCATCCGGGCGAGCACGTGTTTCCCGTCCAAGAGATAGCGGCCTGGCTCTCTAGACCAATAGACTCCTCCAAGGATCAGTGAATGAACCTGACTGACACCAAACTCGTGGTCATTGGCGGGGCCGGTCTGATCGGCTCGCACACTGTTGACCAGTTGCTTGCCGAACCCGTCCGCGAGATCGTCATCTACGACAATTTCGTCCGCGGGCGGATGGAGAATCTCGGCGAGGCTTTGCAGGACCCGCGCGTTCGCGTCTTCGACATCGGCGGCGATATCACGCAGACCGACATCCTGGACGCCGCGCTCGACGGCGCCGACGGCGTGTTCCACTTCGCGGCGCTTTGGCTGCTGCAGTGCCACGAGTTCCCGCGCTCGGCCTTTGAGACCAACATCCGCGGCACCTTCAATGTCATGGACGCCTGCGTACGCAAGGGCGTGAAGCGGCTTGTGTACTCCTCGTCTGCGTCCGTCTACGGGGACGCCGTGCGCGAGCCCATGGACGAGGACCACCCCTTCAACAACAGAAACTTCTACGGCGCCACCAAGATCTGCGGCGAGGCGATGCTGCGCGCCTACCACCACCGGTACAAGCTGGATTACGTGGGCCTCCGCTACATGAACGTGTACGGCCCGCGCCAGGACTACCACGGCGCCTACATCGCCGTCATCATGAAGATGCTCGATGCCATCGACCGCGGCGAGAGCCCCACGATCATGGGTGACGGTTCCGAAGCGTTTGACTTTGTGGCGGTCGAGGACTGCGGCAAGGCAAACGTCTGCGCGATGAAGGCCGACGCCACCGACCGCTTCTACAACGTGGGCACCGGCAAGCGCACCTCGCTCAAGGAGCTCGCCGAGATGCTTGTGGAACTGACCGGCTGCGCGAAGCCCATCCGGTACGCCCCCCGCAGCCAGGCCACGCTGGTGCGCAACCGCATCGGTTGCCCCAAACTTGCATCCAAGGAGATCAAGTTCACGGCCGGCATCGACCTGATGGACGGCCTGCAGCAACTCATTGACTGGCGCAGCCGCCACAAGGCGGAAGTCGAGGCGCGTCGCCGCGCGGTGGGATTACCCGCATGAACCCCATGACCGACACGCCCACGCGCACTCCGATCATGCCCGCCGCCCAGCCAGTGCAGATCTCGCTCCCCTCCACAGGCGAGGACGAATGGCAGGCGGCGAAGGGTCCGCTCATGAGCGGCTGGCTCACGCAGGGACCCAAGGTGGCTGAGTTCGAGCGCGCCTTCGCCTCGCGGCATCAGGTGAAGCACGCGCTCGCGGTCACCAGTTGCACCACGGGCCTGCACTTGGCACTCGCTGCACTCGGCATCGGCCCCGGCGATGAGGTCATCGTGCCGGCGTTCACCTGGGTCTCCACCGCCAACGTGGTGCTCTACTGCGGCGCTACGGTGGTGTTCGCGGATGTCGACCCACGCACCAACAACATCTGCCCGCGCGACCTCGCCAAGCGCGTCACTCCCCGCACCAAGGCAGTGATCCCCGTCCACCTCTTCGGCCTCTGCGCCGACATGGACGCCATCCGAGCCGCTGTCCCGGCTGGCATCCCGATCATCGAAGACTGCGCCTGCGCGGCGGGCGCATCGTGGCGCGGCATCCCAGCCGGCGGGCTCGGTACCTGCGGCGTCTTCTCGTTCCATCCCCGCAAGTCGATCACGACCGGCGAGGGCGGCATGCTCACCACCAACGATGACCGGCTGGCCGAGGTCGCCAACTCGCTGCGCAACCACGGCGCATCCGTCTCCGAAGAGCAGCGACACCGCGGCCCCACGCCCTACCTGCTGCCCGAGTTCAACCTGCTCGGCTTCAACTACCGCATGACCGACCTGCAGGGTGCAGTTGGCCTAGCGCAGCTCGCCAAGCTCGACCGCTTCATCGCGGACCGCGACCGCTGGGCGCAGTGGTACATGCAGCAGCTCGCGGGCATCGCGTGGCTGCGCATGCCGCAGCGGCCCGCAGACGGCAGCCACGCGTGGCAGGCATTCGTCACCTATGTGGACCCTGCCACTGCCCCGCTTCCGCGCAACCGCATCATGGAGCTGCTTCAGGCCGCGGGTGTCGCCACGCGCCCGGGCACCCATGCGGTACACATGCTCGGCTACTACGCCAAGCGCTACGGCATCAGCCCCACCGACTACCCAGGCGCCATGGACTGCGACCGCAACACC
>Ga0194120_10011408_pt1 | contig 10677 bp, 12 predicted proteins | sample TA2MahCa65mmetaG_FD_148642 | JGI IMG/M metagenome (GOLD analysis project Ga0194120, IMG submission 148642) | Freshwater microbial communities from Lake Tanganyika, Tanzania - TA2015019 Mahale Deep Cast 65m | ecosystem: Environmental > Aquatic > Freshwater > Lake | place: Tanzania: Lake... | reverse complement strand
ATGGGCTTCAAAATCGTGGTCTGGGAATCGTGTTCGCACGCCCATGGCTGCTTCGGCAAACCAGTACTACCGTGATGGCGTCGTCGACGCCCGCACTTGCCGTGATATTTGGCTCCAGCGGCGGCATCGGAAGTGCGCTCGTCCGGCAATTGCGCACAAGATCACGCTTTGAGCAGGTCATCGAATTATGCCGGACCAGCCAGCCCCCGATGGATTTGCTTGACGAGGACACAATCAACACTGCCGCGACTTATGCATCGGCAGCGGGTGAGGTTCATCTGGTCATCGACGCGACCGGCTTCTTACATGACGAAAACCAAGCACCCGAGAGAAGCTGGAAGGCGATCAACGTGGCAGCGCTGGGCCGAGCTTTCGCGTTGAACGCCATTGGCCCAGCATTGATCATGAAGCATGTGCTCCCACTCTTGCCGCGTCGCAAGCGCACCGTGTTTGCAACGCTGTCGGCGCGGGTTGGCAGCATCGGCGACAATCGCCTTGGCGGCTGGTACAGCTATCGCGCCTCAAAAGCCGCACTCAATCAATTGGTCCGCACCGCTGCAATCGAGCTGGCACGGACCCATCCGCAGGCAATATGCGTCGCTTTGCATCCCGGCACTGTGGAAACACGGTTGTCCTCCCGCTTTGCCAGGCAGGACCTTGAGGTCCAGACACCCGATCAGGCAGCGACGCGCCTGCTTGACGTTGTGGAGCGGTTGAACCCTCAGGATTCCGGCGGATTCTTTGATCATCGCGGCGAGACGGTGCCATGGTAGCTTCTGCCAGCTCCAGGCCCTGCTCAAGGTGGCCGCACTCAGCAAGAGCCCGGACCCGCTTCGGACGGCAGTTGCAAGCCGGATAACCTAAGCTGAGGTCACCATTAGGGCTGAAGTTTTCGTCGATGCCCCCTCAACGGTTCAGGTTCCCATGACCACGCTTCGAGTCGTTCTTGGCGACCATTTAACGCGATCCGTATCGGCGTTGAGAGGATTGAACCTCGCCAGCGATGTCGTGCTCATGATCGAGGCTGCGGAGGAAACGCGGTACGTCCGCCATCATCGTCAGAAGATAGTCTTCGTCCTGTCGGCCATGCGGCATTTTGCGAAAGACCTGAGAGCCGACGGCATTACCGTTGACTACGTCGAGCTTGATGACAGGAACAACACCGGTTCGTTTACTGGGGAGGTGGTCCGTGCTGTTCAGCGCCACCGTGCCACGCGGGTAATCGTGACCGAGCCTGGTGAATGGCGTGTCCTGGAGGCCATGCAGAAATGGGAGACCCTGCTCGATCTTCCGGTCGAAATCCGTGAGGATGATCGGTTCTTCGCCTCGCGGGGTCGGTTCGCGCGCTGGGCAAACGACCGGAAGGCGTTGCGGATGGAGTACTTCTACCGCGAGATGCGGCGCGAGCATCGGATCCTGATGGATGGCGCGTCGCCAGTAGGCGGCCATTGGAACTTCGACACGCAGAACCGGCGCAGTCTGCCCGAAGCTGCTTCAATCCCCAAACGTCGGCGTTTCAAACCCGATGCCATCACCGATGAAGTTCTGTCTTTAGTGCGGCGGGGATTCCCGGATTATTTTGGCGATCTCGAGTCATTCGGTTGGGCAGTAACACGAAGCCAGGCGCTTCAGGCGCTTGAAGATTTCATAGCAAATGGCCTGCCTAAGTTCGGGGACTACCAGGACGCCATGAAACAAGACGACCCGTTCGTTTTTCACTCGGCGCTTTCGCCATATCTCAATGTCGGACTTCTGACGGCGCGGGAGGTTTGTGACCGCGCGGAATCTGAATATCGCACCGGTCGGGCGCCGTTGAACTGCGTCGAAGGGTTCATTCGCCAGATCTTGGGATGGCGGGAGTATGTCCGAGGCGTCTACTGGCACAACATGCCGGGCTACGCGACCATGAACGCACTTGGTGCGCGGCGACCGCTGCCTTCGTTCTACTGGAGCGGCGACACGGACATGAACTGCCTGAAGCAGGCCATCGGTGACACGCGCCGTTATGCGTATTCGCACCACATACAGCGCCTCATGGTAACGGGCAACTTTGCGCTCTTGCTCGGCGTCAAACCGAGCGCGATTTCTGAATGGTATCTGGCGGTTTATACCGATGCTTTCGAATGGGTCGAACTCCCTAATACCTTTGGAATGTCGCAATTTGCGGACGGCGGTCTGCTCGCTTCGAAACCGTATGCTGCCTCCGGCGCTTACATCGATCGCATGTCGGACTTCTGCAAAAAGTGCCGTTTCGACGTGCGGCAGAAGTCCGGCGCAGATGCGTGTCCCTTCAATTATCTTTATTGGGCCTTTCTGAAGCGAAACCAGGAGCGCCTGCAAAATAATCCGCGACTGACAATGGCATATCGACAGCTGAAAGCCATGCCGGCCGCTCGTACGCGGCAAATCTTGCTTGATGCGCGGCGCTTTACCGGTCTGATCAGCCGGACACCGGGTCGAGCCAGCATTCCCCAGGCCGGTCCGAAATCATAAGACATCTCAGGACACGCCATCACTTCGGCCGCGAAATCATGCTGATGCTGATCGCAGTGGTCGCTGTTGGTGCTGCGCCAATGATCCAAACGAGCGCTGGTTTCGTTATTTAGATATCCAACGACTTGATGTTCACGAACGTGTGAGTCCGAAGAAGGCATAGAAAGCGAGGTATCCAATGAAAATCAAAGACAGGCCAGAATACAGAAGTAAGCCGGTTCCATTCTCGCTTCGAAGCGACGATGTCGTTCCTACGGCCGTGAAGACGATGTCGGAGAAGAATATCGGATCGGTGGTTATCGTAGATGATGAGATGAAGGTCAAAGGTATCGTGACCGAGCGCGACCTCATGCGTCGACTTCTGAACAAAGCCCTAGACCCCAAAACAACTCCGCTTTCAGCCATCATGACAAGCGAAGTCAGGACAGGTCGTGCGGATGACGAGGTCATAGACTGGCTACGTCAAATGTCGAATGAACGGTTCCGACATTTGCCAGTAGTGGATGAACAAGGCCGCCTGGTGAACATCATGTCGCAGGGTGATTTTGTATCCTTCACGTGGCCAGACCTGCTGAGTCTGCTCAAAGAAAAGACGCGTGATACGCTTAAAGGAGGCGCGTCTCAGATGCCCATCTTGGTTACAGGGATGTTGGCATACGCGGTTTTGGTGTTGGCCATCGTCAAGTGGTTTTGACCGTGGATTCTGCGGTTAATCGCTTGGTGATGCTCGCAGCGCGATGCCAGGCCCGTACCGGAGTTTACGAACAGTCATTTTTCTCCTCGCCTCACCGTTGGCGTGATGCCCTTGTAGAGGGACGCCGCGCGCAACGTTCCTTTGAGAGTTTGCTGCTGGGCTTGCGACGAACGGAGGTTGGCGCTTGGGACGAGGCAGCTCCAGCCGCAACCATCCAGCAGAAACAGAGGGCCGGTCGTGTCGTCTAAAACTTCTGGCCTGACCGTGTATTTTGATGGCTCCTGTCCGCTCTGCCGGGCGGAGATAGATCATTACAGGAAGCAAATCGGTGCTGAAAAGCTCCACTTTCTTGATGTGTCGCAGGCCGACCAGTTGCTTCAGCCGGATCTGGAGAGACACACTGCTATGTCCCGATTCCATGTGAGACGCAGCGACGGGCAGCTCATTTCCGGTGCCGCTGCGTTCGTGAGCATATGGCGACATTTGCCACGATGGCGATGGGCGGCTCGTATCGCTGAACTTCCTGGCATCATGACGTTACTCGAACACGGGTATCGGTTGTTCCTGCCGGTGCGACCAGCATTGGCGTGGGCCTTTAGGAAGCTCCAAGCCCAAAGAAAGCCAATGTCTTTCGAATAGACACTTGTGCGGTAAAGGTGAGAAAAATTGTGCTTTGGCCAGATCCTGGGTATTCAGAGAGATGTCCCGATTAGTCCGACGCATTCCCGAAGGCGATGACCGGGAGCGGCTTGTCTGCTCCGATTGCAATTTCGTCGCCTACGAGAATCCCAAGGTGGTCGTCGGTAGTATCATCGCGGAAGGCGATTGGGTGCTTCTTTGCCGCCGCGCCATAGAGCCGCGCGCAGGATTCTGGACGATTCCTGCTGGCTACATGGAAATGGGTGAGACCGCGAGCGAGGGCGCGCAGCGTGAAGCCTGGGAAGAGGCGCGGGCGCGGATCAGCATTGACGGTGTGCTGGCAGTCTACTCGATCGCACGCCTCGGCCAGGTACAGGTTATCTTTCGAGCGCGCTGGGCAGAGCCTGGTTACGGGGCGGGCCCAGAAAGTTTGGAGGTCAAGAAGTTTAGCTGGAATGATATTCCCTGGAATGACATAGCGTTTCCGTCAGTTCGTTGGGCCTTGAACTCCTGGCACGATTCGCGTGGCCGTGCCTTGCCGACCGCCGCGCTCAATCCTCCAGAGGATCAGCGAGGCATCTTGCCGTTGCCGATCCGGTCTCAGGAATAATGAAGGTGGGGCGAACGGCGGCGACGCGTGTTCATGAACTTTACCAAGACTCAAGCGTCCCGAACATGGTTTTTGTAGGTACGGACCTTGGCGTAACCATCGAGTGCAGCGCGGCGAGCCTGGTCATGATCGACGATCGGCGACGGATAAGTTGATCCGAGTGTGATTCCTGCTTGGGCTAGCACTTCAGGTTCGGCCTTGAATGGCTCGTGAATGACTTCATTCGGAAGTCTTGCCAGCTCCGGGCACCAGCGGCGTACATAGTCGCCGTTCGGATCGAACTTCTTGCCTTGGGCGATCGGATTGAAGATTCTGAAATAGGGTGAAGCATCCGCGCCACTTCCCGCCACCCACTGCCAGCCGGCAGCATTGTTCGCGAGGTCGGCATCGAGCAAAGTATCCCAGAACCATGCTTCGCCGTGCCGCCAGTCGATCCTCAGATGCTTGACAAGGAAGCTCGCTGTTATCATCCGTACCCGATTGTGCATCCAGCCCGTCTGCCAGAGCTCCCGCATACCGGCGTCGACGAGTGGGTATCCGGTCATACCTCGCTGCCAAGCCTTCAGATCACTGGCACTTTCTCGCCACGGATAAGCGTCGAAGTTTTGGCGCCAGTTTTGTTCTGGAAGTGTTGGAAAGTGATAGAGGAGGTGATGGGCAAATTCGCGCCAGCCGATTTCGCTCAGGAATTTGTCTGCGCCATATCGCTTCAGCGGGTCTTCCGCCTCCAGATTGAGGCGTGCCCAGATTTGGCGCGGCGAGATTTCACCCCAATGCAAATGCGGCGACAGTCTTGAGGTCCCCTGCAGGTCGGGTCGGTCGCGAATTTCCCGATACTTGGTGAGTCCGTTTTTCGAAAATTCATCGAATTGAGAGAGTGCGCCGGCTTCTCCTGGCTGCCAGAGAGCTCCCCAGCGAGCGGCCCAGTTGGGTTTAACCGGCAGGAGGCTCCAATCTTCCAGGCGTTCGCCAAAATTGGCGCACGTGTCGACTTTTAGATTTGGTGACGGCAGCGGCACCACAACGGGCTTGCTGAGGCTCGCCCGCCAGTACGGCGTATAGACCTTGAAGGGGCCGCCGCTGCCGGTTGCCAGTTCCCATGGCTCATGCAGCAGATTGCCATTGAAGCTATGGACCTCAACGCCGAGCTTTTGCAGCGACACCTTCAATTCCGTATCGCGGGCAACCGCGAAGGGCTCGTAGCAACGATTCCAGTAAACCGCTGACGCCCCCACTCTCTTCACGATCGTAGGCAGAAGATTTCTAGGATCTCCGCGGAACAGGGCTATTTGACCAAGATCGCCGCTAAGCGCTGCAAGACTGTGGTGCAGCCACCAGCGGCTGGCTCCGCCCAAACGCCAGCGTGGATCGGAGCTAAATTCGTCGAGAATGAAAATCGGAATTACGGTGCCGCGTGCTGCCGCGGCCGCAAGCGCTGGGTTATCCCGAGTACGTAGATCCTGGCGAAACCAAATAATTGTTGTCATGTCGATCGCTCGCTCACAACCCGCCCGCGCTATGAGCCGGCTCAGCCGGAGAGTTGGCCGGCACCGCGTCGGATATCCAGACTTCTTGCCTGATTTTCGAGCGAAAAATATTGCAGCCAGAATGACTGGTCCGGGTGATCCATCGGAACCCGGGCATCGTTCTCGGACTAAGTCCGACTAAGCAGGTATCGGTCGCCGATCTCTGGCGTCCCATTTGGAGCCTTCCGATGAACGAAATTGTTTGCCTGAACCGGTCTTCCGCCATTTCCAGCTCAAATGAGGATGCTACATCTCAGTCGAAGGTCGAGCAGGCCTTTAGGGATGTCTTTCGCTGGATCGGGGAAGACCCTGACCGGGATGGGCTACGCGAAACCCCTAGCCGCCTGGCACGGGCTTTCCAGGAATATTTCGCTGGATATCGACAGGATCCCGAACAAATCCTGCAGAAGACCTTTGAAGAAACCGACGGCTATGACGAAATGGTCGTCCTGCGGGGCATTCCGTTTGAAAGCCATTGCGAACATCACGTTGCGCCGATTATTGGCCGTGCCTGGGTCGCTTACGTACCGAATCGACGCGTCGTGGGCATATCCAAACTGGCGCGCGTTGTAGAGGCTTACGCGAAAAGGCTGCAAATCCAGGAACGCCTGACAGCGCAGGTAGCAAACACGATCGAAAAAGTTCTGAAGCCGCAAGGCGTCGCGGTTGTGATTAAGGCCGCTCATCATTGCATGTCCAGCCGCGGTGTTCACATGCACGGCACGGATATGGTGACCAGCCGAATGCTGGGATGCTTCCGCGACAATGCAATGACCCGACAGGAGTTTATGTCGATGGTGCATTCCAATGGTGTCGAGTAATTGGTCGGGCTGAAGGCAGACAGTACGAGGCCGTTATGCTGGTGAACTTGGTCGGTTATGGCGTCGCGCTTGCAGTCTTTGTCGCAGCTGACATGATGTGGCTGGGGGCAATGGCGTCTCGCTTGTACCGGCCAACGCTCGGAGACATTGCCATTTCCGGTGTGAACCTCCCGCCGGCGATCTTGTTCTATGCCGTCTATCCTATTGGTCTGCTGATATTCGCAATTCAGCCTGCCTTAAAAAGCGGATCCATGTCGACGGCGGCTGTCTACGGGGCGCTCTTTGGCTTCTTTACTTATGCGACCTATGATTTGACGAACCATGCGACGCTGCGCAACTGGACTCTGCAATTGACGTTGGTTGACGTTGCGTGGGGAACAATTCTTGGCGCAATTTCGGCGTCAATAACTTTCTGGCTTGTGACCAAGCTCGTCAGCCTCTCCTAAAGAATTCGTTCCGATGTCAATTCGCGTGGAAGGCTTTGCCATCGTTTCTGAGGATGGAATGCTGGCTGATGCCTCTGGCGTCATGCCGTCTGCACTCGTGGTTGAGGCTGATCAGCATTTCCTCTCGGACTCCCTCGACCGTGTCGATCTCATTGTTCATGGCCGCAACTCGAATGAGAACCAAGCACACTCGCCAAAGCGGCGACGGTTGATTGCTACCCGACAGATCGAGAGGGTCGCGCCAGCTGAGAATTTCGGGCATGCACTGTTTTGGAACCCTGCAGGACTTCCGTGGGAGAAGGCCGCTGAGATGCTGGGGGTTAGGAACGGGACCGTCGCAATCCTGGGAGGTACGGAGATCTACGGCCTTTTTCTGCGCCGGTACGACTTGTTTCACCTATCACGGCGGTCGGGGCTTCGCTTGCCAGCAGGGCGCCCGGTTTTTCCTCAAGTACCAAAATGGAGCCTTGAGGACGTCCTTGCCTCGAGCGGACTAATACCGGGGCCGCAACGACTGTTGGATGTGGCTCGCGGAGTCACAGTGACCAGCTGGCAACAGGGAAAACAACAGGAGAACGCACGATCTGGTGCGACTATTTGAACGGGTTGTTTGTGCGTATCACCTGCACACCTAGTTCTTGTGGGATGGCGCCACACTTGTCGTTCCTGCATGGAGTATCAGCATGGCGCATGTCTTGATCATCGGAGCCAGCAAGGGCATTGGGCTTGAGACCACACGGCAGGCATTGGAAGGCGGACACCAAGTGCGCGCCTTGGCTCGTTCGGCGGCGGCGATCGGTTTGTCTAATCCAAGCCTGGAGAAAGTCCGCGGAGACGCGCTGGTCAAGAAAGACATTGAGGCAGCGCTGGACGGGATAGACGTCGTGATCCAGACCCTAGGCATTTCTCTAGGAGATTTGTTTCGGCCGGTAAGCCTTTTCTCCGACGCCACGCGCACATTGGTCGGTGCTATGGAAAGCCAAGGACCGAAGCGGCTGATCTGCGTCACTGGCTTCGGGGCAGGCGACAGCCGCGAAAGCATCAGTTGCCTTCAGCGCGTGCCGTTCCAGTTGGTTTTTGGTCGCGCCTACGATGACAAGAGTGTGCAGGAGCGTCTGATAAAGTCTAGCTCACTCGATTGGACCATTGCGCGGCCTGGCGTCTTAACTGGTGGAAAGCGAACGGGTCTTTACAAGATTCTTGATAAGCCATCGCAGTGGCGGAATGGCATGATCTCTCGTGCAGACGCCGCCGAGTTTCTTGTTCGACAGATCGATGATCGGAGCTTCGTCGGCGGGACACCTGTGCTTGTCTATTAATTTTCTTGTTTCTGGAGGGCGTTAATAATTCCGGCACTCACTCCTTTACTCGCCGTCGCGAGGGCGAATTAAAGACCGGCAAGGGAAAGAAAGCCCTGGTGCGTTTCTGGTAAGTTCGAAACAAATCGCCGCGAGAACGCAGCATATGTTCCTCAAGCGGTGGGATGCCTGATACGTGAACGAGTACCCAGTACATACAAAGCGGCGCAGCCAGCGCGGACCATCCTAATGGGTTGTGGCCGGACAAATCGATGGCAATGATTGGATAAGCCACCCAGGTCAGCCATTCGAAGAAATAGTTTGGATGTCGCGACCACCTCCATAGTCCAACATCGCAAACAGCGTTGTGGTTGGCCGGATCGTTCTTGAACGCTCGCAACTGATGGTCGGCAATTGCTTCCCCGGCGATGGCAACTATTAGGACTGCCAGTCCGATCAGGTCTTGCATGCGCCACTTAGGATTTGGATTGTGTGCCGAGAGTGCGATCGAAACCGCAAGAATAACTCCGACCAACGCCTGCGACTGCAGAAACCAGAACATCCGACGCGATGCGTCACTGCCCCATTGGATGATCAAGTTACGATAGCGCGGATCATCGACTGCGGCACGATTGCGCTCGGCAATATAAAGGCCAAGCCGCAGACACCAGGATGCGGCAAGAACTGCCACGATTATCTGCCGCCAATGCGGCCAGCCCGGTTCGAGCGGCCAAACTGCTGCGATGAAACCAACCCCGCCGACGCCAAGTGACCAGGTTGTGTCGATCCAGCCGGTTTTTCCGCTGCTGCGCTGGACATACCAGGTTGACGCCATGATTAGACATAGCGCCGCAGCAACCGTGAACGCGCAGAGCGCGAGCTCAATGAGGCTCAACGGATTAGCTCACACACGAACAAACGGTTGCACCATCCGTCCGATCAAACCGTGAAGTCGAAGATCACCCTGCATCGCCACAAGACAAACGCAATCTTGCCCCGGATCGACGACGGGCAGGTGATCGACAGTGTCATCACCCAGGTCGAAGTCACCCGGCCCATAGTGACTGCCATCCTGGCTGAAGGCTCCGGAGAGAACGCAAGTCATCTCAATCCCAGTGTGCGTATGTTGAAGCATCCTGGTCCCCGGCCCGGACTTTAGCAGAAATACTCGGGTATCGCTGTCATAGGGCAGAACAATGGGTTGCAGGTGCACCGATGGCGCAATCCACTTCCAATTGCCAAACTGGTAGCGACGCAAGAACTTCGGTAGCCCAGGAACCTCGGCCTCGGGCACAGTGGGCGCCGTCTCTGCCATCGTCGCCGGCCGCATCGGTTTGTTCAACCGCGCTTCGACCTTCGCCAGCGCGTCGTTGGACATTGCAGCCGGTAAAAGGCTAGTCAGCACGGCACCGCCGACTTGCTCCATGGATCGCGTGAAGGTTCGGCATTGCGGGCAAGATACCAGATGCGTCGCAATCGCGATGTGCTGTCCGTGGTCGAGCGTGCCCGCCGCAAAGGCCGCCAACATCGAGTCGGTAGGATGATGTTCAATGCTCATGATAGTTCACCCAGCAGATTGCGAAGACGGGTCATGGCCAGGCGAAGCCGCGACTTGACCGTACCCAGTGGAATTTCCAAAATCTCTGCAATCTCCGCGTGCGCTTTCTCCTCAAAGAACGAAAGTTCGACGACGCGCATTTGGTCGTCCGACAACTTTGTCAGCGCTGAGCGCACTCGATCCTCGGATTGAGAGGTGGCCAGGATGGAGTCCGGCTGAGGCGAATCGTCAATCAGGAACTCGATTTCGACGTCTGAAGCCTCAACCATCCCGCCACGGCTTTCGCGACGGTGGTAATCGATACGCAGGTTACGAGCGATCGTGAAAATCCAGCCCGCTGCACCTGTACTCTGCGGGTCGAACAATGCGGCCTTCCGCCAGACCGCCAGCATGGTCTCCTGGGCCAGTTCCTCTGCGTTCGCCTCGCTGGCTCCCGAACGCTGCATGAATGCTTTGATCCGGGGGGCAAAATGCTCGAACAAGGCCGCAAAGGCTGCACGATCCTGATGCTGCGCGATCGCAGATATCAGGCCGCCCCATTGCACGGTGTCTGAGTTTGCCTCGTTTTCAGAGGGCATATTTGGGGCATTCC
>Ga0194120_10011404_pt1 | contig 10677 bp, 5 predicted proteins | sample TA2MahCa65mmetaG_FD_148642 | JGI IMG/M metagenome (GOLD analysis project Ga0194120, IMG submission 148642) | Freshwater microbial communities from Lake Tanganyika, Tanzania - TA2015019 Mahale Deep Cast 65m | ecosystem: Environmental > Aquatic > Freshwater > Lake | place: Tanzania: Lake... | reverse complement strand
GGACGGGCGAGTTCGGCCGCACGCCGCGCATTCACGGGGATGGCCGCGGGCACTACTCGAAGTGCTTCTCTTCGATGCTCGCCGGTGGCGGCATCCGCGGCGGCATCGTCCACGGCGCCTCGGATGCCACCGGTTCGAAGCCCGCCCGCGATCCCGTCAGCCCCGGCGACCTGATGGCGACCATCTACCACCTGCTCGGCTTTGCCCCTGACGCGAAGCTTACTGACCGCAAGGGGCAAGATCGTCTGCTATTTCCTGGGCAAGTGGTGAAAGGGCTGCTCGCGTAACGCGACTCGTAGCAAAAGTTGCTTAGGTGCCCGGGGCCGAGCGTAGCGAGCCCACGGAAAATGGACGCTGGGGGCTCGCTTTCGCTCGCCCACCCAGCTTCCTCGTTCAGTGAGCAAGTGCGTCACCAACCCAAAAATCCAGACCTGACGCGGCACGAGTGCGGGTTCAGGGAGTGGTTCTTCTAATGGCAAGCGGTCGACGAGGGGGTCATTTCGCGGGCGGCTCTGGATGCCGCGTTCGCCGCCGTTCCCAAGTCGGGCCAACCCGACATGCGTCAGGACAAGCAGGCCGGACTGTTCCTGTTCGAGTACGTCGATGGCTTCACCGGGGCCGTGCTGTATCTCGGCTGCGTCGGTGGGACTGCGATCGGACTCCAGCTCAAGGGGCAGGCGACACCGATCGCCACGACCTTCGACGAACGGACCGAACCGCGATTTCCACACTTTGCCTATCTGCTCAAAGCCCTTGAACGAATGATCCACACTGGGAAACCGACTTACCCCGTCGAGCGAACCTTGTTGACCAGCGGCATCCTCGATCGGGCACTGAATTCCCGTGCCCAGGGCGGCCAGCGACTCGACACACCGGAACTGGAGATCACGTATCAGCCAGTCGACTATCCGCACGCGCCGAACGTCGATCTACTTGTTCCACCACCCTCCTCGAAAGATGTCCGACGCGAATGACACACGGACCTGCCCCGGCATCAGGCGACCGCGAAACGTGGAGAAACATTCATGAACTCAACATCCAGCGGTCGTGAGTTCCTGCAACAGACATCAAGGGCTGCTCACCAAGATCTATCGTGAGCCGTTGCGACCACACCGATGCCCAGGTCAGCCTTAAAGCAGCTCGGCGGGCACTTCGCCGCCGGGAACGAGGTGAGTCGGCCGCCCCGTCAAATCCATGATCGTGTCATCGACCCGCAGGCCCATGGCGTGGTAGACAATGGCACAGAAGTCTTCCACACCGACCTTACGTTCAATGGGATACTCAGCCTTGTCGTTCGTCGCGCCGATGACCTGCCCATGTCGGTAGCCGCCACCTGCCAGCAGAATGCTCTGCGCCTGCGGCCAATGATCGCGGCCGGCGTTGTCATTGATTCGCGGCGTATGGCCAAACTCTCCGGCCACTACGACCAGAGTATCGTCGAGCATTCCGCGGTCGGCGAGGTCCTGAATCAGAACTCCAACCGCCTTGTCGTGTCGTGGCAGTTTATTCTGTAATGCGCCGGTGATGTTTGAATGATCGTCAAAATATCCGGTGTTGAGAGACACGTACCGCACACCAGCCTCGATCAGCCGCCTTGCCAGAAGTGCCTGCTCACCCCAGCCAGAACCGTAACGTTCCCGGAGAACAGCGTTTTCTTCCGTAACATCAAATGCCCTGCGAACTCGCCCGGAAAGAACAAGGTCCATCGCCTGATGATCAACAGCATCTAATTGATCGAACAAGCGGTTTCGGTCGACCTGACGCTTCAAACTGTCCAGCTGAGTCCTCAATGAGACTCGATCCATCATTCGATTTCGCGACAAACCGTCGACGAGCGAAAAGCTGTTGTGGTCTCCGGTCGGCAACTGGCCCGCTTCATTGCCGTAACTGAAATCGCCGTAACGGAAAGGATTCGTGTTCACTCCCAGCCATGCACCGCCGTGAAAGCCGAAGCCGCCGTCGTTCATGTTGACGTTCGCGAGGGCTCCTGGCTGAGTCGGGCCCAGCAGATGTGAAGCGACCGCGCCCATCGATGGATAGCGAGGAATCCGATCATTGCCGGTTGCACCAAGTCGACCTGTCAGCATCCAATGTGCGGCTGCCCAGTGGTCGCCATTCCCGTGAGAAAAACTGCGAATCACTGTGCACTGATTCATCACCTTCGCGTGTTCCGGGAGAAGTTCGCAAACGTCGAGTCCCGGAAGGCTGGAGGCGACAGAAGCAAACGGCCCTCGATATTCCCGAGGAGCACCGGGCTTCATATCGAACGTATCCAGTTGCGACGGCCCACCGTGCATCCACACCAGAATTACCGACTTCTTCGAATGAGCGGCCGGATGGAGCATTCGCCCCTGCTCGGCTTGCAGCAATTGCGGGAGACTCAGGCCGAATGCCCCCAACGCTCCGATTTGCAGCATCTTCCGGCGAGACATTCCGTCGCAGAACTGACGGCGATCTGAGGGCTGACTGACAATATTCAGCACGGCGGGCTCCGAAGGATTCTGGGCAGGAATTGTGGCAGGAAGATTGGCGGGACGCCCATTATATTCGAGTCTATCTGATCGCAAACTGAACGCAAATCCGCAATTCCCTTCACACGGAATTTTTTTCTTCTGCGAGGTGTGCATGATGACTCAGTTCACACGACGCGAGTGGCTTACGGCAGCCTCTTCGGCTGCGACGATGGCGATGCCGTGGCCGATGGTGAGTTTCGGTGCGGATTCCGCAACGAAGGAAGCCATCAACATCGGCTCGCGGCGGGAACTCTTTGTCGACGACTTCCTCATCGAGAAATTGGTCGATGCGAAGTTCGTGGCGCATCAGCCGGAGGCTCAGGAGGCGGTGATCGCGTGCGAGGAGCCGTGGGAGGGGAACACGTCAGCATACTTCACGCTGTTTCAAGACGGCGAGCTGTTTCGGATGTACTACCGCGGCAGCCATTGGGATGTTGCGGCCAAGAAGGAGACACATCCGGAGTTCACTTGTTACGCGGAGAGTCGCGACGGCCTCTCGTGGACAAAGCCGAAACTGGGGTTATTCGAGTTCAACGGGTCGAAGGAGAACAACATCGTTTGGACCGGCGACGGGACGCACTGCTTCACACCGTTCAAGGACCAGAACCCCGATTGTTTGGCCGACGCGAAGTACAAGGCCTTGTCCGGGATTCCCAAACGGAGCTTACATGCGTACCAGTCGGCGGACGGAATTCGCTGGAAACGGATTCGCTCGGAGCCGGTCATCACCGAAGGGGCGTTTGATTCGCAGAACCTCGCGTTCTGGGACACCGAGCGGAAGTGCTACGTGGATTATCACCGTACGAAGGCGGATGGCGTGCGGCATATCATGACGGCGACGTCGAGCGACTTCCTGAACTGGACCAAGCCCGTGCTGCTCGAATTCGGCGATGCACCGAGCGAGCACCTTTACACGAACGCCATCCAGCAGTACGCCCGCGCGCCGCACTTGTTAATCGGCTTCCCGACGCGATTTCAGCCGAAGACGCAGCAAGTCGAACCGGTCTTCATGACCAGCCGCGACGGACTCCGTTTCAAACGCTGGCCGGACGCCCTCATCCCGATCACCGCCCCTGCCGAGCGCGACGGCAACCGCAGCAACTATATGACGTGGGGCCTGCTGCAACTCCCCGGCCGCCCGAACGAACTCTCGGTCTACGCCACCGAACGCTACTACGCCGGCCCCGGTAGCCGCGTCCGCCGCTTCACCTTCCGCACCGACGGATTCGTCTCAATTCACGCAGAGGCCAAGAGCGAGTTGCTTACGAAACCGGTCATCTTCACCGGGAAGCAACTGACGCTGAACTTCAAGACGGCGGCCACCGGCAGTGTGAAAGCCGAACTGCAAGACGCCTCCGGAAAACCGATCCCCGGCTTCGCACTCGCCGATTGCAAGACGCTCCAGGGCGACGCAATCGACCAACCGGTGACGTGGCACGCCGACCTGTCGAAACTCAGCGGCCAACCCGTGCGAATCCGCTTCGTCTTGGAAAACGCCGACCTCTTCGCGATGAAGTTCGCGAATTGATTGATACGTCACGAGACGTTGCAGAAACGATTTCTGCAGGCACATTCAACATGTCCAAGTGTCGTGCGGGCTCGGTTCCTTTTTTTGTTGCCTGTATGTCGTGTGCTCTCGGACGTGCAGACGAGTTTGTTGTCGTCGAGCATCAGCGGGGAACGGTTTATCACTCGCCATCCATTGTCCGTCACCTTGGCCGGTACTCCGGGAGCGGTGACGATTTGTCGAGAGATTGGTGGCCAAACATGAATTTTGCACAGGCCGCGCTGAACTTGAGGTCCCCCGTACTGGTAAATTCCTTTTGCCGGTCGCCGAAAGTAACTTTGAAGTCCACCAAAACTCTTGCGATAGGAAACCGCATGACGAACGATTTGAGATATCGCCCTTTGCCACATGCCGCGCGGTCGGTTTGCAGCATGATCACGATCGCATGGGCTTTCGTGCTGGTTCTGAGTTCTCTGCCGCTTCGTGCCCAGGACGGCCTTGGGGACTGGCGACAGGGACGTGAATTGCACCCGGGATTGCGCTATCGACGTATTGAAACCGAGCAGCCGAGGAAGATGGTGGTGTATGGCGTGCGGGTCGATACGTGGACGCAAGGCTTACGCTTGCAGACGACGACTCGCCGCTCCGACTGGGTTGACGGTAAGACGGAGACCGATCGGCAAACGACACGGGACTTCTTGCGACAATCGCGGGCCAGCGGCTCGCCCATGGTGTTGGCGATCAATTCAGACGCTTTCTCGCCCTGGCCCGCGCCGTTCAATCGACCGACGCCCACAGACCTCGCCGGGCTGGCGGTTTCGGACGGGGTTGTCGTCTCGAAGGGGAGTGGTTCGCCCTCACTGATCCGCCGCAAGAACGGTGCCCTGAGCATTGAACCAACTGGACCGAACTTTGACCTGTCCACGATCGACCTGGCGGTGAGCGGATTTGGGATTTGTCTCAACGATGGACGACCTGTGGCCAGCGGCAATGATCTGCATCCGCGGACGGGGATTGGACTGTCGGCGGATGCAAGATACCTGCTGATGGTGGCGATTGATGGACGACAGCGGGCGAGCCTGGGAGCGACAACAGAAGAACTCGGGCAGTGGCTCAAGCACTTTGGAGCCCACTCTGGAATTAACATGGATGGAGGCGGCTCAACGACGCTGGCCTGGTGGGATCCGATGTCCTCCAGCGACGACAAGTGCCAGCTCCTCAATCGACCTGTCGGTAACGGCGTCAAGGCTGAACAACTGCCGACTGCGCTCTTCACTGCAACTGAACGGGCCAACGGCAACAACCTGGGAGTCTCTCTTGCTCCTCCTGCGACGACGTACGATCCGAATCTCTACTTGTTTGTGGATGATCATTGGATCGAGCAGCAACAGGGGTTGAAACGTATTCACAACCGGGCTCGGCCGCTCGACGAACCAATTGTCTGGCCGGATGATCCACGGACCGAGACCGATTGTGCCTGGGGCAACGTGATCCGCGAGGCGGACGGACGATATCGCCTGTGGTACGTCACGATGACGATGGGCCACAACAACGCTGGCCCGCACGAGATCGCCAGCGCTGGCGTCTGGGGACGCGGCGCGGACTTCACCTTTCGTCCACGTTCCGAGGCTGATCGACCTGTCGTCGAATCAATGCTCGGTAAATATGCCGAGTCGGACGATGGGATCACCTGGCGTAAGCCGAAGCTGGGGCAATTCGACTATCGCGGCAACAAGGACAACAACATCATCCTGACAGGGCACCTCGCGGCAAAACAGACCGACGGAGCGCTGACAAATTTCGACGGCTACACGATCCTGCGCGATGATCGCGAGCCGAACCCGGACCGTCGGTACAAGATGATCGCGCACTGGGAGTCGGTCCATTTCTGGGACAACCATGCGGTCAGCGGTTCGCTGGGGCGTCCGCAGGAGTTTATTAATCGCTGTGGAACGGCGCGAGGCGAGTACATCACCTGCAGTCCGGACGGCCTGCGTTGGGAGCAACCGCTGGAACGGCTGGACACTCTGCCGACCGCGGGAGGCGATCGTCTGCTGGTGGTCCCCGATCATCGCCATCAGCGCTGGATGGCGTATGTCCGCGCGGGAGGCTGGTCGTATCCATCGTTCAGCGTCAGCAACGACCTGCGGCAGTGGTCGGCCGCGGAACCGGCCAGGCGGATCACTCCGGAACTGGTCCGGGCGCCCGCCGTCGAATGCATGATTCCGTTCAATTACGGCAATCAGGATCTCGGCTTCCCCTGCGGCATGGACAAACCGAAGGGTGTGTTCACCGTGATGTTCGCCTCGCGCCACGAAGGCGGTGATTGGAACCCGGTGAACCAAACGGAGAGTGTCATCCCTCACGGTCCGCCGGGAAGCTACTACGCCACCGGTGCAGTTCCGTTGCACAACGAACCGATCGTGGTGGGGGATGAAATGCTGATCTACTTCAATGCCTTCTCGCGGAACCAACAGGAGCCGTGCCCGTTTGGATCGCGTTCGATCGGCGTGGCGAAACTTCGTCGCGACGGCTTCACTGGCCTGCAAGCCTCCGCCAAAGGAACCGACGGGCAACTGACGACCAAACCGATGACACTCGTCAGCGATCACGTGCGAATCAACGTGGAGCAGCGCGGCGACGCGGGCGCTGTCGCTGTTGCCTTACTCGACGACCAGGGACGGGAGTTCCCCGGATTCGGGTTCGAAGACGCGATCCCCATCACGACCGACGCGGTCCGACACCCCGTCCGATGGAAAACAAAGACAGATCTTCGCTCACTGCGAGATCAAAAAGTCAGATTGTCGCTCCGGATTCAGGGTGGTGCGATCGTCTATGCCGTCAGCCTGGCTGATTAGCGGAGTCCCCCTCTGGAAAGTCCCGCCATCGCCAAAAGTGCCGAGCCTGCTGTCAGCAGACCCGCCGGGCAACGGCTCCTGGGTCGCATGTCGTACTCCATATTGGGTGAAAGTGTTCCCGATTGCCTGGTGGTTGGCGAAGAAATGCTCCAGCGGGGAGCCGAAGGTCTAACCGCCAAGGATTTTTAGACTCGATGGTGCGGTGAAGTCGGGCGAATTCCGCTTCCGCACGTTCTAGTTAGCTGCCGCCTCCGCCCGAAAATCGACATCACCACGAGTCGCGCCGCAATCGCGCGTTGCGAGAACGCGTGCGACGGGATTGTCTCGCCGCATCAGGCAGTCTCATGACAGCAGTCCCATGCCAGGCGCGGTTGGTCATTTGATTTCCACAATCCTCACGCCGCCGGCAAGCACTTCACAAGTCACATTGACGATCCCTTTTGCAGCGGGGTTGATGGTCATGCGATCGGTCGGTTGTAAACGATCTACGGCCGAGGAGACCGGAACGCGCGATCGAATCGTCACGCTGCGATTTTCGCGGTGATCGGTCGGTGTAATTCCCTGTTGCGGCTTGTCTTGCCCGGCCGGATTAAGCAAGGTCACCATCCATCCATTGGCATTGCGATTGACGAGCCACTGCACATCGCCGTCAACTTCGATCGGCATGAGGCCGCGCGTGAGATGAGCGATGAGTTGCGGCACGACGGGAACGGCTCGTCGATCGATCCCCAGTCCGCGCGGCACCGACAGGAAGAGGATGCGGCCCTTGCCGCGATCGGACGCGGCACAGAACACTTTTCCATCCTCCGTCTGTGCGAGCGGCTTCCATTCGGCCTGCCCGGCCGCAATCGGCCGGTATCGAAACCGTTGCGACGAGACGACAGTCGCATCGTCGAGCCATCGATAGTTTTGCCCCACGGCGGGCTCGCCCGTCGCCGGAAGTTTCAATGCGGCAACACCGGGACCGGTCAGTTGACTGTCGGTGACGAGCAGCGTGCCACCTTGCTGGACATAAGCATCGAGCCTTGCGCCCTCGGCCGCCGTCAGTTCAATGTCGCCGTTGGCGATGACCACGGGATAAGTGTCGATTGTCTTCCAGCGGTCGACCTGCGGAGTGGCGACGATCACATCGAACACGTCGCCGAAAATTCCCGGCAGGTAGACTTCGTTCGTGGCATTCATCGGCTTCTCGCTCTCCGATGCGATCGGATGGAAAGCGGCCCAGAACCACTCTTCGAGCATCTTTTCATGATCGCCGAACAGGAAACGCTCTTCATGGCCATGCCAGTTCTTGAACGAATTGGGCCAGAATGGTGCGGGTTCCCAACCGTGTGCGTAATCGACCAGGAACGCGACCGGTGTGTAGGGACTGCCCCGATCAAATCCCGCCGCGGGCGCCGTGGTTCGCAGGAATCGATCGACTAACTTGCCTTTCGGCGACAACTGCAACTCTTGTTTGCCGGCCGCTGCCGTTCCTCCGGGCTGCCAGAACTCATCGAATCCCTGTTCGTGATAGAACATCGACGCCCCGGCCATGTACTGATACCAGATGTCAAATTTGTACCAAGTCATTCCAGCGCCGGAATAAACCGAGTAATAGTTGTCGAGAATCGCCTGCGGCGAATGGTAACTGCCGCTGTTGCTGAAGATGGTCGAGGCATCGCCGAAGTTGCATGATCGATATGTGGCGGTCAGTTGCTCTCCTTGCCGCGCGATGCCTCGCATGAATGCCCATCGCATGTTCAGTACCGAAGATGTCGCGGCTGACGATTCGTAGCCGATCGTCCGGCAGCCCCATTGAGACAGGATCGGAGCCCACGCGATGTTGCCCACCGATAAGCAGGAAATGACATCCGCGTACGGATTCGCATCGAGATCTTTACCGTAAACGGCTCGATACTTTTCCCGATTGCCGGTTTGAGTCAGCGGTGTGAACGCTTCGACCAACTGCCGTCGCGTGGTCGCCTGCGCGGTCACGGCCCGCATTTCTTCGGACTTGGGGTAAAAATATCCGATACTTTCGCCGCTGATAGATCCGAGATAGCGATCGCGGTATTTGGCCAATAGCTGCTGGCCTGCGTCGCCGATCGGCTTTCCGGGATGATAGTTCATCATCATCGCCCACATGCGATCGGGGTTTTTATCCAACCATTGGGCGAATCGTTTTCCTGCCGGGTGCACTTCACCCGTCTTGGGATCGGTGGCAAAAATCCCCGCACCGACGCCGTGGAAAGTTGGTACCACACGCGGATCCGAGTAAATCGGCACGTCCGTGCGGCCGCCGTATTTTTGTTTGAGTTCTTTCACCGCATCTTCATCACGTAGTCCGTACGGAAATAGAACCCGATTGGGCTCGTCGCTCAACAACCAATCGGCATTGGGTCCCTCCTCGGCGGAATTCCACAGGTAGCGAAATCCCTTGTTCTGGAACGTACGCACATTCCACGAAGGCGGCAGGGCCGAGGGAGCCTGCTTATTCAACTCCGCGGCTTTGGAAAGCGGAGTAAGATCACTCAAGGGTTCATGGCGATAGGAATCGAGTCGTTGTCGGGTGGGATGCCTGGGCCGATCCTTGATCCGAGGACGAAAGCGTTCGTCGGTGGTCAAGACGATCGCATCGATCTGTCTGGGTTGCGGGCATTTCTGCGTCGAAAGCAGACTCAAGGTTGCAACGCCCGCTTTCAGCGACGCTTCGCGACGATCCCAGGCGAAAGCCCAGCCCCAGTACAGCTTGGATTCGTTGTCTTCGTCGATCACCGCGTGGACCCCATAGTCACCCTGCCACGCTGCGGCGCCGGGTTGTTCGATGCGAATCGAAAACGGTTCCGGTTGCTCGCGCCAATCGCCGTAGCGAACCCAGACGAAATAACGGCCTTCAGCCGGAACGTCGATGCTGGTTTTCGCCGTCGCGCGATCATCATCCGCCGCGGTCGCAATCGACAGGAATCCGCTTTCGCCTCCCTGGTTCCACTCGGCCGCCCATCCCGGCCCCGAAAGGCCCCAATGGCCGGCCGTCTTTTTCATCGCCGGCGTTCCCATCGGCCAGCAGAATCCCTTCACGCCTCGCAGATGCTCCGCTTCGATCCAAAGCGACTCAGGATAGGAATTCGTCTGGGGCGCGGCGATGTTCGGCGCACCGCCCGGATTCGAATCCGCTGCCGACAACTGGCACGCGATCGGCCCGACCATCACCAGCAATGGCAAAACGATTTCAAGCAGGGGCCTGTTCAACAGGAATCCGCTGGAATTTGCACGCAAACGAATTGGAACCATTTCGGAACTCTCCCGTTTTCGAGCCTATTCGACCACTTGATACAGGCCTCTTCGTAAAAGACCCGCACATCCTAGCAGGTTGAATCACAAAGCAACGATGGTACTCCGCGATGGATCGAGCAATGTCACATTAGAAGCGGATGGTTGCCGCAGCGAATGCTCATGACGGCCCGACTATTCGTCCGGCAGCCATCCCCCGACGAATTCGAGCAAGAGACTGCTCATTCGCTCCGGCATGCGTTCCACTTCATCTTGTGTCAGACGGTTGTTGCGATCGCGATCATACAACCCCAGCAGCCCGCGGAATCGATCAGGGATCGGCACGCCTTCCGCAGGTAGTTTGACGTTGTCGTACTTCGATGGATTGGTCTCATCGAAAGGAATTCCACTAAACAACGTCGTGCCCAACAGGCCTCCGCTCGAATCCGCAGTGAGTTGTAGGTCCAGCAGGCACATCTCGTCCGTGGTTTGTTTTTCCCCGCGCACCAACTTTGGGAGAAGAACAGAGGAAAAGAAAATGGGCCCA
>Ga0194120_10011403_pt1 | contig 10678 bp, 3 predicted proteins | sample TA2MahCa65mmetaG_FD_148642 | JGI IMG/M metagenome (GOLD analysis project Ga0194120, IMG submission 148642) | Freshwater microbial communities from Lake Tanganyika, Tanzania - TA2015019 Mahale Deep Cast 65m | ecosystem: Environmental > Aquatic > Freshwater > Lake | place: Tanzania: Lake... | reverse complement strand
GGAGAATCATCTTCGGAAAATGAAAAGGAAGCGTTTGATAATGCGTTGAAACAACTTACGCAAAGTATTGCTGTTACTGTTTCTTCGTCGTTTCAAAAAAGCGTTGAAGAAAAATCCGGGAAGTTGAATGAGAATGTGCAGGAAATTCTCCATTCGTATTCCACTGCGACACTGAAAAATCTCCACACAAACAAAACGCAAGCAAGCGGAAAAATTGAAGTGTTTCATTACATCGAAAAAAGTGAAGTGGAAAAACTTTTTCAAGAACGTCTCGCACTTGTCGGCGATATTTGCAACAATGCAAAGGAATTGGAACGAGCGATGAATTACGGCGATGCACTCAAATGGTATTACTTTGGCGCAATTCTTCTTAATTCGGTTCCGTCTCAAATTGTTCTGCACGATAATAAAAATCTCACGACAGAAATTCCGCTGCGTCTCAATGCAATTATTTCTTCTGTAAAATTTAGTTTGCGCAAAGAGAGAAAAGTTTCCGAGAAAGAGCGTGAGTTAGTATTTGTACTTTCTGCGAACGAGAAACCAATTTCTAATCTCGAATTTTCGTTTTGGGATGGAACAAATCAAGTGAATGTAACCGCTACAGATGGAGAAGCGGCATTTCGTTTAGTCGGCGCAAGCGTGAAATTTGAAAATCTAGATGTGAACATCAAATACAGTTATTACGAAGCGCGAGAGGAAATAAAAGAAGTTGCGGAGTTGTGGAATGTAGTGTTGAAGCCAACGTTCAAAAACACAAAGCAAGTTGCGCTGAAAGTTGAAAAACCAAAAGAGGAAAAGAAAAAAACAGAGGAAAAAATTTCAGACGAAGAACAAATCGGAATATTTCAATTGCAGTTGAACAACAAAGATAGCGCAACGGTAATCGAACAAATAAAAAATGAAACGCTTGCTTTGTTAGATTTGCTCTATCGCCGAGATGAGAATGCAATCAAAGAAAATTACAGGAGCGATGATTTTTTGCAAAAGAAAATCCTCAATGTTTTGAAGTTGAATAATATTTCTTTCATTGATTTTTTTATTCCCGCCGATGTGAATAAAACGTTCAATGGTTGGGAAGTAAGGAAAATAAAAGTGCTGAATAATTATCCTTCACTCAGCAAACAAACAACGGAATATCTCATTCTTGATTTTTTTGATAATGGAAAACTCTACGACGTGAACTTTGGCATTATGGATAACTTGTATCAAACGTTTGTCGAAGAAGGAAAACTTGGCAACGATTGGGGAAATCGGCAAGTGATAGTAAAGTTTATGGAAAAATATCGCACGACGTATATGTGCAGAGATATGGCAACGCTTGATTCTATTTTTGCCGATGAAGCGGTCATTATTGTCGGAAGAGAAATGAAAAAAAGTGCGAGCAAAAATCCGTATCAGTATTCTGCAATGAATGAATCGCAGCCGAACATTCAATATATCACGTACACGAAAACGCAGTTCTTGAAAAAACAAAGCGAAGTGTTCAAGAAAGAAAAAGATATCGCGCTTGCGTTTTCTACGTTCAAAATCAATAAGAAGAATGCAACGGAAGGAACGTACGGAATCAGTATGCGGCAAAATTACAATTCAACGTCGTATGCGGATGAAGGATATTTATTTTTGCTTGTGGATTTCGAGCAAGCATTGCCGCAAATTTATGTTCGCAGTTGGCAGCCGCAGGAATGGAGCGCGGAAGCATTGGTGAAACTTGCAAACTTTCGGTTGAATAAGTAGAATGAATGATGAATCGAAGAATCGTAATCCTCGCCGAAGGAAAATTTTCTCCGCTCGAATCGAAAACGTGCAATCAAGCGATTCGCTATATTCCCAATGAAGTTGTCGGTGTTATAGATAGTCGCAATGCAGGAAAAACTGCAAACGATATTCTTGGTTTCGGTAACAACATTCCAATTTTTTCTTCTCTCCGACATTCATTTTCACAAAATCCAAATACGCTTCTCATTGGTATTGCGCCGATGGGAGGTAGATTGCCGAACGAGTGGCGCGCAATTATCACCGAAGCGATTCAACACAAACTCAATATCATCAGTGGTTTGCACACGTATCTTTCCGATGATGAAGAATTTTCTTCGCTTGCAAAAAAATATGATGTTACAATTTCCGATTTAAGAAAAATTCCGAATGAATATGAAGTTGTCGCAAAAGGAAGTTGGAAAACACGAACAGCAAAAACAATTCTTACGGTTGGAACAGATTGCAACGTTGGAAAAATGACGGCATCGCTCGAACTCCATAAAGAATTTGTGCGAAGAAATTTGAAATCGGATTTTGTTGCAACGGGACAAACGGGAATTTTACTTTCGGGACGCGGTGTTGCGATTGATTCTGTCGTGAGTGATTTTGTTGCGGGCGCAATTGAAATGGAAATTGATAGGCGCATTGCAGAAGGAAAAGAATTTATTCACGTTGAAGGACAAGGTTCGCTGACACATCAAGGATATTCGAGTGTAACATTGGGATTACTGCACGGCGTGATGCCCGATGCGATGATTCTCGTTCATCATCCGATTCGCAAATTTGACGATTACGGTTTACAGATTCCGGATTTGAGAAAAATAATTTCTCTGCACGAAGAAATTCTTTCGCCATTTAAGAAATCAAAAGTTGTTGGCATTGCGATGAATACAGTGAATATGAACGCGCAACAAATTTTCGAAGCGAAAAAGAAATTGGAAGACGAAACTAATTTACCCGTTGCAGATGTTCTAACTTCCGAAATTACAATACTTGCTGATGCAATTCAAAGTTTTTTTTATTAGCCACGAATTGCACGAATTTTCACCAATAAAACTGCGAACATTCGGGAAACATTAGTGTAATTCGTGGCTAAACATTTCAATTCACAATCAAAACCAAAACACAACTATGAAAAATCTCATCACTCTCATATTATTATTCACTTCACTTGCACTTTCTTCTGATTTACAAAATCTCAAAATCGGAGAGAGTGTTCCATCTTTCACGTTGAAAAATTATGACGGTAAAGAATTTTCACTCGATAAAGTTCGGAAAGAGAAGGAAAACAAATTCTCCGTAATTATGTTTATCTCCACCGAATGTCCCGCTTCCAACGCATACAACGAGCGAATGGCAAAACTCAATAATACATATTCCAAAAAAGGAATTTCATTTTTTGGCATCAATTCAAACAAAGAAGAATTGGTTGATAATATTGCAGAACATTCGAAAGAGCATAAATTCAATTTTCCTGTATTGAAGGACAATGGAAATAAAATTGCTGATTTATACGGCGCGCTCGTTACACCGGAAGTGTATGTCGTGAACAAAGAAGGAAAACTCTTGTATCACGGACGCATTGACGATAAACGGAAAGCGGAAGAAGTAACAGCGCACGATTTACAAAACACTCTCGACGCATTGCTTGCAGGAAAAGAAATTTCTGTGAAAGAAACGACTGCTAAGGGGTGTACGATTAAACGAATTCAAAATAAATAATTTTTTCAGTAATGTTTTTTGAAAGGAAATATGTTATGCTTTACCGGAGATACTTCAACTATGTATTTATCGGAATATGGTTTCTCATTGGAAAAAATATTTGCGTTGCGCAAATTCCTCAATGGTATCTCGAAAAAAAACTTCCGAAATATTCTTCGGAAGAATTTTGGCTCGGAGTCGGAAGCGCAAAAGGAACGGATACAAAAGCAATTGAAATGGCAACAAACTCTGCGCGCACGGATATTGCGGCGCAATTCAAAGTGCGGGTTTCGTCGCAGATACAATCCGTTCAAAAAGAAATCACTGTCGGAAAAAATTCGGAACTTACTTCAAACATTGAAAACAGAACAGAGAGTATTGTTGATGCAACGGAACTCGTCGGATTGCAAACAGTGAACACTGAGGTTTCCAACAAAGACAATCAAACGTATGTTATGGTAGCGTTAGAAAAATCTGCATTCATTTCTTTTGTTAAAACAGGCATCGAAGAAAAAATCAAACGCATCGAACAACAAGTTATTTCAGCAAAAGAATTTTCGATGCAAGCGAAAATCAATGTTGCAATTTCAACATATCTTGACGCGCTCAATTCGTTTGATGCATGTTATCCGCAAGTAATGTTTTACAACGGTATTGCGCCATCGTTCTATACGCTTCCGAGAACCGTGCAACCGGAAATCATTGAAGCGGAATTGAAATCGTATCTCTCCGGAATTTCCTTGACCATTATTTCCGGGAATGCACAGCGCGGTGAAATAGGAAAAAATCTTTCGGAACAATTGGTAACCAAAGCGACGGTGAAAACTGCAAATGGAGAATTACCGCTGAAGGGAGTTCCCATCGTCTTCAAAATTCAAAATGATATTCTTGCAACAATCATTTCCGACGAAAACGGATTTGCAAAACATACATTTCTTGCCGAAGCCAAAGGCGTTATGGGAGGAAAAGGAAAAGTACTTTCGTTGATAGATTTCAAAACTATGAGCAGTGAATTGCGTTCATTGGTTGCAAAAAATACATCAGTGAAATTCGAATTTACTCTCGAACAAAAAAGCATAACGTGCAAAGTAGAAATTCTCGGCGCAGGAAGCACGAAAGCAAAAGAGAATTTTCGAAAAAAACTAATTCAATCGTTAGAACAGAGCGGGGCGGTTACAGACGAGAAATCGCAAATTCTTGTCAAAGCGACACTCGGTGCAGAAAACAGCGGGACAGTTGATGGAATGAGCGGAACAATGTTCACGCAAAGTATTTCCCTTGCAATTGAATTTATTGACGAACACGTATCGCGTATCATTGCAACAGTTTCTGCAACGGGAAAAGGAATGGGAAAAAATGAAAACGAGGCGATTGATAAAGGGATTTCTTCTTTAAAAATACCGATGAGAGAACTCGGAAACGCGGTAGCAAATGTAAGGAATCCATAACGGAAATTGATACTCAAGAATGGGAAACGAGAGATATTGCGTCTCTCGTTTTTTTTATAGAAATTTTTGGGATGAAAATTCTGGAAAATAAACTTGCAAACATCACATTCAATAACTATATTTTTTCTGTATTTCTTCCCAACAAAAAAATCTAATGTCAGAAAGTTTTTTATGTATACACGTTTACAACATTTCATCTTGTATTTTGCGCTAACGATTTTTGGTTTTACTATTATCAATGCGCAACCATGGACGAAAAATCTCCGTGAAGGAGAAACAAATTTTTACAAAATTCAGGAGGAATTCAATAATTATTGGGAAGGAAAAACTCCCGGTCGCAGTGTTGGCTGGAAGCAGTTTAAGCGATGGGAATGGTTTTGGGAACAGCGTGTATTTCCAACAGGAAATTTTCCCGCTTCCGATATTTTGCGAACGCGAATGGAAGAATATTATCGCACCTTTCCACAGCAAAAAAACGTCAATGCAAATTGGACCCTCATTGGTCCTTCTGTCATTCCTGCAAATGAGGGCGGTGTTGGAAGAATAAATTGTGTTGTAATTCATCCTGCGAATACCAGTAACATTTGGATAGGTTCTGCTTCTGGCGGTTTATGGAGGTCCAACGATGGAGGTTCTTCGTGGACAACCAATACCGATATGCTTGGTTCTTTGGGAATTACATCAATTATCTATGACCCAACAAATCCCAATACGATGTATATTGCAACCGGAGATGGTGATGCCGGCGATACGTATAGCATAGGTGTTTTAAAATCTACCGATGGCGGAAATACGTGGAACACCACGGGACTCAACTGGACAACTTCACAAACCAGAACTATCAGTAAACTTGTATCACATCCTACGGATGGAAATATTATTCTCGCTGCAACAAGCGTTGGAATTTACCGGACAACAAATGCTGGATCATCGTGGACAAATATTCTCTCCGGAAATTTTAAGGATTTGGAAGTGAATCCAACTGATGCAACAATTTGGTACGCCGCACGAAATAATTATGGAGTGTATAAATCTACAAATACGGGCTCGTCTTTCACACAACTTACAACGGGTTTACCAACTTCCGGATTTGGAAGAGTAGCCGTGAGTATTGCAAATTCTACACCTTCAACAATTTATGCGCTGTATGTCAATTCGGCATCTGGTTTTTACGGATTATACAAAACAACCGATGCAGGAACGAATTGGACGCAACAATCAACGACACCAAACATTCTTTCGTGGGATGGAACGGGAACTGATGGACAGGGATGGTATGATTTGGTGCTTGATACTGACCCAACAAATGCAACTGTCATCTATGTTGGCGGAATAAATATGTACAAGTCAACAACAAGCGGAACTTCGTGGACAAAAATTACGCATTGGTATTCCGGAACGGGAGTTCCATATATACACGCAGACCAGCACGGTTTTTGTTTTCTTCCCGGAAATAATAATACTATTTTTGTCGGTAATGATGGTGGTATTTTTAAGTCAACAAACGGAGGAACTGCTTGGACAGATTTGAGTAACGGATTATCAATTACACAGTTTTACAAATTAGGAGCATCTGCAACCAATGCAAACAGAATTTACGGAGGAGCGCAAGATAACGGAACCGATAGATATTTAAGCGGAGCGTGGAGAAGAATTATCGGCGGAGACGGAATGGAAACACTGATTGATTATTCCAATGAAAATATCGGTTATGGCGAATTGTATTACGGTGCGATTCGGAGAACAACAAACGGCGGCACATCTTTTACTTCCATTACTTCCGGAATTAGTGAAAATGGCGGATGGGTTACTCCCTATATCATCAACCCTGTGAATCCGTATTCGTTGTACTTAGGAACAACAAAAGTGTATAAAACAATGAATCGCGGCGATAGTTGGACAGCAATCAGTTCTTCATTAACCGGTTCTACTCTTATTGCTCTTGCAATTGCACCAACAGACACTAATACAATTTATGCGGCAACGTCATCATCATTGTACAAAACAACAAACAACGGAGGAAACTGGACAAGCATTTCGACCGGACTTCCCGGTGCTTCAATAACATATCTCGCAGTTCACCCAACAAGTTCAACGACATTATTTGTAACGTTTTCAGGTTACGGAAGCAGCAAAGTGTACAAAACAACGAACGGCGGAACGTCGTGGGAAAACATTTCGACAGGATTACCTTCTATTCCAACAAATTGTATTGCTGTTCATCCGCAAAACGGAAGTGAACTTTTTGTAGGAACTGATGTTGGCGCGTATCATTCTTCAAACGGTGGAACTTCGTGGGAGTTGTTTTCAACAGGATTGCCAAATGTTATTGTAAGCGAACTGGAAATTCATCTTGGCACAAGCAAACTTCGCGCGGCAACATACGGAAGAGGAATATGGGAAACTTCTATTTCTATCAACAACACAAGTATTTCCGGAATGAAATTCAACGACATTAATGGAAACGGGGTAAAAGATGCAGGAGAAAACGGACTTGCAAACTGGAAAATAAAAATTTCAGGTCCAGTTGTTGATTCGTTGCTAACGAGTGGAGCAGGCGAATATTATTTCGGAAATCTTACTGCAGGAACATACACCGTAAGTGAAGTTCAGCAAAACGGATGGACACAAACTGCGCCTGCTTCGGGAACATATTCAGTTTCGCTTTCCAATGGTCAATCTAGTACAGGAAAAGATTTTGGAAATCGTGCGATGGGAATGATTAGCGGAATGAAATTTAAAGATGTGAACGGAAACGGAAATAAAGATGCGGGAGAACCGGGAATTGCAAATTGGAAAATCAAAATTAGCGGTCCCTATTCCGATTCAACCATTACTGATGGAAGTGGAAATTATTCTTTTATCATAACGCAAAACGGAACTTTTACCGTTAGCGAAGTTCAACAATTCGGATGGGCGCAAACATATCCTGCTTCGGGCGTTCATTCGTTATCATTCTCTAACGGAAATTCTTATACGAATATTGATTTTGGTAATAAAGTTGTTCCACAATCGTCTTTGACTACTGTAGATTTTGAAGATGGACTTGTTCCACCAACAAACTGGACATTGAATAATCCGAATAACGATGTAACGTGGCAAATTTCCAGCGTCAGCAGTTATGGAATTGGCGCAAAATCTGCAAAGTATGATTTCTACACTAACGCAAATACAGGAAGCACCGATGAACTTATTGCTCCTGCTATCAATGGATTTCTCGCAACCGATTCGCTGTTGTTCGATTATGCGTATGCAGAATATAATTCTACGTACGTAGATTCGTTTCGCGTGCAAATGTCGCTTGATGGCGGAACAACATTTCCTGTTTCATTATTTTATGCGTGGGGTTCTACGCTTGCAACTGCTCCCGCAACGACTTCGCAATTTACCCCAACTTCGTCTCAATGGAAAACAGTGCGTGTACTATTAGGTGCGCAAGTTGTCGGTGCGAATGTCGTCTTAAAATTTAAAGCCGTGAATGGTTACGGGAATAATTTCTATCTCGACAGTGTTCGAATAAAAACGGGCGGAGTTGCAACGGGAAATATCAGCGGAACAAAATTTCTCGATGCAAACGGAAACGCGGTTAAAGACTCAAATGAAATCGGACTTGCAAATTGGAAAATAAAAATTTCCGGCACTAAAAACGATTCCGTTCTCACCGATGCGAGCGGAAATTACCTGTTCTCCAATGTTCCCATCGGCAATTATACTATTTCCGAAGTGCAACAAATCGGATGGAATCAAACATTACCAATCAATAATAGTTCGTATTCGGTAACTGTTACGACGGGACAACAAGTGAGCGGAAAAAATTTCGGAAACTTTCAATTGGGAACAATCAGTGGAACAACATTCAACGATATCAATGCAAACGGAATTAAAGACGCGGGCGAAAGCGGATTACAAAACTGGAAAATTAAAATTTCCGGTGGGAAAAATGATTCTGTTTTCACAGATGCAAGCGGCAACTATTCATTCTCGAATTTATTTGTCGGTAGTTATACGATTTCGGAAGTTCAGCAAATCGGATGGATACAATCTCTTCCCGTGAATTCGGGAAACTATTCTGTTTCCATTCTTTCAAGCGGAAGTTCGTTCACACAACGCAATTTCGGGAACTATCAACCGGCAAGTATTTCCGGAATGAAATTTAACGATACGAACGGAAACGGAATTAAAGATGCGGGTGAAACAGGACTTGCAAATTGGAAAATTAGAATTTCGGGAGCAAAAAATGATTCGGCGCTCACGGATGCAAACGGAAATTATACGTTCAACAATTTATTAGCGGGAACGTTTACACTCAGCGAAGTTCAGCAAAATGGATGGATGCAAACTTTACCCGCTTCGTTGAGTAATTACCACATTACGATTTCTTCAGGTCAAAATATTTCCAATAAAAATTTTGGGAATTTTCAACTCGGTTTGATGTCGGGAAATGTTTTTCATGACAAAAACGGAAATGCAATTCAGGAGAACGGTGAAGAAGGACTTGCGAACTGGAAAATAAAATTATCCGGAACAAAAATTGATTCAACGCTTTCTGATGCTAACGGAAATTATTCTTTTTCTAACTTGACGTTGGGAAATTATACCCTTACGCAAGTTTTACCATCGGGATGGAAACAAATGCTTCCATTAAATTCCGGAACAATTTCTGTTTCAATTTTCCAAAGTGGAATGAATGTTTCGGAAAAAAGTTTTGGAAATTTTCAGTGTGGAATTGTTTCCGGCAGTGTATTTGAAGATAGCAATGGCGATACGGTTTTCAACAACGACGAAATCAGATTTTCGAGCGCAAAAGTTTTTGTGAAACGTACTAATGAAAACGAACCTTTCGATTCTGTCGTTGCAGATGCAAACGGGAACTTTTCGTTCGCGCAGTTTTTGTATGGCTCGTATTCGCTTTATGCAAAAGCAGAGAAAGCAAACGTTGTACGACAATCGCAAAACACCGTTGTTCTTCAGATTGCAAGCGGAACTGTATCAAGTAACAATGCACTTGCGTTGTTTTTCCCCGCATGGGTGAATGGAATAAAATTTCACGACCTCAATGCAAATGCAATCTATGATGCGGGTGAAAGCGGAATTTCCGATGCTCCTATGTATTTGAACGGAACAAAAAACGATTCGACAAATACGGATGAAAGCGGCATTTATTCTTTCACGAATTTATTTGCGGGAACTTATTCGATTTCAACATCGCTGTCATTGGAAAATGGAATTGCAAGTCTTGCTCCCGACGGATTCGTTGCCGTTTCCGGCTTACAATTGTCTGAACAAAACTTCGGAGAATACACGACAGCGAAAATTCGTATTGAAAAATTTTCCGATTACGATGGCGATACACTTTCAACGGATGATGTGAACGGAAAAATCTGGTCGCTCTCTTTTTACTACGGCGCAACCACAGATTCATTGATGGAAACAACGAACGATTCGGTTTTGCAAATCAACAATGTGAAACCCGGCAATTATTCTGTTCTCGAAGCAGATAGTTTGCATTGGGTAAATATTGTTGTGCGTGTGTACAATCATAATCTTGCGCAAGTATCCATTCCATTAGCAACACAAACAGGCGCAAAACTTTCGGTTAAAAGCGGCGACAATATACGCGTGCAATTTGTGAATCGTTATTTGGATACGTCGCGATACCGCACTTTTACCGTTTCAACAGCGTTTGCCGCAAAATCGAAAGCGATAACTCCGAAAAATCCGATTCCAACGCTTGCAAATGTGCGCGATACTATCGTAAAGAAACTTGGGGGAAT
>Ga0194120_10011402_pt1 | contig 10679 bp, 9 predicted proteins | sample TA2MahCa65mmetaG_FD_148642 | JGI IMG/M metagenome (GOLD analysis project Ga0194120, IMG submission 148642) | Freshwater microbial communities from Lake Tanganyika, Tanzania - TA2015019 Mahale Deep Cast 65m | ecosystem: Environmental > Aquatic > Freshwater > Lake | place: Tanzania: Lake... | reverse complement strand
GTCACGCGAGGTGAGGCGCAGGTGATCCACGAGCCGACCGAGCTCGAAGTCGAGCCAGGCGATGTCGGCGTCGTAGGCAGCCACGTAGTGCCGCCGCTCGGTCTTGCCGCCGTCGAAGATGTACTTCGGCACCATGGGCAAGCCCTCGGCGTGGTCGCCCTTCTGCACCTGCATGCTGTCGCCGCCCCAGAGCTGGTCGCCGTGAAAAAGGTCCCGGAAGCGGGCCGGCGGGCGGTAGGGGCCATGCGGGTCGAAGTAGTGAACCCACGTGAACACGTTGTCGTTCGCGTGCTGCGCGAGCCAGGGGATCAGCTCGTCGTTGAGCACGTTGGCGGGCGTGTCGTTGGGGTGATTTCGATAGTAGTGGAAGCCGCGGTTGAGCCCGTAGCGGTTCGACAGCACGTACTGCACGTTGAAGGCGGCCGTGACATACCCGGCCTGCGACATCAACTCGGCGATGGTGGGCGCGCTGGCCCCGATGGTGGGGATGTTGTCGATGAAGCCCAGCGTGGTGGGAAACTGTCCCGTCACCAGCGCGGCGAGCGACGGGTGCGTGTACGGCGCCTGGACGTAGTGACGGTCGAAGCTCGCGCCCTCGGCGATGAGCGCGTCGAGGTTTGGCGTCGTCGCCCTCGGATAGCCGTAGGCGCGTACGTGGTCGCGACGGAAGGTCTCCACGGTGACGAGGACCACGCGCTTGTAGGGCAAGCTCACCAGGTTGCTCGACGCCACGATCTGCTCGAAGCGCAGCGGCTCCACCTGGAAGCCGGCCGCGGCCGAGTCCCGCACCATCTGCACCTGGAAACACGCGAAGGCGGTGGTGGCGCCCGCCGGCACCGTGGCGAGGATCTCCACCTCCTGCCAGGGGAAGTCGCCCGTGTCGAAGCGGCGCTTCGCGGTGTGGAGCGTGCCCGAGCCCCCGCCGATGTGCAGGTGCAAGGCAGTCACGTCGTCGAGGGTCGGCTCGCCGCGCACCCGGGTGCTCAGGCGCAGCGTCGTCCCCGGCGTGACCGCGACCGCCGCCGAGCACAGGCTGGCCTTGGTGCCCGGCGTCCACACCAGCCTCGCGATGGGGTTGGCGTCGCGATCGCGCGAGGCCTCCACTTTCAGGCTCCCCGTCGCTTCCTGCTCGATCCACCCGTCGGGCACGCCATCGGCAGGGGCACTATCGGCGAGCAAGGATGCATTGGGCAAGTCGAGCGCCATGCGCTCCACCCGGAGGGGCGACTGGGCCAGCGCGAGCGAGATCCACAACACGGGCTGACTCTAGCCCGGCGAGGCGGGGATAGTCCCGCGCGTGCGAAAGCGCACCCTCGCCGTCTTGGCCGCCACCATCGCCGCGCTCGCCGCCCCCGGCTGCCTGCGGGCGTACGTGTTCGCGCGGCTGCCACAGCCGGTGATGCCGCCGCTGGAAGCTCCTGCCGGGGTGGGCTCGCTCTCCGCCGAGGCCTGCGGCGCCTGCCACGTGGACACCTACGCGGAGTGGAAGGGGTCGCAGATGGCGCGGAGCTGGACCGACCCCGTGTTCCAGCTCGACTTCGCCCACCAGGGCGCGGTCTACGCCTGCCGATACTGCCACGCGCCCATCCCCCAGCAACAGCCCGAGATCGTCACCGGGCTCAGCTCGTTGAGGCCCGTGCGGGGCGTGGGCGAGGCCAACCCCGCGTACGACGAGGCGCTGCGCGACGAGGGCGTCACCTGCGCCGCCTGCCACGTGCGCGAGGGCGCGGTCGAGGGCACCTTCGAGGGTCACGAGGCCCCGCACCCGGTCACCGTGCGCGCCGATTTCGGATCGGCCGGGGACTGCGCCGCCTGCCACCAGTCGCCCGCGCCTCCGTTCGCCCCGCTGGACCGGCCCCTGCTCGACGTGGTGGCCGAGTGGGAGGCGTGGAAGGCCAACACGGGCCGTTCCGAGGACTGCGTGGACTGCCACATGCCGGTCGTGGATCGCGCGCTCACCGCGTGGACGCCGGCGCGAGAGGCCCACCGCCACGACTTCCCTGGGGCGTGGAGCGACGAGATGGTGGGCCAGGCGATTCGCGTCGACGAGGTGACGCGTACCGAGGCCGGCGTGCGCGTGACGGTCACCAACCTCGCCGGTCATCGATTCCCTTCCTCCGATCCCGCGAGGGCGGTGACCATCCGCGCGCGCCTCGCCACGCGCGATGGTCACGACGCATCGAGCGAGATCACCCTCGATCGACGTGTCGAGTTCCCGAGCTTCACCGAGCGCTGGGACACCACGCTGGCGCCCGGCGAGACGCGCGCCCTCGACCTGTCCTTCCCGGCCGCGAGCCTCGGCCTGTCTACCGGCGCCGAGGTCGCGGTGTACTGGTCGCGACTGCACAACGCCATCCCGGCGGTCCGCGCGCTCGAAAGCACGCCCACCTTGCTGCACAGCATCACGGTCGCGTGGTAGTACCCCCCGCCTTTTGACCGACCGGAGCCCCCGATGCGCATCCTCCTCGTCCAGCCCGCGCCCTTCGAAGAGCGTCGCCTCGGCCTCGAGAACACCGTGTGGCGGTCCGAGCCGGTGTCGCTCACCTCGATCGCCGCGATGGTGCCGGATCACGAGGTGCGCATCCTCGACATGCGCTGCGAGAAGCCCTCGGTGCTGCCCGAGGTGCTCAGCGGCTGGCAACCCGACATCGTCGGCACCACGGCGATGACGACGGATGCCTACCAGGCGCAGGCGGTGCTGCGCCTCGCCAAGCAGATCGTCCCCGGCGCGCTCACCCTCATCGGCGGCCACCACTGCACGCTCAACACCGCGAGCTACTACGTCGACTGGGTCGACGCCGCCGTGCTCGGCGAGGGAGAGCTGGTGTTCAAGGAGATCGTCGAGCGCTGGGGCCGCGAGCGATCCACGCGCGCGCTCGAGGGCCTCCAGGGCACCGACGTGCGGCTGCCCGACGGCACCCGCAGCAAGAACGGCAAGGCCAAGAACGCGCCCAACCTCGATCACCTGCCCGCCCCGGCGCGTCACCTCGTGGAGCAGTACCGCGGCCAGTATTTCTTCCTCGCCGCCAAGCCGATGGCGAGCATCTTCACCAGCCGCGGCTGCTCCTTCGACTGTAACTTCTGCGCCATCTGGGAGTTCTACGACCGGCGCACCCGCTTCCTCAGCGCCGAGGTGATCGCCGATCGCATGGCGGCCTGCGAGGAGCCCTTCATCTTCCTGCTCGACGACAACTTCATGACCCGGGCCGACCGCCTGGAGAAGCTGGCAAGCGAGCTGGAACGCCGCAAGATCAAGAAGTTCTTCATGACACAGGGGCGGAGCGACTTCATCGCCGAGCACCCCGAGCTCATCGCGCGCCTGGCCAGGGTCGGCCTGATGGGCGTGCTCAGCGGCTACGAGACCAACGACGAGAAGGCGCTGGAGGGCCTGCGCAAGCGCAACACGCTCGACAACAACATCAAGGCCGCCAAGATCCTGAAGGACAACGGGGTGATCAGCACCGGCATCTTCATGGTCCGTCCCGAGTTCGACCGGGACGACTTCGCCGGGCTCTTCGAGTACATCGAGTCGCTCGGCGTGGCCATCCCCCTGGTCACCATCCTGACACCCCTCCCCGGCACCGAGATGTGGAAGAAGTACCGGGAGGACTTGCTCACCGAGGACTTCCGCCTCTTCGACCTGCTCCACGCGGTCACGTCCACCAAGTTGCCGCGCGAGGAGTTCTACAAGGAATACGTGGCGTGGAAGCGCGTGGGCCGCACCAGCATGAAGGCCTGGTTCAACCGCAAGACCATGCTCAAGCGCTGGGACTTCTACCTCCGCGCCGCTCCCAACTTCCCGGAGATGATCTGGAAACGAGTGCGCTACCAGCGCATCCAGTTCGACCCGCAGAGTTACCTGCGCGACGAGGTGGGCATCATCCGGTCCAACCACTCCCCGCGGCGTCCGGTCGACGAGGTGTCCCTTGCAAGCAAGTGAGTTCCTGAAAGATCTCCGCCGCGAGATCGAGCACCACCCCGCCGTGAACCACGTCTTCCTCATGCGCGTGGGCACCACCCCCTTCACGCGGGAAGACTACCGTGTGTTCGGATTGAACCACTACCCGCTGGTGGGCACCTTCTGCCGCTACATGGAGCACTTGTTGCTCAACGCGCCGGATTCCGACAGCAAGTCCTGGATCGCGAAGGTGCTGGTCGACGAGTACGGCGAGGGCAGCGACGGCGAAGACCACGCCCAGCTCTACCGGAAGTTCCTCACCGCCTGCGGCGTGGGCCCCGGCGAGGAAGACAAGGAACCCCTCGACCCGCGCGTGGTGGAGTTCATCCGCGAGCACCTCCGGCTGGTGACCGAGGAGCCCTTCCTCGTGGGCCTCGGCGCCCTCGGCCCGGGACACGAGTGGGCCATCCCGAGGATGTTCGTGCCCATCATCGACGGCCTGCGTCGCGCCGGCTTCGACGAGCGGGAGATCATGTACTTCACGCTTCACACGCTGCAAGACCAGGACCACGGTCGCTGGCTCGAAGAGGCGCTGGCCATCATGGTGCGCACCCCGGAAGACGCGGCCCAGGTGCGCCGCGGGGCGCTGTTGTCGATGCAGGCCCGCATGCGCTTCTGGGACGGGGTGCAGGCGCGCGTGGTGCGCTGGCGCCAGCCGGTACACATGTGGGACATCCCCGAGCGAGCCCGGCTGTGGGCGGCACGCCACCAGCCCACGCTCGCGCAGGTGGCACCCTCGCTCGGCGTGAAGCTTGCGGCTTACCGTCCCCAGGTGCGAAAGTACGCGGGTCTCGAGGCCTGAGTGTTCTTGCTGGTCGCGGCCGCCCTCGCGGCGCCCGCCCTGGAAACCGAAACGATCGACGCCGCCCTCGGCGCGTCGCCCACGCTGGTCCACGCGAGCGGACAATGGTGGTTGTACGCCTGTAGTGGCAACGCGGTGCACCTGTGGACCTCCACCGATGCGCGCTCGTGGACCGACGAGGGCGTGGCGCTCTCGCCGGGCGACGACATCGACGCCGGGGGCACCTGCCCCGCCAGCGTGCTCGCCAACGCCGGCATCGACGGTCACGACTGGGGCATGTGGTACCAGGCCAGCGGCACCGACGGCGTGCAGCGCATCGCGCTCGCGGTGAGCGACGACGGTCGCACCTGGACCCGCGCGGGCGTGGCCTACGACTGCGGCGGCGGCGCCTGTGGCTCGCCGGTGGCGATGCGCGTGGGCAAGTACCACCTGTGGGTGCACACCGAGGGCAACGACGAGGAGGGCATCCGCTTCCGGGTACACAAGAGCGAGGACGGCACCACCTGGTCGGGGGGCATCCCCTTCACCTTCCCGGCCGGGGAAACCGAGGTTGACCTCGCCTACAAGGGCGGCGGCTACCGGGTGCTCGCCTCGGGTCCCGAGGGGACAGTGCTCTACGAGGGCCCCGAGATCGAAGATCCGCTCACGACGGTGGCGAGGGTGGACGGCTGCGCCGAGGCCAGCGTGGCCCTCGCGCGCGACCCCGACGGCATCATCGACAACACCGCCGACTTCCTCGGGATCGCCACCGGCGAAAACCCCGCCCTGCTCACGGCCCTCGGCACCGAGGAGGCGGAGCCCTGCGACACCGGCGAGGGGCAAGACAGCGACGACCCGGACGACACCGGCGACGGCGGCGACGGCGGCGACGGCGACTGCGAGGGGTGTGGCGGGAGTGCGGCGGGGTTGCCGGCCCTGTTGCTCTGGGGACGGCGAAGGCGCGGGGAACGCCGGTCCTGAGGGGCGGGCGCCGGTCGCGAGGTGGTGAGGGCCGATCTCGTGCCCGGCGTTCCGGTCGGGACAGAAGCCCGCGCACGGCCTCGCTCAGCTGCCCCCCAGTCTCTCCTCCAGTCGCCCCACCATCGCGGCGACGTCCTTCCCCTCGATCACGATGGCCCCGTCCTTCAACTTCTCCAGCCCCGGGCGCAGGCGCACCTCCGCTTCCCCAGCGGTCGACCAGCTCACGTCGACGCGGGAGCCGGAGCCGCTGGTCTCCGCGAGCCGTTTCCCACCGCGCACCAGCACCAGCTTGTCGCCCTCCAAGGCGAGGCCCACGTCGCGCTCGGCGCACGCCTCCACGATCGCCCGCAGCGCCGGCGCGCGCTTGTCCTTCTCGCCCAGCGACGCGAGGAAGGCGCGCACCGCGTCGGGATCGGGCGGAGGCGGCAGTGCCGGCTCGCCGGACGCGGTCTTCAGCTCGCGAAGTTCCTCCTGCACCCGGAAGGCCAGCTGCTGCGTGAGCGCCGAGAGCCGGACCTCGGCCGCCATGGCCTGGTCGACCAGCGAGTCGAGCGTGGCGTTGAGCTTGGCCTGGGACTCGCGCAGCAGCCGCTTGAACTGCCCCACCTGCCTCGCCGCCTCCTCCAGCTCGCCGAAGTGGGCCTGCAACCGGCGCCACGCCTGCGCGATCTGCTCGGCGTCCAGCCGGCCGCCGCCGCGGCGCTCGTGGAGGGCCAGAGCCTTCAGCAGCGCCGCCCCCCACGCCAGCCGGACGCCGTCGCGTCCCGCCTCGGGCACCAGCACCGCGAGGTAGTGCTCGTTGGCCTCGATCTCGAACTGGCCGCCGAAGCCGGTGAGCCGGCTGGCGAGCGACACCATCAGCCCGTAGCGCACGCCCTGGGTGCGAAGGTCGTTGCGGAACTTCTCGATCTCCGTCGTCGGCACCGGCCCGGTGTAGAGCTTGACCTCGACGATCGCTCGCGTCTCGGCGCCATCACCAAGATTGAACCACGCGTCGACGTCTGCCCGGTGCCCCTCGTTCGACACCAGGTTGAAACGGTCGGTGGGCATCGCCGACTGGAGTTGCTGCGCCACGATCGCCTCTCCGATCTCGCCGATACGCTGCGACTTCTCCGAGTACCGCATCAGCGTCTCGAGGTTGGTGTTCAAGGTCGTCATGCCGTCGATGACCGGGCGGAAGAAACGCGCCGCTGCCTCCTCGGTGGCGCTGGCCTGCGCGTAGGTCAGCACCTGGTGGCCCACCGCGAGGGCCTGCTCGGCGATCTCGGCACGTCGCGCGGCGGGGAGCGCCTCGAGCCAGTCGATCAGCTCGGCGCGCCGGGTCTGCAACGTCAACTCGAACGTGCGTTCGTCCACTGTTTCACCTCGGAATCGCGCCCATATCCAGGCGGCGGGAGGCAGTTCGCCGCACGGCAGGCAGGCTCAGGGCAACGAAGCCACGATGATCACGCTCGTCCCCGGGTCGCCCAGCCGGTAGAGCACGTCCATCTCGTCGTTCATCACCGCCACGCAGCCGAGGGTCCAGTCAAACGGGGAGCCCCAGGGGTTGCCGTGGATGAAGATGTCGCCGCCCATGGCCGTGCCCTGGCTGGCGCGCTGTCCCCTGGCGATGCTCGCCCGCAACGAGGCCGCCGTGTCCTCGGTGATCGCGCCCTCGGCGAGCGAGCGCGTCACGTCGTCGGCGTTGGGGTAGCTCACGCCGAGGGAGCGGTAGTACGAGCTGTTTGGGTTACGATGCGTCAGGCGATACCAGCCCTCGGGCGTCTTGAGGTCGCCCCGGCGGGTCTTGGGACCGTCGTCGCCCCCGGGGCCGAGCTGGGTGCTGAAGCAGGTGCCGTCCACGAGCTGGTCGCCCTCGTACACCGCGAGGGTGCGCTCCGCCTTGGCCACGAGGAAGGTGCGCCCCGCCGAGCGCGCGTCGCTCGCGTAGGGCTCGGGCAGGGTGGCGGGGCACTCGGCGGCGGCGGCGAACAGGACGGTGAGGATCATCGCGGGGGAGACTCCGGGCAGCGCGACTACGGACACCCGGCCCGGCCGGCCGGTTCCCCGGGAGCACCGGGTTAGCTCCGGGCCGCCCGGAGACCGCCACCGATGCTGCACCGTTTCGCCCTCGTGTACGGCGTGCTCGCCAGGACCTTCCACGTGCGGGTGGTGCCGCTCATCATCGTGTGGTTCTACCTGGCCCTTCGCGTGAAGGTGTGGTTCTGGATGCTGATGGACCGGGTGTTTTTCCCCGCGCTCGGTCGCACCGAGGTGCGCCGCCCGATCATCATCGTGGGCAACCCGCGCACCGGCACCACCTTCCTCCACCGCTGGCTCGTCGACAACGGCTTCGGGGTGGGCCTGCAGCTCTTCCGCTCCCTCTACCCGTCGATCATCATGCAGAAGGTGCTCCGCCCCTTCTTGCCGATCCTGGAGAAGGTCAGCCCCGCGCGTTTCCACAACTCGGCCGCGCACGAGACCAACCTCACCAGCATCGAGACCGACGACGTTACCGTCTTCTTCCGCTACTTCGACGGCTTCTTCCTCTACGGTTTCTTCCTCACCTGGTCGGACGAGGACTGCGTGCCCCTGGTCGACCCCGACCAGCGCGACACCACCGCGCGTGACTTCGACTGGCTGGAGGGGGTGTGGCGGCGAAGCCTCGTGGCCCAGGGCGGCGATCGCGTGGTGGCCAAGCTCTTCACCACCGGCCCGCGCGTGCCGGCCTTCCTGCAGCGTTTCCCCGACGCGCACATCCTCTACATGGTGCGCGACCCGGTGGAGGTGATCCCGTCTACCTACTCGCTGGTGACGGGCGTTCTCGACAAGGCCTTCGGCTACTGGTCGCTCCCCGAGGCCACCCGCGCCCGGTTCAACGAGCGTTTCTACAAGGCGCTGGTGATGCTCTTCGAACGGTTCCACCGCGACTGGACCAGCGGCAAGATCGACCGGGAGCGCGTGATGGTGGTGTCGTACGACCGGATGATGACCGACTTCGAGGGACTCATGGCGGAGATGGTGCCCTTCTTCGACATGAAGCCCACGCCGGAGCAGATGGAAGCGATCAAGCAAACCGCCGAGAAGCAGCGCGCCTACACCTCGGGACACAAGTACAACCTGGAGAAGTACGGCCTCTCTGCGGAGCGCATCCGCCAGGACTGCGCCTTCGTCTACGACACCTGGCTCAGCCCCGGCTCCCGCTGACGTAGGCGGCCGCCACGTCGGTGCGCGGCGACCCGAATACTTGCGGCGTGGCGCCGTGCTCGGCGAGGTAGCCCACGCCGCCGCGCACCCAGAACACCGCCGTGTGATCGGCGATGCGCCGCGCCTGGGCGAGGTTGTGCGTGACGATCACCACCGTGTAGCGCCCCCGTAGCGACGCCACGTGGTCTTCCACCACGCCGCTGGCGATGGGATCGAGCGCGGAGCAGGGCTCGTCGAGCAGCACGACGCTCGGCTCCAGCGCCAGCGCCCGGGCGATGCACAGGCGCTGCTGTTGCCCACCGGACAGGCCCAGCGCCGGGCGATCGAGGCGGTCGTTCACTTCCGTCCAGAGTCCCACGGCGCGCAGGGCGGCCTCCACGCGCTCGCCCACGTCGCGGGCGCCGTGCTCCCGCAACGGAAACGCGATGTTCTCGCGAATGGAGAGCGGGAAGGGGTTGGGCTTCTGGAAGATCATCCCCACCCGTCGCCGGTGCGCCACGAGGTCGAGCCGCGGGTCGAGCACGTCGCAGCCGTCGAGCTCCACGCGACCGGAAGCGCGGGCGCCGGGCACCATGTCGACGAGGCGGTTCAGGCAGGAGAGAAAGCTCGACTTGCCGCAGCCGGAGGGGCCAACCAGCGCGGTGACCGTCCCCCGGGGCACCGAGAGATTCACCCCGGAAAAGGCGCACTTGTCGCGGTAGTGTACGGCGAGATCGGCCACCGCGATCATCGCGTCCTCGCCCAGCGTCCCAGGGCGGCCACCCCCGCGTTCACCCCGAGGATCGCCAGCACCAGCACCGCCGCGCTCGCGTGGGCGCTGGCGTCGCCGCCGGGTACGTTCATCGCGAGGTCATACACGTGGATCGACAGGGCGCGACCGGAGTCCTGGAGTGACTCCGGCCAGCGATCGACGTAGCCGCTGGTGAAGATGAGGGCGGCCGTCTCGGCGAGCGCGCGGCCGACGCCGAGGACGAGCCCGGTGACGACCAGGGGCATTGCCTGCGGCAAGCCGATTCTCCAGAGGTAGCTCCCCCGCGACAGCCCCAGCGCCGCCGCGCCCACCCGGTACTCGGGCGGCACGGCGCGAACGCCCTCCTCGGTGGCCTTCACGAGGATGGGGAGCACCATGCACGCGAGCGTGAGTCCGCCGGACAGGATGGAGAAGCCCAGCCCGAGCACCTTGCAGAAGAAAGCGTTGCCGAACAGGCCAAACACGATGGAGGGCACGCCGGCGAGCAGCTCCAGCGACAACCGGACCGGGCGTGCCCGTCGACCGCCCAGCTCCGCCAGGAACACGCCCGCGCCGAGGGCCAGCGGCACCGCCGCCGCGAGGGCCACGCCGAGGATGCACAGCGTCGACACGACGATCGGCCCCACGCCGCCCGCGCGCCCGGCGTCGGACGGCGGCAAGCGCACGAAGTCGAGGTCGAGGCGCGGCAGCGCCCCGGCAAAGGTGTCGACCAGTACCGCGCCAAGCCCCAGCAGCAAGAGCACCACGCTCACCGACGCCGCGCCCTGGTAGGCCCGGTCGCGCAGGGTGCCGGTCACGCGCGGGCCCGCTGGGCGCGATCGGCCACCAGGACCAGCAGCGCGACCATCACCAGCAGCACTGAGCCCGTGGCAAACAGCGCCGACCGGTGATCGGCCGTGGCGTAGGCCATCTCCAGCGCGATGTTGGCGGCGAGCGTGCGCACCGGGTCGAACACCGACCCCGGCAGTTGCACCACGTTGCCCGCGACCATCAACAGCGCCATCGTCTCTCCCACCGCGCGC
>Ga0194120_10011401_pt1 | contig 10681 bp, 10 predicted proteins | sample TA2MahCa65mmetaG_FD_148642 | JGI IMG/M metagenome (GOLD analysis project Ga0194120, IMG submission 148642) | Freshwater microbial communities from Lake Tanganyika, Tanzania - TA2015019 Mahale Deep Cast 65m | ecosystem: Environmental > Aquatic > Freshwater > Lake | place: Tanzania: Lake... | reverse complement strand
ACTTGTGGCAAGCTCAATTGGCGAGGAGGGCCTGGATGTGCCAAGCGTAGATAACGTGATATTCTTCGAGCCGGTCGGCTCTGAAATCCGCACAATCCAGAGGCGGGGGCGGGCTGGGCGGGCAAAAGCAGGAAAAATTTACGTGCTAATCACAAAGGGCACAAGGGACGAGTCGCACTTTTGGTCCTCCCGCAAAAAGGAGGGGCGCATGGAGAATATTGTAAGGCAGCTGCAGGCAGGCATGCCACTTATTCACAGCCAAAAAGCAAAGGCAGGGCACTTGCATCTCCAGCCAAAAGGAAAAGAAAATTCAGGTGGCCAGGTTCCTCAAGGGACTCAAATACGAACCCAGGTTGCCCAAAAAAGCAGTCATCAGGATGCAAAAACCACAAGCCAGCATGATATCAAAATCGTGGCAAAAGGCAATGCCCAAGCCAGGCAGCCAAGCAATGCCCAAACAGAACCGGAGGGCATAATTAAAAAACTGGAAAGGAAAAAACAAAGCACGATGTTGGATTATTATTAGTGCTGCGCCTTTCCCACCAATTCCCGATAATCCAGCTAATAAAACTATTAATAATAACCAATATGCTCCTATTAAAAATCGGGCTATCATCTTTTGATTTGGTTTTCTAATGGCAAAAAAGTCAAAAAAAATTGGCAGCAAAGCGGCTTTCAACTCAAAAGCCACAGGGCAGCCAACCAAGATGCAGCAGGCCACATCGCCCACTGTGCCCTCGGGCTTCCAGGACTGGCACTCAATAGGAGAGAAGGAGGCCATTTCAAAGCTTGGCAGCTCCACATCCGGCTTAAGCGAGCTGGACTCACAGTCAAGGCTTGTGACATTTGGTCCAAACAAGCTTCCTGAGCAAAAACCAGTCTCTCCACTGCTGCTTTTTGCCCAGCAGTTCAAAAATCCAATGCTGATTCTTCTTGGCGTGGCAGCCGCAGTCTCATTTTTCACAGGCCACGCATACGACTCTATAGGCATTTTCTTTGCAATTTTGCTTTCAGCCATTTTTGGCTTTGCGCAGGAGTACAAGGCAGCCAAGGAACTTGATGCCCTAAAAAAACTTTCAGTTCCTTCTGCAAGGGTCATAAGGTCGGGTGTGGAAAAAATCATCCAAACACAGCTGCTTGTCCCAGGTGACATAATTATCCTCGATGAGGGTTCAAAAATACCTGCTGACTGCAGGCTGTTTGAATCCTTTGAGCTTTCCTGCGACGAGTCGGCGCTTACAGGCGAGTCGCTTCCGGTCAGAAAGTCGACATTGCCCTGCAGCCAAAAAACCCCTCTTGCAGAGCGCCACTGCATGCTTTACTTTGGCACTTCAACTGTTGCAGGCAGGGGCAAGGCGGTAGTCACAGGCACTGGGATTAACACGGAGTTTGGCAAGATAGCAAAGTCCCTGGAAACCACTGAGGAGGAGCAGACGCCGCTTCAAAAGAACATGGAAAAGCTTGGCGAAAAAATAGGCCTCTACTCGCTTTTCATTGTGGCGGCGTATTTTGCAATCGGGGTTTTCAAAGGTTTTGACGCATCAACGATGTTCATTTCAGCCGTGACCTTGGCAGTTGTCTCAATCCCGGAAGGCCTGCCGACAATAATAACAATCACCCTTGGGATTGGAATGCAAAGGCTTGCACGCCAAAATGCCTTGGTGCGAAAGCTGCCGGCAGTAGAGTCGCTTGGGTCAGTAACAGTGATTTGCACCGACAAAACAGGGACACTTACGGAAAACAGGATGACTGTAACGCAGATTTACACTTGTGCTGGACTGCTTGAAATGGATTCTATGCCCGGCAAGACTGCTGGCCAAAATACGACAGTTGGCGTGAAGGCTGCAAAGAGTCCAAGAGAACCAAATACAAATGCAGCGCACAAGCTTGCGCTGCAGGCATTTGAGGTTGCGGCACTGTGCAACAATGCAAGCGTGGTGCAAAAACAGTCGGGCGAAACAGTCCAGATTGGCGACCCTACAGAAAGCGCGCTTCTTGTAGGCGCACTTAAGGCAGGGTTGAATGTTGACAAGCTTAAAAATGATGCTTTCTTTGAAGGCGAATTCCCATTTGACTCAAAGCGAAAGCGCATGGCAACCGTGCGCCTGAAAGACGGCAAGCATTTTGTCTATGCCAAAGGCGCGCCTGAAAAAATCTTGGAGTCGTGCACAAGCATGCTTTCTGAAAAGGGAGTCGAAAAGCTTACTGGGGCAAGGAAAGCAGCGCTAGAGCAGGCGCACAACACCATGGCTGCAAACGCCCTGAGGCTCATCTCGGTTGCATACAAGGAATCTGCAAAGCCCCAGTCGCGGCTTCCGGTCACTGATGCGGAAAGCGGCCTTGTCTATGTCGGCACAATTGGCATGATTGACCCGCCGCGCCGGGAAGTCAGCCAGGCAATAAAAACCTGCCAGACTGCGGGAATCAAGGTAGTCATGATTACAGGCGACAACCTGCTTACTGCAAAAGCCATTGCGAAGCAGATAGGCCTCATACACTCTGATTCGCAGTGCACAAGCGGGCAGGAGCTTGATGGAATGTCGGATGAAGCCCTTGGACGGGTCGTAAAAGAAGTCTGCGTCTATGCAAGGACCAGCCCGCAACACAAATACCGCATCGTCCAGGCACTCATAAAAAACGGCGAAATTGTCGCAGTGACAGGAGACGGGGTAAACGATGCGCCAGCAATCAAAAAGGCAAATGTGGGCATTTCAATGGGTAGCGGCACCGACGTTTCAAAGGAGGCGGCGGATGTTGTCCTGACTGACGACAACTTTGCAACCATAGTAAATGCTGTTGCCTATGGCCGCAACCTGTTTGACAACATAAAAAATTACCTGCGCTTCCAGTTCTCCACTAATTTTTCCGCCATAATCACGATGCTGTGCGCCCCTTTGCTCGGCCTTGGCCTTCCCCTTTTGCCGCTCCAGGCCCTTTGGGTTAATATTATCATGGATGGCCCCCCTGCCCTTGCCCTGGGGGTTGAGAAGGCAAACCCTGGTATAATGGAGCGCAAGCCCGCAAAGCCAGGGGCCGGTTTTATCACTCGCAACCTTGTCTACAATATTGCCATTGGCTGCATTTTCATGTCGCTTGGCACCCTTGCCGTGCTTTATCTCGTCTCGAACTCCAAAACGGAGGAGGCACGCAGGACTGCGCAGACAATGGCCTTCACCGTCTTTGTGTTTTTCCAGCTTTTCAATGCCCTCAACTGCAAAAGCAGCACAGTCTCGCTTTCCAAAAACCTGCTTTCAAACAAGTCGCTTCTTGCTGCAACCGGCGTCTGCGCCCTTTTGCAGATTGCAATAGTCTATCTGCCACCAATGCAGGCAATATTCGGGACAGTCGCACTGCTGCCCTTTGAGCTAGGTCTTGCAGTCCTAATCTCGCTTGGCATCATTGCTGTTGGGGAGGCTACAAAAATTTTCATGCCAAAACTTATGGCATACTAAAAACCCGATAAAGTCGAATGCAAAATAAATGCAAACTACTGCAATCCAACTAACCGAGCTGTGGTATTAATGACAAAGTTTGCCGTAACTTTAGACAAACCCCTGACTTTTTCTGTCTTAAGTTGTGCTTCACAAATCGTCTCAAACCTTCGTGCTTATTCAAAAAAAACCGGAGTTAGCCGCTGCGTTCTTGGCCTTTCAGGGGGCGTGGATTCTGCAGCCTGCCTTGCCATTTGCGCGCAGGCATTTGGCCCAAAAAACGTCCTGGCGCTTTTGATGCCATCAAAGTTCACTCCAAAACTTGATGTGTCAGATGCGCTGCTCCTTGCAAAAAAATTCAAAGTCAAGATAAAGGCAATCGACCTCCAGCCTGCTTTGGACCTTCTTTACAACTCATCGCGCCTGAAGAAGGAAAGGGTTGCCTATGGCAACATGCTTGCCAGGCTTAGGATGGGCGTGCTTTATGCGCACGCAAACCTGTCAGGTGCCCTTGTAATCGGGACTGGAGACAAGTCGGAAATAACGCTTGGCTACTTTACAAAGTGGGGCGATGGGGCCTGCGACGTGCTTCCAATAGGCTCGCTTTACAAGACGCAGGTGCGCCTGCTTGCCCTTGCACTGGGAATCCCAAGGCAGATAGCCTTCAAACCCTCCTCCCCTAGGCTTTGGGCTGGCCACAAGGCGCAAAAGGAGCTTGGCCTTGGCTATGATAAAATAGACCAAATCCTGCACCTTCTTGAAAAAAAGAAGAAGGGGCAGGCTGAAAGGCTTTTTGGGAAAAAGGCAGTTTCTGTAATAAATAAAAGGATTGATTCCTCAAGGCATAAAAGAAGCCTTGCGCAGGCACTTTGACACTTTTAGCCCAGGCGCGCTCACGCAGTCCTCTGGCAGAATCCTCTCACACCTTCGTTTTTGATTTGCGCGCAAACCGTCTTGTCGTTTTTTGCATCTGCAACTTTCATGTAACACGTATCTTTGTTTTCGTCATTTTGTATCATGTTGCAAATTCCCTCGTTTTTTGTCTCCTCTGCAACCCTTGAAATGCAAAACGCCTTTTCATCCATTCCAAGCTCTCCTTTTCCAAATCTGAGGCCGTCGCAAATTGAAATGTCTTTTTTTGAGGCTGCAATTGCGGAAACGCAAGAGTACTTGTAACTGGTCAACTTGTCGCAAAGGGCCAAGTCTTCAAGTTTTCTTGCAAGCGAATCATAGCAGTAATCCTTTTCAAGCTGCCCTGAAGCCTGGGCGCAATACTCTTGATTCCCTGATACCAATGCCTTGCACGCGGCTGTTTCAAACGACCCCACTTTGTTTTTATTGCAAATCCCGACATCGCCCGTTTTCGTTGCAATGTAGGCAATGCACTTGCCCTTCACCAAGTCATCCGCATTGTCGCACACTGAGCTGTCAATTGAGGAATCATAAAGCTTGCTATAGCACCAGAGCCTGTAGCCAAAGCCAAAAACCATATCACAGATTTCAGGTTTTTTTTCATCAGCCGCGACTTTTGCAAGGCAGCTGCTCTTCTCGCCACTCACTTCGTTTAGCCCGCTGCACCTACCAGCCTTTTCCTGCCATCCTTCTTTCAATAAATTTTGCTGCGCGTCCTGCCTTTCATTAGCTTCAGGGGCTTTGATTTGTGCACTGTCGCCCGTTTCCTCGTTTTTCGCATTTCCAGTGCAGCCAAAAAGAAGAATTCCACTAACAAGCATTGTAAATATTATCCAGTACATGCGCTTTTCCATAACTTAAGTGCCTCTTTATATCTGTTAGAACTGCAAGTTCACCCTGCACTACACGCTGCAGGTGCCGGGGCCTTGAACTTGGAGCACACAAAAGCCTTTAGCTGGGGCTCTGGCATCTCCCCAACCCTGTAGTCGTTTTCATTTAGCACAAATGTCGGAAACCCTTGGAAATATCCTTTTGCCTGGTAATCCGTATAGATTTTCTGGGAATCGGGGCTTGAAGACCTGTCCGCCTCGTTCCACGCCCTTACCAAAAACCTGTCTTGTGGAAGCGTTGCCGCAAGTTTTGCAACATACGGTTTCATTTTTTGGCAGTGCGGGCACCAGTCTGCATACAGGTAATCAAGCGTCACTTCCTTTTTTTCCGACAGGCTCGGCTTTTTTGTAAATATGCCTGGCTCGCCTTCGCCAGTGCAGCCAAACAACATAAAGCCTGCAAAAACTGAAAGCGCAATCAAAACAAATGCCATTTTGCTTTTCATTAAACTACCTCCTGCCATTAACACCGGACTGGATTGCCTTTGCTTATGTTTCCACTCAGTTTTGCAACCTGTAGCTTTAAACCTATCTATTTTGTAGGGCATTAATCCAGGGCGTCCTTCTCAGGCAATTCTCCCACTGAAAGACCTCTGAGCACAAGCCTCAGTTTTTTGCCACGGCTGCAATAAGACTTCCTGTAGTGCCGTGTAATGCGGAAGGGTGGTAGTCTGCCTTTTGTTTTTATAGCAGCATTCGACTAAGCGGCCTTAAGGCCTTGCACTGCCGGCTCCCATCACAAAAGCCGTTTCATCCCAAACCATCCTGTCTCGTTTCCTCATCCTCATCCAGAAAGGCAGGGTGTCGTTTCTGTTCTTTTGCACCTTGATTGGTAGGCTGGTGCCTGCCAGGATTGAACTGGCTGCAGTGGGCATGACTTCCTCCCCGCAATTTCTTGCAGGGTCAGCTGCCCTCCCCTCCGCAAAAACGGCATATAAATTGCCTATTTTAAGTATAAAAAACAGGCGGTATGCCAAACACCGCCATATTGCCAAGCATTGCCGGAATTGCCAAAACCCTGATTTGCCAACGCTGCCGGAATTGCCAAAACCCTGATTTGCCAAGCATTGCCGGAATTGCCAAAACACACTTTCCTTCCGATTGCTGCCTCTTATAAATGATTATATCCTTTGCCTTGGCAATCTTATCATGGAGGGCACAGAACGGCACAGGCTAATCCTTGAAACCTTGTCAGTCCTTGAGGCAAGCGGCTACCAGGCATTCTTTTCAGGACTTCCAGGCTGCTTTGACATAGCTGGAAGAAAAGGGCAAAAAACAGTCCTAATCAAGGTGCTTGAGAACATTGACGCATTCCCCATGCAGCATGCAAAAAGCCTTGAATCAATTTCCAACATACTTGGCGCAATTGGCATTGTGGTCGGGGCAAAAAGCAAGGAATTCGCCCTTGCGCAAGGTGTTTTGTATCTTCGCCATGGCATTGTTGCAATCTCCCCCCTTACCATGCAGCAGTTCCTTGAAGGCGGGGAATTCAATGAAAAAAAATTCAAGAAAACCCTTGTCAAAATCAACCAGTCGCTTCTTGTCCAGGCAAGGAAAAGCAAAAATCTTACAACAAGCCAGCTTGCCCGCGCCTGCGGTCTTTCGCACGATACAATCTACCGCTACGAGCGCAGCCTCACCCTTGCAAGCCCCAAAAACGCGGCAATCATTGAGCAGTTCCTTGGGCTGCCGTCAAAAGCCCTTCTGGAAAAATTCACTTCCAGTCAAAAACCGATTAATGGTCTTGTGCGAGGAGCATATGGAAGTACCTATGACTTTTATGGCTTTACTTCAGTGAACCTAGATGGGCCTGCCGACATGGTGGGTGCAAGCTTTGGCAAAGACGCAAGAAAGCAAGGGCTTTCAAGCCCAAAAACCGCCAAAGGTCAAATCAGCTCAATCATCGCAGAGAGGGACAGGGACATGCGCACCCTTGAGCGCAGGGCCGAAGTGTTTGACCAACTATCTCAAATCATTGGGGCACACCCGTGCTTTTTTGTCAAATCCTGCACAAAGCCCAGGGTGAAAAGCATTCCGGTCATTACCAAGTCAGAGCTTTCGGGCATAAGGACGAAGCAGCAGCTTATGGCGCTGATTGGCGGAAAGACAAAAAACTGATGGAAAGGAAACATGGGGCACTGCCCCAAAGCCCTGACAAACCACCAGGGGGGGGGAATCTCTGTTTCTCCTTAATGATTTAGCACCTTGCAAAAGTTGGCATATTTATAAACTTGTTTCTTCAATACCAAACCCACTTTGCTTGTAGTGGGAGCAAACCAGCCGCTACGGATGTTCTGATTTGCCCCGGCAATCCAAAAAACCAGTTTAGAGGTGGGAGAGTGGAAAAACAAAACGACCAGAGCCATGCCACGCTTATTGGCGTGTCTGTCATCTTGGCTGCGCTTCTTATTTCTGCTTCATTGTTCATGACAATGGGCCAGGTAAACGATTCGCTCAAAAAAATCGGCACGCTTGGCGCCGCAAATCCGGGCACGGGCGCCAACAATGGCGGCGGCTCAAACAACCCAGTTGTCAATCCACCAACCAACCCACCAACCCAGGGCGGAAGCAACGGCAACGTTGCGCCAACCGCAATACCGATAAAAATCTCGTTCGAAGGCAAGCCAGTTAAAGGAGTTCAAAATGCAAAAATAAAGATTGTTGAATATTCTGACTTTGAATGCACGTTTTGCAGCAGGGCACTCCCGGCAGTAAGCCAGGTGCTTGACCAGTACAAGGGCAAAATAGGGCTTTACTACAAGCAATTCCCCCTTACCCAAATCCACCCAAATGCACAAAAGGCCGCCGAGGCGTCAGAATGTGCATCAGACCAGGGCAAGTTCTGGGAGTACCACGATAAGCTGTTTGAAAACCAAAATGCCCTGGGAATCGCATCGCTCAAGCAGTATGCAAAGGACCTCAAGCTTGACGAGGCAAAATTCGCAGCCTGCCTTGATGGCGGCTCAAAGGCCACAGCCGTCTCAACAGAGCAATCCGAGGGCGTTGCATTCGGGGTCGGAGGCACCCCCTCGTTTGTGATATTCTCAGACAACAAGAGCCCTGCAATGCTTTCGGCCCTTGGAGCTGTGGTATCCAAATACAAGCAGCAGTATGGGCCTAACTTCAGCATTGATGTTGTCCAGGTGAATGGCGGCGGTTACGGCATATCGTTCTCAGGTGCGCTTCCACTTGAAACATTCAAGGGCATCATCGAGCCGATGGCAGCCTAAACATGCAAGCTTAGCATTTAGGCAAATGAGGGCCTGCGCCCCTTTTTTCTTCTTTTATTTTTTCTATTCTTCTTTTGCCTGCTCAATAAAGACCTTGCCGCCGCTGCCTTTCAAATATACCGAATTAGAGTACTCCTGCCCTGTCAGCTCCACGCCGCAGGCTACAAGCATCGTTGCCTTGGCATCAGAAAACCCCAGGCTCAGGCTGCCTTTTCCGCCTCTCTGCCCTCTTCCAATTCCTATGCCTTCAACAGTCGCGTCTTTTTGTTCAAAGCCAAGCCAAAATAAGTTGGGCAGTCCTTCAACAGTCCGTGAGTTGGAGCCGCCAAGCAGGCAAATCTGGTTTGCGGCCCCTGCAATGCTTTCAGCAGCCGCCTGCGCAACCGAAGCCCTTGCCTGCCTTTCAAACCTGATTTTTGCGTCATAGAGTACGGAAAGCGAAATTGCCAATGCGGCAAGGGCAATAGCCAAAACGAGCAAATATTCAAGTGAAGCCTGGGCCTTCACGGCAATTCCTCCATACAAAGACAGCCTCTGGCCATTATGGCCAGCCAGCAAAAATCCTGGAGCTGGCTTTGCCTTCCCGCACATGCTTGTGCACTGGCTTATTGGCAGACTGAATTTATGCATCTGCCTGACTGGATGCCTGAGCAGTCCGAGTCTGTTGTGCATGCTGTGCAAGTGCCTGTTGACCTGCAAATCTCCTCAAACGTCTTGTTTGCGCTTCCGCTTGCCACGCTGCTTGCAGTCTTGCCTGCCGAAAGCATCGAGTTGGCAACAAGCAGCACCACGGCAAGGATTACTGCAAGCAAAATAAGCATTTCAGCGGAAAGCTGCCCTTTTTTCCCTCTGGTTGTGCCTCCCATGGTAAAAAATAGCAGCTTGGGGTATTTAACCCTATCCTGCCCAGCCAGGCCTTTGCCAAAGCTTTCGCCAGCTTGCCTTCTTCCAATCCAGCTACCTGATATAGCTCAATTCCTTTGCACTTGAGCCTGGCATTGTCTCCTTTTGCTTTGAGGCTTCCTTTTCCATCTTCTTCATGAAAGCCTCGCCTTCCTTTGCCCTCTGCTCAAGCTTTGCTGGGTCAATTTTTACCCCAAGAAGCCTTGAGAGCACTTCCAAAAGGGCCTGCGCTGCCCTGGCATCAACATACCCGCCGTGCGTCTCGCCCATTATGCAAACTCCCTTCATGCCCCTGAACTTTCCCATTCCAAGCAGCAGGCCGGCAGCCCCTATAATGGAGCCGTGGGATTTTCCAAATACCATGCCGGCTTTCTCATGCGCCGGTATAATCTCCTTATGGGTCGCGGAGCCAAACACCTGGGGCTTTTGGGGCGCCTTGCCTGTCCCATACCCTCCAAGCGTGTAAATCAGCTTTCCGCCCTTTTTCTCAAAATAATCAAGCATCTTGCCGCAGATTTCATACTGTGCCTCTGAAGTCACTGCCTGCACATCGCCGACAAGTATTAGCACGTCGTTTTTCTTTCCAGGTATCAAATAAAACTTGTTTTTGAGCATTCTCATTATCCCGTTTTTCTGCATCAGCACCTGGTGCGGGAAATGCGGCGAAACAAGCTCTGCGACTTTTTGGGCCTTGAACTCCTTTATCATGTGGTCTGCCGCAAGCTTTCCTACAAGGCCGATGCCTGGAAGCCCCTCCACCAATATTGGGTTTTTCATCTTCACGTTTTTTTTCTGGTAGATTTTAGTTTCAATCATGGACCCATCCCCCGCTGTTTTTCTCTGTCCATTCCAAGTGCCTTAAGGCAGGCTTTGTTTATCCTACTTCCTGCATCCTCCTGTATTTTGCATACTTGTCAGTTATCTTGAATTTTGGCGGATGGGCTGACTTGGTCTGAGCCCCGCAGTGCTCCTGCTTCATGGTGTAGCTTTTGCACAAAGCGCACTTTCTCAGTTTTTTCATCCACACTCCTGCCCGTGCCGTTTTTTTATGTTACTTATTTCCGCAATCCAAATAAAAATCCCTAAGTTTTGGTATGGCTTGCAAGCCATTGCCGCAAGCTGCCTGTCAGGTGCCCTCTTTTCGCGACCCGTGGCGCAAAACTCAAAATTAGCTTTCTTCCTTGAGCTGCTCAAAGGACACAAAAGTGTTTTTGTCAGCCATTTTCTGGATTGACTCAACAATGCCCTCCATTGCCTTTTGGGCGGCCTTGAAGTCCTGGGCGCTTACCTCAATCTGGTAGCGCGGCGCGCCAAG
>Ga0194120_10011394_pt1 | contig 10688 bp, 9 predicted proteins | sample TA2MahCa65mmetaG_FD_148642 | JGI IMG/M metagenome (GOLD analysis project Ga0194120, IMG submission 148642) | Freshwater microbial communities from Lake Tanganyika, Tanzania - TA2015019 Mahale Deep Cast 65m | ecosystem: Environmental > Aquatic > Freshwater > Lake | place: Tanzania: Lake... | reverse complement strand
TCGGGCGTAAGCCGGCGATTGGCGGGGTGAGCGCAATTGTAGAGGACCAGGCTCGACCAGTTCTTGCGCGGATAGACGGTTTGGGTGGCGCCGTCCATCTTCCATGTCTCCTTCGGACGGTGATCGTGATGCACGCACATCACGGCGTAACGATCGTCGATCAGGCGGAGGAGTTCGGCGACATCGCCGAGCCAGAGGAAATCGCAGTCGAAGAACAAGGCCCAGCCTTGGTAGCCCTCCAACACCGGCACGAGGAAGCGCGTATAGGTGAACTCGGTCGACTGCAAAGGATCGAGGGTCCGCGTATAGAGCCCGCGCGCCCGCATCTCGGGCTGGCGGATCGGCTTGATCTCGACGGGGATGGAGGCGCGCCTTTGCAGAGAATGCCGCGCGACCTGATAGGCGATGTCTTCCCGGCTGTCCCAGCCGATATGGATCGGAAACGGCGTCGTCATGTTCGTCCTAGATCCTTTGCCAATTCGGCGGCGGCCTGCGCGAAGACCGCCTGCCAATCGGCATCCGGCCCTTGGCGCAAGAGGCGCATGGTCGGATACCAAGGCGTGTCGACGCGGCCGCGAAACCAGTACCAGAGCGCGCCCTGGTGCAGCAATGTCGTCACGGGCTTGCCGAGCGCGCCGGCGAAATGCACGGTCGTGTTGCTGACCGACAGGACCCGGTCGACGGCCGCGACTTGCGCGGCGAAACCGTCGAGATCCTGGAGCGCATCGACATCGTCGTCGCGATGAAGCGCGACCCCGAAACGCTCCTCGACCAGCGCGCGATCCGCCGCGGTGTCGCCGTACTGCAGATCGACAAAGAGAACGTCCTTGAGTGCGAAGACCGGCGCCCAGGCTTCGAGCGGCGAAGACTTCCAGCGCCCGATCCGGGCATTGCCGCTTTTCCACGAGATGCCGACGATCGGACGGCCCGCGGCGGCTTGTCGGTACCGCTCGGCAAATGTCGCGACGCGCGCGGGATCGGCCACGATGTGGCCGTGGCGTCGAGGAAAACCCTGCCAGCTCTTGCGATACAAGCCGCCGAGCGAGGGGAGGGCGATCTGTGCGCCGATGTCGGCCGCTTCGAGACGGGGCGTCGGTGGATCGGTCCTCGGCACGATCTCAAGGCCCGGAAAGGCGCGGGCAAAGAGCGGCACGAGGCGCGGACTGCATTCGAAAACGATGTCGAGGCCGGCCGCGATTGCGTCCATGAGCATGCTGCCATGGATGAGCTCGTCGCCGATGCCTTGCTCGCCCCAGATAAGGAGTTTCTTGGCGCCAAGCGGGCCGCCCTGCCAGCGCGGCTGGCGATGGGGCCTGGCGACGGTCGCTTCGGCGAGTGGATCATGGCGCCATTCGTATTCCCGCCAGCCTTGTTCGAAATCGCCTTGGATCAGGAGCGCGAGCGCTAGGTTGTAATGGGTGCTGGCGATCTTGTCCTTGAGCGCGGGCGAATAGAGCGCGAGCGCGCGGCGGTAGGCTTCGATCGCCTCTTCGGTCGCGCCGATATCCTTGAGCGCGACGCCGAGATTCATATGGGCCTCGGCATAGCCGGGCTCGATGGTGATGGCCTTGCGAAATTCGGCGATCGCCTCTTGGACCGCGCCGCGATCGCCAAGGACATTGCCGAGATTCATATGCGCGCTTGCGAGCGCGGGCGCGAGTTCGATCGCCCGGCGATAGCTCGCCTCGGCTCGACCGACCTCGCCGATCTCGCGCGCGGCATTGCCGATATTGAGATGGGCCTCCGCCTTGCCCGGATCGAGCTTGAGGGCGATGTCGAGTTCGGCGAGGGCCTCGCGCGGTCGCCCGGCGCCGCCGAGCGCGACGGCGAGGTGATTGTGAAAATCGGCCATGCCGGGCCTCGCGGCGATCGCCCGACGGATGAAGTCGGCGGCCTCGGCGTGGCGGCCTTGTTGGAACAGCACGACGCCGAGCAGGTGGAGCGCGTCGGAATTTCGCGCTTCGTCCTTGAGCACGCGCCGATAGAGCGCTTCGGCTTCGGCGAAGCGCCCGGCGCGGTGGCGCGCGACCGCGTCCTGGATGATCTGCGCGCTCTTGCCTTGGGCGCGCCGCTCGCGTCGGTTCATGAGTTGCGCAGGATCGGCACGCCCGGCTCGGCCTTGGAGTTGCGGATGGCGAGCGCGCTCTTGACCGCCTTGACGTTGGGCGCCGCCGTCAGCGTGCGCGTCAGGAAGGACTGATAGGCATCCCAATCCTTGGCGACGATCTTGAGGAGATAATCCGTCTCGCCGGCCAGCATGTGACAGGAACGAACCTCGGGCCAGGCCGCGACCAAGGCCTCGAATGCCAGAAGATCGCTTTCGGCTTGGCGATGGAGGCCCACCCAGGCAAAAACCGTGACGCCGAAGCCCAGAAGCTCGGGACTGACTTCGGCATGATAGCCGCGGACATAGCCGGCCTTTTCCAAGGCCCTGACCCGGCGCAGGCAGGGCGGCGGCGAAATGCCGACGCGCGCCGCGAGTTCGACATTGGTCATGCGACCATCGGCCTGTAGTTCGGCCAAGATCGCGCGGTCGATATGGTCCAGTTTCAGCCGGCGCATGATTCCTCGCGCTTGTTGGCTTTTCTTATCCAAGCACCGCGTCAGTCGCAATAAAATTTCAATTCTTTTTGAAAATTGCCATGGATACAAGTCCACAAGGCTGTGGAAGGTCTGGTATCCAGACTTGCCGCAGCCATATCGATGGGGCTAACTACCGAGCCCCTGCAGAAATCGATTCCGATGCCAGCATCCAGCGAGATCCAACACGCCAAAGTCATCATCCTGGGTTCAGGACCGGCCGGCTATGCGGCCGCGATCTATGCGGCAAGGGCCGCGCTCGGGCCGGTCTTGATCGCCGGCATGCAAGTCGGCGGCCAGCTCACCATCACGACCGATGTCGAGAATTACCCGGGCTATGCCGAGGTCGTTCAAGGGCCCTGGATGATGGAACAGATGCGCGCTCAGGCCGAGCACCAAGGCACGCGCATGGTCGACGACATGATCGTCGCGGTCGACCTCAAACGCCGGCCATTTCGCCTGACGGGCGACAGCGGCGCGGTCTATAGCTGCGACGCCTTGATCGTCGCGACCGGCGCGCAGGCGCGCTGGCTCGGCCTGGCGAGCGAGGACAAGCTCAAAGGCTATGGCGTTTCGGCCTGCGCGACTTGCGACGGTTTCTTTTTCCGCGGCAAGGAAGTGGCGATCGTCGGCGGCGGAAATACGGCCGTCGAGGAAGCGCTTTATCTTACGCACCACGCGACCAAGGTGACGCTGATCCATCGGCGCGACAGCTTCCGCGCCGAAAAAATCTTGCAGCAACGCCTGTTCCGCAATCCCAAGATCGAAGTCGTCTGGAACCATGTGATCGACGAGATCTTGGGCGGCGGCAATCCTCCGGGCGTCACGGGCGTCCGGATCAAGGACGTCAAGAGCGGCCAGACGCGCGAGCTCGCGGTCGACGGCGTCTTCATCGCCATCGGTCATTCGCCCAATGCCGGCTTCCTCAAGGGCCATGTCGCGATGGACGCCGAAGGCTATATCATCACGCAGCCGGGCTCGACCCGCACCAATGTGCCGGGCGTCTTCGCCGCAGGTGACGTACAGGACAAGATCTTCCGTCAGGCCGTCACGGCGGCCGGAACCGGCTGCATGGCGGCCCTTGAGGCCGAAAAATATCTGGCGAGTCTCGAGGACGTCGCTCCGGCGGCGGCCGAGTAATGGACTGGGACAAGCTCCGCATCTTCCACGCGGTCGCCGAGGCCGGCAGCTTTACGCATGCCGGCGAGACACTCGGCCTGTCGCAATCGACCATCAGCCGGCAGATCGCCGCGCTCGAAGACGATCTCAAGGTGCCGCTGTTTCACCGCCATGCGCGCGGCTTGATCCTGACCGAGCAGGGCGAGCTTCTGTTCCGGACCGCGCACGACGTCTTCGCCAAGGTCGCGCTGACCGAGGCGATGTTGACCGACAGCAAGGAACGACCGAGAGGCGAACTCAAGGTCACGACCACCGTCGGCATCGGCACGACCTGGCTTTCCAAGCATGTCCGCGAATTCATCGAACTCTATCCCGACATCACCGTGACGCTGCTGGTCGATGATCGCGAACTCGATCTAAGCATGCGCCAGGCCGATGTCGCGATCCGTTTGCGCGAGCCGACCCAGCCCGATTTGATCAAGCGCCGGTTGATGGTGATGCATAGCCACGCCTATGCGGCGCCTGCCTATCTCAAGCAATTCGGCACGCCGCGCCAGGCGAGCGAACTCGATAAGCACCGCATCATGGTCTATGGCGATCACGCGCCGCCGCCGATCGGCAACACCAATTGGCTATTGGCAGGCGGGCACGCGGAAGGCACGCCGCCGCGCAAGGCGGTCCTGCAGATCAACAATGTCTATGGCCTGATGATCGCCTGCGAAAGCGGGCTCGGCATCGCCTCGCTGCCCGACTACGTCGCCCAAGGGAATAAGCGTTTGGTGCAGATCCCGCTCGACATCGAGGGGCCGACTTTCGAGACCTATTTCGTCTACCCCGAGGAATTGCGAAATTCGAAACGCGTCGCGGTGTTTCGCGATTTTCTCGTGCGCAAGCTTTCTGAATGGCGCTTTTAGCTTTTCCTAACAGAAGCGAAAATCGTCGTTAACCTTGGTAGCTTAAGCTCGCGAGGGATTCATTAATTGCTCGGTTTAGATGTAGCAAAAATGCATATCTGCCTGAGCAATCTTAATATAGTGGGACTTCAGCCAAGGGAATACATTAGATAGCAGTAATGGTGACCGCATTTGCGCAACCGTTGCTCTTTCGGTCTTGCCGAAAGTGGCCTCTGTCGGTCCTCCCACCGACATTGGCTTGGTCTTACGTCTCCCAGACGTGAAGCCTCCCTGTTAGACTCGCCGGCCCCTCGGGGCCGGCTTTTTTTATGCGGATTGCGTCTGGGGCGCGGCTTTGGGCTGAGACGCCGCGGTCTTGCGCCGAAGCACGATGCGCTCTTCCTCGGTCCAATTGGCCGAGAATTTCTCGATGGCCATTTGCAGGACGGTCAGGAGTTCCTCGCCAATGCGTCCGCCCCGGCCTTCGACCTTGCCGTTGATCACGGCGCGGAGCGCGTCGATATGGGACTTGACGATGCCCATGGCGTTGTCGTCTTCGCGGCTGCCGGCAACGGTATAGTAGTAAAGCGACTTCGAAAAATCCGAGACCAGCGGATAGCCGAAAGTGCCGCCCTGGCCGCGGAGTTCGTGCGCGATCTCGTTGATGCGCTTCAGGCCGACGCGGCGCGGCTTCACATTGGCGAAGCTCTCGGTATAGGCTTGGACGAGTTCCTGGACGTATTTGCGCGCCCAATCGGCATAATCTTCGACCGCCTTGTCGAGCGTGCCGAGGGCACGCTGCATCGCCTCGAGCGGCAAGGTGCCGGTCGATAGCGCGTTGCCGCCGACCTTGTCCTTGAGGCGGTTCATGGGCCGAAGGAAAGTCACGGGCTTGCCGTTGATGGTCGTCGTGTATTCGCCCTTGCCCTTGCCTTCATCGGTATTGACCCGCCGATCGCTGCCTTCGGGATAGAGCCGTTGGCGTCGGCGATCGGGGCCGAAATATTCATCGGTCTTGACGAACTGACGCGGCATGTCGATCACCGCCATCAATCTTTCGCCCATCGACTGCACCGAGAAGGGTTTGGCCATGAACTCGGTGACGCCAAGATCGCGCGCGACCGCGACCTCGTCGACATCGGCGAGCCCCGAGAGCATGACAAAAGGCACGAAGCGATCGGGCGACTGCTTGTGCCGGCGCACCCAGCGCAGCAGCATCAGGCCGTCGATCGGCGCCATCACCAGATCCGAAATGATCAGATCGACGCCTTGGACGCGGTTGCGATAGGGCGTGCCGGCAATGCCCTTGAGGTGCTCGATCGCCTTGTCGGCGCTCGAGAACGAGACGACTTTCTGGAACCCCAATGCTTCGAGCACTTGGACCAGCATCAAGCGCATGAAGGCGGTATCTTCGACCACCATCACGTTGATGTTGGCTAAATTGTAGAAAGCCACGCCCGACCTCTAATGACTATGCCCCGCGTCTTCTGGCGCGGTAGAACGAATTTCAATCAGGTGACCGAATCATCGATCATCCCATCCCCGAAAACCAATCTAAAAGCCGTCGGCGTCAGGGTCAATCCTGAATAAGCAATATTTCGCATAAGCAGTTTTGACGACAATATTTACACATTTGAAAATTCAGCGAAAAACGCTGGATTTCCGCTTAAGAATTTCGGCTTCGGCTGCGACAATTCGTTCCGGGGTCAAGAGTGCCGCCGCGCGGCGCATGGGCTCGCGCGCCGCTCCAGCGCCCGCCTGAGATGCTAAATTAAGCCAGATATAAGCCTCGAAGGCGTCGACAGGCGTCCCGGTCCCTTCGAGGTGATCGATACCGAGCCGCGCCTGGGCAAGCGCGTGGCCGGCAAGAGCCGCGCGCGTCAGCCATTGCAATGATGCGGCGAGGTCGGGCTTGGACCCAAGCCCACGGCGCTCCATCAATCCAAGTTGATAGGCCCCCCCTGCGTCGCCTTTTGTCCAGGCATCGGTGAAGAGTTTGCGTGCGGCCGCATTGTCGCGCTCGACGCCCCAGCCGCGCAGATGCGCCATGCCGAGTTCGTAAAGCGCTTCGGCGGAACCCTGCTCGGCGGCAAGCTTGAACCAGCGGATCGCGGCTGCCGGATCGGCGGGCTGAACACCGCCGTCGGCGATCAGGCGTCCGAGCCGAAGCTGCGCAGCCATGTCGCCCGCCCGTGCGCGCGCTTGGATTTCATCGTCCGCCCAGGCTTGCCCGGCCGCGAGCAATAGGAGCGCGGCGAGTAAACCCTTCACGGCTCTTTCTTGGGCGCTTTCGCCCGTTCGGCTTCTTGCTCGCGCAAATAGTCTTCGGTCGTGCGCACCATCGGACGCGGTTTGGCGGCGAGCGGATTATTCGCTTCGAGCTGATCGATCACGCGGCAATCCTCGCACATGCGGATGCGCTCGAGCGCTTTGGGATTGCCGGCGAACATCGGATGCGCGTGCAGCTTCTCGACCATCTTCTCGACGGACGAGGCGACGCCGAAAGCCTTGCCGCAACGCACGCAATGAAAGGGCGCTTCTTCCTTGAGCAGGACCTCGCCCTTGGCGGCGGCGGTGAAATTAAAGCGCGGGCTGAGCGTGATCACCTTTTCAGGACAAGTCGAGCGACAGATACCGCATTGGACGCAGGCTTCTTCCCTAAAGCGCAGCATCGGCGCATCGGGATTGTCGATCAGGGCGCCGGTCGGACAGGCGCCGACGCAGGAAAGGCAAAGCGTGCAGCCATCCGTCCGGACATTGACCGCGCCGAAGGGTGCGCCGGCGGGAAGCGGGATGATGTCTTGCGGCGTGGGCGCATGACGATGGAGTTGACCAAGGGCCAGCGTCACCAGCGCGCGTTTGCCCCCCATGGGCAGGAAATCGCCGGCGGTCAGGTCGCCAAGGCCGCGCTCGGCCCGAAGCGAGCGGTCGAGCGCATCGGGATCGATTTCGATCAGGAGTTCGACCCGGCCCGAGCCGTAGCCGAGGCCGGCAAGCGCCGTCTCGGCCAAGCCGACCTGACTTGCGAGCGCGCCGACCTCATCGCGCTTTTTTGGATTGGCCAGAAGCACGATGCGGCTTGTGCCGTAGGCGAAAGCGGCCAGGAGAAAATCGATGCCGATTTGGCTGATTTCGTTGACCGCGAAAGGCAGAGCCGCGGCTGGCAGGCCATGGCCGAGGCGCGCCAAAGCATCGATCGTCTCTTGACCGCTCGCCTCGTCATGGACCAGCACAATGGGCGAAGCGCCGCCCGCCCCGAGATAGGTCCCGAGCAAGGTCCTGAGCCGACCAAGTGCGATGTCGGGCGCGGGCAGTGCATAGCTTGCCGCGCCGGTCGGACAAACGCTCGCGCATTGGCCGCAACCGGCGCAGACATGGGGGTCGATCGCCACGTGATCGCCGTCGGGGCGGATGGCCGAGGTCGGACAGACGTCGAGACAACGCGTGCAGCCCGTCTTCTTGTTGCGACTATGAGCGCAGAGCCCGGCGTCGTAGGCGACGTAGCGCGGCTTGTCGAATTCCCCGACGGCGGCGGTGATTTCGAACAGCGTCTTCTCGATCGCCGCAGGGTCCTTCGGATCGGGGCGAAAATAGCCGTCGCGCTTGTCATGGGCGGCAAAGAGCGGCGCGCCGCCGGTGAGATCGAGGATCAGATCGCATTCGGAGGTGACGTTGTCCCGCCCGGCCTCGAAGGCGAGCCCGCGGCGCGACGAGGGCTTGGGCGCGGCATGCCCGTTGACCGTGATTTTGAAGGCGCCGAGATGGCCGCTCGCCTTGACGATCGTGCCGGCATAGATCGGAACCTCGGTCGCGCGCGGCGGCAGGACATCCGTGGCGCGGGTCAACATCACCGTGACATCGAGCCGATCGCGCAAGCGCCTTGCGGCTTCGATCGCCGCTTCGTCCCGGCCATAGATCAGACAGACGCCCTTGGAGGCGAAGGCGACAGTCGGCGAGGGCGGTCGGGCAAGCGCGGCTTCGGCCAAGAGCGCCGCGATCTTGGGCGTCGCCTTGCCGCCTTGATCCGACCAACCGGCGTTTTCCCGAATGTTGACGAAGGCAAGGTCGGCATCGGCCTGCTTTTCGCTCGCGACTTCGGCGAAAAGCGGTGCCTCCTGGGTGCAAGCGACCAAGAGCTTGTCCGCGCCGCGCAGCGCGCTCTCGAATTTGGTCAATTGGCTTCGACAGAGCTGGGTCGCGACATCCGCGCTTTCGCTGCCGCAGGCCTTGGCAATGGCCTTGGCGTCGAGCGTCATCGTGCTCTCGCAATCGCAGAGCAGAATATTCCGGCCGCCGAGTTCCATGTCTCCCCCAAGACGCTGCGTCGTGTTTAATATAGGGATGAAGCGGAGGGAAAGCCCAAAAACATGACGGCGGAGACGCTCGAGCTCGCGATCCAAGTCGAAAGGCGTCCGACCGGCGTCGTCTGGCAGCCTTTCGAATGGCACGCGACGAAGATCGGACACGCGGATGCGCCGCCGCGCCAGGATGGCGTCGCGAACGAGATTTTGTCGCTTCGGGGTGTCCTGACGCTTCATCGCAGCGAAGCCGAAAACTATCTCTTCAATCTCTCGGGCGATGCGGCGCCTTCGGTTTATGTCGTATTGACCAAGCCTGCGGACGAAGCCGCGCGGCCGGAACTCTTGGTGCTGACTTGCGACCCTTACGAGGCGCAATCCTTTACGCTCGCCAATGACCGCATGGTCGATGCTTTGCCCATGACGCGCGAGATCCAAGACTGGGTCAGGCGCTTCGTTGCGGTTCACTACAAGGAAGAGGTGTTCGTCAAACGCCAGCGCGGACAGAAGGTGCCGGGGCCAGACAAGCGGGGCAACCATGGCGCGGGATGAGAATTTCCTGTCCCGCTGGTCGCGGCTGAAACAACAGGAGCGCAAGGCGGCAAGCGAGCAAGCCGAGGACGCCGGGGACGCGAAGGCGCCTGCTCCCGTCGCGCCGGCGCAAGATCAGACGAAACCCGAAACCGAAAAACTCGAATTGCCATCGATCGATAGCCTGACCAAGGACAGCGACTTCACCGTGTTCATGAAAGCGGGCGTGCCGGATGCGCTGCGCAACCAGGCGCTCCGCAAGCTCTGGGAGACGAACCCGGCGCTTTACGCCCATGACGGGCTCACGGACTATGCCGAGGATTACGGCAAATTGATGCGCGAGGGCGAGAAGTTCGCCGAGACCGCCTACAAAGTCGGCCGTGGTTTCCTGGAAAAGGGCGAACTGCCCTGGGAAAAGGACGAAGCCGAGGCGGGGAAGAATGCCGTCCCTGAAGGCGACCAGTCCGACGCGCATCAATCGCCTCAGCCGGCGATCGCGGCGAAGGCCGAGACGAGCGCTGAAATGCCAGATGCCAAGTTGCAAGATTCGTCGGCCAAGTCGCCGACCCAGATACCCGTCAAGGACCAAAAAGACCCGAAAGACATTGGGTAAATGGCTGACTTTTTGGCTATTGCCGGGCCTGCGGCCTTTTGACACAATTGTCTCACTGATGGATTCCGGGGGCGAGTTCCGGGATTTTTGAGGGGGAGGACCGTGGGTCGATTGGCAACAGCCAACGCTCATGACATCGCTGAAGAAGAGCGATTGCGCGCCGATGTTTACGGCTTGCTCGCGGCGATCTTGCGCGCGCCCGCGTCCAAGGCATTGCTCGATCGTCTCGCGGCGCTGCAGGGCGACGACAGCGAAATTGGCCGCGCGCTTGATGCGCTGGCGGCTGCCGCGAAACGCATCAGCGTCGAGCGCGCCGAGCGCGAATATCACGAACTCTTCATCGGCTTGGGGCGCGGCGAAGTCGCGCCTTTCGGCTCGTTCCATCTCACGGGATTTCTCTACGAGAAGCCGCTCGCCAAACTTCGGCAGGACATGGCCGAGATCGGCATCGCGCGCATCGAAACCAACAAGGAGCCCGAGGACCACATCGCCGCGCTTTGCGAAATGATGGCGGGCATGATCCTCGGCGCATTCGGCGAGCCGGTGGCGCTCGCGACGCAGCGTCGCTTTTTCGACGAGCATATCGGCTCTTGGGCCGCGAAATTTTTCGCCGATCTCGAAAAGGCGCCCTCGGCGGCGCTCTACATGCCGGTC
>Ga0194120_10011386_pt1 | contig 10696 bp, 8 predicted proteins | sample TA2MahCa65mmetaG_FD_148642 | JGI IMG/M metagenome (GOLD analysis project Ga0194120, IMG submission 148642) | Freshwater microbial communities from Lake Tanganyika, Tanzania - TA2015019 Mahale Deep Cast 65m | ecosystem: Environmental > Aquatic > Freshwater > Lake | place: Tanzania: Lake... | reverse complement strand
CAATGCCGGAACAATAACCGACTTCTTTCATCATCGTAATATCGAACATTGTGCGTTGTTCAAGCCGTTGCGCTTCGACAAGTTTATTTTGCGCTCGTAATTCTTTCAATCGCTCATCGAGTTCCACCACAATAGAATCAATCGCATTTTCAATCGAAGTGCGCGACGTGATAAATTGTTTTGCGGGATAGACAACTGCGCTTTCAACTTCTTGCACAACTTTTCCCGTGAGCGCATTGATGGAAGAAATGCGTTCAATCTCGTCGCCGAAAAATTCCACGCGAAACGCTTCTTCATTTTCGTATGCGGGAATTATTTCCACCACATCACCTCGCACTCGCATTGTTCCGCGTGTGAATTCAAAATCGTTGCGCACATAATGAATTTCAGAAAGCGCGCGAAGAAAATCGTTGCGTGCGAGTTGTTGTCTTTTTTTTGCAACGACAATTCCTTTCATCCATTCGTCCGGCGCACCGATTCCGTAAATACAACTCACCGACGCAACAACGATAACATTTTTTTCTCCCGTGAGTAATGCGCTCGTAGCACGCAACCTGAGTCTATCAATTTCGGAATTGACGGAAGCATCTTTCGCAATGTATGTATCGCTCGAAGGAACGTACGCTTCGGGTTGATAATAATCGTAGTAGGAAATAAAAAACTCCACGTGGTCGCTCGGAAAAAAACTTTTAAATTCGCCGTAGAGTTGCGCGGCAAGAGTTTTGTTCGGCGACATTATCAGCGTTGGTTTTCCGATGTGCTGAATCACGTTGGAAATCGTGAACGTTTTTCCACTTCCCGTTACGCCGAGCAATGTTTGATATTTATCGCCGCGAAACACTCCTTCAACAAGTTGGCGGATTGCTTCAGGTTGGTCGCCGGAAGGTTGTAAATCGGTGGTGAGGTGGAAGGACAAGTTATTCTTCTCCACGAACTCGTATTCGATGTGGCTCAACTATCCAAAGAAGATGCTCGACAAATTCTTTTTGTATGAGAGGAAGAATTTTCTTAAACGCGTTGATTATTGTGAATTTGTCTTGCTTATGAACGCGTAATACAATAAATCCGGGATAATTTTTTGGAGGATACGTTCTGATGTCAGAAAAATCGTCATCAAGCGTTACTAAAATTCTGTTTTCTGAAAGACAAACTTTTGCAATTATGCTATCGTCTTCTCCGCCGAATTGTTGTTCGCGAACGCTCATTGCATCGTAACTGGCTTCACGTAGCAGATAAGCAATTTCTTCCGGTAAGTTTTCGTCGGTTTTGAATTTCATCCTTACGCAAATTCCAAAATGCGTTCATGCGCTAAATCTGATGCGTAACCAATTGCCGCGCGAATATCTTCTTTTGTAAGCGATGGATAACCTTTCAAAATTTCTTCTTCTGAAACTCCTTCTGCTAAGTTATCCAATATTACGGAAACCATAATCCGCGTTCCTTTTATACACGCTTTTCCGTGACAAATATTTGGATTGATTGAAATTCTATCGTGCATATCATTTCACCTTCCCCAATTCATTCTTCAAATAATCAATTACTTCCACGGGTGTTGGATTGACGTTGTTGAGAATTGCGAGATAGAAACTTGTCCAATCGCCGAGATGAATGAGAGAAAACATTCGTGTGAGATTCGATTTTCCCTCGCTCCAACATTCTTCGATATTTGTTGTGTATTGTGCGAGAACTTCTTTCATAATATTCATTCGGAGTCCAACACGCTTGTGGTCTTTTTTATCGCGGAGGAAAATAACCGTCATATTGTTCATTTGCTGTTTCAATACTTTCCAACCGACAAGTTCATTGTGATTCATTTCAGGAACGACGTGACCGAATGCAAGTTGTTTCGAGTTCTCGCAAATTTGTCCGCGCCAGCGATAACCGACAACATCAAAATAATCCGCGCCGGCATACACAATCGGAAGTTTTCCGTGCAATCTTTCCGCAAGTGCAAGCGATGGATTTTGTTTTGTGTCGAGCGAAGAATACAATTCGCCTTTTGCTTTCAACATCGCAAGCGTTTCTTTTATTTCCGTGTCTTTCGATTTTATTAAACCGAGCCGCGCAAACAAAACGAGCGTTGGAAAAAATGAATATCCCAAAGCGGCGCGCGGAGGAAACCCCGAAGGAAGTTTGACAAACATCTGATTATGTTTCTTTGCAAGTTTTTCCGTTTCGCCGTTGGTGGAAAGACAGAGCACCGTTGCTTTTCGTTTTATTGCGTCTTTGTGCGCCGCGATTGTTTCTTCCGTGTTTCCCGAATAACTCGAAATAATCACGAGCGAATCTTTGTCAACATATTCCGGTAAAACATAGTGGCGGCAAATTTGCATCGGAACGTCGAGTTCGTTTGCAAGATACGAGCGAATCAAATCACCGCCGATTGCAGAACCGCCAAGTCCGGCAACGACAATGTTTTTCGGCTTCTTAAATTTTTTCGGTAGCGTTGCGTTCTTTCCGATGTGCACCGCTTCTGCAACTTGTTGATGAAAATTTTGAAGCATCGCTCGCATATTTCTTGAATCGAGTGTGAGAAATTGAAGTTCGTTCATAAAAGTTTCCTTGAAAAAATTGGTAATAAATTGTTGAAACGCGGCAAGAAAATACAGAATATTTTTGCGAAAAACTTACATCTTCCATTCCAATTGCATACTCAACGCATTCATCGCATTAGACGGAAACGCAAAATCTCCGCTTCCGATAAATTTCACATCATCGCGAAATGTTCCGCCGTATTTTGCTTGCAGTGTGAGTTGCGGAAACAAATTCAATTCAAGAAAAACATACCAGCGAATTCCTTTTCCGTACAATGAAGGAATGCTCAATGCTCCGTCAACATCTTTTTCAAATTCCGTTATACGCGACGCGTATGCATCAGTTTCAAAATATACTACACGAAACGACGTTGAAACATCTTTTTCTATGGAAACGCGCACATCCGAGTACAACAAAAGTCCATCTTCTTTTGTGGAAGAAATGGTTTTCTCAATTGTTACATACTCGATGCGTTCACGGAAAGAAATTTCATCGGTTGCAGAATAATCAAACGTACAGCGATACTGAAATTTCTTTTGTTGGTCGTCGAAACGGAAAGATATTCCATCAATTACACTTGTATTTTTTTCAAAAATATTTTTTTTCCGCATTTGCAAAGAAAGTAAAATTTTTCTAGTAGAACGCACATCCGCGCGAAAGAGAAAGTCGTTTCCGTATGATGGAAATATGGAAGTTGTTGTTGGTTGCGGAAAAGAAAATTGGTCATAGTATATTGATAGTGTTGTGCGTTTAATGGAACGAAGCACAAATCCAACGTACACGCCTCGTTCGTTTCGTGTAGTAATGCGTTCGCCAAATGCCAATCCATGAAGTGAAAAAAAATTGGGCGCATAATTTCTTCCAACAACAAGAAAGCGAAAATTTCTTGCGGGAGAAATTTCTGCTCCTGCAATCGCAGAAACAGATGCATTATGCTGCAGCGCAATTTCTCCGAACAATGTCCCAAAGGGAAATTTTCCATCAACAAAAAGCGAAGCGAGAGAAAGAATTTTTCCTGCGAAAACTTTTCCTTCGCTCACAAGAAGCGTGCGATGAAATTGTGCGCGATACCAACTTCCACCAAGAGATAGTTGTTTCGAAAAACGATACGAAGCAGTTCCGCCGATGGATGTTTCAAAAAGTTGCGAGCGTTTTTCAATTTCATTTTCCGTTCGGAAATATCCTGCGTCGTACAAGGTTGTAGAATCTTTTCCGAGAGAAAAATTCGCATCTCGCTTTCGTTGCGAAAAAAACAATGCGATGTCGAGTTGAGAAGATGTTATTTGCATCGCCCCGCCGCGAAAAAAATTTACTTCATCGGACGTAAGATGAGGAACTATGCCGTGGGCATTTCGTTGCGCAGGGGCGAACACGTCGGAACTTTTTCTGATACCGAATCCGCGCCATAACGAAAGCCCTTCCCCAGCTTCGATGCTGTAATCGCCAAGAATAACAGAAACAGCGTTGAATAAATTTTTTACCCGAACAAATCCCGTTGTAAAATCATTTATTTTTTTTTCGCCGGCATCTTTTTCAAAAAGAATTCCCCCGGAAATATTTTCTTGCGACACGCGTATTCGTTGATACGATTTTAAGCGTGTGCCAAGAAACGTTCCGTCTTCAAATCCTTTCCGTTTTTGAATTTCCTGCGCCACTCGCGAACGAATTTCTGTTCGCAATGTTGACGTTGTATTTTCATTTTCTTCAGAAACTTCAAGAATCGGTGAATCATTTTCGTCGGTTTCAATTTGTTCAACGCTATACTCGATTTCGTTTTCCTGCAGTGTGTCATGTTCTATTTCTTCCTGCGCAGAAGCGAAAGAAGATATAATCCACAGAAAAAAGAACAAACGATATATAACGATGCGCTTTAAATTTTTCATTCCAGAATTATTTTTTCTATGCTTTTTACATTCGCATTGTTACGGTAATGTAATGGGTTAATCCCAGCACCTGATGTGATGAAGATGTGTAATCAAGAGTAATCGAATGTATAGATATTCCTAATCCACCGTTAAACAACGTGGGTTCATCACTTACGCCGACTCGCAACGCAAGTTCATCTATCGGAAAATATTCTATCGCTACATTAGGAGAAATTTTGTAGCGAACATCTTTTTCTGCGCCAACGGCAACTGTGAAGACGTTCATTGGATGATAGGAAACGCCAATGGAAAAAAGTTGCGGAAGACGTTCTTTTTTTTGAGCAATCGTTGGAGCGTTGATATTGGTTGCAGAAAAACCAACCGAAACATTTTCAGAAGCGAACGCCAATATTCCTACATCAATTCCTAACGTTGCATCATTTCCATAACGCAGAATAGAAAGTGTATTATAGTGAACGGCAATTCCCAAGGCAATGGATGTAAAATTTTTAGCAAAAGAGAGTGATGAAGAAAGTTCGTTGTACGCTTCGTATCCGTAACGATGAACGCTTGCGGCAATTGTTCCGAATTCAAAAGGAGTAGCCAATGCAAGCGAAGAAGAAGAAACCTCCTTCAACCCGAATCGCTGTGGTGCATAGGAAACGGAAGTTTGAGTTCCGACAAGCAATGAAAGACCTCCGGGATTGAACGAAATCGACCACAATGAATTCTTCAACGCAACGGCGCTGCTTCCGAATAACATTTCCCGCGCGCCGATTCCGCGAAGTTCGAACGCAGAAAATGCGCATTGAACACCAACATTCAGAAAGAAAAACAGAAGTAAAAGAATTTTCACATGAAGAGCGTAGTAATTTTACGCGGTAAAAATAGACTTCTTTGCCGTGAATTCCAAACAACAAAATTGGAAAAAGAAAACGCTTTTTATAACTTTGCGCAAAAAATTTCACGCGAACAATGTATGAACATCGCTCTCACAAATATCAAACAACTAGTAACCGTTTCTGCTCAAGGGGGAAAAAAACTTAACCGCGGAGGCGAAATGCGGGAACTCGGCATTATTGAAAACGCAGGAATAATTTCTGAAAATGGAAAAATTCTTTGGCTCGGAACAATGAATGATTTCCCAAAAACAAAAACCGAAAACATCGAAACTCTCGATTGCGAACATTGTGTTGTGATGCCGGGGTTTATTGATGCGCATACACATTCGATTTTCGGAGGAAGCAGAGAGAACGAATTTACTATGCGAGCAAGCGGAATTTCATATCAAGAAATTGCGGCGTATGGCGGCGGAATCGTGAATACTGTTGAGCATACAAGAAATGCAACAAAAAAAGATTTGAAGAAAAGCGCTCGTCATTATCTTTTACAGATGCTCAAACACGGAACAACAACCGTGGAAACAAAAAGTGGTTATGGTTTGGATTTCACTAACGAAATAAAATTACTTGAATGCGCGCGCGAACTTGAGAAAGAAGAATTAACAACCGTGGTTCCAACGTTTCTAGGCGCGCATGCAATTCCCAAGGAATACAAAGAAAGAAAAAACGATTATGTGCAACTCGTCATCGAAGAAATGCTCCCGTATGTTGGAAAGAAAAAACTTGCGGAGTTTTGCGATGTGTTTTGCGAAATAAATTTCTTTTCGCTTGACGACACACGCAAAATTTTCCTCGCGGCAAAGCAGTTCGGAATGAAATTGAAACTTCACGCAGAAGAACTCTCCTATCTTGGCGGAACAGAACTCGCTGCCGAGATGCAAGCGACTTCCGTTGACCATCTTGAACATATTTCTGAAAAGGGAATTCGTGCGTTGCAACATTCTGAAACAGTTGCTGTTCTCCTTCCGGGAGTTTCATTTAATTTGCATCATCCGTTTGCACCCGCAAGAAAAATCATTGATGCAAATATCCCCGTTGCAATCGCAAGCGATTTTAATCCCGGGTCGTGTATGAGTTATTCTATGCCGTTAATGATGACCATTGCGTGTACACAAATGCAAATGACTCCCGAAGAAGCAATCGTTGCATCAACGTTGAATGCCGCCGCCGCAATGGACCGAAGCGAAACGTTGGGAAGTTTAGAGATAGGAAAAACTGCAGATATGCTTGTGCTTGATATTCCGAACTATAAATTTCTGATGTACCATTTTGGAGAAAATCATGTTCGTAATGTAATCAAGAACGGAACGCTTTTGGAATTTTAAAAATTAAATTGTCTTTTCTCGTTACCGTTCCGTTGTTAATTTCAACTTTCTTTACATCACTTTTTAAAAAAAATAACTATGTTCTATAACATTTTCTTTTCAAAACTTCTTTCTCTCTGCTCCCTGCTCTTCGCTCTCTGCTCTCCGCTTCTCGCACAGAAAAATAATTTCGTGTACGACACTACGCTCTACAATAAAATGCGGTGGAGAGAAATTGGTCCGTTTCGCGGCGGACGTTCGATTGCTGTTGCAGGTCATAAAGATTATCCGAATACATTTTATTTTGGCGCAACCGGTGGTGGAATTTGGAAAAGCGAAGATGGAGGAACGACGTGGCTCAATTGTTCCGATGGATTTTTGAAAGTCGGAATTGTAGGAGCATTAGCAATTGCAGAAAGTGACCCGAATGTAATTTATGCCGGAACCGGTGAAGCGTGTATTCGTGGAAATGTTATGCCGGGCGAGGGAATGTATAAATCCGATGACGCGGGAAAAACGTGGAAGTTTACCGGACTTGCAGAAGCGCAAACGATTTCAAAAATTGTTGTGCATCCGAAAGATGAAAATTTGGTGTACGTTGCCGCGTTTGGTCATGTGTTTGGTGCGAATAAAGAGCGCGGGGTTTTTCGTTCCAACGATGGAGGAAAAAATTGGCAGAAAATATTATTCAAGAATGATTCTACCGGCGCAGTTGATATTGAAATTGACCCGAACAATGCGAGAATTATTTATGCCGCACTTTGGCAAGCGTACAGAAATCCGTGGAGTATGTCGAGCGGTGGAGGCGGAAGCAGTTTGTGGAAATCTACTAACGGCGGCGATACGTGGGAAGAAATTTCGAGCAGTAAAGGTTTGCCCAAAGGTTTGAAGGGAAAAATAGGCATTGCTGTATCGCAGGCAAAACGTGATAGAGTGTGGGCAATTGTTGAAGCAGATGAAGGCGGTTTGTTTCGTTCGGAAGACGGAGGAAAAAATTGGACGAAAATAAATGACGATAGAAGAATTCGGCAACGCGCGTGGTATTATTCGCACATTTATGCTGACCCGAAAAATGCTGACGTGGTGTACATTCTCAACGTGCAATTTTTCAAATCAATGGATGGAGGAAAAACGCTGCAAAATATTTCTGTTCCGCACGGCGATAATCATGACTTGTGGATTAACCCGAACGAGCCGCGTATAATGGTCAATGGGAATGATGGCGGCGCGTGTGTTACGTACAACGGCGGACAATCGTGGACAGAACTCGATATTGCCACTGCGCAGATTTATCACGTTTCAGTTGATAGCGCATTTCCGTATAATATTTACGGCGCACAGCAGGATAATTCCACAATAAGAATTGCAAGTCGCACAACAAGTTTTGGAATCGGAACACGTGATTGGTATAGTGTTGGCGGCGGTGAAAGCGGTTTTGTTGTTCCGAACTGGAGTAATCCGGAAGTTGTGTATGCGGGAAGTTACGATGGTTACTTAACGAAATACGACCATCGCATTGACCAGGAGCAAAACATTTCTCCGTATCCCGAAAACCCAATGGGGAGCGGAGCGAAAGATTGGAAGTATCGCTTTCAATGGACGTTTCCAATTCTTGTTTCAAAATATGACGCGAAAGTTTTGTATGTAACAGCGAACAAAGTTTTCAAATCCACAAACGAAGGAATGAGTTGGGAAATTATTTCTCCCGATTTAACGCGCAACGACACAACAAAACTCGATGCTTCCGGCGGACCGATTACGAAAGATAACACGAGCGTTGAATATTACGGAACAATTTTTGCGTTTGCAGAATCGAAAGCGCAGAAAGGTATTTTGTGGAGCGGCAGCGATGACGGTTTGATTTTTGTTTCGCAAGATGATGGAAAAAATTGGAACAACGTTACGCCAAAAGATTTACCCGATTGGTCAATGATTAGTATTCTCGATGCATCAGCATTTGAAAATGGAACGGCGTACGTTGCGGTGAATCGTTACAAGTTGGATGATTTCAAACCATACATTTTCAAGACGAATGATTTCGGAAAGAGTTGGAAAAAAATTGTGCGCGGGATTCCCGACAACGAATTTGTCCACGTAGTGCGCGAAGACCAGAATCGCAAAGGTTTGCTCTATGCAGGAACGGAACGCGGAATGTATGTTTCGTTTGATGACGGCGAACATTGGCAAACGCTGCAACTCAATTTGCCCGTTGTGCCGATTCACGATATTGCAATTCAAGCGAGAGAGAAAGATTTGGTTGTTGCAACACACGGACGTTCGTTTTGGGTGTTGGATAATTTGACTCCGTTGTATCAATTGAATGATGACGTTGCGAAATCTGATGTGTATTTGTATCAGCCGCGATTTACGTATCCGATTGGCGGCGGTGGATTTGATAGACCGGGTTCAACTGTTGGAAAAAATCCTCCGCGCGGCGTTGTGTGTTATTATTATTTCAAAAATAAAATTTCAGAAAAAGATACGGTGAAGTTGGAATTTCTTGATGAACGCGATTCGCTCATAAAATCATTTGTGTGTAAAAAAGAAAGTGAAAGCAAAGAAGGAAGCAACGATGAAGAAACCGCGCCGCTTGATTCGGGAATGAATCGTTTCGTGTGGGATATGCAATACAAAAATGCAACCGATGTTCCCGGCGCAATTATGTGGGGCGGAACAACGCAAGGACCAGTGGCGATTCCCGGAAAATATTTTGTGCGACTCAAATGGAATGCGAAAAGTTGGAAACAAGAATTTGAAATTTGGAAAGACCCGCGCGTAACAACAACGCAGGATGAATTTAAAGAGCAGTTGGATTTCTTGCTGAAGATACGCGATACAGTTTCAGCGGCACACGAATGTGTAAATGCGATTCGTGATATTCGCAGTCAAGTGAATGATTTAGTGAAGCGAATGGAAAAACACAAAATGAAAGATTCGATTTCGTCGCTCGCAAAAAAGCTGAACGAGAAAATGAAAAAGATTGAAGAAGAAATTATTCAAGTGAAAATAAAAAGCGGACAAGATGCGTTGAACTATCCGATAAAATTGAACGACAAAATTGCATCGCTCACGGGAGTTGTTTCCGCCGCCGATGCAAAACCGACAAAACAGGCGTACGACGTGTACAACGATTTAACTTCGCGGTTGAATGAGCAACTGCATAAATTCAAATCGGTTATTGATACGGATTTAGTTGAGTTTAATCGCGTTGTGAAAGAGTTGGAAATTCCGGCGGTTATAATGAAGAAGTAACGCAATTTTCCAAATTGCGAACAACACATCAGTTAGAAACTTGTGCTACATTGCGCACAACAAAACAAGTCAGAGACTTGTTTTACAGTAACACAATTTTCTAAATTGTGAAAGAAATATATGCCTAACACCAAAACATACTTTCGCCGCAATCTTCCGCACTACCAGCCAAACAACGCAACGTTTTTTGTAACGTTTCGTTTAGCAAATTCACTTCCGCGAGAAGTAATAATACGTTTGAAGGAAGAACAAGAGGAAATCGTAAGACAATTTTCTAAATTGTCTTCTGGTAATACAAAACAAGTCGGAGACTTGTTTTACAAAGAATTATACAACAAACGAAAACTTTACTTTGCAAAGTTTGATGAGTATTTGGATAGAGCAAATACTGGAGAATTGTATTTGAAAGATGAGCGCATTGCCAAAATTGTTGCCGATACAATTCATTTCCTCGATGGGAAAAAATATGATTTGATTTGTTATTGTATAATGCCGAATCACGTGCATATTGTGTTTACCGTAGGACAATTTTCTAAATTGTCCATTATTGATAAAGGACAAGTTGGAAACTTGTCCTACAAAGACAACTTTGGAAAGTTGTCTTACAATTTATCTCCGATTTTACATTCATTGAAATTATTCACCGCACGTGAAGCAAATAAAATCCTCAATCGCACTGGCGCATTTTGGCAACACGAAAGTTACGACCATATTGTCCGAGACGAAAAAGAATTATTTCGTATCGTTGAATATGTTTTAAACAATCCTGTGAAAGCGGGATTAGTTTCGGAACGGAATGAATGGAAATGGAGTTATGTAAAGAAGTTTGAATAACGTA
>Ga0194120_10011381_pt1 | contig 10699 bp, 4 predicted proteins | sample TA2MahCa65mmetaG_FD_148642 | JGI IMG/M metagenome (GOLD analysis project Ga0194120, IMG submission 148642) | Freshwater microbial communities from Lake Tanganyika, Tanzania - TA2015019 Mahale Deep Cast 65m | ecosystem: Environmental > Aquatic > Freshwater > Lake | place: Tanzania: Lake... | reverse complement strand
GCGATTTCGCTTTCTGGCTTCGTTTCTCCTCAGTCGCAGAGCCCTGGCTATGCTCCTTCGTCGTGCCTCGCCAGAAAGCGAAATCGCCTCCAGCAAAACCGGAATTTATTTTTGCACAGACCCTTAAGGAGGAGGACCGGCCCGGCTCATGTTTCAGGTTGTTCAGAATTCAAGTTCGAACATCGCTGCAATCTCTTCCAAGCGTGGAACAGGAGAGTCCAGAGCGCGCATTGGCCGGCCAGGTAAAGCAACAGAGCAGACGTAGAAATCAGCGTCTGGGCTTCAAACATCCTCACAACATAATGCCATTCTCCAAGTATGGTCATGCGAACCGCGGAGATGAGAACGGCCACATAGTGGCTCGACAAGGCCAGCGCCGCCGAGATCAAGCCGACTCTGCTTCGCGCGCTAACGAGAATAATCGAGATCAACGGCCAGAAAACGAATCCGAGAAACCCCAGCCAGGAGGACGTTGAAAAAGGAGATAAAGCCAGCATTAGATACAATTCGGACCCGTGACCGCCTGCTGTCAGCGCGCCACCGATGAGGGCAAGACACACGCCGTACGCAGTTCCGAGTGTAAACGCCGTCGCGGATATTACCGCTTTTGACATCCTCATGATTAGTGATGCAGTGTGTTCAAAAGAGGGAGTTGATCAAGTGGCGCTCGAAAGGTGCAAACTGACCTTTCTCATACGTAGGTCGTTCACCAAACCTTTTCTGGATCAGGTCTTGGAATGCTCGGATGCGGACGCTTTCGCTGGGCCGGCGCGGAGAGAACACGCTGCGGAGGTCGGTCTCGATCGCCTGCCAGCTTGTGCAATTCTTGTTCCGATCGGAAAGAGCTTCCCGGCTTTTCTATACGACAGTGGCCGTCCTTTCCCGGTGAGAAACAAGGCCGTCTGGCCCAATAGAGGATAATGTTTTTGGCGCAGGCGCAGATACTTCTTCAAAGCAGCCACCGCGCTGGGTTTCAAGGGCACATAACGCGATTGACCTCCCTTGGATTTTCGAATCAGCAACGTTCCTGCGTGGGCGTCGAAATCGTGCGTTTGCAGATGCAGAGCTTCGGAGATCCGCAACCCTGCACAAGCCAGCAAACCCAAAAGTGTCTTGAAACTGGCTGGGAGCAGACTCTGCGGTGGCGGCAAGGTGCTGGCGGTCTTCAACAAACTGGCGATTTCCTGCCTGCTGTAGATATAAGGCTGGCCCCGCCGATAGGCGGGACCAAACACCCCGAGGGCGGCACCTGGACTTTGGGATCGAAAGACTGCCAAAACTTCGCCAATCGCCGCGCGGTCAACAATCGCCTGGCCCACCACAAGGGAGTGGCCCCTTCGGGCAAACGTGACCACGCTAAAACCAGATCCTCTGTCAGTGGCCCTTGATGATGAAGTTGGCCGGCATAGCGCGCCAGCGAGCGCAGGATGCTCTCCTCACTCTTCAAGGCGAATCCCAGAGGACGACGGCTCTGGAGATAAAAATCGATGGCTTCTGTCAAGGAGAGCGAAGCTTTCATGCGCGCGCCTCCTTGGGCCAAGCCGCCGCGACTTGTCGCAAAAGCGGCAGGTTCACCTTGGCATAAACCTGAGTCGTGCTCAGGCTGCGATGTCCCAATAGATCAGCCACAGTTTTGAGAGCGGCCCCGCGTTGTACCAAATGGGAGGCGACGGTATGGCGCAGCCGATGAGGTCCCTTGCCGGGGGTTGTGATCCGGGCTCGCACTATAGCCTTTGTCACCATGGACGAAACGCCGGTCGCACGGATCGGGTGCCCATCCTGTAAGGACAGGAAAATGTGGCGCGAAAGACTCGAGGGCCTTCCATGCCGTAGATACTCCGCCAAGGCCTGCCCAACTTCTGAGGGCATGGGCAAGAGGCGCTCGCGACGGCCTTTGGTTTGAACCAAACGAAGTGTTCCGGTGCGCCAGTTAATATCCTCCAAGGTGAGTTGCACGACTTCTCCGGCTCGCAGCCCAGGATCGAACGATTGCGCCTTTGGGTTGCGCTAGGACCCCACACAGACCTCAGCAACCGATTTAGCTCTGGGTGGCTGAGATAAGTCGGGAAATGATCTCTCTCATGCGAAGCCACACGAGGAATCGCATGGCTCAGATCGCTCGCCGCACGCCCACTAAAACAAAGAAAGCGACAAAAGGAGCGCAACGAAGAGGCCAAAGACTGGAGTGTTTGTAGGCACAGCCTTTGACGCTGCTCCAAGATATAATTGAGCAAAGCCTCAGGCGTGATCCTCCGCACATCCAACCGGCGTGCCCTGGGTTTGAACTGAGCGCTTAAAAAATCACGGATGTAAAAGATGCGCACCCGGCAAGTTGCCGCAGTGAATCCGCGTCGTTAAGCAGATGGTGTTGATAGTCCTCAAGCAGACTTTCGATGGCTCGATTTGAAGCGATATTTTTCATCGCCCCAATCTTGAGTCGGGTCCGTTGATACCTCAATTATGCGGACATCAGTCAGCGAACCAGCCAGCAAAATTGGCCTTTCTCCCGCACATGTCCGCATAATCACAATGTCTGCATAAGCTCCCTTATGCGGAACTCCGCATAAGGGAGCATCTCCGTTTTGGGGCTGTGACCGACGAGCAACGTCGCAGCCGGCCAGGCGCCGCCCCGCCCCGGAGGGCTGGGGCGATTTCGCTTTCTGGCTTCGTTTCTCCTCAGTCGCAGAGCCCTGGCTATGCTCCTTCGTCGTGCCTCGCCAGAAAGCGAAATCGCCTCCAGCAAAACCGGAATTTATTTTTGCACAGACCCTTAACTGAGGCATTTCAGAAATTTTTATTTCTTTACCATCCCGTAAAGCGAACCTTAGAGCGTGTCCGAACAACGCTCTATCTCCCGGAGGGAGAATCGACAATAGCCCAGCCTTTCAAGGCTGGGATGGCGTCGCCAGGAATTCGAGTCCCGAAGAGACGGTTGAGTCTCCATGACGGAGACGCGCTTCGGCATCGAATTCATTGAGGTCGTCGGCAGTCCCCTTGCGAGGTGGCAGGAATCAGCCCTGAATCAGCCGTCCCTCCGGGACTCGGCCCCCTTACTTTCGTTCCCAGCCTTGAAAGGCTGGGCTAATCTCAAGTCTCCCTCCGGGAGAAACGGAAAGATTGTACTCGTGACAGAGATACCGACGGCAAAATGTCCAAACTCCAGTGCGGGCGATCCGCCCGCCTCGTTTGGCGACTCGCCGAACGAAATGGAAGCACGCTCCGGAATAAATCCGGGAGCCAATCGGCCTTCGAGATCAACCGCCATTCCGTCGGGCGGGTCGCCCGACGGCACAGGCGGGTCGCCTGTGCTACCCAAGATCGAATGTTCAGACTCGCCCTGCCTGGTTTATGCCGGCTCTTGAATTCATCCATCTCGGACTTAACATGCCCAGGCCATGAGCGCTGTTCCGATCAAGGGCCGCGGGGCCGCGTCGAATCCGCCCAATCGGTTCGAGGAAATTCACCTGGAACCGGGCGAGGACCTGGCCGCGGACGAGGAACGGCCGGCTTCGACGCGGTTCTTCCGCGATCAGACCAAGACCATCCTGAACTACAACGACAGCCCGGACGTTGGGTTCGAGGTCAGCGTCAACCCGTATCGCGGCTGCGAGCACGGGTGCATTTATTGTTACGCGCGTCCGACGCACGAGTATCTCGGCTTTTCCGCCGGGCTGGATTTCGAAAGCAAAATCATGGTGAAAGAAAACGCGCCGGAACTGCTGCGCGCGGAATTGGCGTCGCCGAAATGGAAACCGCGCGTCGTGGCCATGAGCGGCGTGACGGATTGCTACCAGCCGATCGAGCGCCGGCTGAAATTGACGCGTCGCTGTCTGGAGGTGTTCGCCGAGTTCCGCAACCCGGTTTGCATCGTCACCAAAAATTACCTCGTCACGCGCGACGCCGATGTCCTCGGCGAATTGGCCCGACACGAGGCCGCGGTCGTCTTTGTCTCAATCACGACGCTCGATCCGACGCTGACGCCGAGAATGGAGCCGCGCGCGTCGTTGCCGGCGCATCGGCTGGCTGCCATCCAGGCGTTGCGAGACGCGGGCGTGCCCGTGGGCGTGATGGTCGCGCCGGTGATTCCCGCGCTGACCGACCACGAAATGCCGCGGATCATCGCCGCGGCTGTGAAATCGGGCGCGCAATTCGCCGGCTACGTGACGCTGCGATTGCCCTTTGCGGTGGGGCCACTCTTCGAGGATTGGTTGAACCGCCATTTCCCAACCAAGAAAGAGAAGGTGCTGAATCGCATCCGGGCTTTGCGCGGCGGCAAGATCAACGACCCGAACTTCGGCACGCGGATGACCGGCGAAGGCATTTTTGCGGAGCAGATCGAAAAGATTTTCGAGGTCGCTTGCCGAAAAGCCGGGATTCTGGGCCGGCGCGCGCCGCTTTCCGCGGCCAATTGCCGACCCACCGGTGGCGTGCAACTTTCGCTGCTCTGACATGGATCAAGCGCGGAGTATCCCCTCGAAAATGAGAGAAATCGCAAATTCAAAACCATGCTGCACTGCAGCGGGCAGGAAGCAAACCGGGCGCGTCGCCCTGGCGCTTGCGTTTGGCTTCATGGCCGCGCTGCGCGCATTTGCTTGCGGGCCTTTCTTTCCCAACCTGCTGTTGAATCAGGGCGACGCCGCGGTTCTGACCGCACCCGAAGCTCGCTTCCAGATGGAACTGGAACGCATGAATCTGGTGAAGTCCGCCTTTCGCGCCCGGCTCGCCACCAACTATGCCCAACAGACCTTCGACGCCGAACTGACGGACCTGCGCGCGGCTCTGGAGCGTAATGGAGTTTCACCGAAGCAACGCGAGGCCATCGTCGAAAGCCACCGGCTCGAGCGCGAAAAGATCATCATTTTCTCCAGAGCTGAGCGCGAAGGCTCGGATGACGCCACCACGCGGCGGTGGCTCCGGGAAGGCTTCGTGTTGCGGCCCGATCCAACGAACTTCGCGCGCATTTCCGGACCCATGCCGCAGATCACCACCGGGTTGCCGGGCGAATTCGCGGATTACTTTCGCGGTTCCGTCACATGGCACCTGGGGAAAATGACCGACGCGCGCGCCGCGTGGACTGCGTTGCTGGCGCGGCCCGTGTCCGAGCGCCATTTCAAATCCACATGGGCGGCGTTCATGCTGGGCAAAAGTTGGGAGGAAGAGGACACGCGCAAAGCTATCCCGTACTTCCAGCAAGCGCGCGCCCTGGCCAAAGCCGGCTTCGCCGACTCACTCGGGCTCGCGGCGTCCAGCCTGGGCTGGGAAGCGCGGCTGCACTTGCGCGAAAAGGATTTCGCGCCGGCGATCGACCTTTACCTGGAGCACGCGGCGTGCGGCGATCCGGCCGCGGTGGTCTCGCTGCGCTGGGCGGCTTCGGCGGCGTTGCGCGCTCCTGAAGGACAGTTGCGAAGACTCGCGGGGCATCCTCGCGCTCAACGAGTCATCACGGCGTATGTTATCTCCGGCGGCTGGCGCGAAGCGCCAATGGACGTGGACAGCGCTGTCCGGGAAGGAATGATTCGGGCGCTCGGGGCCGCGTCCGCGCGCGCGCCCGTCCTTCCGAAACCGAAACCGGAGTGGCACAAGCTCAAGGAACCCGCGTTGCGCTGGCTGGAAGCGGTCGAAGCCGCTCGTGTGAAAGACGTCGATTCCGCGGAGCAACTGGCGCTCGCGGCGTACCAGGGCGGCCAAATGGAACGAGCCGCGCGCTGGCTGAAGCTCGCGCGAGCCACACCAGTCGCGCAATGGCTCCAGGCCAAGTTGCTTTTGCGCGACGGCCAGGCCGGCGAAGCGGCGGCAGTCCTCGCCAGGTTGGTCCGGCTTTTTCCGTTGGATCCAACACTGACGAATCGCGCGGCTTTGCCGGGATTGGCCGCCAGTTTGTATGTGCCCAACGAACGGGAGTACCCGCCGATTTCCGTCACCGCACAATGGCACGGCGAATGGGGCGTGTTTCGGTTGGCGCGACGGCAATATTCGGAAGCGCTGGACGCCTTGTTGCGTTCCGGCTTTTGGTTTGACGCCGCGTACGTGGCCGAGCGCGTGTTAACGCTGGATGAGTTGAAGACTTATGTGGACCGCTCCTGGCCGCGTCAGGAAGCATTCCACCGCCTTCCCGTCATGCCTTCCCATGAACACGCCTCCCGGACCGTGGCCTTTAGGCCGCTTCAGCGCTGGACTCCGGAGGGTGCGCGGAAGCAGCCTGAAGGCTGCGGTCCGCGCGGTCTCAGGTTCATGGGCCGTGTGCATGGTTCTGAAACCAAGGGAACTTCCCATGAACCGTTCAACGTTCAACGTTCAACGTTCAATGCGACCTGGAGGGGAAATAACGATGAGATCTCTGCGCCGGCGCTGCGTCCTGGAGAACGCATCCGCTACTTGCTGGCCCGGCGATTGGCGCGCGCAGAACGCTGGAGCGACGCGCGAAGCTATTTTCCTGCCGAGCCTCTGCCAGCTTTCGACGCACTTTATGCCGCGATGACGGCGGCGAAGAACCCGGCGCACTCCCAGAGCGAACGTGCCAAAGCGTTGTTCGATGCGGCGAAGATCACCCGCCATCACGGCCTGGAACTGATCGGCACGGAAGTCGAACCGGACTGGCATCTCCATGGCGGCAACTACCAGTACGGCGTCACCGTCGCCGACCGACGCAGCCACCAAGAAACAAACGTCCTGGCGGCGGCGACTGAGGAAATTGAACGCGCCACGCGCCACACCGTGCGTCCCGATGAACGCTGGCACTATCGATACCGCGCAGCTGAGTTGGCCTGGGAAGCCGCGCGGTTCATGCCGGACAATTCCGACGACACGGCGCGCGTCCTGTGCCTGGGCGGTTCCTGGATCAAGAACCGGAATCCCGAGGCTGCGGACGTGTTCTACAAAGCGCTGGTCCGCCGCTGCCGGAAGACCGCCCTCGGCGCTGAGGCGGACCGGATTCGCTGGTTCCCGCGGCTAGATGAAGAAGGCAACTTGCGTCCACGTTCCGAACAGCCGCTTGCGCCGTCGGAGCGGCAGCAGAGTCGTTGAAGCGTTACGGTGCAGACCGTGGGATTGACGACAGATCGACCGGAGAACCGTAGCGCAGATTTTCAATCTGCTGTATCGCCGATTTCCAATCGGCAGCGCGCCGGCGAGTTCCAGAGCCCGGAACTTGTCGAGCGACTGCGGAATGCAATTCCGCGATACGGCAGATTACAAATCTGCGCTACCGCGAACCGGCAGCGCTGGAAGCCTGCCCTATGGTCAGCTCAAAGTTTCACACGGTAGAATTTCATGCTGCCGGCGCCGCGTGGGGTCGTGGCCACAAATTGCCCTGGAACCACGCCCACTCGGATCACGGCGTCCGCGTCTTTCGCGTAAGGTCCGGCCACGCTGGCTGCGGCTTCGAGCGCAAGCTGGCCTGTGTCACCGCCGCTCGCAGAGAAAGTGATTTGTACCCGGCCGTCCGGCAACAAGCCGATACCCGAAATTTTGATCTCCGTTGGCGCGGCGCCGCCCAGGCTCACCACCCGTACGTTGTCAAACACAACGAAATTCTTCTGCGAACCGATGGACGCGAAAGTGTCCATGTAACCCAGCATGACGTTGCCCGACGTGAACGCCGACGCGTTGGCCTGCTGCTGGATCACCGTGCCGTTGATCTTCCAGGTGATGTCTTTGCCGGTTTGCGCGACTTCGACATCGACCCATTGGCCGCTCGGCGCGCCCGCGACCACATACGGAGGCTTGGTGAAGATCAGATCGAACTCACGCGCCGATTTCTTGACGAGTGCCGGCACGGAGGTCGCATTCGTGGCGACGTAGGTGGAGTAACTCCGGCCCGCATCGCTCGCGCTGCCGTCCCCTTCGATGGAAAACCAAATGCCATCGCTGCCGGCGGTCGCATGACGATTCGTTTTTGATCCCGAATGATTGATGCCGAAGAGCGCGTGTTCCGTGGTGCCGGCGACGTCGGTGCCGTAGGTTAAATACAGGTCAAAGCGCAACGCGTAATTTCCGCTGAACATCTGCCCTTTCGGATACAGGTTCACGCCGGCCGCGCCGCTGGCGGTTGCATCCGCTTTGTTCACGGTCACCCGCAAACCGCGAGTGCTCCCGCCGCTCGAATTGGGCGAAGGCGGAACGCTGTCCGCGCTGTAATCATACGCGAACTGCGCGGCATAATCCGGCACGTTGTTGTTCGCGCCGAAGAGCGTGATCCAGTTGCCCGAACTGTCCGTGTCGAAATTGTCGGAGAACAATATCGGCGCCGGCGCGACCTCGTTGTCCTTGATCGTCACCGTCGCGCTGGGGGTTGCACCGACGGCGTAGCCGACGCCGCCCGCGACCGTCAAGGTGATGGTTTCATCGCCTTCCACGTCTGAGTCGTCAAAAGGCGTGAGCGTAAGGACCACGTTGGTTTGCCCGGCGGGAATCACGACGACATTGGCGGCGCCATCGTAATCTTTGCCCGCGGTGGCCGTGCCGCCCACGGTCAGATTCACGCTCAAATCGGCGACCGTGTCTCCCAGCCGGCTGACCGCAAACGTCCCTGTGTCTTCGGCGATTCGTTCGTACATGTTGGAGTCCGTGGCCTTGATGCTGACGGTGGTGATGTCGCCATCGTCGAGAAGCTTGATCGTCGCGCGAAACGCGGCGCCGATGTCGTACTTATTGCTGCCGGCGAGAATCAGAGAAACGGTCTCTTCCGGTTCGCCTTTCGGGTCGTCGAGCGGTTTGATGGTCACGGTCGCGGACTTGGCGCCGGCTGGAATCACGACCGACAACGCATTGGTCGCATAATCCTCGCCGAGCGTCGCGGTGCCGGCGAAACGGAAGCGCACTTCCAAAGGCGCCGTGGTCGCGCCGCTGCGGGAAATCGTGAACGTCCCCGTGTTCGTGCCCGGTTCAGCGGCCTCCGCGTCCGTTGCCTCGACAGAGATTTCCGAGAGAGCCGGTTCGGTGTCCAGGTTCACGACGCGGACGTTGTCGTAGATGATGTAGTTTTCCTCCTTCGGACTGGCGATGGAATTAAAGGTGTCCATGTAACCGAGCATGATCGTGCCGCTGGTGAACCCGGACGCGTTCGGGCGTGTCGCGAGGACGTAGCCGTTGAGCAGCCAGGTGAGCACGCCGTCCTTTTGCCGGACTTCGCCTTGCACCCAGTGTTTGCCAGGGGCTCCCGCGGATTGATATTCCGGCGAGGGAAAAATCGCCTTGAGCGGGTGGGTGCCGGCCTGGGTCGGATTGGCCTCGAACTCGGTCGTGCCATCGCCATCGCGGTCGAGAAAACCTGCATCCAGTCCGCGAAGATCGCTTGGAGCCGCCCCGGCGAGACCTTCAAAAGCCTTGTAGTCTTGGGCCGCGCCGGCTTCGCCCGTGACCGCGAACCAGACGCCATCGCTGTCAGTCGCGCTGGCCCAATTGACTTTGTCGCCCTTGTGATTGAGGCCGAAGGTGCCGTATTCGGTCGAGCCGGTGCCGCCGTAGGCCGGGCCGTTGTAGTTCATCCACATGTCGAACCGGAGCGCGTAATTCCCGCTGAACGTTTTGCCCTTCGGATAAATGCTCACGCCGGCGATGTTCGCCACGTCGTCGTTTTTGTTGACGTTGAGTTTGACGCCGCGCGTGGAGTTACCGGTGGTGTTTGGCGCGGGCGGGATTTTGTGTTTGCTGTAATCGAAATTGAACTCGGCGGAAAAGTCGGGCGTGCCATTGCCGGAGCCGTTGAAGATGTCCCAATTCGCCGAGGTGTCCGTCTCGAAGTCGTCCGCGAACAATGGCGCCTGAGCTTGCGAACGCGCCGCCACCACCGCACAAAGCGCCACAAGAACGAGCCAGGACAAGGAGCGAGAGTTTTTCGATTTCATAAAATCAACCAAGCGTGTTCGAGTTTTCATGCCGAATCGTGATTGCTGCACGGGAACTGAAGCCGCCAGATTTCGCACCAGACGTTCCAGTCACGCCTGCCTCTTGTCTAACCTGCTCGATGCCTTGTTGCAATCAGGCATTATCTGCCTCGCTGCTGCGGCGAACGAACCAACATGTTGGTCACAAGACGAGAGGATTTGAACAGAAGGCAACGAAGCAAACGGAGTCTTCGTTCTCTTCTGTAAATGGCTGCGAAGCCATTTTCTCGCAGCACGGTCTGCGGGAAAGCGTGTACTGCTATCCATGAAGTTTCCGCGGCTTGCGCAAGTTTCCCATCTTGAGCCACGAGAATGTCTCCGGCGTATTTGCGCGGGAGCGCCGTCCGATTACAATCGAGCACCGCGGTGGGCGTCTCACCAAGGCCGGCGATTGTAGAGCAGACATTCTTGTCTGCTGGTGAGCGGAACTTTCCAGTTCCGCTTCGGGCGACTGGAAAGTCGCCGAACCCGCAGGTTGGATATTCTTTGGCGTACAGTCATCTTCGTCGCAGGTCATCTCTCGGAGGGAGTGCCGAGAATAGCCCGGCAGTTCACTGCCGGGAGACGGTAGCCCTGGTGCAAGTTCCGGAGGAACGGCTGATCCTCAAGAGGTCCGGTTAAGTTACTGTGCAGACCGTGGGATTGACGACAGATCGACCGGAGAACCGCAGCGCAGATTTTCAATCTGGTATCGCCGATTTCCAATCGGCAGGGCGCCGGCAAGTCCCAGCGTGCTCGGACTGGGAGACGCCCCGCAGAATACAATTCTGCGATACGGCAGAGTGCAACTCCGCGCTACGAGCTTTGTCGTCCAT
>Ga0194120_10011379_pt1 | contig 10700 bp, 7 predicted proteins | sample TA2MahCa65mmetaG_FD_148642 | JGI IMG/M metagenome (GOLD analysis project Ga0194120, IMG submission 148642) | Freshwater microbial communities from Lake Tanganyika, Tanzania - TA2015019 Mahale Deep Cast 65m | ecosystem: Environmental > Aquatic > Freshwater > Lake | place: Tanzania: Lake... | reverse complement strand
GGGTGCTGCTGCCGTTGCCCCGGCGCACCTTCCAGGACGCGGTTGGGTTCTGGCAGCGGATGGTGTTTTGGGGATTGCGCGCCATCTGCGGCATAACGTGGGAGGCGCGCGGCCGGGACCGGATTCCCGCAGGCGGCGTCCTGTTCGCCTGCAAGCACCAATCGGCGTGGGACACGATGGTTTTCTACGCGCTGGCCGCCGATCCGGCCTATGTGCTGAAGAAGGAATTGATGGGGATTCCCTTCTGGGGCTGGTACGTGCGAAAGACCCGCCACGTGGTGGTGGACCGCAAGGCCGGGATGAAGGCGCTGAAGGACCTGGCCCAGCGCGCGCAGGCCTTTTTGGGCGAAGGCCGGCAGGTGGTGATCTTTCCGCAGGGCACGCGGGTTCCGCCGGGCGTGGCGAAGCCCTATCTGCCGGGCGTATTCTCGATCTACACCGAAACGGGGGCGCCGGTCATTCCCGTCGCGCTCAATTCCGGGCTGTTCTGGGGCCGGCGGAGCTTCCGCAAGCACCCCGGCGTCATCACGATCGAATTTCTCGACCCGATGCCCCGGGGCCTCGAGCGCAAGCCCTTCAGCGCCGAGTTGAAACGGCGCGTCGAGGAGGCCTCGGACCGGTTGGCCGCCGAGGCGCGCGGGCGGTTTCCGTGGCTTTGAATATCTAAATTGATGAAAGGATTTTTTTATGTCCGATCAGGTTAAGTTTGAAGTTTATAAGGCATCCAGGACGAGTCAGGACAAATATACATATTTTCAATTAACTGCCTCAGGAGCGGCCATAGCTTTAGCAATCAATCAAACCCATGAATCTTCGATTCAATGGTCTCAATTGCCATTGGCATTTGCTGTCATCGTGTGGGGACTAAGCTTTTTCTTTGGGTGTCGTCAGTTAACATATGTAAACGCAGCTCTTAATTTGAATATGGAATTACTCAACGTTCAAAAGGGCAGTCATTCGGTGGTTGGTGGTCATCCTGAAAGAATACAGGTAGCAAGCGAAGCCATTAAGGAACTTATCGAGAACGATCAGCTTATTATGCTCGATGGCAATTTCGCTCACTTACAGTTGGCGCCGTTTTTTATATCTTATGGCACGTCCTAGAGGTGTACTTTCGTACCTAAAATATATTGCAAGGACTCCATATATCTTTTAAGATGCATTTGCATGGTGTAGTTCAATTATAAGGATTCTTTGTTATGGCAAAGTACTATGTAAACAAGAATGCCCAAAATAATGGAGATCATGAAGTTCATGTCGAGGGGTGTTCCTTCATGCCCCACGTGGATAACAGGATTTACTTGGGAGATTTTAGCTCTTGTTCTCCGGCTGTCGCTAAAGCAAAGGAATATTACCGGCAATCGAATGGATGCGCCTTTTGCTGTAAGGCATGCAATACCGGTTAATAAAATCAAATTTTTATTTCTCGCATCGCCTTTTACTCTGCGTCCCCTGCCCCCTGAGAGACGGTGACGCGATAACCAATTCGGGTCGGTTTCCATGGTTGCGGAACGCCTGACGGGGCGGCATTGTCACCCCCCAGGTCTTCTTTCATGCCCGAACTTCTTCCCTACTTCGTCGCCGCTATTTTCCTGTTGGCCGGAACCGTCAAGGGCGCCATCGGGCTTGGCATGCCGGCGATCGTCATGGGTTCGCCCGCCCTGGTCATGTCCCTGCTTGAGGCCGCCGCGATTCTCGTCGTGCCGATGTTCATCACCAACATCTGGCAGATGCTGGCCGGCGGGCGATTCAAAAGCCTGACCGCGCGCCTGTGGCCGGTCCTTGTCGGCGTTCTGGTCGGGACGCTGGCGGGCGCGAAGGGCATGACGGAACTGGACCCGCGCATCGGGCGGGGCGTGCTGGGCGGGGTTTTGGTGATCTATGGCTTAAGCGGCTTCGTCGCCCTGCCCGTCGTTCGCCGATTGGGCAGCGGTCGCGTGCTCGGCCTCTTCGTCGGCGGCGTCACCGGCCTGCTCGGCGCGGTGACGGGCGTGTTCGTTCTTCCCTCGGTGCCCTACATCAACGCGATGAAGTTGGACAAGGACGAACTGGTCCAGGCGCTGGGCATCTTCTTCATGGCGTCCACGGTGGCGTTGCTGGCGAACCTGGTCTTGGGGGGCGCGCTGGACTGGTCGGTGGGGCCGTTGGCGCTGATGGGAACGGCGCTGGCGCTGGCCGGCATGGCACTGGGCCAGCGGGTGCGCGCCGGCCTCGATCCCGTCGCCTTCCGCAAGGTGTTCTTCAGCGGCCTTTTGCTGCTCGGGCTCTACCTGGTGGCGCGCTCGTTGGCGTGATCGCCCCCTTGTGCGCAATCTTCTCCCGCCCCCCTGAAAGACGGGGATTAACGATGATTGGGCGCGGAAATCCGGCGTTCCGGGGGTTTCTTGCGCGGGAAAACCGTGTGGAAACATTTAGAGAACATTAATCTTGACCTGCTTTTGAGGGCCTCCTAGAATTCGAGAAAATATATTATAATTCAATAGGTTCGCGGAAACCCCGGCTGCGACCGGGCAGGGGCCGCGCGCCGCAGTCGGGACAGCCCTGAAGGACGCTTTTCGATGACCAACGTCGCCGCCATCTCCCAGCAGATCTGGGACATGAAGTACCGCCTGAAGGGCGCGGACGGTCATCCCGTGGACAAGACCATCGCCGACACCTGGCGGCGGGTCGCCCGCGCCGCCGCGGCGGCGGAAAAAGATGTCCCGGCGGACTTGGGCGCGCCGAGCCCACGAGAAGTCTGGGAAGCGCGCTTCTTCGAGGCGATGAACGATTTCCGCTTCCTGCCGGCGGGCCGGATCTTGTCGGGCGCGGGCGCGGGGCGGCGGGTGACGCTGTTCAACTGCTTCGTCATGGGCACGATCCCCGACGACATGGCCGGCATCTTCGATCAGCTGAAAGAGGCCGCGCTGACCATGCAGCAGGGCGGCGGCATCGGCTACGACTTCTCGACGCTGCGCCCCAAGGGCGCGCCGGTCAAGGGCGTCGGCGCCGACGCCTCGGGGCCGCTCACCTTCATGGACGTGTGGGACGCCATGTGCCGCACCATCATGAGCGCAGGCAGCCGCCGCGGCGCGATGATGGGCGTGATGCGCTGCGATCACCCCGACATCGAGGACTTCATCGAGGCCAAGCGCCAGCCGGGCCGGCTGCGCATGTTCAACCTCTCGGTCCTGGCGACGGACGCCTTCATGCAGGCGGTCAAGGAAGACGCGGCGTGGGAGCTTTCCTTCGGCGGCGCCGTCTTCCGCTCGCTGCCGGCGCGCGAGCTGTGGGACAAGATCATGCGCGCGACCTACGCCTATGCCGAACCGGGCGTGATCTTCATCGACCGCATCAACCGCCTCAACAACCTTGCCTATTGCGAGACCATCAGCGCCACCAATCCCTGCGTGACGGCGGAAACTTGGGTACAGACCGCCGACGGACCCCGTCAGGTCGCGGATTTGGTCGGACGGCCGTTTGCCGCCGTGCTCGACGGCTCCCCGCATGCGTCCGCACAGCAGGGGTTTTTTGCCACCGGCGTCAAGCCGGTGCTGCGGTTGGCGACACGCGAGGGAATGAGTCTGCGCTTGACGGAAGACCACCCCGTGCGGCGGATCGCGGTCAAGACCCGTTATGGTCTCGAAGCGGAATGGATCAAGGCGGGCGAACTGGCGCCGGGCGATGCGATTCTCCTCAACGATCATCGTCGGCTTTCAGGCTGGCCCGGAAACGGCGGACAAGAAGAAGGGTATTTATTGGGGCTTCTGGTCGGCGATGGAACGCTCAAATCCGACGCGGCGATCCTCTCGGTATGGACGCAGCCATTGGCGGCGAACGGCGATGGGGACGTTCAGGGGGCGGACGGCATCATGGCGGCGGCGCTCGAAGCGGCGCGAACGCTTCCGCGGCGCGCCGATTTCTCCGGATGGAGCAAGGTCGCGGGCCGCCCGGAGTTCCGGCTGAAGTTGGCGGCCCTGCGCGAATTGGCGTTCTCGTTCGGGATGGCGCCGGGGGACAAAAACATCGGCCCGGCGATCGAGCGCGCCTCAAGCGACTTCTATCGCGGATTTCTGCGCGGGTTTTTCGACGCCGACGGATCGGTTCAGGGAAGTCAGGCGAAAGGCGTCAGTGTCAGGCTGGCGCAAAGCGACGTGGCCCGGCTGGAGGCGGTGCAGCGCATGCTGCTTCGCCTCGGAATCGTTTCGAGTCTGTATAAGCAACGCCGCGCGGCCGGCCTTCAACGTCTGCCCGACGGCAAGGGCGGAGTCCGGGACTATCCGATTCGAGAGCAGCATGAACTCGTCGTTTCCGGTGAAAACGTCCTGCGTTTTGCCGAACGAATCGGTTTTGCCGACACGGCCAAGGCGGCGCGATTGAGTGCGGCGCTGTCTTCTTTCAAGCGCGCGCTCAACCGCGAGCGGTTCTTGGCGACGGTCGATAGCGTGACGCCCGACGGGACCGAGGCGGTTTTCGACGTCCAAATCCCCGGCGTCAATGCGTTCGATGCCAATGGGATCGTGGCTCACAACTGCGGCGAGCAGCCGCTGCCGCCCTATGGCGCCTGTCTGCTCGGCTCCATCAATCTGGCCCGCATGGTCAACGACCCGTTCGCGGAAACCGCGCGCCTGGACGAAGCCGCGCTGACCGATCTGGTCCGCACCGCGGTCAGGCTGATGGACAACGTGATCGAGATTTCCGGCTTTCCGCTGCCGCAGCAGGACCACGAGGCCCGCGCCAAGCGCCGCATCGGGCTTGGGCTGACCGGCCTGGCCGACGCGCTGATCATGTGCCGCGCCCGCTACGGCGGCCGCGAGGCGGTCAAGCTGGCCGAACGCTGGATGCATCTGATCGAGCGCGCCGCCTATCTTGCCTCGACCGAGCTCGCCGCCGAGAAGGGCGCGTTTCCCCTGTTCGACAAGGACAAGTACCTCGCCTCGGAAACCGTCAAGGGATTGGACGACGACGTGCGGGCGGCCATCGCCGAAAGGGGCATCCGCAACGGCCTGCTCACCTCCATCGCGCCGACCGGGACCATTTCCCTTTTCGCCGACAACGTGTCCTCGGGGCTGGAACCCGTGTTCAGCTTTTCCTACGCCCGCCACGTGCTGATGCCCGACGGCACGCGCAAGGAGGAACAGGTTTCCGACTACGCCTATCGCCTGTTCCGCCGCATGTTCGGTGAAACCGCGCCGCTGCCCGATTACTTCGTCGACGCCCAGACGCTGGCCCCGGCCGACCATCTGGTCATGCAGGCGGCGATCCAGCGCCGCGTGGACAGCTCGATTTCCAAGACCATCAACTGCCCGGAGGATATTTCCTTCGATGCCTTCAAGGACATCTACCGGCAGGCCTATGAACTGGGCTGCAAGGGCTGCACCACCTACCGCCCCAACGACATCACCGGCGCGGTGCTGGAAGCCAAGCCGGCGAAGGACAAGGACCAGCCGGAACTGCCGCTGATCTCTCCTGCCGCCAAGGCCCGGCCCAAGGATACGGGCGATTCCGGCGCCATCGTTTACATGACCCGGCCGCTGGACCGGCCCGAGGTGCTGCAGGGCGGCACCTACAAGGTGCGCTGGCCGGAAAGCGACCACGCCATGTACATCACCCTCAACGACATCATCCAGGACGGCCGCCGCCGCCCGTTCGAGGTCTTCATCAATTCCAAGAACATGGAGCACTTCGCCTGGACGGTGGCGCTGACGCGCATGATCTCGGCGGTGTTCCGCCGCGGCGGCGACGTCTCCTTCGTGGTCGAGGAATTGAAGGCGGTGTTCGACCCGCGCGGCGGGCAGTGGGTGGGCGGACGCTATGTGCCCTCGCTCTTGGCCGCCATCGGCGAGGTGATCGAGCGCCACATGATCGCCATCGGATTCCTGGCGCCCGAGGGCGGCCACGACCACCACGAGGCCGAGCGCATGCCGGTCGCGGCGGCGGGCGGCGCGGGCGAAGGCGGCCGGCCGTCGGGGATGTTCCGCCAGTGCCCCAAGTGCGCGCAGCCCTCGCTGATCCGCCAGGAAGGCTGCGACACCTGCACCAGCTGCACGTATTCTAAATGCGGCTGAGGGCTCCTTCTAAATGCGGCTGAGGGCTCCTTCTAAATGCGGCTGAGGGCTCCTTCCAAATGCGGCTGAGGGCGCGTTAAGTCCGTTTCCGGGATTTTTTGCGCCGCGTTTCCGCCCGCTCGGCGGCCTCAAGAAGCCGGTGGAGCGCGGTGTCGGCGACGCCCAATTCGTCCATGTGGCGGACCGTTTCCCGCAGATAGTCCAGGCTGCGGCCGCGCTGGCCCCGGCCCTGAAGGATCAATTCGACCGCCCGCGCGCGGGGCAGTTTGCCGACATAGCGGGGATGGTCGCGCCTGACCACGAAGGCGTAGGCGCTGACCGGACCCTTGGGCGTTTCCGCCTTCAGCCAGCGCGGGTCATAGACGTTGTGGAACATCTCGCGTTCGTGCAGATGGGCCAGAACGCGCTTGGCGTCCTTGCCCCGCACGCGGAAGGCGCGGCCGACGCAGACCCCGCCCCGGTCGAGGCCCAGCACCAGGCCCGGCTTTTCATGGGTGCCGCGATAGCGGGTGGAGAGGATGCAGAGCGCCCGGTGATAGCCGCGAAGCCTGGCGGCGCGGATCTCGGCGTGGGGAAAATCGGGGTCCCACATCAAGGAGCCGTAGCCGAAAACCCAAATGTCCTTCGTGCCGCGGGAGTTCCCGCCGCGCCGCGCCGGGGATTTTTTCGGTTTCCTCGTCATGCCCGCAGAAGGCTAAAGTCTCGCCTCGGCCCCGGCAACGCCTTATAAGAAAACCATGCCCCGTCCCCTGCGCATCGCCGCGCTCACCCTCGCCGTCCTTGCCGGTTTTTATACGGCGGGCTGGATGTATCTCTCCGCCCGGTTCGCGGAAGGCGTCGGGTTTTGGCTGGACGGACTGAAGGCCGAGGGAATCGCGGTCGCGCGCAAGGACATCGCGGCGGGCGGATTTCCCTTCCGGCTGGAAGCCCGGCTGACGGAACCGAAGGCCTCCTTCGCCGCCGGCCGGAAGACGGTCGAATGGACGCCCGCCCGCGCCGTCTTTTCCGCCCGGCCCTGGTCGCCGGACCGGGTGACGCTCGATCTTTCCGGCGCGCACGACATCGCCCTGGGCGGGGGCCGCTGGCGGGCGGAGGCCGCGCGCCTCGCCGCCGCCGCGCATCTCAAGGGCTCGGGTCCCGTCGCGCTCGATCTCGAACTCGGCCGGCTGGCCGTCGCGGGGCAAAAGGCGGAAGGCCAACTCGGCGTCGAATCCTTGCGTTTGCGCTGGCGCCGCGCCGCCCAGCCGCCCGCCGACCACACGGGCGAAAGCCACGCGTTCGAGATCGCGCTCGAAGGCTTGCGGCTGCCCGAACGGGCGCGGCTGCCGCTTGGATCCGATGTCGCCGCCGCCAAGATCGCCGGGCGGGTGCTGGGCGAATTATCCCGTCTCACGCCCGGCATGGGCGCGGGCGCGCTGGGCCCATGGCGCGACGGCGGCGGCACGGTCGAGTTGTCGGCCGTCGAGGCGCGCTACGGCGCGCTTGCCGTGGCGGGCGAGGGGACGCTGGCGCTGGACGGCGCGATGCAGCCGCTGGCCTCGCTCACCGCGCGCATCGAGGGCTTCGCCGCCGCGCTGGATATGTTGGCGCAAAGGGGCCAGATGAAACCGGGCGACGCGACGGCGGCCAAGCTGGTCCTCTCGGCGCTGGCGAAAAAGGGTCCCGGCGGGCGGCCGCGGCTCGCCCTTCCGGTGACGGTGCAGGACGGCCTTTTGTTCGTCGGCCCGGCGATGCTTCTGCGCCTGCCGCCGATTCCGTGGTAAGGTCCTGGGCGCATGACTTTATTTCGCGCCCTTGCCCTTTTGCTGCTGTTGCTGCCGGCCTCTCCCGCCGCCGCCGCCGACGCGAAGACCCGGCTTTACCTCGCCGGGCAGATGCTGGTGGCCGCGCCCTCGATCAAGGACCCGCGCTTCCAGAAAAGCGTGATCTTCATGATCGGCCACGACGCGGCCGGCGCCTTCGGCCTGATCGTCAACCGGCCGGTCGGCTCGGGGACGCTCAAGAACTTCCTCAAGGGGCTCGGGATGGAAGGCGGCGACAAGGGGGGCCCGCTCGCGCTCCACTACGGCGGGCCGGTCGAGGGCGAGTTGGGCTTCGTGCTGCACACCGACGACGTGCTGGGCGCGGAAAGCCGCGCGGTGGCGGGCGGCTACGCCTGGTCGCCGGCGCCCGAGGTCCTGCAGGCGGCCTCCGAGGGGCGGGGGCCGCGGCGGCTTTTGTTCGCGCTCGGCTATTCGGGCTGGGGGCCGGGACAGCTGGAGGGCGAGATCGAGCGCGGGGATTGGCTGATCGCGCCCGCCGACGAAGCGGCGATTTTCGAGATCAAGAACGACGACGCGTGGGACAAGGCCCGCGCCGGGGCGGCGGTGCGGTTGTGACTCGAAAAATCAATGGGTTGTAGATAAGACGTTAAAAAAGTCAAAATATGGATTTGATCTGTGCTAAAGATATTTTCCCGTCGCCTTAGGAATTCCTTTAATAATATAGAACGAAAATAGAACAAACCGCCACCGGACTTTGGGGAGACTACCGTGTCCAAACAAACATCGATGACCCCGCAAGATTCGATTCTTGCGGTATTGAATGCGATTCCAGGCAACAGAATTGAAGGAAAAAAGAGGCTGCAAAAGCTCATCCAACTTCTTCAATTTTCAGGTGCGCCGATCCAAGCGTCCTATTCGATTCACCATTATGGCCCGTACAGTTCTTCGATTGCCGACGCGGTCGAGGAGCTTTGCTTGTTCGAAAATGTCAAATGTGAAGAAAAACCGTGCGGCACCAATGGCATGTGGCAGTCAGTCTACGCTTTTGATGAAGGGGCAGATATGAAGCAGTTGCCCTCATTCTCTCGGGGGCATCAGGACATACTGAAAAAACTTAACGGGTATTCGACCGTGGAGCTGGAGGTCGCGTCAACGATCGCGCTATTTCTGATGGAAGGCTTTCCCATGGAAAAGGCGCTTGAGGAAACCAAAGATTTAAAGCCGACAAGGGCTATCCCGCCAGTTTTGAACAAAGCCGAGGAGATACTGGCGCTGTGTAGTGCGGTACAGAGGGTGAAAATGTAACTGCATGCGCGACGAGAGAATTCGGGATCCAGTTCATAACCTAATAAAGTTCTCAGAATCTTCAGAAGACGACCCCGTCTTGTGGGGTCTTATCCAGACTCCGCCGTTTCAAAGACTCCGCCGAATCAAGCAGCTTGGATTCTCGGACTTCGTATATCCCGGCGCAGGTCACACGAGGTTTTCGCACAGCATCGGCGCCATGCAGATGGCGCGGCGGATGTTGGAGGCATTAAAACGAAACAAGGCGATTAAGCAGGAGGATGAAGGCCTGCGCCAAGCTACATTATGCGCTGTTCTTCTCCATGATTTGGGTCACGGTCCATTTTCTCACGTGTTTGAGGGAGTATCCGAAGAGATTTTCAATAAAGGAGTCCATACACCGCATGAAATGTACACGAGGAAGATTATAGAATATACAGCAGTTGCTGACGTCCTGAGAAAACACAAAGAAGGTCTCTTTGAGGCAACAATTGGTTTATTCAAGAAAGATCCGGGAGAGCATGTTTTTTCTCGTATCGTTTCCGGCCAACTGGATGCGGACCGGTTGGATTTTCTTGCGCGAGATAGATATTTCACAGGTATAGGAGTGCCGGAAATCGATCTGGAGTGGTTATTCGATAGTTTGATTATTGAGAATGTTTTAGTTGGGGAGAATTTGACGAAAAGCGAGCAGACCTTTGTGGTGTCGTCAAAGGGCAGATCAGTTCTGGTCGAATATTTAACATCTTACGCGCATATGTACTCCAATGTTTATTTTCATAAAACTACTCGTGGGGTTGAAACATTAGTCAGAAAAATACTGCGCAAAGCAATTGCCGATCAGAAAGTTGGGGAGAAACTTGAAGGATCAAGTGTGCTGCTTCGCTATTTCGGGATGCTAAAAGAAAAACAATCAAGGATGGAAAACAGGGAGCAAGAAAAAAGAGAAATTGAGAAATTAGATCAAGAAATTTTAACGCAATACCTTTTGCTTGATGACATTTGTTTCTTGGATACTTTGCGCCAAATAGAGAAAGGGGGATTTGGAGAAATTAGTGAGTTGGCCCATAGGTTCTTCATTCGTGATTTGCTCAAATGCTTTGAGCCATCCGACCCCCCGGAAGAGATAGGGGGAAAAATAATGAAATTTAGGGCTGCGCTGGAAGCTGCCGGAATTAAGCACGACGAGGATATTACTTCGGCAAAAGGATACAAACAGTTTGAGATTTCTGGCGATTCGGGAGATGAGCCGGAGAGGTATTTGAGGAATATTTTGGTCAAAGACGCTGAGACTGGGGAAAAGCACCCGATTGGGACGCTTAATCCAGGCGTTTTCTATTTAGAAAGCGAAAGAAAAATCAGATTCTATTTTTCTTCTAGCGCAGATTAAGACGCGCGCAATCCAAATATGGAAAAACGGATTGTAATGTAATCACGCCTGCTTGGCGTCGATCACGCCCTTGCGGATGGCGCGGGTGCGGGCGAAGGTTTCTTCCAGCATCTTGCCGTCCGATTGACGGATGGCGCGCTGCAGCGCGGTCAAATCCTCGTTGAAGCGCTGAAGGATTTCCAGCACCGCGTCCTTGTTGACCAGGAAGATGTCGCG
>Ga0194120_10011375_pt1 | contig 10701 bp, 10 predicted proteins | sample TA2MahCa65mmetaG_FD_148642 | JGI IMG/M metagenome (GOLD analysis project Ga0194120, IMG submission 148642) | Freshwater microbial communities from Lake Tanganyika, Tanzania - TA2015019 Mahale Deep Cast 65m | ecosystem: Environmental > Aquatic > Freshwater > Lake | place: Tanzania: Lake... | reverse complement strand
CAGGGCTTTTCTTCGATCGTATTCGCCACCACGTCGCCGCCGGCGAGCTCATCCGTGAGGGCGGACCGAATGGCTCCCTCGTCGACTTCGAGCAGCGCCGTCGCCAGCTTGATCAGCTCCTCAATGGGGAGTCCGCAGTGACCTTCGTCTGTCGCCTCCTGCAAGGCGTAGGAAATTCCGGCCCGCACCCGTTGCGGGGCCTCTCGCGTCATGCCGAGCTTCATGGCGATGGCGTCGGCGGTCCGAAATCCGATGCCGCGAATATCGCGCGCCAGCCGATAAGGATTCTCGGTCATGACCTGAATGGCGTCGTGGCCATAGGTCTTGAAGATGCGCACGGCTCGGGACGTGCCGACGCCGTGCGCGTGCAAAAAGACCATGATCTCGCGTACGGCTTTTTGCTCGGCCCAGCCGGCGACAATCTTCCCTGCCCGAAATTCGCCGATGCCGGCAACCTCGCGCATGCGCGCCGGCTCCGCCTCGATAATCTCGAAGGTCTTCTCGCCGAAAGCCGCGACGATCCGTTTGGCGAGCACGGGGCCGATGCCGCGCACCATGCCGGAACCCAGATATTTTTCGATTCCCTCCGCCGTCGTTGGCGGCGTGGTCTTTAAGAAGTCCGCCTTGAACTGGAGGCCGTGGGCGCGGTCCGTGATCCAAACCCCGACGGCGTGAATAAATTCGCCCGCCGAGATCGAAGCGACATGGCCGACGACGGGGACAAGGTCGCGCTTGCTGCGCGCCTTCACCTTCAGCACGGCGAAGCCGTTGTCCTCATTGTGGAAGGTCACCCGCTCGACAGAGCCGACGAGCGTCTCTCTGGGCGGCGTCGCGTCAAAAGACGGGGGCAAGCTAGGTGAACCGTTAATGAGGCAGCGGGAGGGCATCCTAAATCGGAAAGGGGAAGGACGCGACCGTGAGCCTTGGGGATCGCGTTCGCCGCCCTCCTACTTTCGCCTCGGAGCCCAGTTTTTTGGGACGCCGCTTGAGGGATGCACAAATGACGCCGAGCCACCGCGCCGTGGGCCAGCCCGCAAGCCCTGGGTCAGGGTAGCTCGCCGTTTTCTTCGGCGCTGCTTCCGATGTGGCTCCCATTAGATTTCGCGGCGCTGACGCCAGGGATATAGCCCAACTGCTCATCAAAGGCGGCGAGGGTCCGGAATGCCGAATCGAGCTCCCCGGTCGCTTCGCTCAGGGCGGCGCGGATTTCACTCAGCCTGGAAATGGCTACCTGGTCCGCTGCGAGGACTTCAGGTGTCACACGCGCAGCCCCGCCCTTGGCCTTCGCGATTTCCAAGCGATTGAGCCGCCTGGAAACTTCCTGGCGCGCGGCCGCCTCCTCCTGTTCCAGCGCCTCGGCCCTGGCATATGCCTCGCGATAGCGGTGCAGCGCCTCGATGGCTTTCTTCTCGAGATCAGCCTTCTCGCTCATGCTCTCGTCCCAGGCCAATTGATCGATCATTTAGAGGTAGTTCGGCTGAAGAAACTTTTAACGGCGTCGAACCGCGCATCTGTTTAGGCGCATATCCTAAAATGGGATAATTCGAAAACCGGATTATCGGACGGGCTCGCTTTCTTCGAGCCCCGTCCGTATCGATGTCCAAAACGCTTCGATCGCCTCGCCAGCGCCAGCTGTTGGCTTTGCTGGTTCAGGCGCGAAAGGGGCGCGGGCTAACCCAGGCTCAGGTTGCGGCGAGACTGCGAAAACCGCAATCGTTCATCGCGAAAGTGGAAGGCGGCGAGCGGCGGCTCGACGTCATCGAATTCATCGATCTCGCTTCCGCCTTGCGGGTCCGCCCGGCCGAGCTGATCGAATGCTTGCAGCCGGCGCGTGGGGCGAAGCGCGTTTTTCTAAAATCGAAAGAATAAGATGATCGGGCGTGGCGTGATCAGCGTTCCCGCTGACGAGTCCTTTCCCGGATTTCTTCAGGGTTCCGTCGAGCTTCGCCCCTGTCGGTTCGCGACCTGTTGTCTTCCGATACTCGTTCCTTGACGATCGTTCGTTCGAAGGAGCGCCCCTGTTCGAGGTGGTGAGCGATGCGCTCTCTAGCCGCATCAAGGATTTTTTCACGCGCTTGCGGGTCGCGCGGAAAGGCGCGTTCGAGAGCTTTTTCGATGATCGCGAGCTGCGATTGCGCGGCGACGAGGTCGGCGTCTTGCGCCGCCGCCTTACGATCGGCGGCGCGGAATTTTTCCGCCCGCGCCCGCCAACGGTCCTGCGGAACCGGCCGCCGATCGGCGCTCAGCTTGCCAGGAGAGGCGTCGATCGCTGTGACGTTGTTCTGGGTTCGGCCGGCGCGGTTCCGGCGCGTCTCGAATCGATCTTCGGGCTTCGCTTTGCTCAAATTCGAACGGTTCCACAATTCCGGTGGGCGCCGATTTGCGCGCTCCCGCGCCTCGCGCCTGCTTGCCAACGCCTGTCGGTCGATGTCGGTCGGCTCATAGCCCCTGACTTCCATTCCACGCGCGCTTGCCTCTATCCAGGCCTCGCGCCGGAATTCCGCCGAGCCGCGAAGATGGATGGCCTGCCAGTTTCGGTGTTCTGCGACCGCGATCATGTCGTGGACCACTTGCGCGGAGGCGAGCCGCGTCGTGAGCCGGTCTTCCGTGGCCTTGAAGGCGAGATATTCGCCGCGCTCGTCGGCATAGACGCGCGCTTCGAGGGCCACTCCTTCTTTCGCCTGCTGGTCGGCGACCACGTAATATTTGCGACGGACGCGATCAGGGAAACCATATTCGTGCTCTGCCGTCGGCGCTGACTTTTCGGGAGGCGGCGCGTCGGTAACGGGCTCGACGATAGGATCGCGCTTTTTAGAGTCGCGCGCCGCCCGCGGCTCATCGCTCTTGCGATCGTCGCCAGCCTCAGCGACGCGCTCGATTGTAAAGTCGCCTTGTGCGTCAGCCGCGTCGCTCATGTCGCTCCCCTCTCGACGTGCGGCCCGTCCGTCGCGCCGGCTCGATGGCCTGGGTGTCGATATAGCTCAGGGTCCAGGCCTTCATCTCCTCCTCAGTTAGCCCTTCGAGATCGACGTCGACGTCCCCAAAATCGAAAGTGGCGTCAGTCGGAATGGTCGACGGATCGGCGATTTCTTCATCGCTCAGCGGCCGCGTCTGGAAGACGGCGCGTAGCTCCGCGACTTCAGAGCGAAGCTCCCTGATTTCCGCGTCGATGAGGGCCGTGGAGCGGCCCTTCGGCAGTTCAAGCGCCGGCGCCGGCAGCACGCGCTCGAGGAACGCCCTGTCATTGTAATAGACGATCTTGTCGGCGACGATCGGCGGAACGCCGGCCATCAACAGGATCGCCTTGGATTTCGGCAGCAGCTTCAATTCCTGGGGCAGCATTAAAGCGCGGCGCTGCTCGGAGACGGTTTCGCTCGTCGCCCGGCTCGCCAATCCCCTTGGTCCGCTCCGGCTCGAGACCTTCACTGTGTCGTAGCCGATGCGCTCCGAGAGCTCGTTCGCGATGTCCTGTTCCTTGGGCGCGAACACCACCTCGATGGCGTGGTTGGTGATAATGTTCTTGGCGAGATCCGGCCCGTAGATTGCGCGCAGTTGCGCCGGGCTCTGGATAACTGTGAGCAGACGCACGTTGAAGCCAGCGAGAAAGGCCACGGATTTCGCGAGCGCATTGACGTTGCCAAGCGCGGCGAACTCGTCCAACAGCAACAGCAGTTTGCGATTGAGCTTTTGGTTCTGCTCCGGCAATTCGCGGGTGTGGAGATCGATCGTCTGCTGGAAGAAAAGATTGAGGAGCGGGCTCAAGCGGTCGAGATTATCGGGCGTTACCCCGAGATAGATCGACATCGGCCGCTGTCGCAAAAGCCGTAGGTCGAAGTCGTTCTCCGCCGTCGCCGCGTCGATGCGGGGATTGAGCCAGAGGCCCAAACGCGCCGTCACCGTCTTGCGCACCGAGTTCAAGGTGTTCTCGGAAGCGGCCAAAAAATCGTTGAGCGCGGTCACGCAATGTGGCGAGAGAGGCGAAGGGCCGGATTTGCGCGCCGATATGATCTTGTCGAAATGCTTCTTCAGATCGTGGGTAGAAGAGAGCTGGCGCAGGATTTCGCCAATAGTGAAGGGCAGCCCGGGTGTTTCGGCGACATAGCCGCCGATCGCTACGAAAGCTGAGCGGGCGGCCTCGAACCAGAAGGGATCGCCACGCGTCTCGGAGGGGAACAGCATGACGGCGATGCGTTGCAGATCATCATAGAGATCCGCCGGCTCGCTGCGCACATAAGAGAGAGGATTGTAACGGGCGGTGCGGCCGCTCTCGTCGAGGGGATCGAAGAGATGGACTTCCTGCCCATGCGCGGAGCGAAAGCCCGCCGATTTATCCCAGTTCTCTTTTTTTACGTCGAGGACAACGACCGAATCCGACCAGTTGAGAAGATTGGGAATGACATAACCGACGCCCTTGCCGGTACGGGTCGGGGCGTAGACGAGAACATGCTCCGAGCCCCCGAAGCAGAGGAGAGAGCCGTCCTTGCGTCCGAGCAGCAGGCCCTGCCGCGCACGCAGGCCCGCCTCGACGATCTCGCGTTCGCTGGCGAAGCGCGCCTTGCCGTGCAAGGGGAGGGGACGGCGACGCAAGACCGCGCCGAGCGCGCCGAAGGAGACGATGAGGCCGGCGAGAGTCGAAAGCGTCAGCCAGCGATCGAGGCGTTTGTCGGCGCCATAATGCGCCCAGTTGCTGACGATCTCTATAAGATGGAAACCGCCGTCGTGGGCGCGAAGCCCGAGCAGGAGCACGTTCGAGGCGGCGAAAAGGAAGAGCGCCGAAGCGCCGACGACGAGCGCCGCAAAGAACGCCGCCCTAACGGGCGTGCTCGCGTTTGCGAAGGGGATCATAATAGATTTCCGAGATGCGGTAACGCCCGTCGCGCTTTTGCATTTGCACGACGACGTCGACGAGCAGGAGAAGCAACGAGCGGATGTCGTCGCGATGGAGATCGCGGCCTTCCGCGCTCTCTTTCACGAGGAGGGTCAGTTGCTCGAAGGCGAGACGGGCGCTGTCCGCGTGCACCGTGGTGATCGATCCCGGATGTCCGGAATTCACGTTGCGCAGATAGAAGAAGGCCGTGCCGTCGCGCAGCTCCTGCAACAGAATGCGATCGGGGCGCATCCGTAGACATGACTCCAAAAGTTCGCGCGGACCGACCTTGGCGAGGCCTTGGCCATCTTTGGAGTAGAGCAGCCGCACGCAATTCGGGTGCGGGATGACAAGCTCGGCGGCGTCTTCGATGGCGATCAGCCGTTCGTCCTCGGGGATCGCCGCGATCAACGCCTTCGAGAGCGTCGTCTTGCCGGAGCCCGTCGCTCCCGAAATGAGGATGTTGCGGCGGGTCAGCACCGCGAGCTCCAGGAACTCGCGCCATTTGCCCGCTTCCTTCAAGGCGAGCAAACGATGCTCATCGGCGGAAAGCTCCTCGCTCGCCGCGCGCACGTCGTCGAAGAGCTTCGCCTCTTCGAGGTTATGAAGAGTCATCGTTAGGGCCGCGGGCTTGCGGATCGTCAGGCTCACCGTGCCGGCGGAGACGGCGGGCGGGACGACGATCTGGCAGCGCTCGTCGCCAATGAGGGTGGTGGAGACGATCGGGCGTTCGGCGCTGACATCCTGTTTGGTGAAGCCCGCCGCTGCGGTCGCGAGATGCAGAAGGTGCTCTTGCGTCAGCGCCGACGCCTCGCGCCGCGCCCAGCCGCTAGGGCCTTCGATGAAGACTTCGCCCGGGCGATTGACGACGATCTCGGTCAGGCGCTCGTCCGAGAGATAGGGCGCCAAGGGTTCGAGATAGCGTTCGAGGACGAGGCGCGCGCCGCCGCGATCGCCGATTGCGGCGGATCTCACGGTTTGGTCACCATGACATGGTCCGCGACGGTCGCCGGAGGACGATCGAATATCTGGGTACGCGTCTCGATGCGGCGAAGCCGATAGACGGAGGAGAAATCGAGATCGCGCGCGACGAACACATTGACGAGTTCGCCTTGGTTCTTGTTCAGCGTCGGCGGAATGTCGATCGAGTGCTGGACGGCGACGGCCGCGCCGGTATTGGCGGCGCCGGGCGCGTTGACGATCTGAATGTCGCTCGTTTGTAGCTGCTGGCGACCGATTGCGGCGGCGTCGCCGACGATCGACAACAAAAGCGCGCCGCCGAAACGCTGCCAGAAATGCGTATCGATCTCGCCATCGAATCCGGCGCGGCCGAGCGCGTCGGTTGCGGGTGAGGCCAGCGCGACGATCACGCCCGTAGGGGTTTTTGCCCGCGTCCACAGCACGAACAGGCGGTGCGAGCCGCGCCGGACATTGGCGCGATATTCGCCGACGATCTGCGTCCCCTTTTCCATCAATACGACATTGCCCGAATCCGACATCACGTCGCGTGAGACCACGCAGGAAACGAAGCCGGGAACGTCCGACGACATGGCGGTTTCGAGAACGCAAGGAATGGCGGTCCCCTGCGCGACGAGAAGATTGCGGTTGGGAAGCCGCGAAGCGCGCACGCCCTCGAGCGGGGTCGGCTGCAATTTGTCCAAAAGCTCGTTTTGCGGCGGCGGCTCCCCGATTCCGTTAGGGTAGGGCCCGAACTCGTTTGTCAGCGGATTGTGAATCGCTCGCGCCTGGAGCGGCCGGTTGTAGGCCAGCACCGGCGCGCGCCGCGCGCTCTCCATCAACTGATCGGTCGGCGAGGGCGTCAGCGCCGCAGGGGCGGGGCGCGGAATGGCGCCCGCGACGTCCGGCCCTTTCGGCGTCGGCGGCTCCCGCGCCGGTTCGAATGCCGCCGCCTGACGGATCAGGAGTTTGTTGGGCGCGGGATCGTTCGCTTTTCTGTCGCCCTTCCATGTTCCCCAGATGATCAGCGCCGCGAAGGCGGTCAGCGCCACGGCCCCGAGGCCGCGCTGGAGCGTCGCTCGCCGGCTGGCTTCATTCGAGCCCGCTACCGGAGTAATGCCGCGTTCACCGGGCAGGGCGTCGGTCTGACCCTGAGTCATTTCTCACCTTTCATCGCCGTCTGGTCGGGGCTTTCGGCAGCCGAGCGACATTGGGACTCATCGTATTCGTGCCGGGATTGACGCCCACGGGATCGAAGGCCTCGTTGTAGATGCAGAGAACGTCGCCGCCTTTGCGCAGCCGAAACTCCAGCGCTGTCGCATGGACGGTGACGAGCTCGCCGCGCACGTCCTTTGGCGCAAGCGTCTCGGAGCCGTCCGAGGCGATGAGATAAATCGCCGGCAGTTCGCGATTTCCCGCAAAGCGGAAGGTCGTCTCCTTTCCGTCGTCGAATACGGCTTCGGGCTCGAGATCGATCGAGCCTTGCGCCGAGAAGCGCCAGTTGCGCGCCCCAGAAGCGCGAGAGACGGCGAAAGCGTCTTCGATCAGAGCCCCTTCGCGCCCGGCTCCCCGAGCCGCCGCCTCTATACGGCGGCGCTCGATCTCGTCGCCGGGATAGACGAAGCCCACGACGAAATAGCCCTCCGCAAGCGAGCTTTCCGCGATCGACAGCTCGAATTGGTAGGAGCGCTTGCGGCCGTTGGCCCGCGTGGTCACGACCTGCAGATTGGTCGGCGAATGCTTCTCGCGCGGCTTGAGGAACAGAATCGATCCAGCGGGCGCGACCTCCCAGGCGACGGAGTCGCCGATCGCCACATGCGCGATCTCTTCGTCGTCGGCGAAAACAATCTGCGTCGAGGCGCGAATGACGCCGTTGATCTTGACCACATTGGCCGGGTCATAGGTCACCATCCTCACGCGCGCGTCGCGCGGGCCGGCGGAAGGCTGCTGCAGGGCCATCGCTGGCGTGTTTGGCGATCCGGCGCAGGCGAGCGTCAGTAGGATGAGGAGGAGATTGCGGATCACGGCAGGGCCTCCGGATCGGCGCGGTATTCGGAAACGAGAAAGCCGAGCGGGTTGATGAGGCGGTCGCTCGAGGAGATCGGCGCGTTGACATAGGAAAAGGTGAGCGTCGCGATCCAATGGGTGACGTGCGTCTCCTCGCCCTTGCGGCTCTCGGTGAGATAGCGGATGGAGGCGACGTTATCGCTCAAAAGCGAGATTGCCTTGATGCGCACATTGGCGACGCCGAAGCGGCCATGCAGAACCTGTGGGCTCTCGGGGTTGGAGCCGCGATACCAGGCGGCGAAACGCGTCTGTTCGGCCGGGACGGAGAGCAGGGAGACCGTGCGGAAATTCGTCTCCGCCTCCGCGGCGCTGTAGCCCTCGCGGGCGCGCACATAACGCGCCAGGAAATATTTGGTGACGGCTTCGTCGTAGCGCGCCGGCGTTTGTTTCAGCGCGGCGACGGTCTCGACGATCCCGGTCGAATTGTCGACGCGGATCACGAATGGTTCGACCGTCTTCAAGGGGGCGAGCGCCGCCACCGCGCCCACGGACACGACCGCCAAGCCGCAGGCGCCCGCGGCGATCACCCAAGCGATCCGCTTCGAGCGCTGCGCCGACAGCAACAGGTCCTGCTCCCAGCGGCGCGCATTCTTGAAATAGGCTTGCAGCTCGTCGGGGCGAACCATCGTCAGCCCTCCTTGCCGCATGAGCGATAGGAGGCGAGGTCATTGAGGCGGCTCGCGTTCGGCTTGTCGCTCGCGATGGACGGCGCCGCGGGAGTCAGCCCAGTTGTGGCATTCGATCGGCCGGTCTCGGCCGTGCGGATCGGCGATGAGGGAACAGAGCCAAGAGCCTGCGGCGCGCCCTCCCAATCCCACAGGGAGCGGTTGAGGGGACGCCGGGCGAGGCCATCGCACGTCGGCGGCGCGCTGGAAAAAGTCGCACAGCCGCCGAGCGGCCACGCCATCACACACATAATGATTAATCGCCGCATTCTCATTAATCCCATGTCGTCCGGCGCGGCCGCCGCCGGCCCGTCCTTCGTTGGCTCGGGTTGTTTCGATCAGGCCCGTTGAATGCTGCCGCCTTGCCTGCGGACCTTCATCGCCGCGAGGCTGCGGTTCGCCGACCAGCGCGCCCCGGCATAGGCCCCGGCCGCCGCGGCCGCCGCATTGGCGACGAGCGTTCGCGTCACCAACCGACTCGCGAGCGAAGCGCCGCCGCCGGCGAGCCCGCCGGCGATCGACGGCAGTTGCAGGGCGATGTGGCCGGAGAGCCCGAGCAGGGTGCTAATGGCGACCGCGCCGACCAGCATCTCGCCGACCGTCGTGGCGTTATTTGAGAATTTGTCGATGAAGCCGCTGACGGCCGACAGCATCAGTCCGACGAGGGCGATGACGAGCACCAGCAGGATCAGGAAATTCGCGACCTGGCGCAGCCAGCTTTCCGCGAATGGGCGCGTGGCGTCGAAGAGAGCGAGTGCAATGAAGAGGGGGCCAAGCGCGATGACGATCGCGAGACCGATCTTGGCGTAGAGCAGGACGACGAATTGCAGAAACGAGCCGATCGCAACGAAGACCAGGAGAATGGCGGCGATCAGCGCCGGCGCGATATTGGTCAAGCCCGCCTGGTCGTAAATTTTGTTAGCGATGTCGATGCCCTTCGAAAGCAATTGATCGAACGGCGCGCCGGAATTGACGTTGAGCCCGGAGCCCGCGATGGCGTTGCCGATTTCCTTCGGGAGCGAATCGAAGAAGAGCCCAGTGACATATTGCTGGAAGGCCGAAGAATTGGTCGCGAGCAAGACGACAACGACGATGCGCATCGCCCGCCACGCGAAATCGAGGATCGGCTCGGCGATCGCGCCGCGCATCACGGCAAAGCCATAGAGGATCACATAGAGCATGACCGCGACGCGCAAGGGGCCGTTGACGTAAGCGGCGAGATTAGAAGCCGACGTCGACACGAAATTCGTGATCGGCTGCTCGAACTCGTGCAGGAAACTGTCGAAGACGTTCACGGCCATTCGGGCGAATCCTATTTCAAGGCGTCTTTCATCTCTTGCACGGTGATCTTGTCGCGCGCGCCGCTCGCATTGACGCAGTCGGGCGTTTTGCCAAGCGCGCCGGGATTGTCTCGACAAGCTTTGAGCGTCGCTTGCAGCTCGTCGCGATGCTCGATGAACCACGAGACCGTCTTTGCCGGCGGCGGCGATTGTTGTCCGGACATGGCAGGCGAGGGCGCCTCTTCGGCGCGTTTACTGCCTTCGCCGCAGCCAGCGAGTCCGACGCCGATGAGCGTTGTTAGGAGAAGGAGAGTCGATCGTATCATTTCAGCGCCGCCTTCATTTCGTCGACGATCTGTCGCTGTTTTTCCCGTTCGCGTTGCGCATCCATGTCGCCGCGCGCCTGCTGGATCATGGCGAGGCCCTGCATGCGTAGCACGTCGTTTTGCAGCAGCGCCTGCTCGGCCTGGAGACGCGCCGAGAGGTCGAGCACTTCTTTCGCATCGCTTGCCGAACTGATGCGCCAGCGCAGCTCTTCGAGAGCGTCGATCCTTTGCGAGGCCGTGTCATAAACGGCTTGGCCGAGCGAATGCTTGGCGCCGGTCTCGCGAGCAATGCGATCGAGCTCGCTCTGATAGTACGAGTTCGCGCCATTGCCGGCGTAGGCCCGGTTTTGTGAGAGATATGAATCGATTGTGCTCGCGAAACTGCCGCTCCCTTGCCCCGCGACGAGCTTCTCGATCTCCGAGAATTGTTGCGGCAGAACTTTGCGAAACTGCGGGGTGTTGAGCAGCGCCCCGATGTCGTTGGCGTTCGTGAGCTTGTTGACGCTGTCATAGAGCCGTTTGGCTTCGCTCAACTGATC
>Ga0194120_10011374_pt1 | contig 10702 bp, 5 predicted proteins | sample TA2MahCa65mmetaG_FD_148642 | JGI IMG/M metagenome (GOLD analysis project Ga0194120, IMG submission 148642) | Freshwater microbial communities from Lake Tanganyika, Tanzania - TA2015019 Mahale Deep Cast 65m | ecosystem: Environmental > Aquatic > Freshwater > Lake | place: Tanzania: Lake... | reverse complement strand
ATTAAGCTATCAAACATGGATGATTTTGAGCCATCACTTTGAGGATTAATCCTGTCAAATTTCAGCCTTCTAGGTACCAAAGGTGCAGGAGGAGATAGAGGTGACAAACAAGTTGGGAGAATAAACCCACCTTTTTTATTGTTTTAAATTCAACATTGATCAAGAATAAAACCGGCTTTTGATCTAATTTTGAACTAATTGAAGTTCAAATTCAAAACTTAATATTCAAATTAGCATTCAAAGTTCAAGTTCAAATTTGTAAATTAATTACCCCTTCTTCTTAGATAAAAGGCGGTTTTATTCTGAGACTAAATATATAGAAGTGGTGTGAGTGTTGAATGTTTAAAACACTAAAAAAAGGCGGTTTTATTCTAGCAACTAGCCACTAGCAAGTCTATCACCTCAATCTCCTCCTCAACCTTCAGTCCTAGAAGGCTAAAATTTGACAGGAATAATCCTCATAGTGATGGTTCAAAATCTAATGTGCCTTCAGCTAGCTTAGAGTCACTACATAACTTTGAAGTTAATTTTCTCACCTTCTGAGCAAAATTTCAAAAATCTAAGACCACAGATTTTGAGCCATCCCTTTTTAGGATTATTCCTGCCAAATTTCAACCTTCTGGGACCAAAGGTGTAGGAGGAGATAGAGTTGACAGACGGATGCAAACGCTTTGAGAATTTCTACCTCCTCCCTTGCTTTGGGAGGGATAAAAATAAATTATTTTGCATCACATGATGCGATTCCTACCAAAATTTCTAAGTCCCAATTAGAGTTTACATCAATATTTTGAAAAAAAATTTGTTAGGGACCCCTAAAATGTACAACAGAAAAAGTAAAATTGAAACCCAATTATTCAATTATGGTTTAGGGTTTCAATTTTACTTAAGATAAAAGTATTACCTTTATTTTTTTCATAATATTCAGTATAAAGGTCCTCAGTTGACCTCTCGTTGTCTGTCACTTGACCCTTAAGGGCATCCTCACTAAAGAGGTCTTCTGCAAAAACAAAATGGAAATTTGAATAATGTAGTTTAAAATGACATTTTATGAATTACTTGAGGCTGAATAATGAGCATGAGCCAGTCCTTCTAAACCCTTTGGCTTTTCCTTTATCACACACTTTGATGTGTTCTCCTTGTTAACTTTGGTCACAACTTGGGCATTAGTTCAAAAGATATCTTTTACAGATAAAATATTAAAGATGATTAAAATTACTTGATCTTGAGGTGTTTAGTTTTTGCAGATTGAGATCTGGAAATGTACAGGGCAACTTAAATGCAGATTGGCCTTTAATTGGATCTTCATTGTCTAAGAGGTCTTCTGAAAAGGTTTGCCAAAGATAAGTATAATTAAACCACCTTCATAATAACTTTTACTTGAACTAGAGTAGTCTCGAGTATTCTTTTCTAAACCAAAGTCAGAGATGCTCGAAGAAGAAGACTCGTCTTCACTGAGATTGACATTCTCATTTTCATTTTCTTTGAAATAACAAATGAGAAACTTACACAATGAAATTAAGCTTATCAGAAAAATTTCAGACTTATACTTTTTAAAGTACCTGTCACATTCTCAGACTCCAGAAGTTCCTTATCAAAGTGCCGTTTTTGAGAAAGCAGCAAAGTCCGGTCACGGTTTTCAATTTCCCAATTGCGTAAGTTTTGGACTTTCTTTATTTTAATCAGTTCTTTATTTTCGAAAATTATTGATAGCAATGATTAGAAATAAAAGTACTTGTGGTTTTAAAGTCTAATGGTACCTTTCTTTGAGGGTTTAGAAGGCAGTTGTCCCGCGTTTGGTGTATGAGATGGTGGATCCCTTGTCTCTGTAACTTCGTGTGTAGACATGCGTTTGCGCAGCTTGGAAAGTTCATTTTGATTCTCCTGAGGCTCAGGCACTTCACACGCCTTTTGTCTTTGCTGCAAAGTTTGTTTTTCTACCTCAATACTACATCGTTCTTCCATATCTTCTCTTGTACCTTAAAAAATGAACAAACAGCTCATTAAATTATAGTTAACAATTGTAGAATTTGAGAATTGCTCTTACCAGTGAACAAAATTGTTCCCTCTGCATACCTTCCAGCTTTCCACTTAATGAGTGTCTTAGTTCCCATCAACAAGTGTGCAGGTTTTGCTCTTAAAGTACCGTCTTTGATGCACATCCTCTCAAGGACAGTGAACTGTTTAAAAGGGTTTTCTGAGCTGGGTGGCCACTCAACAAGGATGGTTGGGTCAGGAAATATCTTATTTGGTGGATCATCTGAAATAGAGATTGTTCATGACATGAAATGGTTTTAAAATGACAGATAAAGCAAAAATTTTCACCTGGGTTAGCCTTTCCAGGTGGCTTCAATGATCCTTTTGCCTTACAGCTTAAATTCGTTTTTGTCCTGGTACGGCCGGCCATTTTTTGTAGTCTCTCTAGATATGAGTGATGGGGCTCACCGTGGCTAAGAGGTCAAAGACAAAAATGAGACATCAATTTCTAATTTGTAGCTTTGAAAAACTTATCAGTTTCTTTGAATTACAATTGTGCCTCATAGTTTAAGGAGAACAAAAAAACTTACAAGAGCCAGTAAAAATTACCTCTTTTTCAGTCTTACAAAAGACTATTGTGGTGAGCTTGTCTCTTTTTGAGAAGTAAAAAGTAGATTGTCTGCTGCTGAAAGGTTTTCCAAAAGTGACTTTTAACAGAACCAAAGTTTGAGTCTTCTAATTTACTAAAAAATGAGACAAATGAGAAATAACTGTGACCCAATAGTTAAAATCTGCTTACCTTTTTTTGAGAAGGAAATAGTGGATTGTCAAAGCCTTTGTGAAAGTGACTTTTTACAAAACCAAAGTTCGAGTCTCTTTATTTACTAAAAATGAGGAAAATAAGAAATAAATGTGACCCAAAAATTAAAAACTGCTTACCTTTTTTCGAGGAGAAAATAATAGATCCTTTGCTTGAGAAAGCCTTTGGGAAATTGGCAGCTGCTGAGCTGCATCAGGCCTGAAAACCGGTAAATCTGTGCAGCAGTGTGACCAACTGATTCTTTTGGTAATTCTTTTGGTAAAAACAAGCTGCAAGACTTGTCTTTTGGCGAATTTCATTTTGAAATAAATATTTTTTGACTTTCATAAAAATAAAAGGCATTTGGTTTATCTTTGTCCTTTAAATGTTTGAAAATCATTTTGAGTAATTTTGCTGAAAATTATTTTCGGGTGCACTGTCTTACCCACTGGGCCTTAGCTTTGTGGTTGCTAGGGCTGTGGCAAGTTTATTGAGACACACAACATTTACTTGCCTCTCTCACAGATTAATTACTTAAATTACTTTATAATTAATTAAATTTATCAATTTAATTCTTTTCATCAAAAACCGAAATTGAGAAAAAACGCGTTTTTTTCTCATAAGAGTTCAGAACCACAGAGATGACAAATTTTCTTATCCATCGAGCTGAAAAAGCCCCATTTTTCACCCTTTATCTCTCATGCTTGATGCTTCATTTCTGATATCTGACAAAAGAAATTTAACCCTGTTTCATCAAAAATGATTCGAAATATGAGGCGTAAGCGTTATTTACAATATGGAAGAGTAGATACACCACCAAGAACAACACTGCATTTTCATAGAAAAAGGGTATGATTTCTCAAAGCTTCAAACACCAATAATTTGGGTAACCTCAAAGACAGGACCCCATACTAATTCATTCTGACTCTACAATCTTGGCTTGGGTTGGGTCAGGTCGGGTTTGGGCTTGGGGTTTGATTCAGGTTTGGGCTTGGGCATGGGCAAGATTTTGATAAACATGTTAATCTCTTTGCTGGATCCAACACAAAATCAACAAACTGATTGATTGATTGACAGCTTTTTGTTAAGGAAGTGATTATTCTAACACCTAGTGGTGTTGACTTTACAACAATTCTGGATTGGAAACGATTAATTAAGGGTTCAAAGATTTTGCCTGGACTGGGCATTAAACCCCAATCTCCTAGTTCGTAGCCAGACAGTAACCCCCTAACCTGCCTACCAAAGGACTTAAATTTTTGTGAAAAAGAAGGGCCAGGTTGATGGAATAATTAACACTTATTAAGAAAGTTTACTCTTGGGGTCTGGGAAAACCTTAATGCTGGCTTTGTATTTCATTTTAGAGTAAAGTGTATAAAAAATAATATTTAGGTACAAACTTGAGCTGTCTTCATGCAAAATTGCAGCTCTTTACCTTTAAAATTGTGGGAGTAATTTACAAAAAATCGGCGATTTTTCGTCCTCGTTTTTTTATTTTTGGTCTAGGAAAACTCTTAAATCTCAACTCTTTGACAAAATATCAAAAATCTGACAAGTAACTTTTTAGCCAAGGGTTCAAGCTATCTTCAAGCAAAAAATTAGCCACTCATAATGTATTTAGATGGATTAACTAACACTTTTTGAGAAAGTTTTCCCTAAATTAGAGATTTCCAAGCTGGATTCCTAAACAAAATCACAAATATGACCAACTTGTGACTTGAATTTCTTCTCAAGTTACACAAATAAAAGTTGGGCAATGTTAAGGAGCTTCTATGAATGTATTTTAAAGCAAAATATGTTCCAAAATGAGCGACTTATTAACAGATTAATGTTTATACTTTCAGAGCTGGATTCCCATACAGAATCCCAAATATGACTAACTTTTAACTCGAATTTCTTCTCAAGTTAAAATAATAAAAGTTGGGCACTGTTAAGGAACTTCTATTGATGTATTTTAAAGCTCAAAATGATCCAAAATGAGTGACTTATTTACCAATCTATATTTACTGTTTCCGAGTTGGATTAATTCCCAAACAGAATCCCAAATATGACTAACTTTTAACTCAAATTTCTTCTCAAGTTTAGATAATAAAAGTTGGGCACTGTTAACGAGCTTCTATTGATGTATTTTAAAGCATAAAATGATAAAAAATGTGCAGCCTATTAACCAATCAAAGTCTATAATGTCCAGCTGGATTCCAAAACAGAATCCAAAATATGGCTAACTTTTAACTTGAATGTCTTCTCAAGTTAAAATAATAAAAGTTGGGCACTCTTAAGGAGCTTTTATTGATGTATTTCAAAGCACAAAATGATCAAAAATGAGCAACCTATAAACTGATTAATGTTTTTCCTTTCTGAGCTGGATTCCAACATAGAATCACCAATGGACCAATCTCGACCAAATTTTGTACAGATCTCCCCACTATCTCAGGGAAGATTCTTATATAGGTATGACTCTGCCAACTTGGCCCCTGACCCTGGGTTACCCCAATCTCCAAAACCTAAATAAATCATTGGAGAAAAAACTTAACTTAACAAACATGCTTGGAGGGGTATCCCATGTACTTGTTCAAACCTGTTTACCTCCATTGACCCCTGATTGACCCAAAATGGTACCTGTTGACCCCGAACAACCACTGTTAGCAATGCATTCATTTTTGTTAGGTTGTGACCGATGGAGGGAATCTGCTTTGGGGTGTTGATTGGGTCAGGTTAGGAATAAATTCCTTTTTTGGTAGTATGATGTTGTTAATTGTAATTGGGGGTGGGGGTAGGAGGGGTGGAAGAGTTGTTATTCAAAGTGGTCTTGGTTTGCAAATTGTACTCCAACAAAGCATGATGGAGAGCTGAAATTTGGCACAAATGTTGTTAAGGCATGTATCTACAGATCATGTTTTTACAACTAAGCTGTAAAATCGTGAGTATATATATATATATATATTTTTGACACCCTGTAATTTTTTCTCTGGCATAAGGACAAATTGTTCGTTGCCATCTTATCATGTTCCCATTAATTTTCATCTTCAAAATTTTTCTGTTTTTTCCAATATTTCAATCCATTTTAGGATGGTCTACCTACAAGGAAGCGCTTTCTATTTTCACCTCAAGGTTCAAATATGCCTGTGAGTGAAGAGTCATCACAATCACAAACACAGTCACAGTCACAGTCACAATCACAAGAATGGGAACCAACCAATGATTTTCCCAATTCAGATCCAGAAAATATGGTATCAGCAACAATACAACACATTGACGAGCTTTACAAGGATGAAGATGATGAAAGTGTTATTTCTGAGGATTTGATGGACTACATTCCTGGTCAAAATGAGGAGGATGTTGATGAGACTGATAGTGATGATGACTCATCGATCTGCACAGAAGAATTACATGCAGATGAAGGTTATTTGTATGAGGGTTCACGGATAACATCTAAGGAAATGGTTGTCCTGATTTACGCCATTGTTTTTCGCCATAATCTCACAAAAGAATGCACAGAAGATATTCTGAAGTTATTTAATATTGCACTTCCATTGGACACAAAAAATTTACCAACCTCAAATTACCGTTTGCAAAAGTCTTTGAACATTGACTTCAAAAAATCTCAGAAGCATTACTACTGTTCAAATTGCGAAGGGCCATTGTTTTCAGAGGAAGAGAGCCAACTGTGTGTAGACTGCAACGTCGTTTTAGACAAGAAAACACTCAACCGCCATGACAAATTTTTTTTCCTACTCGACATCAGAGAAGTTTTACGATTTGCTTTGGAGATACCAACTAATGGAGATGAGATTCTAAAAAATACACAGAGGCGTGATCAGGAACAAGGAACAAGTGACATTTTCACAGATGTTATGGACGGTTGCTGCTACAAAGCACTCGGTAAAAATTGCAAGGATTTAAATTTATAAACTTTTCTCTTATACATATTAATTTATTTAAAGGATTATCGGGCACTGATCTCTCATGTCAAATAAACACCGATGGTGTTCGTTTATTCAAGTCAGGGGAAAACACTGTATGGCCAATTTTTGTGTCACTTAATGAAATGTCCTTCAAACTAAGGCGAAGAAATACATTGTTGGTTGGCCTCTGGTTTGGTGGCAACAAACCAAACTTTTCAACTTACCTAAAACCATTTGTTACCTCGTGCAATGACCTTTGGGAGGATCCTCTTATTTGGAAAAACCGCGGACAAACGTATAATTCTCGCATATGCTTTCCTATGTTTACAGCAGATTCTGGTGCGAGGCCTTTAGTACAAGGCCTAAAACAACACAATGGCTTCTATGCTTGCTCATGGTGTTTATGCCCAGGAGAACGTTATCCAGTAAGCATTTTCACAGTTTTATATTTTTTTGACAGCTAATTATCTTTTTAATGGCTATGTAGGGTGTGCATAAACAAGTATATTCCTCTAAGTCATTGGGATATCCAGAACGCACACACAATTTTGTGGTAGAAAACTATCCCGTGGTCAAAAAAGTTATTGCTGGAGACGCAGACAAGGATGCTGCTAAGGGTCTCGTGCTGACATCACCATTAATGTCTCTTCACACCTTTGATATGGTTAAAGGTTTCGTTTACGACTATATGCACGGTACTTTATTGGGGGTGGTTAAGAGAATCACCACATCAATCCTAGATGCGACTAGAGATAAAAAATATCACCTAGGAAATGAAGGTTTTATATTTAAGTCTTAATTTTCTTCTTTTTTAAAATTCAAAGCTTACATTTACAATTTTAGAGAGACTTGTTGTTGATGAACGCTGGAACATTGACCAGTGTAAGCCAATGGAAGGCCCATGAATGGAAGACATGGATGCTTGTATGGATCCCTGTCTTGAAAGGAAACATAGACTTTAATGTCTTAACATTATTGTCAAAATTTACATTGGGTATCCTCCTCCTCCTCCAAGACAAAGTTACACGCGAAGAAATTGAACATTCACGCCTTCTGTTAGAGGAATTTTGTAGCCGATACGAACTTATTTTTGGATTATCCCAATGCACTTTCAATATCCATATAGTGTCACACGTTGCATGGACCGTTGAAAATTGGGGTCCCTTATGGTAAAAGTCCTCTTTTAATAAACATTTTGTATTTTATAGTATTGTTATATTTCATTAGGGCGTACTCGTTATTTCAATACGAGGCTGCAAATGGTCGCCTGAAGCTCTATTTCAAGGGAAACAGGAAGGTCTCTACCCAAATTGTGCAACGGGCAATAATTCACCAAGAGGTATTTGTATTTGTATTTTGTATTTTGTATATCACATCGCTCCATCGACTACAGTGTTACAACATGAATCTTTTCAAGAGCGTAGACAACGACAAAATTACATGAAATTTAAATCAATGAAAAGGGTATCAGACACCCACATTTTTAAATTAATAAGGTAAAAAGAAGGACTAATAAAAGTGAAATAAAACTAAAATTAAAAAATAAAAATAAAAATGATCACGGGCCATTTGATTCATGGAATTAGGGTTTATCAAAATTTTGTGAATTAACATCAAAAAATTTAAAAGCAGTGGCCCTTGAAAAAATTAAAATCAGTAAAAAGTTTTCATTTGAAGAAAGTTTTCTTTAAATTCATTCTAAGGGTATGTGGGGTAATGTCTTTCCAATCAAAATTAATGCACTTTAAACACTTTAGTCTATTATGAAAGGAGTTTCTTCCCACTTTGAGCCTTGATGTGTCATGAATTGAGATTTTCTTCGGGTTGCGGTCATTAATGTAGAGCTTCTGGTTTAGGGCGTACGACATTGGTGGTCCCTTCTGATTGAGAGAAATCATGCATAGTGCATGTTTTGCAGTGGAGTATTGCATCCATCGGAGAGGAGATGCTCGGTTGAAGATATCATCCAGCCTCTGCCTACTAAGCACATGATAGTAGTCTTTAGCTGCCACTCTCAGTCCCTTATAGTGAATACTATCCAGGGAGTTCATGAATTTCACTGTAGTGAGCTCACTAAGCCAAACAACTGAGGCATAATAGATCATACCAAACAAGTGTGTTGTGATGATCTTTTTCATCCCTTGGTAGTCCACAAATTTTCCTAAAAATTTCACTTTCCTCATCGTCATAGCAGCTTTTTGCTTGATCTTTGTTGCATGAGTGTTCCACGAGAGATCCTGATCAAAGGTGATGCCAAGAACTTTGATTGTTTTTTGTGGAATTACCGAATCTTGACCAACTTTGAGAGGCACTGCATCATGTATTCCTGATCTTGAGAAGTAAATTAATTCTGTTTTGTTCACATTAGTAACCATACCAATGCTCTTGAGGTAGTGATCGTGTTTGAGCATAGTATATGAGAGCTTCTCCTTTAAGATCGGTAAGTTGGGACTAGAAATGGAAACATATGTGTCATCAGCGTAGCTAACGATGTGTACGTCTTTTGGAAGGTTATTCACAAGTTCGCTCATGTATAATGTGAAAAGCCTAGGGCCCAAGATGGACCCTTGTACACATCCCAAGGAAAGAGACTTAGGACCAGATTTGCAATTGTCGACTATGACCTTAAAAGATCTCTCGCTGAGAAAGTCTAGAATAACTTGCATGAGATTCAAAGGAATTTTGTGCTGCATGGTGGTGAAGAACACATCTGGTTTAAGAAGGTCGAAAGCAGCACTCAAATCAATGCTATAGGTGCCGACTATGTTATTTTTATCAAGTTCACTAGCAACAAAGTCCTGGAGTTCCAGCATGGCAGTTGTAGTGGATCTCCCTTTTTTAAAGCCATGTTGGAAAAGACCGTCCAAATCACCAAGCTCCTCAATCCTCGTAAGAATGACCTTTTCAAACAGTTTTCCAATTGAATTGAGATTAGATATAGGTCTATAATTTTCAATTGCATCCTTAGGGCCTTTCTTGTGCAGGGGTCGTACAAGGGCAACCTTCCAAGATGCCGGGATGCCAGTCGTGCAGCAGGAATTGAAGAGCTTCTCAAAAAGAGCTGGACTGAAAAATGACAGGTCCTTAATCACTTTCATAGGGATTTCATCTTCACCGTGGCAGAGTTTTGATTTCATGCTTTTTGAAGCTTTGTTGATCTCATTGATGGTGATGTTAAGGGGGGAGTGGCCAATCATGTAGTTATCAGTCTGTTGTTTGCCTGCAAGTTTATCAACCTTTGAGAGAAAAAAGTCACCAAACGCCTTAGCAAGTTCAAGGGAGTCAGTGACAAGCTCATTATTGATAGTTAGCATCAAGTTTTCATCTTTCTTTTTTCCTTCAATCTCTGCAACTGCATTCCAAAAAGACCTAGGGTTTTTTCCCTGAAGCCTAAGATTGATTTGTTGTGATCTTGCATCCTTAATTCTTGCCTTAATACGCTTGTTTAGCTGATTGATGTGAGATAAGCAGTTTGAATCTTGATCCTTGTTAAATTTCTTCAGTAAACGCTTCCTTTTCTTTTTCATTTTTTCCAGTTCCTGGTCGACTATGTCTGTTTTGCGCGATGTACGGATGGTTCTCAAGGGATGGAGCTTATCAAGGACATCAATGACCGTATTTGTCAGGAGATCACAATCAAAGTCGGCGTCACCAGTGAATGACTGACTCAAGAGTTCTTCATTAACCTTTTCTGATATAATTTGGGGGTTGTAGCCTTTATAGGTTCTTTTCTTGAGTTTATGCCTTATCACTTTTTCAACCTCAGACATGAATTCAAAGAGCACACACTTGTGGTCACTTGTGAACTTGTCAAGTACCCATGAGTTGCCATCGCAGTTAGTGTAGATAAGGTCAAGCATAGATGTTTTTAATTCCTGAACTGATGTAGTAGGATTAGTGACTTAACCGCAAGTAAAATCATACCCAAAAATACATATTAAAAATACTTGTAATATTTTCATGCATTTTTGCATTTGCAGGTGACACATTGCGTTGGTCTGAAGACATTGCTTGTTTTGTGGAAAGT
>Ga0194120_10011373_pt1 | contig 10702 bp, 7 predicted proteins | sample TA2MahCa65mmetaG_FD_148642 | JGI IMG/M metagenome (GOLD analysis project Ga0194120, IMG submission 148642) | Freshwater microbial communities from Lake Tanganyika, Tanzania - TA2015019 Mahale Deep Cast 65m | ecosystem: Environmental > Aquatic > Freshwater > Lake | place: Tanzania: Lake... | reverse complement strand
TCCCGGTCCCCCCGGCAGATTCCCCGCGGATCGAGGCGTTGACACTCCGACGGCGAAACTTCCAACCGAGTTTTGACGCTATACTGGACTGGCGGTACAAGTACCCGCAGGGCGAGTTCCCGTACGCGAGGCTCGTCGCGGAGAACGCGGCGCGCGGCAAGCACGATCCCGAGTTCGAACTCGAGGATACCGGCATCTTCACCGAAGACCGCTACTTCGACGTGGCCGTCCTGTATGCCAAGGCCGGCCCCGAGGACCTTCTCATCAGGATCATGGCCACGAATCGGGGCCCGGATCCCGCCGAGTTGCACCTCCTGCCCCACCTCTGGTATCGCAACACCTGGAGCTGGGGCCGCGCGGACCGCTCGCCACCGCGGTTGCGGTTCGCCGCACCCGACCGGATCCTGGCCGAGCATCCCGCGTACGGCACGTACGAACTCCTGGTGGACGGCGACGTCGACTGGCTCTTCTGCGAGAACGAGACGAACGCCGCCAGGCTCTTCGGGGCTCGCAACGCCGTGGCGCACGTCAAGGACGGCATCGGGGACCGGGTGGTGTACGGCGCCACGGCGGCCGTCAACCCCGAAGGGGTCGGCTCGAAATGCGCCGCATGGCAGCGCGTCGTGATACCTCCCGGCGAGACGGCGGAACTGCGGCTGCGGCTGCGCAAGGAGGGCAGCGCGCCGCCGTTTGCCGATTTCGAGGAGGTCTTCGGCCTCCGCAAGCGGGAAGCGGACGAGTTCTACGATTCCATCCTCGGCGGCTCGGCCGAGGGACGGGCGGTAGGCCGGCAGGCCCTTTCGGGAATGCTGTGGACCAAGCAGTTCTACCACTACGTCGTCGATCACTGGCTGGAAGGCGACCCCGCGTCGCCGCCGCCGCCCGAGCGCCGGCGCGACGGGCGCAACCGCCACTGGGCCCACATGTGGAACGAGGACATCATCTCGATGCCCGACAAGTGGGAGTACCCCTGGTATGCGGCATGGGACCTGGCTTTTCACTGCGTCACGCTCGCCCTCGCCGATCCCGATTTCGCGAAGGAGCAGCTTCTCCTGCTGCTGCGGGAGTGGTACCTCCACCCCAACGGGCAGCTGCCGGCGTACGAGTGGGCGTTCTCGGACGTCAACCCCCCGGTGCACGCATGGGCGGCCCTGCGCGTGTATGAAATCGAGGAGCGCCGCACGGGCCGCGGCGACCGGGGATTCCTCGAGCGGGTCTTCCACAAGCTGCTCCTCAACTTCACCTGGTGGGTCAATCGGAAGGACGCCGAGGGCAACAACATCTTCGAGGGCGGCTTCCTGGGCCTGGACAACATCGGCGTGTTCGACCGGAGTGCCGGCCTGCCGGGGAACTTCCGGCTGGAGCAGTCGGACGGCTCGAGCTGGATGGCGATGTACTGCCTGCACATGCTGCGCATCGCTCGCGAACTGGCGCGGGACAATCCCGCCTACGAGGACGTGGCCTCGAAGTTCTTCGAGCACTTCGTCCACATCGCCGAAGCGGTCAACGACGTGGGCGCCGACGGCACGACGCTCTGGAACGACGAAGACGGTTTCTACTACGACCTGCTGCACGTGCCTGGCGGGGCCAAGGGGCACGTGCAGGTGCGCTCGATGGTGGGGCTGATCCCGCTCTTCGCCTCGCTAGCGCTGGATGAGGCGGATATCCGCGGCATGCCGGCCTTCGCTGCCAGGCTGCAATGGTTCCTTGACAACCGGCCGGCGCTGGTCGACAACGCGGGAACGAGCGGCCCGGGAGGCGAACGGTTGCTGTCGCTGGTCAACCCGGACCGGCTGCGGCGTATTCTATCGGTCATGCTCGACGAGAGCGAGTTCCTGTCGCCGTTCGGCATCCGCTCGCTGTCGCGGGTGCACGCCGAGCGGCCGTACATCCTGCGAGTCGGCGGCCAGGAGTACCGCGTGGCCTACGATCCGGGCGAGTCCACGACCGGCATGTTCGGCGGCAACTCCAACTGGCGGGGGCCGATCTGGTTCCCCGTGAACTTCCTGCTCATCGAGGCGTTACGCGAGTTCGGGGCCTTTCTCGGCGACGGGTTCAAGGTGCCGTTCCCGGCGGCAGGTGGGCCGGACCTGGCGCTGCCGGCGATCGCCGACGAGCTGGCGCGGCGGCTGTGCGCGCTGTTCTTGCCCGGCCCGGATGGCGCTCGGCCGGCTCACGGGACCAGCCGGCTGTTCCGGCGCGATCCGCACTGGCGGAACCACGTCCTGTTCTACGAATACTTCCACGGGGACACCGGAGCGGGTCTCGGGGCCAGTCATCAGACCGGCTGGACCGGACTGGTCGCCAACCTATTCTCCGCGCTGGACGATGCCGCGGTGGCGAGCCCCCCCTACGCTGAAAGCCGGTTGTGACGAAAAAGGGAGGGATAGATGCCCCGGAAGCGTTCCATCTCCGCCGCGCTCGCCGTATCGGTCGCGGCGGGCGTGCTGGCCGCCCCGGCCTTTGCCCAGCAGCGGCAAGCCCCGGCTCGCGACGAACGGCCGAACGTCATGCAGCCCGCCGAGCGGGCAAAGGCGCAGAACCTCGAACTCAAGGGCCCCGCGGGAGAAGCCGTCGGGCACCTCAAGGAGGCCTACTCCGAGCTCGCGAAGGCGCACGCGAGCGTGGTCGCCGGCAAGATGGACGATGCGCAGGACTCGCTAGGCAAGACGCGCCGCAAGCTGGAAGACGCGGGCAAGGTGCGCGGCGTGCCCGAACACATCAAGACGATGTCCGACGGCCTGCGCAAGCGCGTGCAGGAACTGGAGGCCACACTTCCCGGCCGCGACCTGAACATCGCGGCGCAGGAAACCGACGAGGTCGTACGGGCGATGGCCCGTGACATGACGGGCCTGGTCGCCATCGAACGCCCGGCAGGCGGCGGCGGCGGCCCGGACCAGCCGCGGATGCGCGAAAAGAAGCAGGAAGACGAGAAAATGCGGCGCCAGCAGGAGCAACAGCCTCCGCGCCAGTAGCAGCGAGGTACGAGGGGGCCGGCTTCTCGCCGGCCCTACTGCCCTTGTGCGGTTTCCAGCTGCAGCAGCCAGCTCCGGAACGTGGGCAGGTACGCCCGGCGGACCAGGTCCGCAAGGGGCACGCGCCTGGCGAAGTGGCGCACCACCGCCCCGTAGACCTGGTGGCCGGCCGGCGTGCCCGCCAGAGTCCGGTGAATGAGGTCGAGATCCGGATCTTCCTGGAGGAGCTCGTACTGGTTGGCGGCGTACACGGCGAAGCCTTCCCGGAACCATTCGGGTCCCGCCAGATCGTCGTTGCCGTCCAGGAGGCGCGAGTGGAGGCCGTGGGCGAGTTCGTGCGCCATCAGCTTCTCGTACGAATCGGTCTCGATGCCCTCGGCGGCCAGATCCTTGTACACTTCGGGCGCGGCCAGGAGCAGCGCGTCGCCTTGCAGGGCCGCGACGCGCGTCTTGGGGATCTTGCGCGCCTTGCCCCCCTGGAGCTTGATGAGGGCGAGGTCGAAGCGCGCCTTGTCCGCGTAGACCGCGGCGCGTTGCGCCAGCGGTTCGGCGACCTGTCGGTGCCACTTGTGGCGCCGGGCGAAGTCGCGAACGCGCCGTTGCGCCGAGAGCAGCATTTCCTCGATGAAGTCGCGCCGACCTTCCAGCGAGGGCGAAAGCGCGAGCGGCAGATCCCAGACGCCGATGTCCACGAGCATCGGGTCCGCGTCGGGCCCGTCCGCCATGCCGTGGCTTGCCGCGAGCCCGAGTGAGACCAGCAGGGCGGCCAGGGTTCGCCTCATGATCACAAGGACCACCACAGCCCGGCGGTTGTTTCGAATGCGGCCGGAGGATGCGGGCTGACATCACCCAGCGGGTACCGGGTCTCGAGCGCGAAGCCGCCGGCGATGCGCACGCCCAGGAGCAAGCTGAGGGAGTATGCGGCGAAGTTGCGGACTTTCGGGTCGACCGGCGTCATGTGGCTGGCGCGGCCGCCCAGCCCGATGAACGGCAGGAAGCCGCTCGCCACCAGCTTGTGGGTCGAGACCGTGAAGTCCAGGTCGGCGCTCACGCCGTCGAAGCTCGACGGGTCGGCCTGCCCGGCGGCCGGGCGATACCAGTCGTTGTAGCCGGCAGGATAGAACTCCAGCCCGGCACGCACCCCGATCGGCGGCGCCACGTCGGCCGCGAGGACCGCGCCGACGCTCGAGTAGTAGATCGGCACGTTGGCGGCGCTCGAGCCGGCTACCTCCCGCACCGGCCGGACGCCGAGGCCCACCCGCACTTGCACGTGGCGGGGGGCGTCGACCGAGAGCGACGCCGCCGTGGAGGCGACGATTTGCGCCGCCTGGCCGCCCGCTTGCCTACCGGCGTCGGCGGCCGGAGTGAAGACCGGGGCGCCCGCCGGCCCGAAGCCCAAGGCCGCAAGGAGCGGGGAGAGCGCCCACAGCGCGTCTGGCATTCAGGTCAACCTGAAACGGGTCTAGTGCCCCGTCAGCACCTCGCCATACGGCAAGTTGATGCGGACCTCGACGGTCCCCTCGGCCTCGGCCTTGCGCCTGGCCTGCACCTTGAGGTCCTGCGCCTTGACCGGGATGCCGAGGTTCAGGAAGAAGCCCCGCACGAACGCGGCGACGTGCTCGGCGCGCTCGCCTGCGACGCCGTCGCCTTCCTCGGCGGATGCCTCGCCGACCACCTCGATGCGGAACTCCTTGTGCTTGGCGATGGCCGAGAGCTGATCGGCGGTGAGGCCGTGCAGCTTGGCCGAGATGTCGGTGAGGACGTTGATCAGCGCCGCTTCATCCCTTGCGCCTCCCAGGCTGGTGGCCTTGGGCTTGAAAGCCACGTTGGCAGAGAGTTCGAGCACCTTCGGGATTTCGGGCAGGGCCGCCTGCTGGTTGCCCGCCGGGGCGCCGGCCTCGGCCAGCGCGGGATTCTTGGCGGGAATCGGCACGACCGGGCCCATGCCCAGCTTGCCCTTGAGGTACGCCACGCCCTTGTCGAGTTGCAGGTCCTTCCAGCCCTTGCGCTCCTCGAGGGGAATGTCCTCGGCCTCGCCCTTGGGGAGCTGCGCGACCTTCATGGGCTCCTGGACGATGTCGGGGATGATGCCCCGCTTGTGGATGTCGTTGCCGCCGGCCGTGAGGTACTTGTTTGTCGTGATCGCCAGGCCCGCGCCGCCCTCGAGGGCATGGACCGTCTGCACCAGACCCTTGCCGAAGGTCTTGGTGCCGATCAGGACCGCCGAATGCGAGTCCTGCAGCGCGCCGCCAAGGATTTCCGAGGCCGAAGCCGACCCGTTGTCCACGAGCACGACCACCGGCTTGCTCTTCGGCCAGACCGGCTTGTTGCTGGACGGTTGATCGTCGGCGGGCAGGCGCTCCTTGTTGCCCTCGCGATCCACTATTTGCGCGATGGGGCCCTTCTCGATGAACATCAGGCCGATGGTGACGGCATTTGGCAGCAGGCCGCCCGGATTGCCCCGCAGATCGAGTACGAGGGCCTTCTTGTCCTTGAACTTCTCCAGGGCGTCGCGCATCTCCTGGTCGGCGGTCTCGCTCATGAAGGACGAGAGCTTGATGTAGGCGATGCCGCCGTCCAGTTCGCGGCTCTTCACGGCCTTCGTGACTATGTTGTCGCGGGTGATGGCCAGCGGGAACGGCTTCGGATTGCCCGGCCGCTCGATCTGCAGCTTCACCTTGGTGCCCCGTTGCCCGCGTATGAGGCTCACGGCCTCCTCGATGGCCATGTCCTTGGTGGGCTTGCCGTCGACCTCCAGGATGTGGTCTCCGCTCTTGAGGCCGGCCTTCCAGGCGGGGGTGTCCTCGATGGGCGCGATGACCGTGAGCTTCTTGTCGCGGATGCCGATCTGGATGCCGATGCCCGAGAACGAGCCATGGCGCTCTTCCTGCATGCTGCGGAAGACCTTGGGCTCCATGAAGCGCGTGTAGGGATCGTCCAGGGTGTCGAGCATCCCGCGGATGGCGCCGTACTCGAGCTTGGAATCCTTGATCGACCGGTCGATGAACTCGTTTCGGACCAGGTCGTAGACGTGCAGGAAGGTCGAGACGCTGCGGGTCTCGGCCGCCACCTTGAGCGGCGTCACGCCCATGCCTACGCCGAACGACCCGGCCATCAGGCCGAAAATCAGCAGGCCGCGCCCGACTCGACTACCCAGGGAGCGCCGCTCCTTGATCATCTTCCCTTCTCCAAATCCCGATCTGGCCCGAAATAGGCCATCTTTCAGCCTACCACCTAGCGGAGGAATCCTAACGGGTTGACGGGCGTTCCGTTGCGCCTGACCTCGAAGTGGAGGTGCGGACCCGTCGAGAATCCCGTCGATCCGACCCTGGCGATTTGCTGGCCCCGCGTGACGCGCGCCCCCGGGCTCACTCCATACGAAGACAGGTGACAGTACATCGTCACCAGATCCGCACCATGGTCGATCATCACGACCTTACCGTAGCCGTCGTACCACCCACTGAATAGCACCACTCCGGTGTCCGCCGCAACGACCGGCGAGCCCCAACCTGCACCGAAATCGATGCCACGATGAGGCTTGACGACGCGGAAGATCGGGTGCATACGCGGCCCGAAGCCGCTCGTGATACGGCCGCGTACCGGCCAGGTGAACTGTCCGGTGCCGAGCGGCGGCTTGCGCGTGCGCCGCGCCATCAGCCGGCGGATCATCGCCTCGATCTGCTGGCTGGTGCGCTCCAGTTGCTCCTCGGCCTGCTCCCAGGCGCGGCGATCGGCGCGGATCCGTTCGACGACGGCTGCCTGCATGTTCTTCTGGGCGACCTGCTCTTCCTTCTGGGCGCGGATGCTCGCCGTGGTGTTGGACGTCTCGGCGACCAGGTGGTCGTAGCGCCGCTTGAGCCGGTTGATCTGGTTGACCTGGTCCGCGAGTTCCTGGAGCAGGGCCTCGTCGGTGCGCGAAACCCGCTTGAGGTACTGGTAGCGCGTGAGGAAGTCCACGAGATCGGGCGCGGTCAGGAGCGCTTCCCAGTGGGAGGTGCTCCGGAACTTGTAGATGGCCCGGAGTCGCGACAAGGCAAGGCTGCGCTGGCGCTCGAAGCGGTCGCGCTTGGTCTCGAGTTCGCCCCGGGTGCGGGCCAGTTGCCGTTGCTGCTTGCGCAGGCGGAACAACGAGTCCTCGAGTTCCATCTGCGTGCGCTCTACTCGCTGCTGCATCTCGGATAGCTTCACGACGTTGACGCGCTCTTTTTGTTTCAGCTCCCGGACGCGCGCGCTCGCCTCGGCCAGGCGGCGCTCCAGTTCGGCCTGCTGGCGCTGCAACTGCCGGATGTCTTCCGGCGCCTGCGCCGGCCTGCGCGGCCGGGCCTGCGCGGGGAGCGCCAGCAGGGCGGCCGTCAGCCCGAGCGCCACGAGGGCGCGGGGCACGTTACTCGGGCGCATCCGAGTTTAGCGCGGCGTGGATCCGCTCGGCCACGGGCCGCGGGATGCCGCCGCGCGCGGCCAGATCGGCCGGGTCGAGCCGCCGCATGGCCTCGACCGATCCGAGCCGGCTAAGCAGGGATCGCTTGCGGTTTGGACCTACCCCCGGAATGCCATCCAGGGCGCTCGCGCTCATGTGCTTTCCCCGAAGCGTCCGGTGGAAGCCGACGGCAAAGCGGTGAGCTTCGTCACGCACGCGCTGGATGAGGTGGAGCGCCGGCGAGCCGGGAGGCAGGCGTACCGGGTCGGCTCTAGCCGGCAGGTAGAGTTCCTCCAGCTTCTTGGCCAGGCCGAAAATGGGCTGTTCTTCCACGCCCAGGGCCCGCAGGGCCTCCAGTGCCGCATTGAGTTGCCCGCGCCCGCCGTCGATGAGGATCAGGTCGGGCATGTCGGCGCCTTCCCGCAAAAGCTTGGCGTAGCGCCGCTGCACGACCTCCTGCATGCTGGCGAAGTCGTCGCCGCCCTTGGCCGTGCGGATCTTGAACTTCCGGTACTCGGCCTTGGCTGGCTGTGCGCCGCAGAACACGACCAGGGAGGCGACCGGGTCGGTGCCCTGAACGTGCGAGATGTCGAAGCCTTCGATGCGCTCGGGCAGATCTTCCATCCCGATGGCCTCGGCCAGGGCGGAGAGGGCCTGCCCGGTACGTTCCTGGGCGGCGCTGCGCGACAGCGCCAGACGCTCGGCGCCGGCATTGGCGTTCTCCTGGACCAGATCCAGCAGCTTCCGCCGGGAGCCGCGCTGCGGGAGCGTCAGGTGCACGCGGCTTCCCCGCTTCTCGCCGAGGTAGGCCTCGAGCGCCTCGGCGAAGTCGGGCAGGGCGGGAACCAGGATCTCGGGCGGGATCTCTGCGTCGCCGTAGTGCTGCCCGATGAAGGCGCCGATGATGGTGGCGGCCAGGTCCTCGGCGGTCTCGACGACCTCCCTGGGCAGCTCCAGGGTGTGCTCCCGGCGGCTGACCACCTTGCCCTCGCGCACCTGAAACAGCTCGATGCAGCCGAACCCGGGTCCGATGGCCACGGCGAGGGCGTCGCAGTCGTCCTCGGTCTCGCCGACGACGAGCTGGCGCTCCATCACGCGTTCGACCGACCGCACCAGATCCCGCAGCTTGGCGGCGCGCTCGAAGTCCAGGCTTTCCGCCGCGGCGGTCATGTCGGCCTGCAACCGGGTCAGGAGGTCGCGATGGCGCCCTTCGAGGAACTGAGTTATTCCGTCTACCATCCGGTCGTAGTCTGCCCTGGAAATCAGCTCCTGGCAGGGCGCGAGGCAGCGGCCGATGTCGTAGTTCAGGCAGGGCCGGTTCTTGAAGGGCGGCGTGCGCTTCTTGCGGAGCGGGAAGAGGCGGCCGACCAGGTGCATCGTGGCGCGCATCGCGCCGGCGTCCGGAAAGGGGCCGAAGTACTTTGCGCCGTCGGGCAGGCGCCGCCGCACGACCAGCAGCCGGGGGTACGTTTCGTAGGTCGTCAGCTTGAGGAACGGGTAGGTCGAGTCGTCGCGCAGCCGGATGTTGTAGAACGGCTGGTGGCGCTTGATCAGGTTGTTCTCGAGCGCGAGCGCCTCTATCTCGTTGCGGGTCGAGACATGCTCGATCGCCGCGACACGCATGGCGAGGACCCTCACCTTGGGCGAGGCGACCGTGTCGCCGAAGTAAGATCGCACGCGGCTGCGAAGGTTGACGGCCTTGCCGATGTACAGCAACGTCCCTTCCCGATCGCGGAACAGGTAGCATCCCGGACCGGTCGGGAGCTCGGCGATCTGGGCGGCGATTGGGTTGTCGGGCACCGGTGCCATTATAATGGACCCCGATGCTGGTCTGGAGCGTCAACCTCAATCCGCTCCGCTTGTCGGCGCGGCTCGACATGGCCAAGATGGACGCTCGCCTGGACGTGCTGTTTCCGCGCTTGCGGGAACTCGGCGTCGGGATGTTGCGGACGGATTTTCTGTGGCATTTCCTGGTCCCCCGGCCGGGCGAACCCGATCCGCAGGCCATCGCCTGGTACCGGAGCTTTCTGGACAGGCTGGCCGGGCTGGGCATCGGCACTTACGCGATCCTCTACAACCCCCCCGGCTGGGCCTGCGAGCTCGCTCACCGGGACGAGGCGGCGTTTCTCGCGTCCTGGCAGGACTACGTAGCGCTGTGCGGGCGCGAGTTGGGAGATCGCGTGGCGCTCTGGCAGGTCTGGAACGAGCCCAACAACTACTTCTCACACGTCAAGGACGATTTCAACCTCTTCGAGATCCGGAGACTACGCGTGGCGGGCTGGGAGGTGGACCTGCCGGTGCGCGTGCGCTGGGATCCGATCTATCAGCTCTTCCACCGGGCGCGGGTCGAACTGGGGCGCGACGCGCGCATCGCCACGAATTTCCTTTCGAACATGGGCAACATGGCGCCGGTCTCGTTTCCCGACTGGATCGAGTGGGACGTCTTCCTCGAGCGCGCCATGGAACGCCTGCACGACGACGTGGACGTCCTGGCCCTCGACCACTACCCCGACACCTGGGTGCCCGGCACCGGGCCGCTCGACTGGGAGCCGCTCTCGGTGCTGCTGCGCAAGCTACGCGATCCCCGGTCGGCTTGCCACGGCAAGGCGGCCGTCATCGGCGAACTGGGCTACTCCTCGTGCACCAACGCGAACCTGCCCCTGGGTATCCGCTTCTTCCCCGAGGACCACACGGAAGGTAGGATGGCCGACTGGTACGCGCACGCCTTGCCGCACGTCGCGGCGCGGGTGGGCCCGGAATCCTTGCCGGACCAGGATTTTCACCTGATCAACCTGTACGAGCTCATCGACGCCGAGCCCGATTCGATCGGCGGCCGGTCCGACCTGGTGGACATCGAGTACCACTTCGGCTTGCTGCGCTGCGATGCGAGCCCGAAGCCGGCATTCGATGTCGTGCGCGAGATCGTGGCGGGCCGCCCGGTGCCGGCGACCAAGGCCGACTGGGGCCGCAGCGGGCCCATGCAGGTGTACCTGGAGGCCTCGCGCATGAGCCGGGGCTTCCACCGCTGGCTGGGGCCCAAGCTCGTGGCGCTCTACAAGACGGTCACCCCGCCCATGCGACGGCCCGGGGAGCGGATGGTGGCGGGTTTCGGCGCCCTGTGGCTGCTCTACAACGCCCTGCGCAAGCCGAGATCGTGAATTCGCAATCGGCCGCCGGGTTTAACAGGCTGCTGAAATTCGCCGGCTCGAGGCCGATCTTTCGCCTCTCCGCTTGAGTTTACGAGTCGGAGGAGCGGTCAGATCAGCTTTTCGACCCTATTTCAGCCCCTTTCTGGCCTTCCGAGGCCCAT
>Ga0194120_10011372_pt1 | contig 10703 bp, 12 predicted proteins | sample TA2MahCa65mmetaG_FD_148642 | JGI IMG/M metagenome (GOLD analysis project Ga0194120, IMG submission 148642) | Freshwater microbial communities from Lake Tanganyika, Tanzania - TA2015019 Mahale Deep Cast 65m | ecosystem: Environmental > Aquatic > Freshwater > Lake | place: Tanzania: Lake... | reverse complement strand
CCGCGATCCAGCCGCGCGCGTCGGCCAGCAGCTCGCCCCGCTCGACCCTGGACGCCCAGGCGTTGGCAATCGTGGTGATCCAACCCGTGGCGGCGATCTGTTGCAGGCCGGGCGCCAGGGCGGGCGCGCCCGGCTGGGCTCGCGCTTCGGCCGCCCAGCCGTCCGCCATCTCGCGAACGGCGTCTTCGCCGGGACCGGGCTCGAACCGCGCCGACCATTGCTCGGCCTCCGCCGCCCCCGGCGCGGGAACGACGGCGGCCTGCCATTCCTCGTCGCGGATCGTGGCGATCCACGGATAGGCCGCGGCCGCCGCGGCGGCTTGCGCCGTCGCATCCCATCCCGCAACGGGCGCGCGGGGCTTGTCGTCTTCGTGAACGACGGCGGCTTCCCATCCGGCGGACTTGCGCGCGGACTCGAGCAACGGATCGGCTTCGACGCGCGCCGCCCACTGTTCGTTCTCGGCAATTCCCGGCGCGACCTCGACCGCGGCGCCCCAGTTTTCGGCCATGGCCCGCTGCGCCTCGGACGAGGGATCCGATTCCACGTGTGCCGCCCATTGTTCCGCCTGGGCCACCCCCGGCGCGACCTCGACCGCAGCCCCCCAGTTTTCGGCCATGACCCGCTGCGCCTCGGGCGAGGGATCCGATTCCACCTGTGCCGCCCATTGTTCGGCCCGGGCCATCCCCGGCGCGACCTCGACCGCGGCCCCCCAGTTTTCGGCCATGGCCCGCTGCGCCTCGGACGAGGGATTCATTTCGACCGCCGCGGTCCAGCGTTCCGCCTGAATCAAGCCCGGCGCGCCTTCGACCGCGGCGCCCCAGTTTTCGGCCATGGCCCGCTGCGCCTCGGGCGAGGGATTCATTTCGACCGCCGCGGTCCAGCGTTCCGCCTGAATCGAGCCCGGCGGGCCTTCCGCCGCCGCGGCCCAATCCTTGGCGTCCTGTTCGGGGTCGCCGTGAACGGTTTCCGTCCGCCAGCCCAGCGCCGCGTCGCGCGGCTCGCCGCGAACGATCGCGCTCGCCCATTCCGCTTCCTCGCGCGCATCGGCGATTTCGACCCGCGGCTGCCATTCGGCGCGAACGACGGGCGCGAACGACGCGTCGCCGGCGGCAAAGGCCGTCGGATTTTCGGCATGCGCCCGGGCGACGGCTTCCAGGAACACGGGCGCGAAGTGGGCGGCGGCTTCGGGCAGCGCCGTGACGGAATCGCCGAACTGCAGGCCGATCTGGCGCACCGTCATCAGGTACGGTGTCGCGGGCGCGATGTCGTAATCGGACGATGTCGCCCCTTCGTGGGCCTGGTCGAGAATCTTCATGCCGCCGCCGTTGACGACGGCGATTTCACCCAGGGGCCCGCGCGCGCCGGGCAAAAGCACCACCGCGGTTTCGCCGGTGGGCGCGATGCGGATCGCCCCGGCGGCATCGTGCGCGCCCACCACGGCGGTCGGCGTGTGGAAAGTCAGCGCATCCAGGCCGCCCCGCGCGACATCGCCGGCGACGAAGGCGACCGAGCCCTGTTCGACCGACACGGCGATTTCGCCCTTGCGCCCGGCGGGATCGTAGAGAACGCGCTCGATGTTGACGTGGGTGCCCTCGCCCAATGAAAGACGCGTCCCGTCGACCAGCGCCAGCGCGGCGCGCCCCGCGCCGGTTTCGATAACGTCGCCCGCGAACAGCGGCGTGTCCTTTTCCGGCGTCAGACGCGTGCCGTCGGCGCGGCCAAAGAACACCTCGCCCGCGACGCCGTCCACCAGCCCGACCGGATCGGACGGGCCCAGCGTCGGCTGGTGGCGGCCGGCGGGCAGCGCCACCATCGCCTCGATGATGTCGGGCGTGAAGGCCGAGCCTTCGGCGCTGATCAGCGTTGGGCGCGGGCTTTGCGAAAAATAATGCCGCACCACCGCCGCGACGCCGCCCGGCCCGATCACCCACAGATTCGCGCCCTCGCGCAGATAGCTTCCGCCGAGCAGCGCCGGGCCGCCCGGAATCTGGAGCAGATCGCCCTCGCGCGCGTCCACGGCCAGAATCCGGCCGGACATCTGGCTGGACGCTTGGCCGGCCGGTGCATGGGGCAGGCTGGAAGAGCGGGCGCTGGCGGTCATGATCCCCCCGGTGACGGGCGATCATTATACTAAATAAGCCGTTAGCCGGGGTCCTTGACGCACCATATATTGTGGATAAGGAACAGCAATAATTCGTGACGATCTCGAAATAATCCTTATCAGCGGCGGATCATGCCGCCCAAATCGCGCCCGCCGAAGATGTGGACATGGAAGTGGAAGACTTCCTGGTGGGCGTGCGCTCCGTGGTTGGCCAGGAAGCGATACCCCGGCTGGGCGAGATTCAACCGTCGCGCCACCGTTCCCACCGCGCGGAAAAAGCCGCCGATCTCGTCCATCGTCGCGTTCTTCGTGAAATCGTCCATCGAGACATAGGCCCCCTTCGGGATCACCAGGACATGAACCGGCGCCTGCGGGTTGATGTCGTCGAAGGCCAGCGCGAATTCGTCCTCGTAGACCTTCTTGCAGGGAATCTCGCCGCGCAAAATCTTGGCGAAGATGTTGTTGGGGTCGTAGGCGGTCATGCCCGCGCCTTCTTCTTGGCGCGCGATTTCTTTTCGGCGATGCCCGAAACGCCTTCCCGCCGCGCCAATTCGGCCCAAACCCGCGCCGGCTTGATGCCGCGCGCCGCCCACAGCACCAGCAGGTGATAGAGCACGTCGGCGCTTTCCGACACCACCCGCGCGCGCGATTCCTTCTGGCCAGCGTGCGCGGCCTCGGCCGCTTCCTCGATCACCTTGTCGCCGATCTTGCCCGGCCCCTTGGACAGCAACCTGGCGGTATAGGAGCCCCCGGGGTCGGCCTTGCGCCGTTTCAGGATGGTGGCGAACAGGGTTTCCAGCGTGCGCGCGTCGCGGACGGGGCCTTTGCGGATGCGTTTCTTCTTCATGATTCCCTCACGGCCGCGCCGGCGGCCTTCATGTGCGCCTTGGCCTGGGCGATGGTAAAGAGCCCGAAGTGGAAAATCGAGGCCGCCAGCACCGCCGCCGCGTGGCCCTCGATCACGCCCTGCGCCAGGTGGTCGAGCGTGCCCACTCCGCCCGACGCGATCACCGGCACCGGCACCGCGTCGGCGACCGCGCAGGTGAGCGGGATGTTGAAGCCTTCGCGCGTGCCGTCGCGGTCCATCGAGGTCAGCAGGATTTCCCCCGCGCCGTATTCCGCCATGCGCCGGGACCAGGCCACGGCATCCAGTCCGGTCGGGTTGCGGCCGCCGTGGGTGAAGATCTCGAACCGGTCGGGCCCGACCGATTTGGCGTCCACCGAAACGACGATGCACTGGCTGCCGAACTTTTCCGCTGCCTGGCGCACGAAATCCGGGTTCTTGACCGCCGCGGTGTTGATGGAAATCTTGTCGGCCCCGGCCAGCAACAGCCTGCGGATGTCGTCCAGCGTCCGCACGCCGCCGCCGACCGTCAGCGGCATGAAACATTGTCCGGCGGTGCGGGCGACGACGTCGAGGATGGTTTCGCGGTTTTCGTGGCTGGCGGTGATGTCGAGAAAGCAAAGCTCGTCCGCGCCCTCGCGGTCGTAGACGCGGGCCTGTTCGACCGGATCGCCGGCATCGACCAGATCGACGAAGCGCACGCCCTTGACCACGCGGCCGCCGGCGACATCCAGGCAGGGAATGACGCGCACCTTCAGCATCACCGCGCCCCTTTCAACAGCCGCACCGCCCGGGCCACGTCCAACCGGCCGTCGTAAAGGGCGCGGCCGCTGATGACGCCGGCCAGTTTGCGCGCGGCCTTGGCGTTGGATTGCAGGACCTGTTCGAGATCGCCCAGCGACGAAACCCCACCGGAAAGAATGACGGGTATGGCGGTTTGTTGCGCCAGCGCGATTGTTGCGGCCGTGTTGGGTCCCTGCATGGCGCCGTCGCGGGCGATGTCGGTGTGGATCAGCGCCGCCACGCCCGCGTCCTCGAACCGTTTCGCCAGATCGGCGACGGACACATCCGAAACCTCGGCCCAGCCCTCGGTCGCGACCCGTCCGTCGCGGGCGTCCACGCCGACCGCGACGCGGCCGGGGTGACGGCGGCAGGCGTCCTTGACCAGGCCCGGATTCTTGAGCGCGGCGGTTCCCAGGATGACGCGGGCGACGCCTTGATCCAGCCAGAAATCCACCATCGCCAGGTCGCGGATTCCGCCGCCCAGCTGTACCGGCGCCTTGACGACCGCGAGGATGCCCTCGACCGCATGCCCGTTGACGGGCCGCCCGGCAAAGGCGCCGTTCAGATCCACCACGTGCAGCCATTCGCAGCCCGCCTCGGCGAAGGCCCGCGCCTGCGCCGCCGGGTCCTTGCCGAAGACGGTCGCCTTGGCCATGTCGCCGTGCAAGAGGCGCACGCACTGGCCGTCCTTCAAGTCGATGGCGGGAAAGAAGATCATGGCGGTCAGGGCGTCCAGGTCAGAAAGTTGGCGATCAGGCGCAGTCCGGTTGCCTGGCTTTTTTCGGGGTGGAACTGGGTTCCGGCGATGTTGCCGCGCGCGACCACGGCCGTCACCGGGCCGCCGTAATCGGCGGTGGCGACGACATCGGACGCGTCACGGCAGGTCATGGCGTAAGAGTGCACGAAATAGGCGTGCGCGCCGGGCACGAGGCCGACCAGCAGAGGATGCGCCCCGGCGCGGAAGTCCAAGTTGTTCCAGCCCATGTGCGGAATCTTCAGGCGCGGATCGGCCGGGGCCAGCGGCCCCACCTCGCCCGCCAGCCAGCCCAGGCCCGCGTGCGTGCCGTGTTCGCGGCCTGTTGTCGCCAGCAGCTGCATGCCGACGCAGATGCCGAGAAAGGGCCGCCCCCGGCCGCGCACCGCGTCTTCCATCGCCGCGATCATGCCGGAGAGCGCGACCAGGCCCCGCTTGCAATCGGCGAACGCGCCGACGCCGGGCAGCACGATGCGGTCGGCGCGGGCCACTTCGCCCGCATCGGCGGTGACGGCGATGTCGGCCTTGATGCCGTTGTCGGCGGCGGCGCGCGCGAAGGCCTTCGCCGCGGACCGCAGGTTGCCCGAACCGTAATCGATGATGGCGACGCGCATATCCTTCGCCTTCAGGCCCGGATGGTCAGCGCCAGATCGCCGGCCAAGGCGGGGTTCCCGTCGAGAAACCGCTTCAGGGCCGCCTCGCGGTCGTCGGCCGCAACCACGCCCATCTGGGCGAACCCGTCCCGGTCCAGCCGGCGCCGGATCAAGTCGTTGCCGAGCCAACCGAACGCAGCGGCGATGCCGATGGAAAGAACGAACCCGGTCAGCGGGTCCAGTCCGGTCGCGACCGCAAAACCCTCAAGCGCGGCCACCGCGGCGACGAGCGCCAGCGCCGCCAGCCACAGCCGGCCATAAAACGCCCACAGCAGGCCGAGGAAGAACGCCGGCCAGGAAAAGCCCTCCTTCACCAGCCGGATGTCCCGATCGGGGTCGAGGCCGCTGTGGCGCACATGCACCGTATAGAAACGCATGGAGGTCTCCGCCTATCCGGAAGCCGCCGGGTCAGAGCGAGCCGCCGAGAACGCCCTTGGTCGAAGGCACGGCGTCCCGGCGCCGGGGATCGATGGCCACCGCCTGGCGCAGGGCCCGCGCGAGTCCCTTGAAGCAGGACTCGACGATGTGGTGATTGTTGTTCCCGCACACGTTGCGAACGTGCAGCGTCAGGCCCGCCGCCTGGGCGAACGCCTGGAACCATTCGTGGAACAGTTCGGTGTCCATCTCGCCCAGCTTAGGCTTCGAGAAGGTCACGTTCCACACCAGATAGGGCCGGTTCGAAGCATCCAGCGCGATCTCGGTCAGCGCCTCGTCCATGGGCGAGCTGGCCTGACCGAAGCGCGCGATGCCCTTGCGGTCGCCCAATGCCTTGGCGATTGCCTCGCCGATGGCAATGCCGACATCCTCGGTGGTGTGGTGGAAGTCGATGTGCAAGTCGCCCTTCGCCTCGACCGTCAGGTCGATCAGGCTGTGGCGCGACAGCTGTTCCAGCATGTGATCGAGGAACCCGACGCCCGTGGCGATCTTGAAGACGCCGGTCCCGTCCAGGTTGACGACGACCTTGATCGTGGTTTCCTTGGTCTTGCGTTCGACTGTGGCCTTGCGCATGTCCGCCCGCCGTTCTCCGTCCGGTTTCCGTGTCCGAGATTTGGGTTTGCGAGCCATAACACCGTCACACTAAACAGATTCCTAAAAAGGTCGCCCGTATGTATCAGGAAGCCCTTTGCGAGGCCAGCCGCAGGCCCCGATGCCATGGGGCGTACGGCTGGATCTAAGCCGAAAAACCGTTTTCTCGCTGAGATTCAATGGACTGTCCCCCGCGGGGCGGGCCCTGCCCCCAGGGTTTTCCACGGGGTTTTCCACAGGGGTGGCCATCCGTTCCGGCGTCAATAAATACAATGAAATCAAGCTTGAAACGAATTTGGCCGTTAGGGGGATCCGGCGTTTTGTCCCCATGGGGGCTAGGATTCCCGGGACTTGCGGCCCCCCAGCCGGCCCCGGATCTCGGCGATGATCCAGTTGATGGTCTCCTCGTCCAGCCGGTCGATGGATTGAGCCAAAAGGTTGGCGAGCTCGGTCGCGCGCGGCGAAAGGCCCCCGGTCTCGATCCGGATGCGCGGATCGGATTCCGCGGCGATACGGTTTAGCGTCTCGGCATCGTCCCAGATCAATCCGAAGTAGCCGCACGCCTGGCGCACGAACCCGGGCGAGGGCTGTCCGCGCCGCCCGTGTTCCAGCGCCGAAAGGTACGCCGCCGACAGGCCCATGTCGGCCGCCATTTTTTTCTGCGTGACGCCCTTCCTGGCGCGAAGCTCGCGCATCTTTTTTCCGAACGGCGTCACGATGCGTTGCCCCGGCGCAGGCGCTTCAACAGCACGTACAGCGCGCCTTCGCCGCCATGGCGCGCGTGGGCGTGGGCGAAGGCCAGGATGTGGGCGCGCGGGCCCGGCTCGTTCAGCCAGCGCGGCACGTTGGCGCGCAGAACCCCCGCGGATTCGCCGCCGCGCGTCCCCTTGCCGGTGATCACCAGGACGCAGCGCCGGCCCGCCGCGCGGGAGCGGGCCAGAAACGGACCCAGCGCGGCATGGGCGGATTCCTGCGTCATTCCGTGCAAATCAAGCGCTTCCTCGATCGGCATTTCGCCCTTCTTGAAGCGGGCGGCGGTCCGTCGATCCATGTCCGCGACCGCGCCGGTGCGCAGAGCCGCCGGGACGGGACGCGGCGGTGGGGACGGCCGGACGGACTGCGGCGGCTTCGCGGGCGGCGCGGCTGGTTTCACGGACGCAGCCTTCGGCGGCGCTGGCGCGTGCGTCTTGCGGCGCTTGCTTTTCAGGGGACGCGCGCTGTCGGTCACGGCGCGCCATAGATGCGCGTCGGAAACCGCGGCGGAGGTTCCGTCAGGCTTTTTCCTCATCGACCAGAATAATCAGCTGGCGCTGCGGGCCGTGCGCGCCGAGCAGAAGGGTTTGTTCGATGTCGGCGGTCCGGGACGGGCCGGTGATCCAGTTGACCGCGCGCGGCATGAACGGGCCGCCCGCGGGAGCGCGTTCGCGCAGCCGCGCCCAGGCCTCTTCGTAGCTGCCGACCATGCGGCCGACCGGCACGACCGCGACATGAACCGGCGGCACCAGGGCCAGCGACGTCGGGCTTTCGGGCCCGGACGCCAGGACCAGCGTTCCCGTTTCCGCCACCATGACCGCGGCCGTGGTGACGCCCACGGCATCGTTTCGTTCGCCCACGCCTTCCGTCACGGAAATAACGGAAGATTTCGACCACGGAATATTTCTAAGCCAGGGATCCGGGGCCATTTTCAGGCGCGCTTCGATATTTTGGCCGGCCAGGTACGCCGCGACCGCGCCCGGCACGTCCTTAAGCGACGCCACCCGTTTGACCGTGGCTTCCACCCGCGTGGCTTCGGCGGTGAATAAGGCGATCTGGCCTTCGCGATCCAAGCGCCCGCGCGCCGGAACCGGACCGGCTTCGTGCCGGCCGAGCCGGGCGGCGGCGGCCCGCACGCCGGTCTCGCCGCGTCGCTGGGTGCAGGCGCGGCGGATCGTAGCCAGCATGAACTGGCGGCTGGCGCGGCTCATGATTGCCCCCTGCGTTCGGCGGCGTCGCGCCACAACGTCATGAAGGTCTCGCCCTCGGGCGCGGGGAAATCGCGCACCCGCGTCCAGCCGCCCAAAAGCGGCAGACGGCGGAAGCGGCCCCGGTTGCGCGCCATGTTGCCGAGCGCGCGGATCGCCAGCGCCGTCAGCGGCCGGTAAAACCGCGGCCGCGCCGCGACGAAGGACCACGCCGTCAGCCCAAAGCGCGCCGACCACGATATTTTTTTCTCGCGGTGCTGGCGCTCGCGCCAGGCCCGCAGCATGCGCGGAAGAGGAATGCGCATCGGACAAACGCTTTCGCAGCGCCCGCACAGGGTCGAGGCGTTGGGCAGATGCGCGGCCTCTTCCAGCCCGATCAAGGCCGGGATCAGCACCGCGCCCATCGGGCCCGAATAGACCCAGCCATAGGCGTGTCCGCCGACGGCGCGGTAGACCGGACAGTGGTTGAGGCAGGCGCTGCAACGAATGCAGCGCAGCATGTCGTGGAATTCGGTGTTGAGCAGCTTGGACCGCCCGTTGTCGAGCAGCACCACGTGATATTCCCGCGGGCCGTCCGGATCGCCGGTCCGACGCGGCCCGGTGCAAAACGAGGTATAGACCGTGACATCCTGCCCGGTTGCGGAACGCGCCAGCACGCGGAGCACGATGCTGGCGTCTTCCAGCGTCGGCACGATCTTCTCGATGCTGGCGACGACGATGTGAACGCGCGGCAGAGTGTGGGTGAGATCGGCGTTGCCTTCGTTGGTGACCAGGACGTTGCTGCCGGTTTCGGCCACCAGCATGTTGGCGCCGGTGATGCCGACGTCGGCGGTCAGGAAATCCTCGCGCAACTCGGCGCGGGCTTCGTCCAACAGCGCGGTCGGCTCGTCCAGGGGACGGTCCTTGGGCCGGCGCGTGTGCGACGCGCGGAACGTGTCGGCCACCTGGGCGGCGGACAGGTGGATGGCGGGCGCGATGATGTGGCTGGGCGGTTCGCGGCGCAGCTGGATGATGTATTCGCCGAGGTCGGTTTCGACCGGACGGATGCCGTGTCGTTCGAGATAATCGTTGATGGCGATTTCCTCGCTGATCATCGACTTGCTCTTGGTCACGGTGCGCGCGCCGGCGCGGCGGCAGATGTCGAGGATGGTCCGGCGCGCCTCGTCGGCGTCGGCGCACCAATGAACCTCGCCGCCGTTGGCGTTGACGCGGGCCTCGAACGTTTCCAGATAGACGTCGAGGTGATCGAGGGTGTGCTCCTTGATCGCGCGCGCGGCGTCGCGCAGCCTCTCGAATTCGGGCATGCGGGCGATGGCGTCGCGGCGACGGCCGGGAAACCCGTCGGCCAGCTTGGTCAGCGCCGCCTGCAGCGTGGGCGTGTCCAGCGCCTCGCGGGCGTTGTTCTTGAAGCGGGCCGATGTCGGTTCCATGACGGTTCAGTCCCCGGCGATGGGCGGCTTGTCGGCCATGCCCGCCAGAACCTCGGCGACATGACGCACGGCGACGTCGGAACCGCGCCGCTTCAGCCGCCCGGCGATGTTCATCAGGCAACCCATGTCCCCGCCGAGGACCGTCTTGGCCCCGGTCGCGACGATGTCGGCGATCTTGACGTCGGTGATCGCCGCCGAAACGTCCGGATACTTGACGCAGAACAGGCCGCCGAAGCCGCAGCAGGTCTCGGCTTCCTTGCCTTCGCGCAATTCGAGCCCCTGGACCGAGGCGAGCAGGGCGCGCGGCTGGGCCTTGACCCCCATCTCGCGCAGGCCCGAACAGGAATCGTGATAAGTGGCGATGGTATCCAGGCGCGCCTTGACGTCGCGCAATCCGCACACGTCGGCCAGGAAAGAGACCAGTTCATGCGTCTTGGCGGCCAGCGCCGCCGCGCGTTCTTCCCATTCGCGGTCGCCCTTGAACAGTTCCGGATAGTGGACGCGGATCATGCCCGCGCACGACCCCGACGGAACCACCACGTAGCGATGGGTCTCGAAGGCCGTAATCGCGGTCTTGGCCACGCGCCGGGCGCCGGCGGAATCGCCCGAATTCCAGGCGGGCTGGCCGCAACAGGTTTGCGCCGCGGGTATTTCGACCTCGCAGCCGGCTTCTTCCAGAAGCTTCAGCGCGGCGAAGCCGACCGTCGGCCGCATCAGATCGACCAGGCAGGTGACGAAAAGACCGACCCGGGGGCGGACGATCTGCGCGTTTGAAGGCCGGGTCGCAGATTGTGGATTGGACGAGGGCACGACGGATCAGCCTTGTTCCATAATGTGCGCCGTATTTCGTCCTATCGTATAACAATACAGGGCGCTTGGCCGCACTGTTACGTTCCGTTGCTCCAACTGTAATTTCGCATCCAGCGTTTTCGTCGTGTAAAACGCGCTATCTATGCTTTTGTGCTTCCTTAACAGGTATTGCATGGACTTTGTTTCTTCATTCATGTGCCTTGCGATTCGATCCGACCATTTTATTTCGCCGATCCACAATGGTGTTTGTCTTGCGCGACCGAGATATACGATGTCCACTTCTCCATCGTTTCTCCAGCGCGCGTATCTTAGCTGTTTGAAGCCAGCAGAGTGTTGCCATT
>Ga0194120_10011367_pt1 | contig 10705 bp, 9 predicted proteins | sample TA2MahCa65mmetaG_FD_148642 | JGI IMG/M metagenome (GOLD analysis project Ga0194120, IMG submission 148642) | Freshwater microbial communities from Lake Tanganyika, Tanzania - TA2015019 Mahale Deep Cast 65m | ecosystem: Environmental > Aquatic > Freshwater > Lake | place: Tanzania: Lake... | reverse complement strand
GGCGGACACGCGGTCGCCCAGCCACTGGTTGAGCGCCCGCCCCACCCCCGCGGCGCCGAGGAAGGCGCGTGCGGCCACGGCCTCGGCCGGGTCACCGGGCTGGGCCGAGCGCCGATCCTGCGGCTGCAGGAGGTTCACGTAGCCCTCGCGCGCCACGTCAAAGCTGTGCCCGTGGGTGCACCGCCAGGTGCGCCCCTGAGACTCGAGAGAGGCCCCGCAGGTGCGGACGCTGCACTGCAGCGGTGCCGATGTCATTCGCCGATCGTATCGCGGCCGCGCTATCCTGTACGACTATGCTGCGCGCCGGAATCGTCGGTCTGCCCAATGTCGGCAAGTCGACCCTCTTCAATGCCGTCACCCGAACCCGCAAGGCCGAGGCGGCCAACTATCCCTTCTGCACCATCGATCCGAACGTCGGGATAGTCACCGTGCCCGATGCACGCCTCGCCGTGCTCAAGGCCATCGCGAAGACCTCGGTGGTCATTCCCGCCGCTATCGAGTTTGTCGACATCGCCGGCCTCGTGAAGGGCGCCAGTCAGGGGGAGGGGCTGGGGAACAAGTTCCTCACTCACATCCGCGAAGTCGACGCTATCGTCCAGGTGGTGCGCTGCTTCGAGGATGACGACGTGCATCACGTGTCGGGCACCGTCGACCCGGTGCGCGACATCGAGGTCATCAACACCGAGCTGATGCTCGCCGATCTCGATTCGGCGACGCGGAAACGGGAACGCGTGGCCAAGGACGCCAAGCGGGGTGACAAGGACGCGCAGGCCGAAGAGGCCGTGCTCAACAAGCTCATCGAGGCACTGGAGGCCGGTCGTCCGGCGCTGACGGTCGACTTGACGGCAGACGAGCGTGCCATTGCCCGCCAGTGCTTCCTCCTGAGCGACAAGCCGACGATCTTCGCCTGCAACGTGCGCGACAGCGAACTGGCCACGGCCGATGCCAATCCCTATGTGCAGCGCGTGCGCGATTATGTGCGCACGCATCTGTCGTGCGAGGCCGTCGTCATCTCGGCGCAGATCGAGAGCGAGCTCATCGACCTCAGCGAAGAGGAAGGCATGGCCTTCCTCCAGGAACTCGGCGTGCGCGAAAGCGGCGTCGGCGCCCTGATCCGCGCGACCTATCACCTGCTCGGCCTGCAGACCTACTTCACTGCGGGCGAAAAGGAAGTGCGCGCCTGGACGATTCACGTCGGCGACACGGCCCCGAAGGCGGCCGGCGTCATCCACTCTGATTTCGAGCGCGGCTTCATCAAGGCCGAGACCGTGGCCTATGACGACCTCGTCGCCTGTGGTTCGGTCGCCGCCGCTAGGGAAAAGGGCCTCTACCGGATGGAAGGCAAAGAGTATGTCGTGAAAGACGGCGACGTGCTGGTGTTCAAGTTCAACGTCTGACGTCTCTCACCCTAGTGGTGAGCGACCCGGCAACCATCATTCCGCCCGCTAGGACGCGCGTCGCCTGGCGTCGGGATCGAGTGAGGGAATCGAGGCCAGCAGCTGCTGCGTATAGGGGTGGGCTGGCCGCTCGAAGAGCTCGGCCGTCGGGCCCACCTCGACCAGCCGGCCCTGGTGCATCACCCCCACCCGCGTGGCAATGTGCCGCACCAGCCGCAGGTCATGCGCAATGAACAGATACGTCAGGCCGAGCCTGGCCTGCAGGTCCATCAGCAGGTTGATGACCTGCGCCTGAATCGAGACATCGAGGGCCGAGACCGGCTCATCGGCGACCAGAAACTTCGGCTCGAGTGCCAGCGCGCGCGCCAGCCCCAGCCGCTGCCGCTGCCCGCCGCTGAACTCGTGCGGGTATCGGCTCATGTGCGCGGCATCGAGCCCGACCAGCGCCAGCAGCTCGGCCACACGATCACGACGCGAGGCCGACGACCCTACGCGATGAATCTCGAGGGGCTCGGCCACGATGGCGCCCGCCCGCATCCGCGGGTTGAGCGACGTGTACGGGTCCTGGAAGACCATCTGCATGTCGCGGCGTGCCGCCCGCAGGCGCTTTGGCGGAAAGGCCAGCACATCCTCGCCGTCGAACCGCACGGCTCCACTGGTCGGCTCGGTCAGCCGCAGCACGCAGCGCCCCGTGGTGCTCTTGCCGCTGCCCGACTCACCCACGAGGGCAAAGGTCTCGCCGGGCGCAATCGCGAACGACACGTCCTCGACCGCCCGCACGGTGTGCGGCGGCCGCAGCCAGCCGCGTCGCGTCACAAAGTGTTTCGACAGGCCCGCGACCTCGAGCAGGGGTGTCATGCGCGCGCCTCCGCCTGGCCATCGGCTGCCGCCGGCACATCGCCCGTGTAGAGATGGCAGGTCACACGCCGCGATTCCGTGAGCAACACCTCACGGGGTCGCACCGTCGAACAGCCAGGCCGCGCCTCGCGGCACCGCGGAGCAAAGGCACACCCCTCGGGGCGGGCATCTGGCGAGGGCACGGTGCCATCAATCGCACGCAGGCGCTGCCCCGGGGTGCCCCCGGGCATCGACTCGAGCAGTCCCCGTGTGTAGGGATGCGCCGGCGACTGCAGCACATCGCGCACAGGCCCCTGCTCGACAATGCGGCCGGCATACATGACGGCGACGCGGTCGGCCATCTCGGCGATGACGCCGAAATCGTGCGTAATCAGCAGCAGACCGAGGCCCGACTCGCGCTGCAGCGACCGCAGCAGCTCGAGCATCGCCGCCTGCACCGTCACGTCGAGCGCCGTCGTGGGCTCATCGGCAATCAGCAGCGGAGGACCGCACGCCAGCGCGATGGCCAGCATCGCCCGCTGCCGCATACCGCCCGACAATTCGTGCGGATAACTGTCGACTTGCCGCTCGGGATCGCTGAGACGCACGGCTCGCAGCAGATCGATCGCCCGCGCACGCGCCTCGGCGCCGCGCGCCAGGCCATGGACCTCGAGCGCCTCCACGATATGCGCCCCGATCCGCATGATGGGGTTGAGCGCCGCCATCGGCTCCTGAAACACCACGCCGATCTCGGCCCCACGCACACGGCATAACTCGGCGTCGCTCAGCGCCAGCAGGTCGCGATCGCCGAACAGCACCCGCCCAGCCGTCACGCGCCCCGGAGGCGCGACCAGCTGAATCAGCGAGAATGCCGTCACCGATTTACCGCTGCCCGACTCGCCGACCAGCCCCAGCGTTTCGCCGCGGCGCACCGCGAACGACACGTCATCGACCGCGGTGAACCGAAAGCCCGGCAGGTGGAATTCGGTGGTCAGTCCTTCGACCGACAGCAGCAGGTCAGACATACGCCAGTGCGACGCCCCGAGTGTAATCCAGACCTGCAGGTGTGCGCGCCCCGGGGCGTCCCCGCATGACAGTCTGCCGCCGATGTGACATCCTGAGCGCCGATGGCGACGCTGACCAACCGGCCGCACGGCGGCTTCCACTCGACGCTCGAGCACGATCACCCGTATCTGTTCCTCGATTCGTGCATGCAGATCTGGCCCGATGCCGACTTTGCCTCGACCCATCTGCACGGCGTCACGGCCTACGGCGTGACGGCCTTCGAGCCGCATGATTCATTCGAACAGGCCGTCGAGCAGATGATGTTCTGGCACCTCACGGCCAGGCGCCACCCGAACCTGCTGGTAGCCAAGTCGGTCGACGACATCCGCCAGGCCAAGCGCACCGTCGGGCCGCCCTCGTCCTCTTCGCGCAAGGCGGCGACTTTATCGGGTGGAAGCTGCACCGCGTCGAAGCGATGTATCGCCTGGGCCTTCGGGTCATGATTCCCGCCTACAACCGCACCAATCACCTGTGCGACGGCATCCTCGACCAGACCGACGGAGGCCTCAGCCGCTTCGGCGCCGCCGTCGTCGACGAGTGCAACCGGCTGGGCCTCGTGCTCGACTGCACGCACCTCGGCCACCGCTCGAGTCTCGACATCATCGACCGCAGCGCCTCGCCCGTCATCTTCAGCCACTCGAATCCGAAGGCCCTCGCGGACAATCCGCGCAATATCACCGACGAGCAAATCGGCGCCTGCCTGCGGCGTGGGGGCATCATCGGCTGTGTGGCGTGGGGACCGCTGGTCATGCGCAAGGGGACGACGCACTGGCCCACGCTCGATGAGTTCATTGCGTGCATCGATCACGTGGCGCAGATGGCCGGCACAGCCGATCAGATCGGCATCGCCACCGACATGTCACTCGGCAGCTATCCCCCGCATGGCAGTGACCCCTGGGGCGAGCCCCGCTATGTGTCGATTTCCGAAGAGTACGGCCGGCATGTCACCTCCGACATCCGGTCGCACCAGCGCGCGCTCGACGGCTTCCACGACTATGCGCAGATCGCCGACGTCGCCGGCCGGCTGCTGCAGCGCGGCTATACCGATGCGCAGGTGCACGGCCTGCTGGGCGGCAATTACCTGCGGCTGTTCGAACAGCTCTGGTCGTAGCCAGCGCTCGCCCCTGGCGTGTCAGCGCTTCGGGTCGAGGGCATCGCGCAGGCCGTCGCCCACCAGCGAGAAGCTGAGGGCGACGAGCGTAATCGCAACCCCAGGCGCGAAGGCGCCGAGCGGGGCCGTGCGCGTGAGGTCGCGTCCGCGACTCAGCATCGCCCCCCACTCAGGCTCGGGCGGCTGCACCCCGAGCCCGAGAAACGACAGCCCCGACGCCACCAGCACAGCCTTGCCCAGCAGCACGGTCGTCTGTGCCACCACGGGCGACACACACAGCGGCCACACATGCTTCCTGATAATCCACAGCGTCGATGCCCCCAGTGCACGCGCGGCCACCACGCTGTCGCGCCCGACGGCCGTCAGCGCTGACGCCCGCACCACGCGCGCGCATGTGGGCACGGCATAGGCGGCCACAGCCACCAGTGTGCTGCCGGTCCCCGGGCCCAGCGCGGCGATCACGGCGATGGCGAGCAGAATATCCGGAAACGACAGCAGCACATCGACGAGCCACACAATCGCCCGGTCAGTCCACCCGCCAGCCCACGCGGCCGCGAGGCCCAGCGTGGCACCGATCGCGAGCGCGCTGAGCACGCCCCCCACACTCAGCAGCAGCGACACGCGTGCCCCGAACAGCAGGCGACTGAGTGTGTCACGCCCCAACTGGTCAGTGCCAAGCGGATGCATCGCCGAGGGTCCGGCAAAATTGTTCGCCAGATCCACCACCAGCGGGTCGTACGGTGCCAGCCACGGCGCACCGATCGCGGCAATCACCACAAGGCCGAGACACACCGCCCCGGCGACAGCCGCGCGATGCCGCAGGAACCGTGCGGGTGCACCCGTGCCTGCGCGGGCCGTCATGTGCGCAGCCTCGGATCAAGCCTCGCCGCCAGCACATCGGTTGCGGCATTGATCAGCACGTAACTGGTGGCCACGACCAGCACACCGCCCTGAATCATCGGAAAGTCACGGGCCACCACCGCGTCAACCATCATGCGGCCGAGCCCGGGAATGGCAAACACACTCTCGACCAGTACGGTGCCGGCCAGCAGGCCGCCGATGCGCAGGCCCAGCACCGTCGCGATGGGAACGGCCGCATTGCCCAGCGCATGACGCCACAGCATGCGACGGCTGCTCACGCCCCGTGCCCGCGCCGCACGCAGAAATTCGTCACCGAGCACATCGAGCAGTGTCGCCCGCGTCATGCGCGCCACCTCGCCTGCCGATTGCAGTCCCAGTGTCAGCACCGGCAGCACGAAGTGCCTTGGCGTGGCCGCGCCAATGGCTGGCAGCCAGCCCAGCCACACGGCCATCACCAGCATCAGCATCAGGGCCAGCCAGTACGACGGCGTCGACACGGCCACCAGCGTCAGCGTCATCACGACGTGATCGAGCCATCGCTGATGCCGCACGGCAGCCACGACACCTGCCGTCACCCCGACAAGCGCCGCCAGCACCACACTGGCCACACTCAGCAGCAGCGTGTACGGCATGCGCGCCGCAACTTCCTCGATTACGGGGCGACCCGTTCTGATCGACACGCCGAAATCACCACGCAGCGTGCGCGACAGAAACGCGCCAAACTGTTCGTGCAGCGGACGGTTGAGGCCCAGCGACTCCCGAATCGCGGCCACTGTCTCCGGGCTCGCATCGAGTCCGGCCGCAATTGCCGCCGGGTCGCCGGGAATGGCGTGCATGATGAGGAACACCAGCACCGACACCCCGAGCAGCGTCGGCACAGTACGCAGCACGGCGGCCGCGGCATGCCGCACGCCTAGCGCACCACCGCGCGCTCGAAGGTCACGACCCCCAGCGCCGACGGCGACAGGTCACTCACCCCTCGGCGCGAGGCGATGACGTAGTAGTTGTCGTACATCCAAATGGCGCCGGGGTCTTCCAGATAGACAATCTCCTGCGCCCGACGATAGAGCGCCTGACGACGTGCAGCATCGGTCTCCCGCATGGCCGCCGTGATCACATCATCAAACTCGGCATTCGAGTAATAGCCGTAATTGTTTTCGTTGGTCGGCGCTGTCTGGAAGATTGGACGCAGCCCCCAGTCGGCGTCAGCGGTTGAGGCGCCGGCGCCCATGATGAACAGCTCCTGCGGATTCTTTTCTGGAGGAAGGCCAGCCCAGAACTGCACCATCGTCGCCCAGTCATGCACCTGAATGGTCGACACAATACCCACGTCGCGCAGCTGCGCGGCGATGGCTTCAGCCAGTTCCACGCCCATCGGATAACGAGGTGTCGTCGCAATCTTCAGGGGAAACCCGTTCGGGTGACCGGCCTCGGCCAGCAGCTGCCGCGCCTTCTCTAGGTCGCGCGCGATCTCGCCGAGGGGCGCATAGCCGCGCATGATGGGGGTCAGCGCACTCGTCGACGGGGTCGCAAATCCCTGCACCAGCTGATCGACGATGGCCCGGCGATCGATGGCCAGTGATATGGCCTGGCGCACGCGCCGGTCATTGAGCGGTGGCTTCGTCACATTGAAGCGGAACTGCTGGGCACCGATGCTCACCGTCTTGGTCACGGCGATCGCAGGCGACGCCCCCAGCCGGTCGAGCTCGGGAGGCGGCACGCGCGAGATGACGTCGACATCACCAGCCTCGAGGGCGAGCACGCGTGCCGCGCCTTCGGGAATGGGCCGATACACAATGCGCCGGGTCGGTGGCGTCAGGCGCCAGTGCTGCTCGACGCGCTCGAGCACCAGTTCCTGGTCGCGCTTCCAGCTGATCACACGATAGGGACCGGTGCCCACCGTCGACGTCGCGGTCGTGCCGAAGGCCGCGCCGTGGGTGGCCATCGCTGCCGGGCTGAGAATGGTCGACGAAATGTGCGCGATGGTCGGCTCGAAGGCGCCGAATGGATATTTCGTGACGAAGCGCACCGTGAAATCGTCAACGGCTTCCACGCGGTCGAGCATGACGAACAGCGACAGCCGTTTGTGCTTCTGTGCCGGATCGAGCACGCGGGCAAACGAAACCCGCACGGCCTCGGCATTAAACGGGCTGCCGTCATGGAACGTCACCCCACGGCGCAGGTGGAAGGTCCACGTGATGCCGTCAGACTCCACGTTCCACCGCTCGGCCAGGCGACCGACGATGTTCATCTGGTCGTCGAAGCCGAGCAGCCCTTCGAAGACCATGCCAATCACCTGATCGGATTCGGTGTCGGTGGTGTTGTGCGGGTCGAGCGTCGTGGCATCGGCTGGCGCTGAAAACACGAGCGTGTCGCGCGGGGCCGTGGCCTCGGGCGCCTGCCCCCTGCCGCCGCAGCCGATGCCGGCAGCAGCCAGCGCCAGCAGCGCGACAACGGTCGCGGCGTGCGGCAGACGATTGTTACTCATGCCGTCACCCACCGCGTGCGTCCGTCCTCGAGGCTGGCGACGCCGTACGCCCAGCCTCCCGGACGCACCATGTGCGCACGACACGCATAGAAGAGCACGCCGCGGCCCGGGCACCGCACCTCATCGACAACGGCGAACGTCTGCGGATCAACGATACGCGCCATCAGTTCACCCGGAGCGACCTCGGTCAACTGCCGATCGAGATCCACAAGCGGCTCGAGATATCCTCCGGCCTTCGGACCGACGCGCCAGTAATCGTGCACTTCCAGATAGCGAGAGAGCGACGGCACCTCGCCGTCGAGCATGCCGAGGTGACGCATAACGCCCACAGTCCCCGTCAGGTTCTGTTCAATCCATTCCGCTTCGCGCGCGACCCCCCAGCCGAGTCCTCCCACTTCAGCGACGATGCCCGGAATGCCGAACTGCTCGCCGGCGTACCCCAGCGAAGTACGCGGCCCGCGCAGCCCCGAGTGAATCGTCAGGCAGTGCACCACAGGAAAACCGTACGCCAGCGCCATGGCGCGGCTTTGCGACGACACATCGGCCCGTGTGAAGTCGGTCACATAGCTCACATCGGCCATCGTCGCACCCCACCCGCCGACGTGATAGTCGATGATGGCGTGCGACTGGCGCATCAGGTGATCGGCAATCGCGCGCGTCACCTGATTGCTCAGCCACTGATACGGCCCGCCGAAGGTGCGGTTGGCGTCAGGTTCGTCGGCGTTGTCGAGGATGCAGCGGCTGTCGGTCAGAAACGCCACCGGGTTGGCGACGGGCACGGCGAGCACAGCGCCGCGGAGCGTCGCAGGGTCGAGCCGGGCCACCAGCTCGCGGAGAATGAGCGCCGAGAACCACTCGTTGCCGTGCAGCATCGAGAGCAGCAGCAGCGTGGGACCGTCGTGGGCGCCGGCCACCACGTGTGTCGGAATCGTGACCGGGCCTGTGAGATCGTGCGCCACAGGTACATGGACCACCTGATGTGTCCCCGCCTGCACGCGTGTGCCAGCCAGCTGAATTTCAGGCATGCGCGGAATTATACGGGTTCTGCTGGACCCAGCCTGCACACGCCGCCCTTCGCACTGCGCGGCCGGTGGCCGATGCGAAACTCTGCCCGTGGCACAGCCGGCCCTGCCAGCGACGTCGTCCCCCGAGCATGCCGACGGCTTGACCGTCGCAAAGGCCGCAGCCATCGACGTCGAAGGCCGCGCCTGCGGCGCTGGTGGTTCGCATTGCTCGCGGCTGCCGCCCGCGGCCGTGCCTACGGCGTCGGCTTGACCCTGGCGAACGCAGCGGCCATCGACGTGGCGGGCCGTGACGGCGGCGCCGGCCGCTCGTGACGATCGCGGCGCGGCCCTCCACCAGGGGCCGACGGCCGTGCACCGGCCTCGCGTGGCTGACGTTCAATCACCGCCTGCCGCTTCATCGTCAGCGAGACGCAGTGACGCTTGAGATCGACCTCGAGCACGGTGACCGTGACGATCTGCCCGGCCTTCACCACATCGTGCGGATCCTTCACAAAGCGATCGGCCAGCTGCGACACATGCACCAGCCCGTCCTGATGAACGCCGATGTCGACGAACGCACCGAAGTTGGCCACGTTGGTCACGACACCTTCGAGCGGCATGCCGGGCACCAGATCAGACAGCGCATGCACACCGTCCCTGAACACGGCCGTGCGGAACTCGGGCCGCGGATCGCGCCCCGGCTTCTCGAGCTCGCGCAGGATGTCGCGCTCCGTCGGTTCGCCGAACTGCGCATCGACAAACTCGGCAGGCCGCAGCGCCTTGAGCGTGTCGGCACGGCCAATCAGCTCGCGTGGCGCCACGCCCGCACGCGCCGCCATGCGCTCGACCACAGGATAGGCCTCGGGATGCACCGCCGAGGCGTCGAGCGGATTGTCGCCCTGCATGATCCGCAGAAAGCCCGCCGCCTGCTGGAACGTGCGCTCGCCGATGCGTGGCACCTCGAGGAGTGCCTGCCTCGTGCGGAACGGTCCGTGCGCGTCCCGGTGGGCGACGATGTTGCGGACCAGCGATTCCGACAGACCCGAGATGCGCGTCAGCAGCGGCGCCGAGGCCGTGTTCACGTCGGCTCCGACGGCATTCACGCAGTCTTCCACCACGGCATTAAGCGTGCGCGCCAGCTGCACCTGACTCACGTCGTACTGATACTGCCCAACACCGATGGCTTTCGGTTCGATGCGCACCAGCTCGGCGAGCGGATCCTGCAGACGACGGGCAATGGAAATGGCCCCGCGCAGCGACACATCGACCGTGGGAAACTCCTGCGAGGCGAGCGGCGACGCCGAGTAGACCGAGGCCCCGGCTTCCGACACCATCACTTTGGTCAGGCCCGCCTCGGGATACTGCGAAAGAAGGGCTCCCACGAGGGCGTCGGTTTCCCTCGACGCCGTGCCGTTGCCGATGGCAATCAGGCTGACACGGTGCCTGGCGCAGAGGGCCGCCAGTGTTCGCAGTGCCCCTTCCCGATCATTGCGTGGTTCGTGCGGGAACACCGTGGCCGTGTCGAGCAGACGGCCCGTCGCGTCGACCACGGCCACCTTCACCCCGGTGCGAATGCCGGGATCAAGCCCCATCGTCACGCGCGGACCGGCGGGGGCGGCAAGCAGCAGATCGCGCAGGTTCCTGCCGAACACCTGAATCGCTTCCGCCTCAGCAGCCTCACGAATGCGCTGCTCGGCTTCGAGCTCGAGGTGAATCGCCAGCTTGAACTTCCACGTCCACCGCACAGTTTCGCGCAGCCAGGCATCGGCCGGACGTCGACGGTCTTCGACGCCGACGCGCGCCGCGATCCGCCGCTCGGGTTCAGCGGGTGTGCCGGCCGGCAGCCCTTCGTCGGGAAGCACCACCCCGAGGCGCAGCACCCCTTCGTTGCGGCCGCGCAGCAGGGCCAGCGCACGATGCGACGGCACCTTCGCCATCGGCT
>Ga0194120_10011366_pt1 | contig 10705 bp, 6 predicted proteins | sample TA2MahCa65mmetaG_FD_148642 | JGI IMG/M metagenome (GOLD analysis project Ga0194120, IMG submission 148642) | Freshwater microbial communities from Lake Tanganyika, Tanzania - TA2015019 Mahale Deep Cast 65m | ecosystem: Environmental > Aquatic > Freshwater > Lake | place: Tanzania: Lake... | reverse complement strand
CAGCGCGTCCGCTTGGAGCGCCATCGGTTTCTCCATGGCAAACGGCTGCGAGCGTTCCACGAGCAGACGGGCGAGGTCGAGCATCCGCCAGTGCGGTGCGAAGGCGAGAGCGAGATCGACCGTCTCCCGGTCGAGCAAGTCCGCTGCCGTTGCAAAGGCTCGGCATCCGAGTGAACGGGCGAGCTCCTGTGCGCGAGGCAGATCGGCGTCACTCACCCCGACGATCTCGGCGTCGAGCGGTCGCAGCGCATCGACGTACATCGGCACGTGCCAGTGGTCGATCTCGAGCAGGGCGACTCGGAGGGACATCGGTCTGCATCCCGCGCTGCGTGTCGAGCCAGCGCTAGTCCAGATCAGACTGCTCCGTCATTGAGGGGCTCGCCGGTTCCATGCCGGGAACCAGCGGCTCGTCCGTCGGTGGAGTCGGCTCGGACTTGTAGCCGCATTCCTTGCGGTAGCACAAGTTGTACTGCCGCGTCTTCGTCCGGCGCACTGTCAAGAACGGAGCGCCGCACTCAGGACATGGGACGCCCGCGAGCGGCGGATCCCAGGCAGCGAAGTTGCACTTCGGATACGTGCTGCAGCCGAAGAACACCTTTCCGCGACGGCTTGTGCGTTGCAGCAGTGTGCCGCCGCCGCAGTCCGGGCACTTCACGCCGGTATCCACGGGTTGCGACGGCGAGGGACCCGTTCCCGGAAGCTGAGCCGTGTTCGCGCAGTCCGGGTAGCCCGAGCAGCCGAGGAAGAACCCGAACCTGCCCCACTTGCGAGCCATCGGGCGACCGCACTGGTCGCACGTCTCCTGGGTGACGGTCTCCATCTGCTTCCGCACCGCGTACATGCGGTCGGGCGCGCCATCGAGCGCGGTCGTGAACGGACCGTAGAACTCGCGCATCAGCTCAATCCAGTCGCGCTTACCTTCCTCGACGGCGTCCAGCTCGGATTCCATGTTCGCGGTGAACTGGACGTCCAGGATGTTCGGGAAACTGGCGATCAACATCCGCGTGACCACCTCGCCCGTATCGGTCGGGAAGAACCTGCCGCGTTCCTTGCGCACGTAGTTGCGGTCTTGGATCGTCGAGATGATCGCGGCGTACGTGCTCGGTCGACCGATGCCCTGAACCTCCAGCGCCTTCACGAGAGACGCCTCCGTGTATCGGGGCGGCGGTTCCGTGAAATGCTGCCGTGGCAGCAGGTCGAGCAGCGACAGCTTGTCGCCTGCCTTCACGTCCGGCAGGGGCTGCCGGTCGTCGCTGTCGTTCGCGGTGTCCTCGTCCGTCTCGAGGTAGACGGTGCGGAACCCGGCGAAGCGAAGCACGCTGCCAGTGGCTCGGAACGTGTAGGGGCCCGCGGCGATGTCGATGGTCGAAGTATCCATGATGGCGTCTGCCATCTGGCTGGCGATGAAGCGCTTCCAGATGAGATCGTAGAGCTTGTACTCGGCGTCGCCCAAGTGACCGCGGAGCGAGTCGGGCGTTCGTCGCGGGTCTGTGGGTCGGATCGCCTCGTGGGCGTCCTGCGCGCCCTTCCTGCTGGCGAACCGCCGGGTCTGCGACGGCACGAGCTCCTTGCCGTAGGCTTCACGGATGAACGCTCGTGCGACGGAGAGGGCTTCCTCTGCGACTCGGGTCGAGTCGGTTCGCATATAGGTGATGAGCCCAGTCACGTCGGAACCGATGTCGACGCCTTGGTAGAGCGTTTGGGCGACGCCCATTGTCCGGGCGACAGTCATCGAGAGCTTGCGCGAGGCTTCCTGCTGGAGCGTGCTCGTCGTGAACGGAGGCGCTGGCGACTGCTTCCGCTGCTTCTGCGTCACCTCCTTGACGACGAAGCTTTGCTGTCGGGCGTTATCGGCGATGCTTTCCGCACGGCTCGAATCGATCCCGAAGCCGTAGGTGCCGAACTCGGGCTTCTCGTCGCCGATTCGGAAGAGCTTGGTGTCGAACGTGACATCCTCGCGGTCCGCCAGCGTCGCCGTGATCGTCCAGTATTCTTCGGGTCGGAAGGCGCGAATCTCGTTCTCGCGGTCGCAGATGAGACGCACCGCGACGGACTGGACGCGTCCCGCGCTCAACCCCTTGCCGACATGCCGCCACAGCATCGGGCTGATCTGGTAACCGACGAGCCTGTCGAGGACGCGGCGCGCCTGCTGCGCGTCCACTAACTGCTGGTTGATGTCACGCGCGTCGGCGACGGCTCGCCGCACGGCATCGGCGGTGATCTCCTGGAACTCGATCCGGTGGATCGGCTTCTTGGTGGATCGCAGCTCATGAGCGACGTGCCAGCAGATGGCTTCCCCTTCGCGGTCGGGGTCGGCGGCGAGGAGAATGTCGTCGCTCGCCTTGGCGGCTGCCCGCAGCTCAGAGAGCACTTTGGACTTTCCCTCGATCACCTCGTACTCGGGCTCGAACCCTTGCTCGATATCGACTCCGAGCTTCTTGCGAGGCAGATCGCGGACGTGTCCACGCGTCGCCTTCACGACGTAGTCGTTCCCTAGGATCTTGTGGATCGTGGTGGCTTTCGCTGGCGATTCGACAATGACGAGTCTCTTCGGCATGAAACCTTCCTGCTGCTCGTACGCGATTCCGGCGCTCATCCGTCGCACACACATGGGTTAGGTACGCGACGGGGCCCTGTCATTCACGAAGTCGAGAATCTCTATCAGAACGGATCGTAGCTCGTGGCGGGGTACGACCGCGTCGAGCATGCCGTGTTCCGCCAGCGACTCGGCGGACTGGAGCCGAGGGGGCATCTTCTCGCCAATGGCGGCTCGGGCGCGTGGACCCGCGAAGCCGATCATCGCTCCCGGTTCTGCGATGATGATGTCCCCCAGCGATACGAAGCTCGCCGCAGACCCGCCCATCGTCGGATGTGTCGCCACGGCGATGTAGACGAGCCCTGCCCGATGATGCCGCATGACTGCCGCGCTCGTCTTCGCCATCTGCATCAGGGCGATCGTGCCCTCCTGCATGCGCATGCCGCCGCCTGATGCGGACACGATGATCACAGGAAGCCCCGCCTCCACGGCGAGCTCGAAACACCGCGTGACCTTTTCACCGGCGACGGAGCCCATGGTTCCCATGATGAAGTTGGCGTCGGATACGCCGATGACCACTCGGTTCGACCCGATCGATACGTAGCCGGTTAGCACTTCGCTCGATAGACCGGTGCGTTCGCGGTCGGCGCGCAACTTCTCCTGATAGCCGGGGAAGCCCAGCGGATCGACTGAGTAGAGGTCGGCGCCGAATTCATCGAACGAGCCTTCGTCGGCCAGGCTGTCGAGGCGCTCCCGCGCAGAGAGCACGTGGTGGAAACCACATTGCGGGCAGACTCGCGCATTCCGCTCGAGCTCGTCAGCCACCAGCTCAGAGGAGCATCCACGGCAGGCAATGCGCGGTGACGGGTTCGACACGGCTTTCTCCCACTGCCTTCAGACGCGACCGGCGCTTCAGGCGACCTCTGGCGCGGGGAAGTCTAGTCCACAGCGATTCGAGTTTTCAAGCCGAGGGAACGAGCATCCGCTTGCGATCCGCGTGTCGGCGCGGTTACGATGGAAGTGGCGGGACAGCTCCTGGGCGCGCTCAGGATGCTCCACCGTCCGCCTTTGACGAGACGGGTCACGATGAAAGCAGACGATACTCGGGCCGCCGACGGACATGCGGTTCGCGCCAGTGACGTCGCGAGCGTCGTCGTGCGAGACAGCCTGCCCTCCGTCTTACTGGGCTTGGCCATCCTCTACACGCTGCTGGCGCCTACCCATTACCTCGTGCTGACCGGGACGATTCGCTCGGTGATGGTGGTCGTCGCGGCGGCTTCGGCTGTGTGGTGCTGGGGGGCGTGGGTTGCGCTACGTCGGCAGGAGCTTCCCCCGAGGTTCGCACACGTCGGGGCGGCGGCGGCGGCATCCATCGTGCTCGTCAACTCGACACTGCATCTCACCCTGTCTGCGGATCCGGCACAGACGGGCAACCTGCTTCTGTTCATCGTCGGCATCGGGTTCCTATTCCTGTCGACGCCGTGGCTCATTGGGATGCTCGCGGCGACCGTGTTGTGCTGGATTGGCGCGTTCGTTGCCGTGGGGCAGCCTTCCGGATGGTCGCGTGAGGGATTCGCCATCGGTATGGCGACACTCCTTGCCGTGGTCATCCACCGAGCCCGCCTGGCATCGGTCCGCAGGCTGCAGGCTGCTCGCGAGCAGCTTGGGCGCACCTCCGCGGATCTCGACCGGGCGCTGACGATGACCCGGCAGAGCGGAGCGCGATTTCGACGACTCGCCGACGCCAGCGCCGAGGGCGTGCTCATCCACGAGAGCGGCACCATCGTCGACGCAAATGAGGCCGCGCATGCCATGTTCGGCGCCAACTACGGCGAGCTCACGGGCATGCGCCTCGTCGATCTCGTAAGCCAGGAGGCACACGAAGACCTGGCGCGCACCATGCGAATGCAGTCCAGTGATTGGTTGCTTGTCGATGGAAAGCGCGGGGACGGCATCCTATTCGCCGCTGAGGTGCGTCACCGTTCCATGCCCGATTTCGGCGGTTCGGCTCAGGTGACGACGATCCGCAACATTTCCGAACGGCTCCATGTGGAGGAGGAAAGGCAGCGTTTCTTCACGCTGTCGCTTGACCTGTTCTGCGTTGCCGGTTTCGATGGGTTCCTCAAGCGCCTGAACCCGGCGTGGATCGAAGCCACCGGGTACACGGAATCGGAACTCCTGACTCCGCCGTTGATGACGTTCATACATCCAGACGACCGGGAGGTCGTCAACGGCGCCTTTTCGCAGTCGGCAGGAAACGAAGCCGCCGCCCAGTTCGAAAGCCGCTTCATCCGAAAGGACGGCGCGATCCGTTGGCTGTCGTGGGTCGCCAGACCGTACCCCGCCGAGGGACTCATCTACGCCGTCGCGCGGGACATCACGCAGGCGAGGCGCGACGAGGAAGAACGTCGGCGGATCATCGCTGGTGTGAGAGCGCTGCTGTGGCGAGCCGACGTGCGCCGCGTCAACGGTGGGTTCGATTGGCAGCTTTACTTCCCCGACCCAGTGGCGGCGCAACGGTTTCTGCCCATCGACCAGTCCGATGGAGTTGACTACGCTCAAGCGTGGGCGCGGAGCACGCCGCCGGAGTACCGGCGGAGGATGGACGAGCTGGCGCAGCAGGCATTTCGTGAAGGATGGACGCATTACTCGCAGAAGTATCCGTGCCTGCTGGCTGACGGACGCACGCAGTGGCTGAACGAGGACGTGTGGGTGGAGCCTGTGGCGGACGACGAGTGGCAACTCGTCGGCGTGTGTACCGACATCACGGAGCGCAAGGTCGCGCAGGATTCGGAGCGCCTCGCCAATGAGCGGATACGCGCGATCATGGACTACGCGATCGATGCCATCATCACGATCGATGAACAGGGCACGATCATCGGAGCCAACGCTGCTACGACCACGCTCTTTGGCTACTCGGAATCCGAGCTGATTGGGACGAACGTCTCGCTGCTGATGCCGGCTGCTTACCGACCGAAGCACTTGGCGGCGATCGCCCGCTACCTATCGACACGGGTGCCCCACGTGATTGGGAGGATGACCGAGGTCGAAGGGCAGCGCAAAGGCGGCGAGACATTCCCTGTCGAACTCACGATTGCCGAGATTCGGTCAGGACCGCAGCGCCTGTTCACCGGCATTGCGCGCGACGTCACCCAGCGCCGACGCGCTGAGGACGCACTGAGAGAGAGCGAGGAGCGGTATCGTGATCTGTTCGAGAACGCCCAGGACCTGATTCAGAGCGTTCTGCCAGACGGGAGTTTCGACTACGTCAACCGCGCATGGCGCGACGCGCTTGGATACGGAGACGATGACGTCGCGTCGATGAATATGATGGACGTCATCGCGCCGGAGCATCGGGAGCATTGCCTCGACCTGTTTCGCAAGGTGATGGCGGGGGCGTACCTGGACCACGTCGAAGTGGACTTCGTAACAAAGAGCGGCGCTCGTATCTCGCTCGAGGGAAGCGTCAACTGCCGGATGGTCCGGGGGAGCCCGGTTGCGACGCGTGCCATTTTCCGCGACATCACGGAGCGGAAGGCGCTGGACCGCATGAAGGACGAGTTCGTGTCGACCGTCAGCCACGAGCTCCGCACCCCGCTGACGTCCATCTTTGGCGCTCTCGGGTTGCTCACGGGCGGGGCGGCGGGAGAGCTCGGCGACACTGCCCGGAAGATGCTAGACATCGCCTACTCCAACGCCGAACGGCTGATACGTCTGGTCAACGACATCCTGGATATGCAGAAGCTGGCATCGGGCGGTATGGAGTTCGACTTCCGCCAGTGGTCCGTCAGCCAGATCGTCAAAGATGCAATCGAGCAGAACCGTGCGTACGCGGACCGGTACGGCGTGTTGATCACCTGTGCGGACGCAACGACTTCGTCAGACGTGCGCGTCGACCGAGATCGTGTGCTCCAGGTCATGGCGAACCTGTTGTCGAATGCTGCGAAGTTCTCGCCGGAGGGCGGGACGGTAGCGGTTGAGGTGTTGTCGTCGGACTCGCGCGTGACCGTCCGCGTTTCCGATTCGGGCCCGGGCATCCCAGAGGAGTTCCAGAGCCGCATCTTCCAGCGATTCGCTCAGGCAGACTCGTCCGACTCGCGCGCCAAGGGAGGCACGGGACTAGGTCTGAGCATCGTCAAGGCGATCGTGGATCGGCTGGGAGGCGAAGTCGGCTTCGAGACCGAAGCGGGAGTGGGCACGACATTCTACTTTGCTCTGCCCTCCGCCGGGACGGCGCTCCACGCGCCATCGCGCCAGGAAGGAGTCGATCTCCGCCGCCACGTGCTCATGTGCTCGTCGGACGAGAACGTCGTAACGTTTCTCACCGACGTGGTCGAAGCCCACGGCATGACGGCGCACGTCGTGGCGACCGCCAAAGAGGCGCGCGAGCAGCTTATGCGTCGCGACTACACGGCGCTGATCCTCGACATCGTTCTGCCCGACCAGTCCGGTGTGGACCTCCTGAGGCGGATCCGCAGCGACGAGCGCACGAGGAGGCTGCCGGTGGTCGTCGTCTCCGCGACGACCGACGAAGCCAAGCGACTGAGCAACGGCGGGGCGGTCGAGATTGTCGATTGGATCCCGAAACCGATAGAGCATGCGCGACTTGCAGAATCTGTGCGAGAGGCGGCTAGAAGGCGTTCGGTGTCGAAGCCTCGCATCCTCCACGTCGAGGACGATGGAGACGTGCTCCAGGTTGTCGCGGCGGTCCTCGAGGGAACCGATGTGACGTTCGCCACAACGCTGCGCGAGGCGCGCGAACTCTTGGCGTCCGAGGAGTTCCATCTCATCTTGCTGGACATCGCGATGCCGGACGGGTCGGGGTTCGAGCTCTTGCCGGAGGTCGCTGAGCGAGCCCCAGAAATGCCGGTCATCGTGTTCTCGGCAGGTGACGTCGGCACGGACGACGCGGCTCGCGTGGCTGCGTCGCTCGTCAAGTCGCGGACGACGAATGAGCAGCTTGCGAGCGTCGTGTGGGACGTCCTCTCCCCGCGCGCAGATCCCGGGTCCCGCCTGGCGGAAGGCGCGTAGGCAGGCTGGTCGATGGACGTATTCTTCGGCGAAGCCAAACCAGAACGCCGCAAGCGCTGGGCGTTGATCGGTGCGAGCGCGCTTGCGGCTGCGGCGCTCATCGCGGCCGGCGTGATGGCGCTCCGCAACGTCATGTCGCGCGAGGTCGATCCGTTCCGTCTGGCCCTCGACGAGAAGATCGCCGACGCCGAGATGGTACTGTCCTACGAGATCACGGCAGGCCGCACCGTCCGCATGTCGCTGTTTCCGTCGGACACCGAGATCAAGCTGATCACGCACGTTAACGTTCCGCGGCCCGCGCAGAACGACAACCGGCGCACCTACCTCTACGCGCTCCTGCTGGAGCTCCGGACGGCGAAGAACGAACTCGTGTGGCGTCGCGAGTACTGGGAGAAGACCCAAGCGACCAAGCACACGATGCCGGATGGGCTCGTGCCGTGGGAGACAGCGCTCTACGTCACGTCGCGCGATGTGATGCCGTCGGACAACCGCATGACGTCGCTGAACCCTACCAGTCGGTTGCCGGTGCCCATTGATTTCGTTGTCCGTGCCGGCGGCTATCCGCGTGGAACGCCCCGACTGATCGTCGACGGACGGTCGGCGACTGTGCCGATATCGGACCAGCGGGCAGCGCGATTCCGGATAGACCGAGTCCGGCTTGGGCGGCGAGAGGTGGCGCATTCAACGTGGCTGGCTCCGTTCTGTACATGAACCGTGAGCCCATCGATGGACGGCAGGTTGCCGGTCGTCTGTTCGCGCGACCGTGGTTGAGCGACACGCAGGTCGCGGAGCCCGTGGTTCCTGCCGAATCGGTGAGCCGCTGGCTCGCGGTCACGCCGACACCTGAGGAGTGGTTGCGGATCCCACAGCTCGGGGGTGGGCAGGAGCGCGTGATCCGCATGTTGGTGCGGCAACCGGTAGGCGCAACGCCGGGCGACGTGTCGTGGCAGTTCGTCGCCGAGTCGTCCGATGCAGGCTACGGAATGGCTCCGATCCCACCGATGCCGCCTGCCGACGTCCGAACGGACTCCGACGACGGAGCGCGTGCGGCACAGCGAGTGACCGATGCCGCGACATGGTATGTCGCTGTCCCGCCAAACGCCGACGCCATTCGGTTGAGCAGCTCATCCCACGTCCATCTGTCGCTGGACCTCGCCGACGCGGCGCAGGTGCGCCGCATGTATCGTCGCACCAACGACGTAACGCCGCAGTTCGCTGTCGAGATACCCTCATCTGAGCCGTCGATGTGGTCTAGCATGACACTGGACCCGGATGTGCAGAACACAGCGCTGCTGAGAGCGTCACGACCCTTGTACCGACTGCGCGAGGAACTCGCGGCGGGCGGCGGTGCAGATGATCCCGCGGTCGGGCTGGGGGCTGACGTCGGCACGTCGGACTCGGATCCCGGTTCTGTGCGCGCCGTTGCGCCAGTGGGCAATCGCATTCTGCGGCGCAAATCGTCGAACCTTACGAAGCCGGGTCCGCTGCGGAGGTCGTCCCAGGCTCTATGCGGAGCTCACCCCTGGCGTGGGGTTCCCATGAGCGTCGATTCACGGCAAGCGCTCGACCTGGAGACCGTGGAGGATATCGCGGTTGTCTATGTGCAGGAATCCGGCGACGGCGCGATGCAGCCGGCGTCGCTCGAAGTGCTGGTCGATGGCGGGCCCTCTGGCGCGTCTCCACTGATGCACCCCGTCGGGCGTGTGTCCGTCAAGGGAATGGCGCCCGGGAGCCGGACGCTGGAGGCTCGGATACGCAGCGCTTCGGATCATGGCGCAGGCTGGCGCATCTACGCGAATCGGGTTCCCAGCGCAGAGGTGACGCAGACGCACTTGCGCCTTCGGAGCGTGCCCGGCGCGGACGTGGACGAGTGGGTGGTCTTTGAGATCGACAAGCCCGGTTCCGAAGCGATCACGCTCAACTTGAGCGCCTACTTCGAAGGGGCTGAGGCGTCGGTGGAGGTCGAAGCCGAGATCGATGGGGGAGTCGCCGTGGACTCGTTGCTCCTTGGTCCCGCCAGTTTACCTCATTCGGGCGTGTATATAGCGTTGAGGTGACCGCCTCAGACGTCTGGCTGCTCAACCGCGATGGGGACGCATGCTCGCGTGCTATCCCCTTGGCATACGGCTCGGAGAAGACGTGCTGCCAGGCAGCACCGCATCGCGGTGAGGTTGGTTCGCGGAGCTCGGCGCATGTGGTTCCGAGCTTCGATGCAGGACAGCGCTCCCGAAGAGCGGATCGAGTTCGGCACGTCGAGGGACGCGGGTGGCGATGCTTAGTGTCTATCTCAATCGACGAATGCAGTTATCCGATAGTCTCCTGTGAGTTCGTCGATTCAGGAGTCTATCGCGTGCAAACGACCGACGATGCCAAGCCGGAACCCAAGCCGGAACCGACGATCTGGGCGGTTCCCGACGACGTGTGGGAGATCATCGAGGAGATTCTGAGCCGCGAGTATCCTCGACATCGGCAAGACCGCAAGCGCGTGCCGCTTCGCCCGGTGTTGGACGGGGTTGTCTACAAGCTGCGCACCGGCTGTCAGTGGAATCGAATCCCCAAGGAATACGGTGACGACAGCACGATCCATCGCCATTTCCAGGCGTGGTGCGAGATGGGTATCTTCGATGCCATCTGGCGTCAGCTGCTTCTCCGGTGCGAGGAGTTGGGGGGCATGGACTGGACATGGCAGTCCGCCGATGGATCGATGGGCAAAGCGATGGGCAAGTCGACCATCCCCGCCGACGCGGTCGGACCCAACCCAACGGACGCGGATAAAAGGGGTGAAACGAAGCGTCGTCGTGGAGAGCAACAGTGACCCGTTGGGTGTGACGATCGCCGGAGCCAACGTCCACGACACCCAGCTGCTCGCGGCAACGCTGGACGCCATCGTTCTGGCGCCGCCATTTCCGACGGAGGAACAGCCGCTGCACTTGTGTCTCGACAAGGCGTATGACAACCCCACGGGAGCGCAAGCGATCGCCGATTCCGGTTACATCGGACGCGTCCGTCGAATCGGCGAGGAGAAGCTCGACGATCACGGGGAGAAGACCCATCCGGCGCGGCGCTGGGTGGTGGAGCGCACGATGGCGTGGTTGGCCAAGTACCGCTCGATTCGGGTGCGCTATGAGGTCAAACCGG
>Ga0194120_10011365_pt1 | contig 10706 bp, 6 predicted proteins | sample TA2MahCa65mmetaG_FD_148642 | JGI IMG/M metagenome (GOLD analysis project Ga0194120, IMG submission 148642) | Freshwater microbial communities from Lake Tanganyika, Tanzania - TA2015019 Mahale Deep Cast 65m | ecosystem: Environmental > Aquatic > Freshwater > Lake | place: Tanzania: Lake... | reverse complement strand
CCTCCATGAAGTTCCGTCACGTAGAACACGTCGGCCACCTGATCCAAACGGGTCGAGATGCGGGCTGCGTGCACCGAAAGTCCCAACGCGAAGATGGCATGCGTGATGACGTAGAGCAATCCCTGCCGATCGTCGGCAAAGACATCCACGATGGTAAACCGGTCCGAGGTTTCGTTGTCGAGCTGCACTTCGGCCGGCTGACGCTTGGCCGGCAGCCGCCGCGCCATGGGCAACCGGCTGTTTCGCCCCATCAGTTTTTCGACCGTGTCGTCTCCCTTCAAGACCCTCACGAGAGTCCGGGCCGTATCGGACAACCGGTCCGGCGGGGGCGCGCCGGCATAGTCCGGATCGACCACTTGGAAGGTGTCCACCACGATCCCGTCATGGCGGGTGACGATCTGCGCGTCCAGGATTTGCAACCCCTGAACCGCCATCACGCCGGCGATCTTCGAGACAATGCCGGGCGTCAGATCGTTGAAGGTCACCACGGTATACTCGCAGATCCCCAGCGTCTGGTTGAAGTGTCCTTCAACCAGCGCCTCTCCGGGCTGCAGCCGTCCGACCGCCGTCAAGTGGGCGGCAATTCGCTTGGGAGCGGTCCCGTAGAGATAGCGCAGCGGAAACTGGCTGAATTGCGATTCGACCCACGAGCGATCGTCCGTCCCTCCGCCCAACCCCGGAGCTTCCCGCGCCACGTTCTCCGCCAGCCTGGCCAACCGTTCGGAACCGACCGTCGCATCCCGTTCGCCCGACACCTCAGGCAGGGCCCGCAGGTAGAGTTCCACGAGCAAGGACTCCTTCCACTTGGTCAAGACTCCAGGCCCCACCGCCGCAATGTCGGCCGCGGTCAGCACCAACAGCTTCCGAAGCACCTCCGGCGTCGCCACGGCTCGAACGAAGGGGAGCAGCACTTTTTCATCGTAGGGATCGCGCCGGAATGCCGTATGAGCCATGAGCAAATGCTGATGCACGAGGAACACCAGGGTCCTCGCCTCCTGCTCCTCCAACCCCAGGCGGACGGCCATGTCCTCGGCAATGGCTTTGCCCACCTCGCTATGATCCTCTTCGTGCCCCTTCCCAAGGTCATGCAGCAGCACCGCCAGGTGCAGCAGGTCCTTGCGGCGAATCTCCTGGTACACCTCCCCGATCATCCCGGACTCCCGGCCCAAGGCTTCCGCCTTGGCCACGGCCAGGAGGCTGTGCTCGTCCACCGTGTACTTGTGGTACTGGTTGAACTGCATCAAGCCGCGCACCGTCGCAAACACCGGGACGAGCTTTTCCAACAGATGGGCCCGATGCATCGCCTCCAGCGTGCCGGCCACGTCCCCCGGTCCGGCCAGAATCTTGAGAAACACCCGGCTCACGGCGGCGGTCCGAAACGCGTCGTCCGACACGGCGCCCAGATGTCGATGGATCTCGTCGAGCAAGTCGGTGTCGATCTTGAGCCGTCTGGCCCCCGCCAGCTCGAACAAGCGGAGCAGCAACTCGGGGCTCTCCAGCACTCGATTCCGAAACTCCTGCGGGACCGTCAGAGACGCTCCCGCGACCACAAAGCAGCCATCCACCTTGGACGCGGGCAGGAGTCTGGCCACCCGGCTCCAGATCGGCACCGTTCGGCAACGATCCACGAATCGGGCGCAGGCCTCGTGCAGCCCCATCGTATGTCGGTAATACTGCTGCATGAACTGCTCCACCGCCAGCAGATGGGGCCGGTCCTGGAACCCGTACTGCGCCGCCAGCCTGACCTGTTCGTCGAAGGTCAGGATCTCCTGCGCCATCCCCGCCCCGAAATGCAGAAAGGCTCGCACGCGCCACAGAAACTCGCGGGCCTCCGTGAGAGCCAGAAAATCCTGCCGGGAAAGAATCCCCCGATCCGCCAGGTCCTTTAACGTGGCGGCTTGATAGCGCGCCAGCCCGACCCACTGCATCACATGGAGATCCCGCAGCCCCCCCTTGCTCTTTTTGACGTTGGGTTCGAGCAGATACACCGTTTCGCCGAACTTCTCGTATTCCCGGCGACGCTCCTCCTGCTTCTGCTCGATAAAGCGATCCGTCTTGCGGGCGACGACCTGGCGAAAGTACCGGCGATGAAATTCCTGAAACAGCTGCGGACTGCCGGCCAAAAACCTGGCCTCCATCATGGAGGTCCGGATCGTCAGATCGGCCGAGGCCAGCTCCAGACAATCCTGAATCGTCCGGACGCTATGGCCGACTTGAAACCCCAGGTCCCACAGATGGTGCAACACCGCGCGCGACAGGGCCGGCGCCGCCTCCGCCGCGTCTGCGCGGTAGAGAAACATCACGTCGATGTCGGAATAGGGGGCCAGTTCCCGGCGGCCATAGCCCCCCAAGGCCACCAAGCAGCAGTGCTGGGCGCCCGCCGCCACCGCGTCCTCTCCGAGATTCCGCGCGGCATTCTTGTAGCGGCCGACGAGCAGCCCATCGACCAGCTCCGTCAGGGCGCCCATGACCTCGGCCCCGGAGGCCCCCTCCTGCAGCCGGCGGTGCAGCACCTGCCGCTGCTCGGCAAGCACGGCGCTGGCCATCTCGGTCTCCGCATCCCGCAGAAGGCCGCTCGTGGGCCTGTGATCGGGCGTCACGGTCACAGCGCTGTCTCCCCCGATTCTCCCGTCCTGATCCGCACCGCCGCGCTCAAGTCCCGCACGAAGATCTTGCCGTCTCCGATGCTGCCGGTCTTCGCGCTTCGCGTGATGGCTTCGATCACGCGCGGCACCAGGCTGTCCGCCACCGCCACCTCGAGCTTCACCTTCGGCACGAACTCGATCGTATACTCGGTGCCCCGATAGGTTTCTTTGTGGCCCTTTTGACGGCCGAATCCCTTGACCTCGGTGACCGTCATTCCCTGCACGCCGATCTCCAGCAGGGCGTCCTTGACTTCGTCCAGCTTGAAGGGCTTGATGATCGCTTCGACCAATTTCATAGCAGCCTCCTGAACTCGCTATCCGCCGTCCGCTCTTCTCTCTTGCCTACGAGTACGCACGCTCATTGTGCTGGCTGAGATCCAAACCGGTCGTTTCTTCTTCAGGGCTCACCCGCAGGCCGATCAGACCGTCCACCATTTTCAAGATCAAGTAACTGCCCGCAAAGGAGAACAGCGCCGTGACGCACACAGCCACAGCCTGAGTCCAGAACTGGGCCGGATTGCCGAACAACAACCCATCGGCCCCCGCCGCATTGACGCCCTTGGAAGCCAGCAACCCGGTGGCCAGCATCCCGATGATCCCGCCGACGGCGTGGAGCCCGACGACGTCGAGGGCGTCATCATAGCCGATCTTCCCCTTCCAAACAATGGCGCCGTAGCAGAGCGCGCCGCCGGCCAACCCGAACAGGACCGCCCCCATGGGGCCCACGTAACCGGCCCCGGCTGTGACCGTCGCCATGCCGGCGACCGCCCCGCTGGCCATGCCCAAGAGGGTCGGCTTGCCCCGGTGCATCCATTCCACGACCATCCAGGTCAGGGCAGACGTGGCGGCGGCAATGTGAGTCGCCACAATGGCGCCGATCGCCACGGCATTCGCCCCCCTGGCGCTGCCCCCGTTAAAGCCGAACCAGCCGAACCAGAGCAGGCCCGTGCCGAGCAGGGTGAGGGAGAGATTATGCGGGGCCATGTAGTCGGTCCGATAGCCGCGCCGATGGCCCAGCGCCAGCGCGCAAGCCAAGCCCGCCGCGCCGGAACTGATATGCACGACCGCGCCCCCCGCAAAGTCCAACACCCCCATCTTGCCGAGCCAGCCGCCGCCCCATATCCAATGCGCCAACGGACTGTAGATAAACATGGACCAGAGCGCGACAAACAGCAGCAGGGCGCTGAACCGGATGCGCTCGGCGAACGCGCCGGCAATGAGGGCCGGGGTGAAGGCCGCCAGCATCAGTTGAAACAGCATGAACGCCTGGTGGGGAATGGTCGGGCCATACTTGGGATAGGGATCGACGCCAACCCCGCTTAACCCCACCCAGTCCAGCCCTCCCACCACCCCGCCCTTGTCCGGGGCAAAGGCCAGACTGTACCCGAACAACACCCAGATGGCGCTGACGAGGCAGAGAATGACGAGACTGTGCAGCATCGTGCCGAGGACGTTCTTGCTCCTCACCTGCCCGCCATAAAACAACGCCAGCCCAGGGACGACCATGGCCAGAACGAGGGCCGTGGAGGCCAGGACCCAGGCCGTATCGCCGCTTTCGATCTTCGGCGCATCCGGCAGGGGCTGCAGGCCCTGTGCCCAGACTCCGCTTCCCCAGCACAGAAGACCCAACAGCACCAGGACCATGGTCGGAAGGCTGCGGTTCCAGCACCCTCTTGGTTGTGTCACAACACCTCCTTGTCGGTCCATGGCGCGGATTCAGCCGCCCCTGCTCCGACCAGCACGTGATTTTTTCACCTCGATATTGCGATAGCCGTTGGTGATCGGCATCCGGCGATCCTTCCCGAAAGCCCGGTGCGTAATTTTAATTCCGATCGGCGCCTGGCGCCGCTTATACTCACTGCCGTCCACCATCGCCATCACCCGCGTCACCGTGGCCCGGTCGAATCCCATCGCGACGATTTCCTCCGGCGCCCGGTCTTCCTCGACGTAGGCCTTCAGGATCGGATCCAACAGGGCATAGGGCGGCAGCGTATCCTCGTCTTTCTGGTCGGGTTTGAGTTCCGCCGAAGGAGGCCGATCCAAAATCCGTTTGGGAATGACCGCCGTCGTCCCCCTGCAATTGCAGAGGCGAGCCAGGTCGTACACCATCGTTTTGGGCACGTCCTTGATCACGGCAAAGCCCCCCGCCATGTCGCCGTAGAGCGTGGCGTACCCCACGCTCAACTCGCTTTTATTGCCGGTGGTCAACACGAGATGTCCGAACTTATTGGACAGCGCCATTAATAGATTGCCGCGAACCCTGGCCTGGAGATTTTCCTCGGTGGTGTCTGGCCTCCGGCCTTCGAACGACGGCGCCAGCTCGCGCAGGTACGCTTGTAACAGCCGTGAGATGGGGATCGTCCGCACCGTGAGCCGCAAGCGGCGGGCCAATTCCTTGACATCCTCGCGGCTCTCGCGGGACGTGTAGGGCGACGGCATGAACACCCCGAGGACATTGGCGGCGCCCAGGGCCTCCACGGCGATCACCGCTGTGAGCGCCGAATCGACTCCCCCGCTTAACCCAATGACCGCCCGCTTGAAGCCGTTCTTCCGCACATAGTCCCGCACCCCCAGAACCAGCGCCTGGTACGCCTCTTCCAACGGACTCAACGGCAACGCGTGGTCCGGTTCGAGACGGGGGCGAGGCCGGGCGACGTAGACATCCGAGACCACCACCCGCTCGATCGCCGCCGGGGTCCTGCCGACCGACCATTTTCTCCGCCCCTGCGCCACCCTGGCCCTGGAGACCGCGCCGACGTTCAGGTCGGCGAGCAAGAAGTCCTCCTCGAAGGCCTTGCCCCGCACGATCACCTCGCCGCTTTGATCCAGAATTAAGCTGTTCCCGTCGAACACCAACTCATCCTGGCCGCCCACGGTGTTGGTATAGGTGACGATCACGCCGTTCTCTCTGGCGCGGGTGGCCAACATTTGTTCGCGAAGCCGGCCCTTGCCCACATGGAAGGGGGAGGCATTGATATTCACGATCACCTCCGCACCGGCCGCCGCCTGCACCCGGCTGGGCCCCTCCGGGAACCAGATATCCTCGCAGATGTTGACGCCGAAGACCGTCCCGTTCACGACAACGACCGGAATGCGGCGCCCCGGATGAAAGTACCGACTCTCGTCGAAGACCCCGTAATTCGGCAGGTAGAGCTTGTCGTAGGAGGCCACCAGCCGCCGATCGACGATCACCGCCGCCGCATTGTAGCGTTCGTGACGGCCGGCCGGCACGACCATCGGACGGGTCTGCGTGGCCCCCCCGCCAGGCCCCTCGCTGACATAGCCGACGACCGCCGCCATGTCCCGGCACTGTCGGACCACTTCGTCAAGCGCCCGGCGAGTATCCTCTAAAAACCGCGGGCTGAGGAGCAGATCCTCCGGTGGATAGCCGGTGATCGCCAATTCCGGAAAAGCCACGAGGTCGGCCTTGGCTTTCCTGGCCTCGCGAATTCCTTGAATCACGCGCCGGGCATTCCCGCCCAAGTCCCCAACGGTCGGGTTCATCTGGACCATGGCGATACGAAAAAGACGCATGGGGTTCTAGGCTCGCCTCCTGACGCTCATGTCACGCCGTGCCGCAGCCACACAAAAAAAAACGCCCTCGACCCGATAGGGTGGAGGACGTCATCGTCCTGATATCCGATTCACAGTGCCCACCGAAGGGGAAACGCCGTTGTTTCCCGGACATGCTTATAGGGTGCTATATACCATTGAGGCCGATGACCGTCAAGGTCTTTTTAGATCCGCCTGCCGCTCGATGCCAATGGCCAGAATGACGGCTTCGGCAATCTCGCGCATGGATTTGCGCGTGTGCATGCTCTGCCGCTGCATCAGGCGAAACGCCTCATCCTCCGAAATCCCCTTGGCCTGCATGAGGCTCCCCTTGGCTCGCTCCACCAGCTTCCGCACCTCCAGAGCCTCCTGCATTTCGAACGACTTTTCGACCAATTTCGTATTTTCGATCGCAATGGCCGCCTGGTTGGCAATGGCCTGCATGACCTTCACTTCCTCGGCCGTAAAGGCATGGGGCACGGAGGTATAGCTGTTGATCACCCCCACCGCCCGGTCCCGGATCAGCATCGGCACGGACAAGAGCGAGCAGAGGCCCTCGGTGCGCGCCATGTCCGGATACATGTAGTCGCGTTCGCGCGTCACGTCCGGCACGATGATGGGGCGCCGTTCCTGCACGACCCTCCCGCTGATGCTCTGCCCCAGCTTCAAGCTGGGCTTCCGCCGATACTGCTCGCTCAAGCTCTGGGTGGCCATGATGCGCAGCTCCCCCGCCGCCTGGTCGAGCAACATGATCGAGCAGATCTTGGAATTCATCATCTGGGCGGTCATGGTCACGATCAACTGCAACACATCCTCGATCAGTCGATTGGAGGCGACCGTTTCGGACACCTGGGAGAGCGTATCCACCTGCAGGACCTTGCGGGCCATCTCGGCGTAGAGCCGGGCATTTTCGATGGCCCCGCCCACTTGGCTGGCGATCGTGGACAGCAGCACCAACTCGTCCGGCCGATACCGTCGCGGACGCTTGTGCTGCACATTGATGACGCCCACTGCCTCCTTCTTCGCCATGATGGGCACCGACACAAAGGCCTGGTAGCGGTCCTCGGGTAGGTTGTGAAAAAACTTGAACCGGGGATCGTCATTGGCGTTGCTGGGAATCACCACCCGCGTCCGTTCCCGAGCGACCCATCCGGTGATCCCCTCCCCCAGGCCGATCTTGATCCGACCGATCAGCTTGGGATGCGGGTTCTTGGACGCCCGGAGAATGAGTTCTTCTCGATTCTCGGACAACAAATACAGCAGGCAGGCATCGGCCTTGGTCGCCTCGACCACAACCTCGACGATATGTTTGAGCACGGACTCTAAGTCCAGCGTGCTGCTGATGGACTCGCTGATCCGATGCAGCACGTCCACCTCGCGCGTCTTTTCGCGCAAGGCCTGTTCGAGTTCCGCCCCTGATCGCATCCGCTTGGCTGCCATCTAGTGCCTCTGCCGGAAAGCCGCCCCACCGGTCCGGCGGCCCTTCCCTCTTCCCTGCCGCGCGTGCCGGTCAAACCACTGCTTCACGACCGCCCGCTCGAGCGGCGCGATCGTCACCCGTCCGACCCGCTCCGGCAACACGCAATACAGCCGCCCCTGCGCAACTTTCTTGTCGTGCTGCATGGCGCTCCAGAGTTCGGCGAACCGCACCGGCGGCAACCGGTCCGGCAGACCGGCCTGGCATACGAGGGCCCGCTGGCGGGCGACCACCCCGGGTGAGCACAGACCCAATTGTCCGGCCAGGGCCGCCTCCTGCACCATCCCGATCGCCACGGCTTCCCCATGAATCAACGTCCGGTACCGCCCCAGGGACTCCAAGGCATGGCCGACCGTATGGCCGTAATTGAGCACGCGCCGCCGATCCGACTCCCGTTCATCCTCCGACACCACCGCAGCCTTGATCTCGCAAGACCGCGTGATCGCATGGGCCACGGCCTCGGGGTCCATCTTGAGCAAGCCGGCCATATGCTGTTCAAGGTACGCAAAGAACCGCTCGTCCTCGATCATCCCGTACTTGATCACTTCCGCCAAGCCGGCAACCCGCTCGCGGGCCGGCAGGGTGCCCAGCGTGTCCGGGTCGATCAGGACGAGACGGGGCTGATGGAACGCGCCGATCAGATTCTTCCCCAGGGGGTGATTCACCCCCGTCTTGCCGCCGACGCTGGAATCCACTTGCGAGACCACCGTCGTGGGAACCTGGACAAAGGGAATGCCGCGGAGAAACACCGAGGCCGCAAAGCCGGCCAAGTCGCCGACCACCCCGCCGCCCAGGGCCACAATGATCGAGCCCCGTTCAAAGCGCTCGCGCACGAGTTCGTCCAGGATGGCGGACACCCATCGAAGCGACTTGGCCCGTTCTCCTTCCGGCACCACGATCGTACGGGCCCGATAGCCGGCGGCTTTGAGCGACCGCAGCACCGTCGGCCCGTAGAGCTTGGCCACGACCGGATTCGTCACGACCGCCACCTTGCCGACAAGGCCGCAGTCCTGGAGCCGCCGGCCGACCTCGCGGAGCAAACCGGCCCTGATCACAATGTCGTAGCTCCGTTCGGCCAGCGACACCGTCACCCGGCGTTCGTTCGAGGACATGGCTCGTCTCCGTATCCACCGAGAGGATGTGGGCCGCCAGCGGCGACCGGTCTCGCTGCGGCCTCGCTCGGAAGGAGGGCCCCAACGCTCACGAAAGAGAAAAACAGCGGGATGGTACCACAGCGGCGGGGAAACTAAAAGTCTCTGACGTAGGCCTGGTACGCCTCATAATTGCGCTTCATCTCCTCCAGACTGTCGCCTCCGAACTTCTCGATCATGGCATTGGCGATCTCGAACGCCACCACCGCCTCCCCGACGACCCCGGCCGCCGGCACCGTACAGATGTCGGACCGCTCGACCGTGGCATCGAAAGGCGCCTTGGTCTGGATGTCCACGCTCTTCTTCGGGCTGTAGAGGGTGGAGATGGGCTTCATCGCGATGCGGAGCACGATCGGCTCCCCGTTCGTAATGCCGCCTTCGAGGCCGCCCGCATTGTTGGTCTTGCGGACAAACCGCTTGCCGTCCTGCTCGTAATAGATGTCGTCGTGCACCTCGGACCCGAAGCGGCGCGCCGCCTCAAACCCCATCCCGATTTCCACGCCTTTCATGGCCTGGATGCTCATGGCTGCCATGGCCAGCCTGGCGCCCAGCCGCCGGTCCCACTGCGTGTAGCTGCCCAAGCCGATCGGCGGATTCGTCACGACCACCTCGAAAACACCGCCCAGGGTATCGCCCCGATGCTTGGCGGCCCTGATCCGTTCGATCATCTGAGCCCCCGCATCGGGGTCCGGGGAGCGGACATCGGAGGCTTCAGCCCGTTCATAGGCCTCGATCATGTCCTTTTCAGACGGATTCGCGCCACGCTTGACCACGACGTCGCCGATCTCGGTCGTATAGCTGAGGACCCGCATGCCGAACTGGGCCAGCAACACCTTGGCCACGCCCCCCACCGCCACGCGGATGGCCGTCTCGCGCGCACTGGCCTTCTCCAGCACATTGCGAATGTCCCGATGGCCGTACTTGATGGCCCCGACCAGGTCAGCGTGGCCGGGACGGGGGCGGGTCACCACGCGCTCCGGCGGAACAGGCCCCGGCTCAACCGCCATGACCTCTTTCCAGTTTTCCCAATCCTTGTTGGCGATGAGCAACCCGATCGGATTCCCCAGCGTGAGTCCTTTGCGCACGCCGCAGCCGAATTCGACTCGATCCTCTTCCACGCGCATCCGGCCGCCACGGCCATACCCCTTTTGCCGACGGGCCAAATCGTGATTCACCTCATCCTGGCTGAGGGGAAGACCGGCCGGGACTCCCTCCAAGACCGCCAGCAGATATTTTCCGTGCGACTCGCCTCCGTTCAAGTATCTCAGCATGATGATGGATTCCTATACGTTCAACTTTTGATGATGGTTGGAGTTAAGAAGATCAACAGCTCCCGCTTCGTCACGCTCTCGACCTTGTTTTTGAAGAGCCAGCCGATGACCGGAAGCCGCGAGAGAAACGGAATACCTTGGACCGTGTTGCTCTGGGTATCCTCGATAATCCCCCCAATGACCATGGTCTCGCCGTCCCGAACCAACACCTGCGTGATGGCTTCGCGCTTGGCGATGCTGGCCCTGCGGTGAAACTCTGCGACCCCAGGGCATTGCGCGTGGCCTTGATCTTCAGCAACACCTGCTTGCCGACCTCCTTGGGGTCCCGGGACGTGATCTGGGGCGTGATCTGCAGCGACAGCAGGGCATCGACGAAGGTCGTCTGGGTGCCTTGCAGGGACGTTGTCTGGAAGGGGATCGCTTCTCCCGTTTCGATCTTGGCGTCCCGCTTGTCGAGGGTCGTGATCTTCGGAGCGGCAATGACTTTCACCAGGCCCAGCGACTCGCCGGCCGACAGGCGCAAGTCGAGCAAGGCTCCGTCCGCAATCGCCTTGCCGAAGGTAAAGCCGGCGGCGGGGACCGTGTTCATCCCGCTCACGGTTGCCGGCAG
>Ga0194120_10011354_pt1 | contig 10713 bp, 9 predicted proteins | sample TA2MahCa65mmetaG_FD_148642 | JGI IMG/M metagenome (GOLD analysis project Ga0194120, IMG submission 148642) | Freshwater microbial communities from Lake Tanganyika, Tanzania - TA2015019 Mahale Deep Cast 65m | ecosystem: Environmental > Aquatic > Freshwater > Lake | place: Tanzania: Lake... | reverse complement strand
TGGGATATACCTGCGCGTGTTGGTAGATACCCCTGGCCTGAGAAATCAGGCTTGCAGTTGTTAGCAAACAATAGGGTTTGTTAACGATAAAGTATCGGTCTCAACCCTGTAGCCGTGGACGATGCCGTCATCGCGCAGACCATCCGTCTCCGCCAGATGCGCAAGATCAAGATTCCCGATGCCATCATTGCCGCCAGCGCCCTGATCCAGGGCTTGCCGCTGGTGACCCATAACGTGAGCGACTTTCAATGGATCGAGGGGCTGAGCCTGCTCGATCCCCTGCCCGAGGCCACATCATGACACTCAAACCCTGGCGCGAAATCGCCGAACCCCATGCCGATGTCCGCGAGGGCAAGTTCCAGCAGGCCGAATTTGCCGCTGATCTGTCCCGCGTTCATGCCGGCACCGCTACACCGGAATATCAGAACGCGGCCCTGTTTTACCAGCGCACTTTCATTACCGAAGGGATGCGCCTGTTGCTGGATTCGGTCATCAAACGACTGACAGGCCAGGGCGGCGATCCGGTCATTCAGTTGCAGACGGCGTTCGGTGGCGGCAAAACCCACACCATGCTGGCGGTTTACCACCTTGCGAAAAGTGAGGCACCAGCCAGTGACCTACCGGGTGTACCTGCCATTCTCGATGCGGCCGGCGTGACTGAAATGCCGCACGCTCGGGTTGCTGTGCTGGACGGCATCAAGTCATCGCCTAACCAGCCGGTGATTCGGCAGGATGGTGATGCAAAGCAAACCATCCATACTCTTTGGGGTGATTTAGCGTGGCAATTGGGCAAGGCCGAAGGCTATGCCCTGGTGGCGGATGCTGATTCATCGGGCACTTCCCCCGGCAAGGCCGTACTGGAAACACTCCTCAGTCGTTATGCGCCTTGCGTGATCCTGATCGACGAGTTGGTCGCCTACGTGCGTCAGTTTGAAGAAGGCAAAACCCTGACCGGCGGCAGCTTCGATTCCAATCTGAGCTTTGTGCAGGCACTGACCGAGGCTTTGAAAGCTGTGCCAACGGCGGTGTTGCTGGCTTCGTTGCCGGAATCGGACAAGGAGGCGGGTAGTCAACATGGCGTAAAAGCACTCGCGGCTCTGGCGCATTACTTTGGACGTATTCAAGCACTGTGGAAACCGGTTGGCACCGAGGAAGCGTTCGAGATCGTCCGCCGTCGTCTTTTCAGCAGCATCAACGACAAACTGGCTGCGGAAACGGTGTGTCGTGCTTTTGCTGATTACTACACGGCCAACAGTGACGACTTGCCGCGAGAAACACAAGAAAGTCGATATTTCGACCGTTTGATGCACGCCTATCCCATCCATCCGGAGGTTTTTGACCGGCTTTACGAGGACTGGTCGTCGCTGGATAACTTTCAGCGTACTCGTGGTGTGTTGAAGTTGATGGCCAAGGTCATTCACCGACTTTGGGACAAGAACGACAAAGATCCATTGATCATGCCGGGTAGCTTTCCGCTTGACGACGCGAATACCCGCAACGAGGTGATTTACTACTTGCCACAGGGCTGGGACCCGGTTGTTGAACGGGATATCGATGGCGAACGAGCCGAAACCACCGAGATAGAAAATAAAGACACACGCCTTGGTAGTGTACAGGCTTGCCGCCGTTCGGCTCGTGCGGTTTTCCTCGGCAGTGCGCCCACTACCGCAAACCAGATGGTGCGTGGCCTCGAACTGGAGCGCATTGTTTTGGGCGTTGCACAACCTGGCCAACAGGTTGGCATTTACAAGGACGCTCTGCGTCGTCTGACCGACCGGCTCCACTACCTCAATAGCGGCAACAATCGATTCTGGTTCGATACCCGCCCGAATCTGCGTCGAGAAATGGAAGAGCGCAAGCGCCGCTTTCAGGACAAGGAAGATGTGTTTCCGACCATTCGTGATCGTGTGCAGAAGAGCTTTGCCACCGGCGTGTTCGGCGGTATCCACGTTTTCACTGCCAGCAGCGATGTCCCCGATGACTGGCAACTACGACTCGTTGTGCTGGCACCAGATGCTGCATTTAGCCGCAGTGGACAAAGTCTTGCCATCGATCGCGCAACTGAGATTTTGAAAGCACGAGGCGATCAGCCACGCTTCAAGCAGAACCGATTGATCTTCCTTGCCGCCGACTACGACAGTGTGAGTCGTCTAAAAGATCAGGTGCGCTCGACTTTAGCGTGGCAATCGATCGTGAGCGACATAAAAGACATGAAACTCAATCTTGATCAGTTCCAGTCACGGCAGGCCAGCAAGAGTTTAGAGGATGCGAATGATGCTTTACGTCGCATGATCCGGGAGACCTACAAGTGGATGATCGCCCCCATGCAAGAGGCACGACCAGGAAAAGGATTGTCCGAGATTCAGTGGGAACACTTCATGGTCAATCCTGGCGCACAAAACGTGTCACAGGAAATCGAGCGCGTCTTGAAGGAAAACGAACTCCTGATTACTGAGTGGGCTCCTGTCCATTTAAATAAAGTGCTGAAAGACTGGTTCTGGAAGGACGACATTAAAGAGACTAACGCTCTCAACGTGTGGCAGCAAAGTTGCCAGCAGCTTTACTTGCCACGCATCAAAGACGATACGGTGTTTCAACACACGATGGCGGTTGGTGCGGAAAGTCGGGATTTCTTTGGCTTTGCTCAAGGCAAAGAGGATGAACGCTATGTTGGATTCTGCTTTGGCAAGCGTACATCGCCGTTTTTCGATTCGTCACTGCTTCTAATCGAGCCGGTCGCAGCAGCCGGATATGCCGAGGCGCAACGGACTGAAGAAGAGGCTGCAAGGCCAAAACCGACTGAACCAACCAACAACTCCTCGGTAGACAAGCAACCCGGTGTTGAGGATTTGGGCAAACCGACCTATACAACCGGGAGTGGCAGTGCTCCGCAGTCAATCAAGAAGCAGTTCTATGGCAGCATCGAACTCGATCCTATTCAGGCCAAAAAGCAGTTCTCCGATCTCGTCGACGAAGTCATATTGCAGTTCACATCTCGCCCTGGCGTAAAGGTAAAAATCGCCATTGAAATTCAGGCCGCCTCGCCTACTGGGCTCGATGATGGGCTACAGCGTGCGGTCAAGGAGAACTGCAATGTGCTGCGGTTCAAAAATGCGGAGTTTGAAGAATGAATAACAGAATGCTGACGAGCTCAGCAACTATCGCTGCTTTAAGCCCACTTCCCGCACGGAGCTGATTTTTTGTGCGCCGGGCTATCCAGATCACCCATAAATCCTGTAAATTTCCCTCTTTATTTACCGCAAACCGGGAGCAAACAGGGGTCTTCATATCGGGGACTGCACGAGGAAATCCTCCAGACTGCCACGACCATTGCCCGGGAGGCGGGTGTCTTGTTGCGTGACGGGCAGGCAGAAATGAACCGGAATCGTGGCAGCGGGATATGTTATGAAACCAGCGAAATCGACCCGGTTACCGAGTACGATTTACGCAATGAACGCCACATCACTGACCGGTTGCGATAGATGATCGAGACCGTGCGGCTCGACCAGCGAGTCGCCTGAATTGATAACAACCCTTACCCTTCCAGATACAGGAATCAAGAGACCATGAAAGAGGTGGATTACAGCAGCTACGTCAAGGCATTTACCCGCCTGTTCGAGGCTTATGATGCGGCTGCGCCCTACATCGAAGCGACAGACGACTTTCAGTATTACGTCAATCGCAAGCGTACCTGGCTGGAACGACTCAAATCGCCCGAGTTTCCGGTTGCCTTTTTAGGGGCTTTCTCCGCTGGAAAAAGCACCATCATCAATGCCGTGCTGGGCGATGACATCCTCCCGCAGGCCACCAAATCCTTTACGGCCATTCCCACCCTCATCCGCAAGGGTCGCAGCAACCGGGCCGTGATCCACTATCTCGACCAGCCGGCCCGGGAGGAACTCAGAAACCTGTATGTCGGTGAACTGGCCAAGGAACTGCGCAAGCAATCCGAAAACTACGACAACCTGGATCATGTCGAACTGCTACAGCGTCTGGACAAGGATATCGAGCAGCACAAAAACCAGTTGGGTTCATTCAGCAAGCAGAAATTTTTCGATGAACTCAAAATCCTGATTACCGGCTGGAACAAATTGACGGGAGCCGTCAGGGAAATAGACCTGGCCCAATTACCGCTTTACGTCACGGAAGACTATGAAGACGTATTGTTCGTCGATCAGGCCGAGGTCTTTCTGGCCCAGGTCAACATTCCGGACAATGTCGTACTGGTCGACTTGCCGGGGCTGGGTGTCGTTAATCCCCGCCACCGCAAGGTCACCAAATCCTACGTCGAAAACGATGCCAAGGCCTTTGTCATCGCCATGAAGGTTTTTCACCTGCTGGAGGGGGAAGAAATCGAACTGCTGGCGGAAATCCACAGCCAGCGCAAGCGGGTGTTGCAGCGGGCGTTCTGGGCCATCAACCAGTGGGATGTACTCAGTGGCCAGCAAAAAAAGGAAGAACTGGCCAATTTCAACCAGAAAATCGATCACTACGGGTTTCAGATCGCCAAGGAGCGGGTTTTCAAGGTATCCGCCCTGAACTACCTGCTGCTCAAACGGATACAGGAAGGTCGCCTTGAGCAAAGCCCCAACCTCCGGGAACACATCGACACCCTCCGCAAGGCCATGGGCAAGATTCCCGAACGACCCGCCGAAGCCGAGTCTGCCCTGAAATCGCTTGAAGAAGCCAAAAACTTCAACACGTTCAAAACCGGTTTGTTCGATTACCTCGCACAAACGGCCAGGGCCGAGTTTCTGGAAGAAGCCCGGGCCGAATACCTGGAACTGGCCAAACGTCTGCGGGAAAAACTGGAGCCCTGGTATGAGACCTACCGGAACATCAACGATGACAGCCTCAAAAACACGTTCATCGCCAGTGAGCTGTCACGCCGACAAGATAGCGTGTTGCGGGAATTGCGGCTCACGGTGGAAGAACACATCAAGATACTCCGAACCGAAATCCTGCCGGATCTGATCTTCTGGCGGGATCAGGATCAAAAACAACTGGCCCAGCAGATTGCAAAAACCATCGACAACCTGGATCGCAAGACCCTGAAAAACGAACTGCTGAGAGGGCTCGACCTGCACAGTGTCATCAGCCGTTTGCCGCACAAGATAGAAGAAAAACTCAACATCCAGCACACCTTCCGCGAACAACTGCAACAGGTGCTGGACGACCAGGTCGTCAAACCGCACCTGTACCGCCTGCTCGACAGCATCACGACCCTCGACGCGCTGCCGGATGAGATCGTGGCACTCTTGCGTGACCGCCTGAGTGGACGGGATTTGCTCAACCGGTTGAAAGGCCTGTGCGATGTCTTTCTGTTTGAATACGGTGAAGTAATTGACGAACTGGGGCGCACCATCATGGCCCGGGAAGAGACTGAACGGCAGAACAACCCGGAGCAGATGGTTCAACTGATACGGCAAAATGCCGATCTCGGACTGGAAGTGGCGCGGCGGCTCAATTTGCTCGGGACGGATGCTACGGTCAAGGACATGCTGGCCCTGGGAATTGAAAAGCTGACCGATATCTATGTCGATCTGGCGGAAACCCGCCAGTTTCTGGTGTCAACGGTCACCCGTAATGACGAAATAGACCGCGCCCTTGAATGCTACCGGACGGGTTTGCTCGACTATACCCGCCAGCAGCAAAGACAGATCAACCGGTATGCCCGTCGGGGTATCAAGAACTACTTTGAAGAACTGGAGCAGGCTCTGCTGCACTATTTTGAAGCCAGCAAGGCAGAGGTGGCCAAGGTCATCATGAAGCAACTCACCCAGGATATCGATGCGGAACTCAGTGCGGAACTGGAAAAACAGCGGGTGATCAAGGAATCCTTCCAGGCAGTCAATAATGCACTGACCCGGGGCAAACGCTCCATGGATACCGAGGCCGCCGCCCTGCTCAAACAGAGCAGCAATGGCCCTGTCACTCCGGTAGCCTGAAGGCCATCAACCAGAGCCAAGCGATTGTCGCCTCACTCACCAAACAACTGATGGTCGATCTGGTCGCACAGGCAGTGGGTCAACAACAGGTGCATCTCCTGGATGCGGGCCGTACTGCCGGAAGGAATGCGCAGTTCCAGATCGGTCTCCCGCAACAGCGGAGCCAGCGCACCGCCGTCGCGGCCGGTGAGGGCAATGACCGACATGTCCCGGTCGTGGGCGGCCGTGACGGCCTTGAGCAGATTGCCGGAATTGCCACTGGAGGTGTAGAGGATCAGCAGATCACCGGCATGGCCCAGAGCCCGGATGGGTTTGGCAAAAACCTCGTCATAACGGTAATCGTTGGCGATGGAGGTCAGGGTGGAGGTATCGGTCGTCAAGGCGATGGCGGGCAGTCCGGGTCGGTCCCGTTCAAACCGGTTGAGCAGTTCGGACGACAGATGCTGGGCATCGGCTGCTGATCCACCGTTGCCGCAGGTCAGAATCTTGCCATCACTCAGCAGGCACTGGGCCATCCTCATGCCGGCGATGCCGATCATTTCACCCAGCAGGTTCAGGGTTTCGTGCTGAACCTCTGCATGGGTCACAAACTGATAACTGATACGTTCTCGGATGTTCATTGGTTTTAATGCTTGTCGGTTGGAGTATCCGTAGCGGGCCTCGCCCTAGTTGACGCGAAAGGCGTCCTTGATCCACCGGAGGTTGAATCGACCCTGCCCGGAGGACAGGGCGATGACATCGAAGCGCATGGTGGTTCTGATGCGCTTTTCCTTGTAGTACCAGGTCGCCGTCTTGATGATTTTGGCCTGCTTGCTGCGGGTGATGCTCTCTTCCGCACTGCCATGACGGCTATCATTGCGATAACGCACCTCGATGAAAACCGTAATGACATCATCGCGCATGATGAGATCGATTTCTCCCCCCTGAATCCGGTAGTTGCGTTCGATCAACACCAAACCCCGTTCCTGCAGCCAGGCCAGGGCAAAGTCCTCGGCCTGCTGACCGATGCTGCCTTCCTTGAGAAAACTCAAGGTGATGTACCGGTAACCGGCATGAGCGGTGCCGTGCCCCGCACTTCCGCCTGACCGTTCTGAAACCGGGCGCACCGCATCTGCCGCTCGAAACGGTTACCGTTGCGCAAGGCCAGTATGCCCGTCATGCCCGCGTGGCGGTACTGCCCTTCCTGCCGCAGGGCATCGAGTTCCGGCAGTAACCGGTACGCATCGATGCCAAGGGCAATCAGTTTGACGTAATCCGGTTTCGTACCCTGTATGACGGCGGACAGGTGATCGGCTGACAGGGGATCTTCCGTACCGTGGTCGAGCAACCAGGGCACATCACAAAAAATGACACCGTTCATGTCCTGATCCCCGGCGGGATCGGGTTGACCGGAAAAAACCTGCGATGTCGCATAAATGGGCAGGGCACTGGCGGTTTGATACAGGATTTGCGGTACCAGCAAACGGGCATCCCGGGTATCGGCTATCAAATAAATGAAACCATCCCGCTGGGCAGGAGGCAGGGCAGCCAGCAGGTTTCTGACCGGTTCGGTGTAGTCCGTACCGTGGTAGGGATAAACCTGGCTCGCCAGCAGTTTGCCGCCGATCTTTTGCCACCAGCCGGAAAAATGACTGGCAATACGCTGGCCGAAATGGCTGGAGGGTGCCAGTACCAGGGCCGCATGATAACCGTCAAACCAGGCACTCGCGGCGGTCTGCTCGACTTCCTGCTCGGGGCTGAGACTCAACTGATAAACCTTGTCGTGTTGTACGTTGGCTACCTGGTTCAGGGCCAGCACCGGCACGGAAGAACCCGCCCCCTGAACGATGGCACTGACCTGCTCCTTGATGAGTGGCCCCAGAATGGCCGACGCGCCGACATTCACCAGTTGCTGATAGAGACCCGTAATGTCACCCGACTGACTGTCCAGTACCTGCAAGGGCCGTTTGCCGGGAGCGGGATCGGCCTGATAAGCGGCCTCCATCCCGGCCTTGATGGCGGTAGCCGCTTCTGCATACGTTCCACTCAGGGGCAACAGGACACCGATGAACGAAGATTGGGCTGGTGTCACGGCCGGCGGTGTCGGGGATAATGGCGTGACTTCCACGCCCGCCGTCCGGCTTTGAACCAGGCTGGCCAGGAAAGCACCGTCTGCCGGGTGACCCGGAAACTGTTGCCGCCACTCAGCCAAAACCGGCTCCTGACGGGCTGTACTCGCCTGACCCAGGCGGCGAACCAGGGCCATCCAGCCGCCCAGGACATCAGGCGGAGGCGGTTGTCGACTGGCCAGCACGTCCGCTGGCAGTCTGGAGAGCGTTTCATAGATGAGCGTCTGGGTACGCAGGATTTCTTCCGGACGACTTTGGAAGCGACTGGCCAGCACGGATTCACGGGCACTTTCGAGCAGGTTCCCGAGCTGGTTCCACGCAGAGGCCCTGAGTACGTGAAAATGAGCCTGTCGCGGAACATCAAGCTTTTTGGGACGTACGGCATTCAGCTTGGCCATGGCTTCACGCGCCTTGCCCAGGCTCAAATCCAGCCGACTCCTGAGCAACAGCAACTGATCCCGGTCTTCGTCATCCAGTTCATCGGGATCGACCGAGGCGGCCAATCGCTGTGCCAGGGTCGCCTGTCCTGCACGCAAGGCTGCATCGGTGGCCTTGAGGCGAAAGTAATCGGGATAACCGGTCGAGTCGGCCAGTTCCTGGTAGCTGCTGAGGGCGGCCCTGTAGTCGCCCTGAACCAGCAGGCGGTCAGCCGTTGCAACCCGGGGATCAGAGGCTACCCGCTGGGCGATGGGCCCGGCGCACCCGGCGAGGGTGAGTGCGGTCAGGGCGGCTAAAAAACGGTAAGATTTAGACATACACCAACTTGAAAAGGAGACCTGTAACGTGACTGTACGAGGCATACTATATCTGGTCGCAACACCCATCGGCAATCTGGGTGATATCAGCTTCCGGGCGGTGGAGGTGTTGAAGCAGGTCGCGTGGATCGCCTGCGAAGATACCCGTCACAGCCAGCCCCTGCTGCATCATTATGGCATCACGGGCCGCCTGCTGACCGTGCATGAACACAATGAAGGGGAGCGGGTCACGGTGGTATTGAAGTATTTGTCGGCGGGTGAGTCCGTCGCCCTCATCAGTGATGCCGGTACCCCGCTCATCAATGACCCGGGTTTTCCGCTGGTTCGTGCGGCGATCGAGGCCGGTTTCCGGGTCGTTCCCCTCCCCGGAGCCTGTGCGTTGATCAGTGCCCTGTGCGGGTCGGGTCTGCCCACCCACCGCTTCAGTTTCGAGGGATTCCCTCCCCGAAAATCAACCGCCAGAATCGCCCTGCTGGAGGATTTGCGATATGACCCGAGGACGCTGGTATTCTATGAAGCCAGCCATCGGGTAAGGGATTTCCTGAGCGATGTGGGCCGGGTCTTTCCCGGAGACAGACCGCTGGTCATTGCCAGGGAATTGACCAAACGGTTCGAGACGCTGGTGCGAACCACCGTGGAAACGGCATCCGTGCGGGTGGATGAGGAGGCGGACATGCAGAAGGGCGAGTTCGTGATCCTGATCGCGGGACACCCGGAAACCCATCCTGACGAAACCCGAACCCGGGAGGCTCTGCGGGTACTGAAATTGCTCATGGCGGAATGCAGCCTCAAGACGGCCGTCAACCTGACTGTGAACATCACGGGTGCCAGGAAGGATGAAGTTTACCGGGAAGCCTTGCGAATCAGGTCGGGCGAACCCTGTCAGGTCACTGGGGACGACCCTCGCGGATAGACTCACGCAAAGGCTGTTGTGCTTCTGCCGCCTTGCCACCCTTGACACTGTCGCCTGTCAGTTTGTCGATCATGTCTTCCCAGGAGGTATACTGTTTGAACGCGGGGTGCCCGGCGGCAATTTTTACACCGACTTCGTGGCGGGCCAACTCAATGATTTCATCCGGTTTTTTGCCGTCTACTGCGTCCGTGAATGCCGCCGGTCCTTCTTCGGATTTGATCTTGTCAAGAATTCCGAAGGCCGTATCGAACACGACCCGGTTATCCGTGGACAGGTAGCGTTTGACCTGTATGGCTGAACGATAGGCCGTTTCCCGCGAGTGGCCATTGATGGAATCCGTCCGGTGCATGAACGCAGGGAGGAAATAGATGATGGCCAGTACTGCCATGACACCCGCAAGTATTTTCATTGTTATATCTCCGGAAATTGGTGGTTGAACCTGATTTTTTGTTGTGATCCGCTGTTGCCACGCGGCAGGCTAAAGACTGCCTGAGGGAACATGAGTTCCTGCCGATATGCGTTTTTATCTGCCTTATGACACAATACCTTATGCTTCCCTGTAGCCTGATTCATAGTGTATCAAGATGTTAGATATAAGCCGACTGATGCCGCACGGCATGTGTTTTGAGTGGCGACCCGAGCTGCTGTTGACCCACAGCCTGTCCGATGGAATAACCGCCCTCGCCTATTTTTCCATTCCGGTCATGATCATTCAGATCATCCGTCGCCGCCCCGTACTCCGGGTGGGCAATGTATATCAGTTGTTCGTCCTGTTCATCCTGGCCTGCGGCATGGGTCATGTACTTGAAATCTGGACGATCTGGTATCCGGATTACTACCTGCAGGCCCTGTCCAAAGCGTTTACGGCGGTTGTTTCGATGCTTGCGGCCTTCAAACTGTGGCGACTGTCTCCCTTGCTCGAAAAATTGCCCAGCCTGGATGAATACGAAGCCCGGAATCAGGCCTTGCAGGAGGAGATACTGGACCAC
>Ga0194120_10011353_pt1 | contig 10714 bp, 6 predicted proteins | sample TA2MahCa65mmetaG_FD_148642 | JGI IMG/M metagenome (GOLD analysis project Ga0194120, IMG submission 148642) | Freshwater microbial communities from Lake Tanganyika, Tanzania - TA2015019 Mahale Deep Cast 65m | ecosystem: Environmental > Aquatic > Freshwater > Lake | place: Tanzania: Lake... | reverse complement strand
TCCACGCGAGGTGCGCGGCGGCGGCCACCTGCTCCACCGCCGCCTCCTCGGGCGGCGTCGCGACGGCGGGCACGTCGACCACCTCGGTCTCGACGGCATCCTCGTTGCTGATCAGCGGCATCATCGCCAGCCCGGTGGGGAGGGCACCCGCGGCGCCCTCTGCCTCCGAGACGGCGACGGTGGGGGCGTCCTTGTCGGACAGCGGCGCGGTGTCGCTGACGGGCATCGGCGCGGCGTCGACGGCGGCGGCGGCCGTCTCCGGCACCGCGTCGGCCACCGGCTCGGCCTCGGGGACCACGGTGGCGGACGGCTCCGGGCTCGCCTTGGCCTCGTCGGCCGGCGACTCCTCGCCTCGCGACGGCTCAACCAGCGCCTCGGCGGCGTCTTCCTCGGCGAGGATCTCGGCCTTCGACTTCCGCTTGTACACGCGGGTGGCCTGGTCTTGCATGGCGCGGGCGGCCCGCCGCGCGTCGGCCTCGAGCTGCGCCTGGCGCGCGTCTTCCTCGCGCTGCTTGGCCTCCTCGAGCTTCCGCTTCTCCTCGGCCTTCTTCGCTTCCTCGGCCTTCTTGGCCTCGGCGGCGCGTGCTTCCTCGGCCTTCTTCGCCTCGGCGGCGCGCGCTTCCTCGGCCTTGCGGGCGTCCTCGGCCTTCTTCGCCTCGGCGGCGCGCGCCTGCTCGGCGGCGTCGGGCTCGTCGAAGCCGGCGGCGGGGGCCTCGTTGAACCAGTCGTCGAGGTCGCCGAAGCCCTGGTTCGGGTCGGTCGGGGGGGTCTTGCGCGACATCAGGCCACTCCGCAGGCTGTAGATGAGAGCGCCGCGATGTAACCGTCCCGGCCCCGCCCGGGCATGCACGCCCCGGCGCCTTTGCTAGGGTTTGATGGGAACGGCCGCGAGGATGAACTTGATGTCGCGATCGTCGAAGTAGAAGCCGCCGCCGCCGTAGGCGGTCACGTAGCCGTACTTCGCGCCCATCAGCACGCTGTCGAGTCCCGCCTCGAAGTACAGGTGACGCCATGGCAAGAAACGCACGTTCGCCTGAAGGTTTGGCGTGCCATCGAGCACTGGGTAGCTGCCGTAGGCAAAGTCGAAGAGGTCGACGCCGAGCATCAGCTTGTCGCGAAACAGGTAGTAGTCGAGGCCCAGTCCGCCGGCATTGTCCTTCACGCCAAAGCGCAAGACGGCGTCGTTCCAGCGCCGCGCGAACTGGAAACTGAAGCGGTAGCCGGGCTTGACGACCAGCTCCTCGTAGCTGGTGCCAAAGTCCGGAAAGACGTGCTCCTCGCTGGAGATGCTCCCCTGCGGGTGGCCCGCCAGCTCGAACACGTACCAGTGGTCCTCCGCCGGCATGAAACGAACGCCCATGCCCTGTCGCGACCCTCCGGCCACGGGGTTCTCGGCGAGGAGCGGGTCGGTCGGCGCGGTCCCGAAGTAGAAGTCGCCCCGGTAGTACACCTCGGTCTTGATGCGGGAGACGTCGCCGACGAGGTCGTTGACTTGCCCGATGGTGTCGTTGACCGCGAGAATCGTCGTGTCGTCTTTCAGCAGCTTGCCGACCGTCCCCTCCCCGGCCTGGATGCCGGCGGTGATCTTCTCCACGTTGGCGAGCGTCGCGTCGAGCTTCTCGGTGGCGGCGCGGATCTGCGCCATCTGCACGTCGACGTCGCCACCCGTCTTCTCCACCACCTGCTTGAGCGCCTCGCTCACGTCTCTGAGGTTGGCCGCGATGACGGCGATGTCGTCGGAGTTGGTGGCGGCGATGGTGCGTAGCTGCTCGGAGAGCGCGCGGATGTTCTCGATCGTGAGGCGAAGTTCCTCGCGCGTGGCCTCGTCGCCGGTGATGTCGCGCACGTTCTCGGTGATGGCCTTCACGTCGCCGGAGATGGCGTCGACCTGCCGGATCACCTTCTCCATGTCGGGGGGCATGTCGGCGGTCCGCAGCGTGTCGCCCGGCTTCACCAGCTGCGTGGACGTCCCGAGCACGAGGCGCACGGACTTATCGCCCAGCACGCCCTCGGACTTCAGCGCCACGTAGCTGTCGACGGGCACTTCCACGTGGTCGAGCACCGCGAGCGTGAGCCGGGCGCTGTTGCCGACGAGCTCGAGGTGCTCCACGTGCCCGACGATCACCCCGGCTACACGGATGGGCGTGGTGGCGAACACGCCCTCGGCCGTAGGGAAATCGGCGTACAACGTGAATGGTTGACCCGACTCCCCGGGCTTGTCATCGGTGCGGATGATGCCCCAGGCCACGGCCGCGAGGACGAACAGGGTGAGGAGGCCGACGCGCAGCTCGGTGCTGAAGCGGAACATGGACGGCGCGGAGCATAGCGCGGCGCGATACCGTGGGCGGCGTGCTGGGCCTGCTCGTCGCCGCCGTGTTTTCCTCCGTGGCGATGGCCGCCTCCTGGGATCCCGACCTCCGCTGGCAGACGATCTCCACCGAGCACTTCCGCATCACGTTCCACGGCGGCGAGGAGAAGATCGCGGTGGAGATGGCCGCCGCCGCCGAGGAGGCCTGGAACGTGCTGGTGCCGGAGATCGGCAACGAGCCGCGCACGCCCATCGACATCGTGCTGGTTGACTGGACCGACAGCGCCAATGGCATGGCGCAGATCCTCCCCAAGAACATCATCACCATCTACGTCACCCAGCCCACCGGCGAGAGCACCCTCGGCCTCTACGAGAACTGGAACGAGGCGATCGTCACCCACGAGCTGGCGCACGTGGTGCACATCGACACGGTGGAGGGGCTGCCGCGGGCAGCGCGCTGGCTCTTCGGCTCGCTCATCAGCACTCACCAGGTTGCGCCGCTGTGGACGGTGGAGGGCTTCGCCACCTTCGAGGAAACCCGACACACGGTGGGCGGGCGCGGGCGCACGCCGGGCGTCGACATGATCAAGCGGGCCAGCGTGCTCGAAGATCGGTTCCCCCCGCTGGGCAACATGGACGGTTTCGTGGCGCTGCCGCCCGGGGGCAACCTGCGCTACCTCTTCGGGCAAGACTTCATGCAATACGTGGCCGAGAGCCGGGGCATGGACAAGTGGTCCGAGTGGATCCACCGCTACGGCGCGTCGGTCCCCTTCTTCCTGCCCGCGCGGCGCACCTTCGGCGACAACTTCGTGAAGTTGTACCGGGAGTGGAAGGCGCACCTCACCGAGCGCTACGAGGCACAGGCGGCGGCGGTGCGCGCCGAGGGGGAAACCCCCTTCGAGTGGCTCTCTGACGAGGGGATCTCGTGTGGCACCCCGGCCTGGGCGCCCACCGGCGACCGGCTGATCTACAGTTGCAGCGACCCTCGCCGGGGGAGCGCCATCTGGACCAGCGATGGCACCACTGCCAAGATCCTGGCCAAGGGCAAGTACGCCGACGACATCAGCTGGCGAGACGACGGCAAGGCCTTCGTGTACGCGTCGATGCACGTCGACGACCTGTACACCGTGGTCGACGATGTCTTCATGTTCGACATCGACAAGAAGGCGTCGCGACCGTTGACGGACGGCAAGCGTGCCCGCGACCCGGCCCTCTCTCCCGACGGCACGCGCATCGTGGCGGTCACCAACGAGCTACAGGACAACCAGCTCGCCGAGCTGACGGTCGACCAGCGCCTTCTCCCGATGACGACCATCGCCGACGGCACGCAGTTCAGCACGCCTCGGTTCTCGCCCGACGGGAAAACTCTCGCGGTGAGCGTTCACACCGCGGGCAAGCGCGATCTCTGGCTCTACGGCGCCGACGGCAGCCCGATCCGCCGCCTCACCGACGACATGGCGCTCGACGTGCAGCCTGCCTGGAGCGCCGACGGGCGCTGGCTCTACTTCACCTCGGATCGCTCCGGCATCCTCAACGTCTACGCGATCGACCTGCCTGAAGAGCGACTCTACCGCGTGACCAACGCGGTGATCGGGGCCTACGCCCCCTCCCCTCACCCCTCGGGACAGTCCCTCGCCTTCCTGAGCTACACCTCCATGGGCGCCCGCGTGGCGACGATGGCGCTGGATCCCGCGAAGTTCAAGGATCTCGGCGCCCTGCCCTGGTCGCCTCGCGGCGAGCCCGGCGTATTCGAGCGAGAGGGCGAGGAGCCGGAGCCCCGCGCCACCGCGCAGGCCCGCGCCGAGCGTGCCGCGAGGAAGGCGAGGAAGGACGGGGAGCCGCCCGCGGAGGTCGAGGCGATCGAGCCCGTGCCGGGGGCGAAGCCCTACAGCCCGCTGCCCACCTTGTTTCCGCCCCGTTTCTGGCTGCCGGGCGCGCTGTTGACCACCACCGGCGACGACTGGGGCTTCTACCTGGCCGCCTATACCGGCGGCGTGGACGTGTTGAGGCAGTACAGCTACTCCGCCTACGCAACCTACCGTACTGACGCGCAATTTCTTGGCGGCGGCGGCTCCTTCACCGTCAACCGTTGGCGCCCCGTGCTCTCGGCCTCCGGGGGCACCTACGTGACTCCATATGGCACGATGTACGACTATAGTTCTCCCCCGGCCGAGGGCGGCGCGTGGATCCCCAGCATCGAGCAGACCAGCATCCGCTACTGGGACCATCGCACTCGCGGCGGCCTCTCCGGCTACTACCCCCTTGACGAGAAGTCGGGGTTCAGCTTCTCCTATCGCGGCGAGCTGCGGGAGCCGAAGGACGAGCTTCCTGCCAGCGTGTACTACGGGGCGCTCCCCACGCGCGGCTTCTTCTCCACGCTGGCGGCAGGCTGGTCGCGGGGCTCGGGGGAGAGCTACGCGCTGTCGATCTCCCCGGAGAAGGCGCGGGTGCTCGGCGCAGGCGTGGAGTTCACGCCGTGGTGGCTCGGGAGCTGGAACTACGACGAGTCCAACGAGCCGCAGCCCTTCGACCAGCTCCAGGTCACCGGCGAGTGGCGCGAGTACCGCCCTGCGCCCTGGCTCGCCAACCACGTGTTCGCGCTGAAGGCCTCGGGCGGCTTCTCCGTGGGCAGCAAGTTTCGCTACGGGAGCTTCCGTCTCGGCGGATCCTTCTCCGAGAACGGCATCACGGTCATCCCACAGGAATGGCGTTCGTTGCGCGGTTTCTACACCGGCACCCGCAACGGCGAGACCTTCTGGCTCGCCAGTGGCGAGTATCGCTTCCCGGTGGTGTACGTGGAGCGGGGCGTGGGGACGATCCCCTTCTTCATGCGCAACGTGTCGGGGGCGCTGGTGGTCGACGCTGGCAACGCCTGGGACGACGCCGACGAGGCCGCGCTCGACAACTCGCTCCTCGGGGTGGGCGCCGAGCTCCGTGCCTCGGTGATCGCCTTCTATGGCGTGCCCCTCTACGGTCGCATGGGCTACGCCTTCTCGGTGCTGGGCGACGGCATCCCCATCGGGTCGCTCGACGGGCTCTACTTCGAGGCGGGGACCAGTTTCTAGCGGGCGGCCCTGCCCGGGCCTATGTCGCGACACGGGAGACCCCCCTCTCCAGGCGATCCCGGTGCCCGCCGATCTCGTGCACGGCCCTGCCCGGGCCTATGTCGCGACACGGGAGACCCCCCTCTCCAGGCGATCCCGGTGCCCGCCGATCTCGCGCACGGCCTTCGGCCGGCGGGTCCTGTCGCCCCCGGTGAGCGGTGTCGGCTCCGCTTCGCTCCGCGACACCGCTCACCGGGGGCACCACCCGCGGGTCGCGTGACGAGAGGGCGGGCACCTCGATCACGGCGCTCGACCCCGCTGCGAGCGGCCCGGGCAGGGCCTCGATCTGCCACTGGTCGCCACTGGGGAGCCGCCCCGCAGGAGCCCCTCCCCCGCGTGCGGGGGAGGGGGCCGAAGGCCGGCCGGGGGCCGAAGGCTGGGAGGGGGCAGCTCCCCTACATCCCCATCTCGAAGGCGCCCTCGCTCCGGCACGCCCCGGCATCCATCTGGAGCGCGAAGTCGCCGCTCGCCACGTCACCACCGCTGTTGGCGGTTCCTGCCATGGTGATCACGAGGTCGATACCGAAGTCCTCCATGTTGCCCGAGCACGTGAAGTCGCGACCTGCCGTCGAGCAGTCCATCGTGATGGGGAACGCGTCGCCCACGGTGGCCTGGATGGTGAAGTCTCCTTCACTCGGCCGGGTGCACGTGACTTGCCCATCCAGGGTCGAGGCCACTCCGCCCGCGCCACACTCGTCCACCGCGTAGTCCACGAGGATCGTCCAGGCCCCCTCGTCGAGCGGGCAGTTCGATCCGCCACTGCCGGTGTCGTCGGGATTGCCGGTATCGTCGGGATTGCCGGTGTCGCTGGGCGTGCCGCCGCAGGCCTCCTCGCCGGGGTAGTCGTCGCCGAGGGCGTTGAGCAGGTCGTCGCAGGCCTCGTCGCAGGCCTGGGCCTCCGCCTCGTCGTCGTCCCAGCAGGAGCCGTCGCTGCCGTAGCGGTCGGCGGCCTCGTCGTAGTCCTCGGGCGACACCGCCGCCACGCAGTCCAGGTAGTCCTCGCAGTTCTGGGTCTGGTCGTAGGACTCGCCGTTGTTGTTGTTGTTGTTTCCGCCGTTGCCGTCGTTCTCGAAGGGGTCGCCGTCGTCGTCGTCGGCAGCGGTGTCGGTGGCCTCGCCGGTGCAGGCGAGGATCGCGAGGCCGAGGAAGCCGAGCACGAGGCGCATGGGGTCTCCGAGGGGCGGCGCAGTATGCCCCCGCGCGGGGCGCTTGTCAGCCTCTCCGGTGTCCAAAGGATACATTGACCCGTCAAGAGGTGACCCGTGCTGCTCGCCCTCTCGCTCGCCCTGTCGCCTGCCGGGGCCGCCGACTGGCGCGATGCCATGGCCACCGGCGACTGCAACACGGTGATCGCCTCCTTGACCGCGCCGGAGCTGCCGGTGGAGTCGCTCGCCCTGGCCCGCTGCCTCGACGAGCGCGGCGACGACGGTCGCGCCATCGAGGTGGCCACCGGCATCACCGACAAGTCCTTGCTCCCCTACGCGAAGTTCGTGCGTGCCCGCGCGCTGCTCGACCGCGAGCGCGCCGAGGAGGCGGTCAGCACCCTCGACGGCGTGGCCATCCCGGGCTCGGACGACGAGCTGCTCCGCGGCCGCGCGCTGGTACACGCGGGACGATCCCTCGACGCCCGCGACGGCCTGCGGGCGTTGCTCGAGGTGCAATCGGTGGCCCCCGAGGCCCGGTTCTGGCTGGCGGTGGGCGCCGAGGACCGGGGCGAGAAAGACGCCGCAATCTCCGCCTACCGGGCCGCCTGGACGAGACACCCGATGTCGCCCTGGGCCGAGCGTGCCGCGGCACAACTGTCAAAGCTGGGCGCGCCGGTGCCCGACTACGGCAGCGCCGAGGGGCGCGCGCTGGCGCTGGAGCGCGCCAAGGCGCTCATCGCGCAGAAGCAGGCCCCCGAGGCCATCCCCCTGCTCGACGGCATCGCCGCGAAGAACCCCTTCGACACCGAGGACGAGCGGGTTTTCCTCGCCGACGCCTTCTTCGACGGCAAGGCCTACGCGCGCTCGCGCGACCTCTACGCCGCCTTGCCCTCCACCCGCAGCTCCCCCCGCCACTACTTCCAGTACGCGCTCGCGACGGCGCGCGCGGGCGACTACGACGCGGCCGAGCGCCTCTACGACGCGCTGGTGGCGGCGCACCCCTCCTCCACGCAGGCCGACGAGGCGAGCTTCAAGCCCGGCTACATGAAGCACGACGCCGGCGATCTCCAGGGCGCCATCGACGGCTTCCGCGCGTACTTGTCGAAATATCCAAGCGGCAAGTTCGCCAGCGACGCGCGCTGGTTCATGGCCTGGGACCTGCACCGCCTCGGCGAGCAGGTCGAGGCGATCAACGAGATGGACAAGCTCACCGGCGCCTACCCGCAGGTGGATATCGCCGTGGCGGCTCGCTACTGGCGCGCGCGTCTCAAGGGCGACCGCGCCGGCCTGGAGCAGGTGGTGACACTCTACCCGGAGACCGGCTACGCCTGGTTCGCCGCCCAGCGCCTCGGCAAGAGCTACCCAGAGGTCGACACCGGCGAGCCGCCGAGGCTCTCGGCCTCGTGGATCGCGTCGCGACCGGGCCTGTCGACGGCGATCGCGCTGGTCGAGGCCGGCATGGCCGACTGGGGACGCCCCCTGCTCGCCGCCCACAAGGAGGCCGCCGCGGGCAACGCCGCCACCGCCGTCCCCTTCGCGGCGCTGCTGGTTCGCGCCGAGGACTACGCGGGCGCCAAGGCGCTCGCCTGTCCCCAGAAGGGCAGCCCGGGCGCGATGGCGGGGTGTCTCCCCCGGCCCCACCACGGCACCGTCGACCAGATCGCGCGGCAACACGGCCTCGATCCCCTGTTGCCCTACGCGATCATGAACGCCGAGAGCGGCCTCGACCCGCGCGTCACCTCGCCCGCCGGCGCGATGGGCCTGATGCAGCTCATGCCCCGGCTCGCGGAAGACCTCGCCCGCGACCAGATCCCGGGCTTTTATCCCGACCAGTTGTACCGTGCCGGCGTCAACGCGCGCCTCGGGACCACCGAGCTCTCGCTCCTCCACGCCTCCTTCTCGCGGGCGGCGGTGCAGCCCTCGCTGCCGCTGGTGATCGCGGGCTACAACGGCGGCAAGCAGGCCGTGGAGCGCTGGCTCGGCACCTACGCCACGCCCCCCGAGGCCGACGAGTTCGCCGAGAACATCAGCTTCACCGAGACGCGCCGCTACGTGCGCCGGGTGCTCGGCTACCTGCAACAGTACCGGCGGGCCTACGGGGATTCCTGATACGGGCGGGCCATGGCCCTCCGCATCCTGTTCGGCCTCGTGGCCGGTGCCCTGCTCGGCGCCCTCGTGGCCCCGGGCGCGCCGTGGTTGATCGACTACGTCGCGCGCCCCGCCGGGCAGCTCTTCATGCGCCTGTTGCTGGTGCTGGTGATGCCGCTGGCCGCCACGGCGCTGGTGCTGGGGGTGGCGGAGATCAAGCCCGGCGCTATCGGCCCCGTGGCGCGGCGCGCCTTCGCGCTCACCCTCGGGCTCACCGCCGCCGGCGTGGCCATCGGCGTGGGCCTCGTCACCGTGGTTCACCCCGGCCGCGGCGTCGACCGCGCCGCGCTCCCGGCTGGCGACGCGGTGGCGCCGATCACCGGGTCGCCGGTCGACGCCTTCGTGCAGATGGTGCCCGACAACGTGATCGCGGCGGCGGCGAAGGGGGAGCTGCTGGGCGTGCTCGTCGTCGCCGTCCTCGTGGGCCTCGCCTTGCGACGCACCGCCAGCGCCGAGCCCTTCCGCGCCGTGGTGCAGAGCCTCTTCGACGTGCTCGTGCAGGGCGTGCAGATGGTGATGTGGCTGGCGCCCGTCGGCGTGGCCGGGCTCACGGCGGCGATGGTGGCCAAGACCGGGCTCGGGGGCCTCGCCCCGCTGGCGCGCTTCGTGGCGGTGGTGGTGGGCGCGATCCTCGTGCAAGCCCTGGTGGTGTACCCGCTGGTCTTGCGCGCGGTTGGGCGGCGATCGCCCGTGGCCTTCTACCGCGACGTGCAGCCCGCGCTGGCGATGGCGTTCTCCACCGCGTCGAGCGCCGCCACCTTGCCCACCACCCTGCGCGTGGCGGAGACGGCGCTGCGGTTGCACCCCGAGGTGTCGCGCTTCGTGCTCACGGTGGGCGCCTCGGCCAACCAGAACGGGACGGCCCTGTTCGAGGGCGTGGCGGTGCTCTACCTGGCGCAGCTCTACGGGGTTGAGCTGTCGCTCGCGCAGCAGGCCTTCGTCGTGCTGGTGGCGGTGGCGGCCGGGGTGGGCACGGCCGGCGTGCCCGGGGCCTCGATGCCGGTGATCGCGGCGCTGGCCGCCGCGCTCGGCATCCCGCCCGAGAGCGTGGGCGTGCTCGTGGGGATCGACCGCTTCCTCGACATGTGCCGCACCACGCTCAACGTGGCGGGCGACCTCGTGATCGCCGCCGCCGTCGACGAACCGGGGCGTTAGGCGGGCGCCGACCCGGAGTTTCCTTGATCGAAGTCAACATCAATGGCGCGGCGCGCCAGCTGGAGGTCGACGGCAACACCCCGCTGTTGTGGGTGCTGCGCGACACGCTGGGGCTCAAGGGCACTCGCTACGGTTGCGGCATGGGCCTCTGCGGGGCGTGCACCGTGCACTACGACGGCATGGCGGTACGCTCCTGCGTGCTCCCGGTGTCGGCCTGTGTCGGGGTCAAGATCGTCACCATCGAGCACCTCGATCACCCGGTCCAGGACGCGTGGATCGACCACCAGGTGCCGCAGTGCGGCTACTGCCAGTCGGGGCAGATCATGGCGGCGGCGGCGCTGTTGAACCAGAACCCGCGGCCCACCGACGACGACATCAACGCCGGGGTCACCAACCTCTGCCGATGCGCCACCTACCACCGGATCCGCCGGGCGATTCACGCCTGCGCCGGCGAGATGGCGAAGCCCCCGCCCGAGCCGGCGCCTGTCCCCGAGGCCCCCGCGGCCCCAGTGGAGGTGAAGTGATGCCCGTCAACCTGTCGCGACGCGCGATGCTCGCCTCCGCCGCCGGCCTGGTGGTGGGCTTCGCCATGCCCGGCTGCGCCCACCTGCCCGTGGTCGACGACACCATCGGCCTCGGCCTGGCCCACCCGGGCGAGGCGCACGATCTGAACGCCTACGTGCGCGTGGCACCCGATGGCACCGTCGTGTTGCGCATGGGCGCGAGCGAGATGGGCCAGGGCGTGTACACGTCGCTGCCGATGATCCTCGCCGAGGAGCTCGATGCCGACTTCGCCCGCGTGCGCGTGGAGTCGGCCCCCGCCGACCGGGCCTACCAGCACCTCAACGTGGACT
>Ga0194120_10011348_pt1 | contig 10718 bp, 6 predicted proteins | sample TA2MahCa65mmetaG_FD_148642 | JGI IMG/M metagenome (GOLD analysis project Ga0194120, IMG submission 148642) | Freshwater microbial communities from Lake Tanganyika, Tanzania - TA2015019 Mahale Deep Cast 65m | ecosystem: Environmental > Aquatic > Freshwater > Lake | place: Tanzania: Lake... | reverse complement strand
CGCGGTGGCCAAACTTGAGCTGCCAGGTCGCGTCAGCGTGCCCCGCGCGCGCCCCGCCGGCGAGCGGTCCGTAGTCCGCCGGCCGCGCATCGCGGTTCTCGACCCACAGGGCGATCGGCGTGCCGAGCGTCCGCCCGCCATACACCCCCGAGGCGATGCGGACGACATCGGCCTCGGCGCGCGGCGAATCGAGGGGGCGGACCCCTGGCCGGCGGCGATCGAGCCAGGCCTGGATCCGCGCCGGATCGAGCGCGACTCCGGCCGGGCAGCCGTCGACCACGCAGCCGACGGCGTCGCCGTGCGACTCGCCGAAGGTGGCGACGACGAGCGCCCGGCCGAACAGGTTGCCCGCCATCAGTAGAGCTTCTCGATCCGCGCGCCGGCATAGTAGTGGCGCAGGATGGTCTCGAACGTCTGGCCGGCCTTTGCCCGCGCCACTGCGCCGGTCTGGTCCATGCCGACGCCGTGGCCGAATCCGGCGCCGACGAACGTCCACTGGTGCGGCGCGCCGTCCTTGCCGGCCGGCCCGGCGCGGGCGACGAACAGCGCCGAACGCATGCCCTTGGCGCCGTGCGAGCCGCCGAGCGCGTCACGGATGCGCAGCTCGCCCTCGATGACCTTGGTGGCCCCGTCGGTGGCGGCGAGCTCGATCGCGATCGCCCGCCCCGACACGCCGCGGCGCAGGACCGTGATCCTGGCGATCGGCCTGGCGAACCCGAACGCCTTGAGCTGGTCGCTGAGCTCGGCGCCGGTGCGCTCGATGCGCCACCGGCATGCCTCCGCGTTCATCCCGCTCGCCGCCGCCCACGACGGATCCTTGGCGCCGAGCCACGCCTCGACGGCCGCGTCGCTCGTCAGGCCGCCTGCCGGCGCCAGGGCCGCCATGACGACGTCCGGCCGGCCGCGCAGCGCGGGTTGGGGCCGCCCCGGCCACACGTTGTCGTTGTTCTCGGTGTGGCCCCCCGACGCCGCGTGGTAATAGGCGTCGACCAGGCGGCCGTCGGCGTCGACGAGGACCTGGCCGCGGGTGTCCTGCACGGCCTGGGCGATGCGCGCGCTGACGCGCTCGAGCCCGCGAAACGCCTGACAATGGACCTCGGAGCAGATCGCGAACGGGTCGGTGGCGTGGCGGGTGCCGACCTTGGCGAGCATGTCGGTGCGCGCGGCGACGGCCTGGGCGCGCAGCGCGGCGTCGGGGGCCGAGTGGAAGATCTCGGACGCGACCACGCCCTCGAGCAGGCGCTCGATCTCGGCCTCGTTGACGACCTCAAGGCCCGAGCGGCCGGCGATGACGTAGACCCGCCCGGGCAGGTCGAGGTCGGTCTTGACCCCCTTGCGCGACGCGACCACCCGCAGCGCGGTGGCGCGGCCGGACGGCGCGAGCGCCTCGAACCACAGCACGTCACGGGCGTGAATCTCGAGCGCCGAACCGCCCTTGTCGCGCACGACCAGCTCGGCGGACGGCGGCGTGCCGACCGACGTGTGGACGGCGATCTCTTCGCCGTGCTGGGCGGCGAGCGCGCGCGCCGCCGCGTCGGCCTTGTCGAGGTCTCCGAACGACTGATCGAGGCAGATCAGGGTCTGCCTCGTGTCAAACACCCGGCCGGCGAGGCTGTAGGTCGTGCCGCGGCCGAGCGTGCGGGTCGCGACGCCGCGCTCCCTCCAACGCGCCCGGTGGCCGCGCAGCGTCTCGAAATCCCAGGCTGGCGCCTGCGCCAGCACGACCGCGTGCTGGGCGTCGCCCGGAGTCGCCGCCGTCATGGCGACCTCGACCGCGCGGTCGGCGGGCAGACGGACGTCGACCTGGCCGTCGCCGGTGCCGAGGATGCGCAGCCCGGTCGCAGCCGAGATCTCGAGCCGGTCCTGGCGACCCAGCACCGACAGCGGCAGCAGGGGGCGGCCCCCTTCGCCGACGCGCAGGACATCGCGGTACAGGCTGGCGGTGCGGTCACCGTGGCCGAGGGGATCGCCCTCGCCGTGCGCAGCGGGCGGGAGCGCCACCAGCGCGATCGCGATCGCAGCGCCCAACCCGTTTCGATTCAAAGGAAACATCGCTGGTCCCGCCGCGGCGCGGCCGAATTGGTGCAAAATTGTGCAGCACCGCGAAGCGGCTGTCCAACCCGGTCCCCTTCGGTGGGCGCGGCTCCGAAACTGGGGTAGGCGTCGGGCGGCTGCAGCCGCCGTCCCGCGCTCGCCGCAGTCGTTTCACCTCAATTCCATGGACTTGAACAAATGGTGGATCTGTGTTCAAGGGCGCCGGCCGGCCCCTCCGACAGGCGGGGTCGCCTGCCCCACAAGCAGGGGCCCGGCCAGGCCCTGGCCCTCGGCGCGCCCGCTCGCCGGCACGCCCGTGTCCGAGTTATCATGCGATCCCATGGACTTGAACAAATGGTGGATCTGTGTCCAAGGGCGCCGGCCGGCCCCTCCGACAGGCGGGGTCGCCTGCCCCACAAGCAGGGGCCCGGCCAGGCCCTGGCCCCCGGCGTCGCGCCCGCTCGCCGGCACACCCGTGTTCGAGTTGTCGCGTGATCCCATGGACTTGAACAAATGGTGGATCCGCCGACATCGGGGACCCTCGCCTTGCACGCGGAAGCAACGATGAGGGCCAGGACCGCGGCACGATCTCGAGGACGGCAGGCGCGGCCTGGGGGCGCGCCGGCGCGACTGGACGCCGGCTCGACCCGGCCGGGCCGCCGGGTGGTCTGGCCGCACAGCCGTGCGCGAAGCCCCTCGCACGTTCGACGGGCGAGTGCAGCGCCGCGATCGGATGCCACGACCGCGGCCCCGCCGGGGACCGATTCGGTGGGGATTCCGGGCCGGGCCGCGCCTTTGCAAACGCAATCTGGTCGGCGATACTGCCGGTCGCGCGGGAGACCGCGCCCCCACGGTCGGCATGGCGTCAGTCCACCAGCGCTACCGCATCATCGAGAAGATCGACGCCGGCGGCATGGCGGAGATCTACAAGGGCGTGTCGGTGTCGCTCGACGGCTTCGAGAAGGCCGTCGCGATCAAGCGCATCCTGCCCCACCTCACCCAGGACGCGAAGTTCGTCTCGATGTTCCTCGACGAGGCGCGCCTGTCGATGCAGCTCAACCACGCCAACATCGTACAGATCCTCGACCTCGGCCGCGTCGGCGACACCTACTTCATGACGATGGAGCTGGTCGACGGCGCCAACCTGCGGCGGGCGATGCAGCGCGCGATCGACCTCGCGCGTCCGGTGCCCATCAACGTCGCCTGCTTCATCGCGATGGAGATCGCCAAGGGTCTCGCGTACGCGCACGAGAAGACCGACGGCAACGGCCACTCGCTCGCCATCATCCACCGCGACGTGTCGCCACCGAACGTCCTGTTGTCGCGCCAGGGCGAGGTCAAGATCACCGATTTCGGCCTCGCCAAGGCCAAGAGCAACGTCGCAGTGTCCGAGGTCGACGTCGTCAAGGGCAAGTTCGCCTACCTGAGCCCGGAGGCCGTCGAGGGCCGCGACCCCGACGCGCGCGGCGACATCTACGCCGTCGGCATCATCCTGTGGGAGCTGCTGTGCGGGCGCAAGCTGTTCTCAGGCAGGCACGACGGCGAGACGGTCGAGCTGGTCCGCAAGGGCGACATCCCCAAGATCGGCCCGGCGCGCGACGACGTCGACGACGACCTCGAGAGGGTGATCCAGCGCATCCTGGCCAAGAACGTCAAGAGGCGCATCCAAACCTGCCGCGAGGTCGAGCAGGAGATCGCGAGCTACCTGGCGCGCAAGGGCCTGCGCGCGACCAGCGCCGATCTCGCGTCGTTCCTGCGCGACCTGTTCGACGCTTCGGTCGAGATCGAGGTGATCGACGTCGTGACGATCCTCCGCCATGAGCTCAACGAACTGGCCCGCGCCGGCCAGGTCGACCTGACGGTCGGCCAGGCGCCGCTGTCATCCGCCGACCTTCCGGTGCCGTCGACCGCGAAGTACGACGGCAGCAAGCTGCTCGACCACATGGCCGCCGGCGATCTCGACGATCTCGCCCAGGACCGCGAGGGCATCGGGCTGGCCGACCGCCTCGAGCCGCCGGCCCCACAGCGCCCGGCCACCGAACCGGCGCCGAGCGCGAGAGGCAAGGGCAGGCCCGGATGGTGGTGGCCCGCGATCGCGATCGCCGCGATCGCGGCGGCCGCGGCGATCGCGTGGCTCGCGACCCATCCGTGAACCTCGGCGCCGGCGGCGCCGACCAACCGGGCGCCGGCGGGCGCCGCACCAGGGGCAGGACACGAGATGAAGTTCTTTGTCGACACCGCGGACGTGGCGGAAATCCGCAAAGCGCTGGCGTGGGGCATCCTCGACGGCGTGACGACCAACCCTTCGCTGGTCGCGAAAACGGGGCGGCGCTTCGAGGACGTCCGCGCCGAGATCTTGTCGCTGGTCACCGGGCCCGTCTCGCTCGAAGTCACCGACATGTCGCTCGACGGCATGGTCTCCCAAGGGCGCGAGCTGGCCGCGCTCGGCCCCCAGGTGGTGGTGAAGCTGCCTCTGACCCGCGAGGGCATCGCGGCCTGCAAGACGCTCACCGACGCCGGGATCCGCACCAACGTGACCTTGTGCTTCACCGCCACCCAGGCGCTCCTCGCCGCCAAGGCGGGCGCGACCTACATCTCGCCGTTCGTCGGCCGCCTCGACGACGTGTCGACCGACGGGATGGCGCTCATCGGCGACATCGTCCAGATATACCGGAACTACGGCTACGCCACCCAGGTGCTGGTCGCGTCGGTGCGCCATCCCCTCCACGTCCTGCAGGCCGCCCGGCTCGCGGCCCACGTGTGCACGGTGCCGTACAAGGTGCTCGACCAGCTGTTCCAGCACCCCCTCACCGACCTCGGCAACGCGCAGTTCCTCAAGGACTGGGCCAAAGTCCCCGGTCAGGGTTGATCCGCAGCAGTGAGGGTGTGTGCACGATCGTGCCTGCTGCGGTCCGCGGTACACAGGAGAGGGCGGCGCCGCTCGTCGCGGCCTCGCTGCGACGTGCCTTCTCTGTGCGCCTCACTCGGCCGCGGCGTCGCACTTGGCCCGCCGGGCGCCCCTGCTGCCCCGCGACGGAACGGTCTGCACACACCCTCCAAGACACCGGGCCGCGGGGCTCGGCGGAGCCGTGATCGGCGCGGCGGGGCACAGCGGCAGGGCGGTGGCCGTGGCCACGGATCATCGATCGAGGCACCCGATGGCTGACGCGCGCGCGCGCACGTTTTGCGTCCCCACAAGCCGCCGATCCGCGCTCCGTCGCCGGCGGCGTCTGCCCGGGGGAGCCGCGTGACGACCGAGGCGACCCAACAGCCTGCCGACGGCCGCGACGGCCCGAACGACAGCTGGTCCGGCCTGCGCCGCGGCAGTCGGTGGGTCGCGCGCGTCCTCATCTGCCTCGCGGTGGCGATCGCGGTGGTGTGGAAGGGCGGCGTGTCGGTCGCCGCGGTGACGGCTGTCGCCGCCGTCGTCGGGTTGGCCTGGTTCGCCTCGCTGCCCGCCGTGCCCCACCGTCGGCCGGTGCTGCTGGGTCCGTGGCTGTTGGCTGCTCTGGGCGCGTGGACCGCGCTGCACACGGTCGCCCTGCCGCGCGCGGTGGTGGCAGCGCTGCACCCGGCGGCCCTCCAGCTGTCGGACGAGGCCCACCGGGCGGCCGGTCTGCCGATCGCGACCAGCCTGCCGATCGCGACTGCGCCGGGCGACGCGGCCCTGCAGGCGGCGCTCTACCTCATCGCCTTCGCCGTGGCCACCCTGGCCGCCAACGCCATGATGGGCAGCGGTGGCCGGGTGCTCGTGCGCTGGCTCGTCGTGGCGATGGTCGGGTCGGCGATCGGGGCGGCGCTGTTGCTGTCGGTCGAGATCGACGTCATCCCAGCGCAGCTCCTCGGCCCGCTCGGCGCGCCTGCCAAGGATCTGGCCATCGTCAACCCCAACCACACCGCAGGGATCCTCAACCTGGCCCTGGCGGTCGCGATCGGCGTCGCGGTCCACGCCGGATCCGGCTCGCGCCAGGTCGCCCTTGGGGTCGCGTCGCTCGTCATCGCCGTCGCCAGCCTCGCGACCGGGTCGCGCGGAGGCGCCGTGGTGATGTTGGTCGTCATCCTCGGCACGATCGCGAGCACCCCCCCGCCACCGCGCCACATGCGCGTCGAACCGACCCGGTTGCAGTCGATGGCGCGATGGCGCGCGGCGCTGATGACCGCCTGCGTCATCCTCGCCGGCGCGGCGACCGCGACACCGGTGCTCGAACGCGAGTTCTTCGGCACCGCCGATCTCGGCCGCGACGCCAAGCTCCAGTTCTTGTCCATGCTGCCCGACGTCGTGCGCGCTGCGCCGCTGCTCGGCTGGGCGCCAGGGGGGGTGCCGGTCGCCCTCGCGCAGCGCCCGGAGGTCACGGTTCGCCACGACTTCGCCGAGAACCTGATCGCCGAACGGCTGTTGGACGACGGCCCGATCGCCGCGATCGCGCTGTTCGCCGCCGCCGCGTGGGTGATCCTGCGGTCCGTGCGGCGCACCGACCGGGTCTTCGAGGCCAAGCCGTTTCAAGTCGCAGCGGTCACGTTCCTGGCTGCCAACCTCGTCGACTTCAGCTTTGAGATCGCAGGGGGGATCATCCCGTTCGCCTGCACCATCGCGCTCGGCGAGCACTTCCACAAGCAGTCGGCGCGCGAGCGCGAGAAGGCCGAGCACCACCGCCGGGCCTTCCACGCGAGGACGATGGCGGCGGTCGGCGTCGCGCTTGGCGTCGCCGGGTGGCTGCTCGTCGTCGCCGTGCCGGGTCGGATGACCCGTGACATCGACCAGCGCTTCGAGGGCGCCACCGTGGCCGAGGCCTCGGCGCTCGCCTCCGGGCTGTTCGCCTACGACGCCCACGCCCAGTACCTCGCGGCGCGGGTCGCGCTCGCGGCGCGCCGCACCGACGTCGCCCAGCGCTGGCTCGATCGGGCGGTGGCGCTGCGACCGTCTGGAGAGCAGGCCCGACTGTTCCGCTTCGCCGTGCGCCTCGAGAACGGCGATTTCCCCGGCGCGGGCGCCGACATGCACTGGCTGCTCGACCGCGGCGGCGAGAGCGCCCAGCGCGCGCTCGCCGTGTGCGCCGGGTCGCCGCGCGCCGAGGGCGTCCTGGTCGACCTGCTGCCGCGGATCCCCGACCGTGCGATGGAGATCATGACGGTCTTCGAGCAGAGCCGCCCGGACATCGTCGAGCGGGTGGCGGTCGACCTGCGCAAGCGCTACCCCGACCGGCGTTTCGCCACCGAGGCGCAGCGCGCCCGCGTCTACATCGCGCGCAACGCGATCGCGCCGGCGCGACTGATCGCGGCCGAGCTGATGGCCCGGCCGGAGACGCTGCTCGACGGCTACCACGTCGAGGGGCTCATCCTTGCCCATCAAGCCAAGCTCTACCCCGCGTTCCACTTGTTCAAGACGGTCTGCGCGGCCCGGCCGTCGTCGCCGGCGTGCGGCCAGGCGGCGTGGACGATCTTGGGCGCCGGGCGGCCAGAGGTGGCGCTCGAGTACCTGAGGGCGATGCCGCCGGGTCTGCGCGCGAGCCCGGGCAAGGCCTCGCTGTGGTGGAGGTGGATCGCCTCCGCCCACCTGCAGCTCGGAGCGTGGGACGAGGCGCTCGAGGCGGCGCGCAGCGCCCACAACCTGCAGCCCAAGGACAAGGACACCGGCATGCTGCTCGCTGAGTGCCTGTTCCGCACCCACCTGTTCGGCGAGCTCACCGACCTCTCCGAGCAGCTGCGGCGCGAATTCCCGCGCGATCCCGACGTCATCGCCCTGGCCCAGCGTGTCCACGCCGCTGCCCAGCCGCTGTCCCTGCGCGCGCCTGCCGCGCAGATGGCGCCGCTCGAAGTCACACCGGCGTCACTGGCCAGCCCGGCGTCCGTTGACACTGCTGTGCCGCACCGCTAACGTGTCGCGCGCGACGCGCTGCGTCATGCCCAGCCCCCGGCCACGGAGCCCGCCGATGAAGATCCTCGTGTCCGCCAAGCGCGTCAGCGACCCCAACGCCAGGCTCGCCATCTCGAGCGATGGCCGCTGGATCGAGGGCGACGTCGAGTACGTGATGAACTACTTCTGCGAGAACGCCATCGAGTGCGCGCTCCAGCTCGCTGAAGAGCACGGCGACATCGAGACCATCGCGCTCGGCATCGGCGACGCCGACGAGACGGCGCGCTTCGTCCGCCAGGGCGCGCTCGCGCGCGGCATCGACCGCGGCATCGTGGTCGAGGCCGACGAGCAGTCCACCGACTCCGATTTGATCGCGCGGGTCTACGCCGCCGTCGTCGCGCGCGAGTCGCCCGACGTCGTGCTGATCGGCAAGCAGGCGGTCGACGGCGACAGCAACCAGGTCGGCCAACTGCTCGCCGAGTACCTCGGCTGGCCTCAAGCGACGTTCGCGTCGAAGGTCGAGATCGCCGACGGCGAGCTGATCGTGACCCGCGAAGTCGACGGCGGCCTCGAGACCCTCGCCGTGTCGACCCCGTGCGTCGTCACCGCCGACCTGCGCCTCAACGAGCCCCGCTTCGCGCCGCTCGCCGGCATCATGAAGGCCAAGAAGAAGCCCCTCGACTCGCTGACGCTCGACGACCTCGACCTCGGCGATGCCGCGCCGAAGGTCAGGGTGGTCCAGATGGCGGCGCCATCGGGGCGCAAGGCTGGCGCCCTGGTCAAGGACGTCGACGAGTTGATCGCCAGGCTGCGCGGCGAGGCGCGCGTGATCTGATCGGCCCTTGCCGGTCCCCATCGCACAGGAGTCCACCATGGCAAAGGTTCTCGTCGTCGCCGATCACGACAAGGGCGCGCTCAAGAAGATCACGCTCAACACCATCACGTTGGCGCGCCAGATCGTCGCCGCCCAGGGCGGCAGCTTCGACGTCTGCGTCCTCGGCAGCGGTGTCGGCGCGGTCGCGCAGGCCGTCGCGGGCTACGGCGCCGCGGCCGTCCACGTCGCCGACCACGCCGACCTCGCCCACCCGATCGCGGCGCCGTGGGCCAAGGTCATCGCCGACCTCGCCCGCGCCACCGGCGCGACGGTCGTGTGCATGGCGGCTGGCAGCACCGGCAAGGACATCCTGCCGCGCGTGGCGGTGCGCCTGCAGGCCGGGATGGCCTCCGACGTCGTCGAGGTGGTGCAGACCGCCGCTGGCCTCGGCTACCGCCGGCCGATGTGGGCGGGCAACCTGATGGGCGACGTCGTCGTCGACACGCCGGTCCAGGTCGTCAGCGTGCGCGCCTCGGCGTTCGACGCGGCCGAGGCGGCCGGCCCGTCGCCGATCGTGCCGTTTCCGGCCGACCCGCAGCTGACCGGGGCGCGGGCCCGCTTCGTGTCGCTCGACGGCGTCACGTCGTCGCGCCCCGATCTGGCCGAAGCTGCCACCGTGGTCGCCGGCGGCCGCGGCCTGAAGGACCGCTTCGCCCAGATCACCGAGCCCCTGGCCGACGTCCTCGGCGCGGCGATCGGCGCCTCGCGTGCGGCGGTCGACGACGGGTTCGCGCCGAATGACTTCCAGATCGGTCAGACCGGCAAGGTCGTCGCGCCGCAGTTGTACTTCGCGATCGCGATCTCCGGCGCCGTCCAGCACCTGGCCGGGATGAAGAACTCGAAGGTCATCGTCGCCATCAACAAGAACGCCGACGAGCCGATCTTCAAGGTCGCCGACTACGGGCTCGTCGCCGACGCCTTCGCCGTCGTTCCAGAACTCGTCAGCAAGATCAAGGCGTTGCGCGCCTGACCGCCCTCGACACGGTCGTCGCGCCGGCGACCGCGCACGGGCCCGCGGCGGTCGCGGTGGTGCGCCTCGCCGGGCCGCGCGCGCACGCCATCGCCTGCGCCCTCGGCGGTTGTCGGCAGCTCGCCCACGCCCACATGCGGCTGTGCTGGCTGCGCGATCCGGGCACCGGCGAGGCGCTCGACCGGGGCTACGTGGTCGTGTTCGACGCCCCCCGATCCTACACCGGCGACGACGGCGCCGAGCTGCACCTGCACGGCAGCCCGGTCGGCGTCGACCGCGTCATCGCGGCGTGCCGCGCGCTGGGAGCGCGGGACGCAGCGCCGGGCGAATTCACCTGGAGGGCGCTGCTCGCGGGCAAGGTCGACCTGACCCAGGCCGAGGCGATCGCCGACCTCATCCACGCCGGAGCGACCGAGCACCACCGCGCAGCGCTCGACCTGGTCGATGGGGCGCTCGGGCGCGCGCTCGCGTCGCTGCGCGCGCCGCTCGTCGCCGCGCTCGCCGACCTGGAAGCCCGCCTCGACTTCGCCGCCGAGCCCCACCTGGCCCGATTCGATCCGGCGCCCGTGGTCGTCCGCCTCGCCGCGCTCGAAGCCGACCTTCGCCTCCTTGCCGCCAGCGCCCACGCCGGGCGCGTGCGAATGCGCGGCGTGCGCGCCGCGCTGATCGGCGCACCGAACGCCGGCAAGTCGACCCTGTTCAACGCGCTGTGTGGGGCCGACCGGGCCATCGTCGACGCCCGTCCGGGGACGACCCGCGACGCGATCGAGGCCGCGGTGGTGGTCAACGGCGTGGTGGTGACCTGGGTCGACACCGCCGGCCTGCGCGACGCCGCAGACCCGGTCGAGCGCGAGGGGGCGGCCCGCGCCGAGCGCGAATTCGCAAAGGCCGACGTGGTCGTCGTGGTGGCGGACCGCGCGTCGCGGCCGGCCGCAGCATGCCCGCCTGCCCGGCCTCTCGTGCGCGTGTGGACCAAGGCGGATCTG
>Ga0194120_10011342_pt1 | contig 10719 bp, 9 predicted proteins | sample TA2MahCa65mmetaG_FD_148642 | JGI IMG/M metagenome (GOLD analysis project Ga0194120, IMG submission 148642) | Freshwater microbial communities from Lake Tanganyika, Tanzania - TA2015019 Mahale Deep Cast 65m | ecosystem: Environmental > Aquatic > Freshwater > Lake | place: Tanzania: Lake... | reverse complement strand
CGACGCGCATCCCGAAGGAGCAGCAGGAACTCGCCAAGAAGTTCATCGCGTGGTTCCTGCAGCGCAAGGTTCAGGAGCAGTGGATCACGAAGCCGGCGGGCTTCACGGCCAATGCGGACATCCTGAAGAGCGAGGCCTTCCGCAAGGCGTCGCCGTACAACGCGGCGTTCGCGGACTCGGTCGACGCGATGCAGGACTTCTGGAACGTGCCGGTCTTCAACGAGTTGCTCGCGGTCACGCAGCGCTACGTCGGGATGGCGGTCGATGGGGAGATGGAGACGGCGCAGGCGGTGAAGGAGCTGGCGATCGAGAAGGAACGCATCCTGAAGGAAGCGGGGTTGCTGTAGCGGCTCGACCGGGCATCCTTGCATGACATATCGCAACGAGCGCGGACTGACATGGGGCCTCGTGACCCCCGCCTTGCTGCTGCTCGTCCTCTTCAACGTCTTCCCGCTGCTCTACAACCTCGCGCTCTCGTTCACGAACGCGGAGCTCGTCGGCGACGGCGCGCGCTTCGTCGGCGGCGCGAACTACGCGCGCGTCTTTTCCGACCCGCTCTATTCCGGTGCGCTGCGCCGCACCGCGCTGTTCGTCTGCTGCGCGGTCGGCCTCGAACTCGTGCTCGGGTTCGCCTTCGCCCTCGCGCTCAAGCGCGAGTTCCGCGGCAAGGCGCTCGTGCTGACGCTCGCGCTGGTCCCGATGATGCTCTCGCCCGCCGTGATGGGCCTGTACTGGGGCCTGATCCTGAACGGCAACTACGGCGTGCTGAATCAGGTGCTCGGGGAGCTCGGCCTGGCGCAGCCGCAGTGGCTGACCGACCGCGGCCTGAAGTTCTGGTCGATCCTGTTGATCGACGTGTGGATGTGGACTCCGTTCATGGCGCTGGTGTCGCTGGCCGGCCTGCAATCGATCCCGCCGCACATCTACGAGGCCGCTGAAATCGACCGCGCGGGCGCGTGGACCGTGTTCCGGCGCATCACGCTGCCGCTGGTCGCGCCGCTGCTCGGGCTGGCGGTGCTGCTGCGCGCGACCGACGCGCTCAAGCAATTCGACCTCGTGATGGCGACGACCGGGCCCAACGACGGAGCCACGCAGACCTTGTCGACGCTGCTGTACCAGGTCGTGTTCCGCGACGGAAAGGTCGGGCTGGGCAGCGCCTATGCCTGCGTCGTGCTGGTCGTCGTGATCGCGCTGGCGACGGTGTTCACGCGCTACCTCGACCGCCTGAAGGGAGCCGAGGCGCGATGAGGCTCGTGCGCTGGCTCGTGCTCGTCGCGGGCCTCTCCTTCGCCGCGCTGCCGCTGTTGTGGATGGGCCTCTCCTCGCTCAAGTCGCGCGAGGACGCGATTCGCCCGCACCTGAACTTCGTGCCCGCGCTCGGAGCGCCCGCCGACCCGCACTCGTTCGAGTTCGAGGCGACGGGCACGGCCTACGCGCACCTGTCCGAGGTCCACGCCGGCGCGCAGGCATCCTTCTGGAGCCACCTGTGGAGCAGCGTCGTGATCGGCGTGCTCTCGACGCTCGCCTCGGTCGCGCTCGGCACCGCCTGTGCGCTCGGCTTCAGCCGGCTCGAGATCCGCGCCGCCAAGGACTGGCTGTTCTTCGTGCTCTCGACGCGCTTCATGCCGCCGCTCGCCGTCGTCGTGCCGGTGCTGTTGATGTACCGCACGCTCGATCTGCAGGGCACGCACCTGGGCCTCGCGCTCCTGTACACGGTGTTCAACCTGTCGCTCGCGACGTGGCTGATGAAGGGCTTCCTCGACGAGATCCCGCGCGCCTACGAGGAGGCGGCGCTGGTCGACGGCTACACGCGCGCGCAGGCGCTGTGGAGGGTCGTGCTGCCCGAGGCGCGCACCGGGATCGCGGTGACGGCCGTGTTCTGCCTGATCTCGGCCTGGAACGAGTACGGCTTCGCGATGACGCTGAACAGCTCGGGCGCGGTCACCGTGCCTGCGTACTTCGCCGGCCTGCAGGGCAATATCGAGGGCATGCCGTGGCCGCAGATCGCGGCCGGCGCGCTGTTGTTCGTCGCGCCGATCGTCGTGTTCACCTGGCTCGCGCGCGCGCACCTGTTGCGCGGCATCACCTTCGGGACGGTGAAGCAGTGAGCGCGCGCGGCTTCGAGCGCGCCGGGCTGTGGGGGATGGCGCTGGGCGTCGCTTTGATGCTGCAGCCGTGGTGGAAGCGCGGGATGGCCGTCGGTTTCGCGGTCGTGCTCGCGAGCGTGGTGCTGCAGAACGTCGCCGCGCGGATCGGCGCCAGGGGCGTACGGTGAGCTTCCTCTCGCTCGAGCGTGTCGAGAAGCGCTACCCGGACGGCACGCACGCGGTGCGCGGCATCGATCTGTCGATCGAGCGCGGCGAGTTCGTCGTGCTGCTCGGGCCGTCGGGCTGCGGGAAGACGACCACGCTGCGGATGATCGCCGGGCTCGAGCGACACAGCGCGGGCACGATCCACATCGACGGCCGCGACGTGTCCGGGCTCGCACCCTCGCAGCGCGACATCGGCTTCGTGTTCCAGTTCTACGCGCTGTACCCGCACCTCTCGGTGCGCGAGAACGTCGCGTTTCCGCTCATGTGCGCCGCCGTCGCCAAGGCCGATCGCGAGCGGCGTGTGCGCGAGGTGGCGGCCTCCGTCGGCATCGAAGCGCTGCTCGAGCGCAAGCCGCGCGAACTGTCGGGCGGCGACCAGCAGCGCGTGTCGCTGGCGCGCGCGATGGTGCGCGAGCCCGCGGCCTGGCTGATGGACGAGCCGCTCGGCACGCTCGACGCGGGACAGCGCGCCGGCATGGTCGAGTTCCTGCGCGCGCGTCAGCGCGAGGCCGGCGTGACGACGGTCTACGTCACGCACGATCAGGAGGAGGCGCTGCGCCTGGCCGACCGCGTCGTCGTGATGGACCAGGGCCGCATCGAGCAGTGCGGGCCGCCGGCGCGCGTGTACGCGGAGCCGGCGACGCTGTTCGTCGCGCGCTTCGTCGGCAGCCCGGGCATGAATCTCGTCGCCGGCGACTGCGCGGGCGGTCGCTTCATGGTCGCCGGCGCGCGCATCGCCGACGACGTGCGAGCGCCGGACGGACCGCTCGTGCTCGGCCTGCGTCCGGAACACGTGCGCGTCGATCCGCGGGGGGTGCTGCGCGGGCGCTGCAGGCTCGATGCGTTCCACGGCGCGTGCCGCTACGCCTGGGTGGACACGCCCGGGACGCGCATCGCGCTGCGCGTGTCCGCCGCCGCACCGGCGCTCGCCGCCGCCGAGGTCGCACTCGGCTTCGATGCCGCGCACGCGTGTTGGTTCGATCCCGCGAGCGGCCGGAGGGTGGCATGAAACCGCTGCTCGCGATTCGCGGCCTCGCGAAGAGCTACGGCGCCGTCGCTGCGCTGCGCGGCGTCGATCTCGACGTCGGCGAGCGCGAGTTCCTCGTCGTGCTCGGCGCGACCGGCTCCGGCAAGACAACGCTGCTGCGCTCGATCGCCGGCCTGCTGGCGCCCGATGCGGGGACGATCGAGCTCGGCGGACGCGCGGCGAACGCGCTGTCGCCCGCCGAGCGCGACATCGCGTACGTGTTCCAGAACTTCTCGCTCTACCCGAGCATGACCGTGCGCGAGAACCTCGCCTTCCCGCTGCGTGCTCCGGGGCGGCGCCTGGAGCCGGCCGTCGTCGACGAGCGCGTTGCGCGGGCCGCCGGCCTGCTGCGCATCGAGCGGCTGCTCGAGCGACCCGCGCGGCGGCTGTCCGGCGGCGAGATGCAGCGCGTCGCGATCGGCCGCGCGATCGTGCGCGAGCCGCGCCTGTTCCTGATGGACGAGCCGCTGTCGAATCTCGATGCCAAGCTGCGCGAGGAACTGCGCGTCGAGCTCGCCGGGCTGGCGCGCGAGCTCGGCGCGCCGGTCGTCTGGGTCACGCACGATCACGCGGAGGCGCTGTCCCTCGCTGACCGCGTCGCCGTGCTGGGCGACGGCCGGATCCTGCAGAGCGGCACGCCGCGCGAGGTCTACGAGCGGCCGGCCGATGCGCGTGTCGGGCGGCTGGTCGGCTTCCCGCCGATCAACGTGCTCGCGGTCGCGGCACGCGACGGCTGGTGGAGCACCGACTCGGGCGCGCGCATCGCGCCCTGCGCGCCGGATGTGCCGGGCGGCGCGCGCGCCGAACTCGGCGTGCGACCGGAGCACGTGGCGCTCACGGGCGGCGATGGCGGCGCGCGCGTGAAGGCGGTCGAGGCGCTCGGCCCGGCGGCGCTGGTCGTGCTGGACTGGTGCGGCAGCGAAGTGCGCGCGCTGGTGGAGGCCGGAGGTCCTCAGCGCGCCGGCGACTCCGTGGCGCCGCGCGTCGATGCTGCGCTTGCCTGCGTGTGGCGGAACCAGCCGCTCTGAGCGACCGCGAGCGTTGGCAGGCACGAACGTCAACCGCGCGTTTCTCTCGATCGCCCACGCGACCTTGACCGCGACGATGGCCGGCGAGCCCGCCGCGCTGTCGATGCTTCCGGCGGCTGCTGCGCGGCATCGACAGGGCAAGAACCGGCGACTTCAGTCCAGGATCCTCAGGCCAGGATCGCGCGCACGACCGAGCCCGACACGTCCGTCAGCCTGAAGTAGCGTCCCTGGTGCGGATACACGAGTTGCTCGTGGTCGATTCCGAGCAGGTGCAGCAGCGTCGCGTGCAGATCGTGCACGTGCACCGGATCCGCCGCGATGTTGTAGCCGTGGTCGTCGGTCGCGCCGTGCACGTGCCCGGGCTTCACGCCGGCGCCGGCGAGCCAAATCGAGAAGCAGCGCGGGTGGTGGTCGCGTCCGTAGTCGGTGGGCGTCAGCTTGCCCTGGCAGTACGCGGTGCGTCCGAACTCGCCGCCCCACACGACGAGCGTGTCGTCGAGCAGCCCGCGGCGCGCGAGGTCCGTGACGAGCGCCGCCGACGCCCGATCCGTCTGGCGGCACTGGTTCGTGATGCCGCCTGGCAGTCCGCCGTGCTGGTCCCAGCCCTGGTGGAACAGCTGCACGAAGCGCACGCCGCGCTCGAGCAGCCGGCGAGCGAGCAGGCAGTTCGCCGCGTACGTGCCGGGCGTGCGCGCCGCTTCGCCGTACAGCGCGAACGTCTCGTCGCTCTCGTCGGACACCTGCGTCGCCTCGGGTACGCTGGTCTGCATCCGGAACGCCATCTCGGCCTGCGCGAGCCGCGCGTCGATTTCCGGATCGTGTGTGCGCTGCCGCGCGTCGCCGTCGATGCGCGCAAGGGCGTCGAGCATCGCGCGCCGCGCATCCGTCGACACGCCGTCGGGGTTCCGAAGGTACAGCACGGCCTCGCTGCCGGCGCGGAACTGAACGCCCTGGTGCTCGCTCGGCAGGAATCCCGATCCCCACAGCCGCGCGTACAGCGGCTGATCGCGCGCTGCGTCCTTCGAGACGAGCACGATGAACGTCGGCAGGTTCGCGTTCAGCGAGCCGAGCCCGTACGACAGCCACGCGCCCATCGACGGCCGGCCCGGCTGTTGGTGGCCGCTGCAGAAGAACGTGATCGCCGGGTCGTGGTTGATCGCCTCGGTGACCATGCTGCGCACGACACACAGCCGGTCGGCGATCGCCGCGGTGTGCGGCAGGAGGTCGCTGATCTCGAGGCCCGACTCTCCGTGTCGCGCGAAGCCGGTGAACGAGCCCGCGAGCGGCAGGATCGCCTGGTTGCCGCTCATGCCGGTCAGGCGCTGGCCCCGGCGCACCGAGTCCGGCAGCGGTCGGCCGTGGTGCTCCTCGAGCAGCGGCTTCGGATCGAAGGTCTCGAACTGCGACGGACCGCCGGCCTGGAACAGGTAGACGATGCGCTTGGCGCGCGCTGCCGGAGCGGGAGGCGCCGACTGGGCGGCGAGCGAGTCGAGCAGCGTGGAGCCGAGCGCGATGCGCCCGAGGCCGAGCGCCGATGCTCCAAGCAGGCGGCGCCGCGTCCACGCGTCGGGAAGGGGAATTCCTGGGATCATCTCAGCATCACCGCCGCATCGCTGGCGAGCAGAGTCGAGCAGACGAGCGTCAGCGCGGCGAGCCCCGGATCCGGCTCGGCCGCAGGCACGAGCGCCGCCGCCGCTTCCGGATGCTCCCCGAAGCGCGCGCGCTCACGGGTCCACAGCTGCTCGAGCGCCTCGAGCTCGGCGTCGCGCGGGTCGCGCGCCGCCACGCGCCGGAGCGCGAACTCGATGCGCTCGCGCGGAGTCGAGGCCGCGCGGGTCGCGAGCGCGGCGAGCTCGCGCGCGCACTCGACGAAGACCGGGTCGTTCCACAGCACGAGCGCCTGCAGCGGCGTGTTCGTCGGCAAGCGTCGCGCGACGCACTTTTCGCGGCTGCCCGCGTCGAACAGCAGCAGGTTCGGCGGCGGCGACGTGCGCTTGCGGAACGTGTACAGGCCGCGCCGGTGCGCGGCCGCTCCGCTGTCCGGCACGTACGATCCGGTCGCGCCGGCGTCCTCCCACAGGCCCGCCGGCTGCGGCGGCCGCACGCTCGGTCCGCCGAGCTGCTCGACGAGCGTGCCCGCCGCATGCAATGCCTGATCGCGCAGCATCTCGGCACTGAGCCGAAACGCCGGGCCGCGCGCGAGCAGCTCGTTTTCGCGATCGCGAGCCCGCAGTTCCGCGGGAGCGTCCGACGATTGGCGGAATGTCGCGGAACACACGATGCGCCGCAGCAACGCCTTGTTGCTCCAACCCGAGGCCGCGAAGTCGAGCGCGAGCTCGTCGAGCAGCTCCGGATGGCTCGGCGACTCGCCCTGCAGGCCGAAGTTCTCCTGCGTGGCGACGAGGCCGCGACCGAAGCACTGCGCCCACAGTCGGTTCACCTGCACGCGGGCGAGCAGCGGGTTGCGCTCGTCGGTCAACCAGCGCGCGAGCCCGAGGCGGTTGTGCGGCCAGCTCGGATCGTACGGCAGCAGCGCGTCGATCGCGCGGTCGCGTCCGACCGGTCGCTCGAAGTCCGGCGCGTCGTAGGCGCCGCGTTTCAGCACGTAGGCCGGGCGCGGACGCGGCGCTTCGGCCATCACCATGATCCGCGGCAGCGCGTCCGCGAACTGCGAGCGCGCGGCGCGCGCCGCGTGCAGCGCCTCGCGCGCGGCGCGGCAGTCCGCATCGGCCGCGTGCGTGAAATAGTCGTCGAGTCCGGAGCTCGCGGCGCCCGAGCCCGGGGTGCGGAGCTCCGCGATCTCCGGCTCGGTCAGCGCGCGGTCGTACAGGGCGAGGTCGTCGAGCGCGCCGCCGGCGAAACCACGGTCGCGATCGCGGAATCCGATCTGGAACAGCCGCGCCGTCGCCGCGCCGTCGAGCGTGTCGCGCTCGATCTCGACCGGAGCGCGCACGCCGTCGACGTGGATCGACAGGCCGTCCGCGCGCGACGATCCGTCGTAGGTCAGCACGACGTGGATCCAGCGCCCGCTCGGCAGCGGCTCGCGCGTGCGGATCGCCGCGGCCGATCCGGGCCAGAAGTGCACGACCTGCCAGGCGAGGCGCCCGTCGGCGAGCAGCACCTGGTAGCCCTGAGGATCCGACTCGATCGTGAACGGCGACGTGTGCAGGACCGTCGCGCGCTCGCGCGTGTCGGGGCAGCGGATGTGGAATGCGAGGCTGTACGGATCGGCTCGGCCGAGAGCCGGCGCGCCTTCGACGGAGACTCCGCTGTCGCCGTCGAACAGCGTCGCTCGCGCCGGCGAACCCGCGCCGGTGCCGGCGCCGGGGCCGTCGATCGCACCATCGAGCGGCACCTGCAGAACCGGCGGCGCGACCACGACCGCCGGCGTCTTGCTGCGCCACTCGACGAAGGTCGCCTGCCGATCCGCGATCGTCCGCGCGAGGCGCGCCTCGGCCCCCGCGAGTTCGGCATCGAGCCGAGCGAGCTCCGCCGCTTGCTCGGTCGTCGGCAGCGCGAGCGCAGGCGGGGGAGTCGAGCGGTGGGAGTACGCGTACGTGCCCGCCTCGTCGGTCGCGCCGAAGAACGCGCCGAGGCCGTCGTGGTCGCGCTGCGGAATCGGATCGTACTTGTGGTCGTGGCAGCGCGCGCACTCGACGGTCAACCCGAGGAACGCGGTCCCGAACGTACCGACGCGGTCGGCGATCGCCTCCTGCCGGAACTCCTCGTCGATCGAACCACCCTCGTTCGTCAGCCGGTGCAACCGATTGAACGCGGTCGCGAGTCGCTGGTCGCGCGTCGCTCCCGGCACGAGGTCGCCGGCGATCTGGTCGCGCGCGAACTCGTCGTAGCGCTGGTCGCGGTTGAACGACGCGATCAGCCAGTCGCGCCACGGCCAGGTGTCGCAATCCCAGTCGGATTGGTAGCCGAAGGTATCGGCGTAGCGCGCGACGTCGAGCCACGTCGCCGCCATGTGCTCGCCGTAGCGCGGCGATTCGAGGCAGTGTTCGACCTCCCGCTCGTACGCGCCGGGCGAGCGATCCGCGGCGAAGCGCGCCGTGTCTTCCGGTGACGGCGGCAGGCCGGTCAGCACGAGCGACATCCGGCGCAGCAGCGTGGCCGGATCCGCCTCGGGCGCCGGCGCGAGGCCCTCCTGCTCGAGCCGCGCGAGCACGAACCGATCGAGCGGATCGCGGGCCCAGCTCGCGTCGCGGACCGGCGGTGGCGCCGCGCGCCGCGGAGCAACGAAGGCCCAGTGCTGCGCGTACTCGCCACCCGCGTCGATCCACTCCGCCAGGATCCGCTTCTGATCGGCGTCGAGCGGCCGATTCAGCGACGGCGGCGGCATCTGCTCGTCCGGATCGGTGCTCGTGATCCGCGCGATGAGCTCGCTCTCGTGCGACGCGCCCGGCACGATCGCGCGCAGGCCGCTCCTCAGCCGCGCCCGCGAGCCGTCCTCGGTGTCGAGCCGCAGCCCGCGCTTGCGCGCCGCCGCATCCGGCCCATGGCAGCGAAAGCAGCGATCGGCCAGGATCGGACGGACATCGCGGTTGAAGTCGATCGCCGCCTGCGCCGCGGCAGTGCCGCTGGATCGGCTCGGCTGCGCGAGGAGAACCAGCGCGCCGAGCGAGCCGCCGCAGAGGAAAGCGCCGTACCAGGTCACGTTCGGATCCTACTGCGGAGCGCGCCCGAGTGTACGGCGGAATCGGTCAGTCGGGCCGGCCGTTGCGATAGCATTGCTCGCATGCAACTCCTCGAGCGCCGCCAGTTCCACCGCTTCAGCGCGTGGGCTCTCGCTTCGACCTTCCTGTTGCGCTGGCAGGGAAAGTCGCGGCCGCGCCTCGCGTTCGTGCTCGGCGACCACGAGTATTCGTCCGAACGGACGCTGCCGCTGTTCGCGGCCGAGTTCGGCCGCGCGTTCGATGTCGACTGCGTTGTGCTGCGCTCTTGGCCGGATCAGAACGCCGAGGAATCGATCCCCGGACTCGAGTGGCTCGACGTGTGCGACGCCGCGCTTTTCTTCCTGCGCTGGCGGCGCCTGCAGAGCGAGCAACTCGCGCACATCGATGCGTTCCTGCGCGCGGGGAAGGGCGTCGTCGGGATGCGCACGACCACGCACGCGTTCAACTACCCGTCGGGGCACCCGAGCGCGCGCTGGAACGCATTCGGCGAGTTCGCGCTCGGCGGCCCGCCGGGTTGGGGGGCTGGCGGGCACACGCACTACGGCCACACGAGCCGCACGCGCGTCGAGCTCGCACCGGGCGCGGGCGACAGCGAGCTGCTGCGCGGCGTCAGCGGTCCATTCGAAGTGCGCTCGTGGCTGTACCACGTCGTGCCGGACTACCCGGCCAAGGCGGCGACCTCGCTCCTGATCGGCACGAGCCTCGAACCCGAACACGGACCGGCCGTGCCGAGCCCGGTGGCGTGGACGTGGCACAACGAGTGGAAGGGGCGCGCGTTCATGACGACGCTCGGCCACCCGGAGGACTTCCGCGCCGCCGCGCTGCAGCGACTGCTCGCCAACGGGCTGTTGTGGTCGCTCGGCCGCGACGTGCCGACCGACTGGAGCGGTCCGTGGAAGATCGACGTCGTCTATCGCGGCTAGCTCGCGCCGCGCGGCGGGTCGGCGCCGTGCTTCATTGCCGGCCGATCACACGCGAGACTTGCAGTGTGTCGGCGTACTGTTGGAAACGCACGGCCTTGCCGTTCGCGATGCGCCAGACGTGCGCGAACTGCGTGTTCTGTGCTCGCCCGGTCGCCTTGTACGTGCCGCGGTAACGACCCAGCACGACGATCGTGTCGCCTGCGTCTAGGATCTCGTCCACCGCGACGGCGAACCCGTTCCATTCGGTGGCGCAGCGCGCAAACACGCCGTTCGCGACCGCGGCCGGCCCGATGTACGGATTGCCGTCCGCGTACGGGAAGTTCTCCGCCTCGTTCCACACGATGTCCGGACTCATGCGCCCGAGCACACCGGGCACGTCGCCGGCGGAGAACGCGTCGTACAGGGCTTGGATCAGCTGAACGTTCGGCTTCGACATGCGTAGTTCCTTCGTCTCCAGCGCGGCGCGACGGCGTTCGCGCGGCAGCGCACACACGATCCGGAAATCGACGCGCGGCTCGCGCAGGCCGAGCTGGCGTTGCGGATGCAGACCAGCGTACCCGACGCGACGCAGGTGTCCGACGAGAGCGACGAGACGTTCGCGCTGTACGGAGAAGCGGCGCGCGCTTCGGTCCCTTCGAGATTCCGGACTTGCTCGAACGAACGCGGCCCCAGCCGGAGCCGGGGCCGCGTCGGTCCTGTACGCTGGCGCGTTCGAACTACGGGATGTTCACGTAGATCAGGTAGCGC
>Ga0194120_10011341_pt1 | contig 10720 bp, 10 predicted proteins | sample TA2MahCa65mmetaG_FD_148642 | JGI IMG/M metagenome (GOLD analysis project Ga0194120, IMG submission 148642) | Freshwater microbial communities from Lake Tanganyika, Tanzania - TA2015019 Mahale Deep Cast 65m | ecosystem: Environmental > Aquatic > Freshwater > Lake | place: Tanzania: Lake... | reverse complement strand
GCTTCTACAATGCTGTCGACCTGGTCAATCAGCTGGACAAGGAAAAACAGCAGGGTAAAGCCGGCAACATGGCCAAGCAACTCACCGCCATGGATGCCGTTATCCTCGATGAATTGGGGTATCTGCCGTTTCCTGCATCGGGTGGTGCCTTGCTATTCCATCTGATTAGCCACCTGTATGAGAAAACGTCCCTGATCATCACCACCAATCTGAATTTTGCGGAATGGGTGCAAGTGTTCGGTGACGCCAAGATGACCACCGCACTACTCGACAGGATTACCCATCATTGCGACATCCTGGAAACCGGCAACGATTCCTATCGATTTAAGCAACGCAAAAAGGCGGTAGAAAACCTATAACCTTACAGTTTGGCTGGAAACTATTCGGCGCTCTTTAGTGGAAACTTTTCAAAGCCGTTTGACACCTATTAAGTGTAAGTTATTAATAATTTATTAACAATGAAAAAACCCACAAACAGCGGGTTAACGACTATTGGTTGGTTTCAACCAATGAGACCGGCTCATATCAACCACAACCTTCTGTTTTATAATCAGAAAACGTTGACAGATGAAAGTAAGGAAATTCATTTTTTCAAGCGAGACATGTAAAATCGTCAGACTGGAAAATGAAAGGTTAAGAAGAATTCGGACTTGGAGCGAATTCATTTTTTGACTGGTAATTTACACAAAAATTAGCTGTTGCTGAATTAGCGATCACACCATCGAAAGGATGGTGTCGTAGAGTAGAGGAAGTGCTTACGAATCGTCCGTTTGCTGAGCCAGCCGTTCCAACTCAACCAAGGCATTGCGATAACGATTATCATTAATAGACCGCACAGTCGCATGCGCGACTTTCCGCCCCTTGCGAGGATCTTTGCCGTACCAATGGACATGAATATCGGGAATGGCGAGCGCGTCCTCCGCCTTGGGTAACCCACCGATAAAGTTCACCATCGCCGCCTTGCCGACAGCGGCTGTCGAACCCAGCGACCAGTCCATGATTGCCCTTAGGTGGTTTTCGAACTGGCTGGTTTCAGCACCTTCAATCGTCCAATGGCCGGAGTTGTGTACGCGTGGGGCGAATTCGTTGGCAAGCAGCTTGCCATTAACATCAAACAATTCCAGCGCGATAACGCCGACATAATCTAACGCTATCAATAACTTGGAAACATAAACTTCCGCCTGTGCCTGTAAGGGATCGCCTGCCTTGCACTCGGCCACACGCAGGATGCCGCCTTTGTGCCGGTTTTCCGACAGCGGATAAAACTTAACCTCACCCGACACGCTGCGCGCCGCGATGATGGAAACTTCGCGTTGAAACGGCACGAAGGCTTCGAGGATGCAATCGTAACCGCGCACGGATTCCCATGCCTCCGCCAAATCGGTTTCGGGTTTGATCAAAACTTGGCCTTTGCCGTCGTAACCCATGCGCCTGGTTTTTAAAATAGCGGGAAAACCCAATCCGGCGACCGCACTTTGCAAATCTTCCAGGCTATTAATGACGGAGAATTCGGGCGTAGGAATACCTAAATCGCGGAAAAAACTTTTTTCCACAAGCCGATCTTGTCCGACTTGCAAGGCTTTGGGCGGCGGATACACATGGGTTCTGTCGTTAAGGAATTTAGCGACTTGAGCCGGTACGTTTTCGAATTCATAAGTAACAACATCGCTTATCTCCGCCAATTGCGCCAGCAAGGTTTCGTCGTCGTACTCGCCGATTAATTGTTCGGCCAGTTTTCCTGCGCAGGCATCAGGGGAAGGATCAAGCACGATAAAGTCCAAGCCTAGCGGATAACCCGCCAAAGCGATCATGCGGGCCAATTGCCCTGCGCCGAGTATGCCGATTTTCATGGTATTGGTAGTGGAAAGGTGTTCTCAATATCCCTTGTACACTGATAACGCTTAAGTTTATCAGCCTACCGAAAGGTGTTCATGCTTCGACAAGCTCAGCACAAACGGTTATATTAAATTAACAAGCCAAACCGATAGCCTCATCGATTTGCGCCGATAGCATCACTTGAAGAGATGTTATCTGTATTTTTTAAGCCTACTCGCTTGTTCTAGGATCCGAATTCATTAATACCGAATCCGTTTGTTCCTGCCGGTAAGCCGTTAATGCTGCACGTATTTTTGGATGTTTATTACCCAACATCGCCGCCGCCAGCAAGGCGGCATTAATGGCTCCGGCTTTGCCGATAGCCAACGTGCCGACAGGAATGCCTGCGGGCATTTGCACAATGGAAAGCAAGGAATCCATGCCATTTAATGCCTTGGACTGCACCGGTACGCCCAACACCGGCAGGGCGGTTTTGGCTGCGGTCATGCCCGGCAGATGCGCCGCACCGCCCGCGCCCGCGATAATGACTTCTAAACCTTTACTTTCGGCGGCTTCCGCGTAGGCAAAAAGCTTATCGGGCGTACGGTGTGCGGATACGATCTCAATCTCATGCGACACCCCTAAAGCTTCCAGTGCTTCCGCGGCATGGCGCATGGTGTCCCAGTCCGAAGCGGACCCCATGATGATACCGACCAATGCTGTCATTCTTTACTCCGGGCAAAAAACAATCGGAAATTATATAGTTAAACTGTAGCTTGTTTAACAATTAATGTGCAACTCGGCCAATCGAACAGCTTTTTCAGCCCGCAACACCATTAATCGCCCTGACAGTTGCTATTTTACTGTTTGAACTGGCTGTAGCCCGCTGTTACAATCCAATCAACGAGGCAAGGTTGTAATTGCCTAACGTTTATTTTCAACTGACTATGAGGAAAAACGATAGGACTTTTAGATACTTTAGTAACTTCCGCCGTAACTAGCGCGTTAGGCGGAAATGCCAATACCATGACCGGAAATCTGGTGAAAGGCGTGGTCGGTATGCTGACCAACAGTTCCAGCGGCGGCTTGAACGGGCTGGTGGACAAATTAACCCAGTCCGGCCTGGGCGATGTTGCTGCCTCCTGGATCAGTAAAGGCGACAACAAGCCCATCAGCGCACCGCAAATCATCGAAGCGTTAGGACAAGACAGAGTGGACGAACTGGCTGAACAAGCCGGCATTCCCAAAGAAAAAGGCGCGGAAGTGCTTTCTGAAGTCCTGCCCAATGTCGTTAATGAAATGACGCCGGACGGCGAAGTGCCGAAAGAACACGAATGGGGTACGCTTTCTAAGGTTATTTTAGGCGGTTTGGGCGTTGCGGGCGCCACCATGGCGGCCAAAGCCGTAGCAAGAAAATTCGGACATGGTGAAGACGATGCACCGCCGGTTATGGCCGATGCAGGCTCGGCGGCTGGCGGCTCATCTGCGCCCTCGTATTCTGCCCCCAGCGCAGCCCCGGCTGCCGCGCAAGCGCAGACGTATACCGTGGTCAGCGGCGACAATCTGTCGAAGATCGCCAAGCATTTTTACGGTAACCCAAATGACTGGCATAAAATTTTCGACGCCAATCGCGATAAAATCAGCAATCCGGATATGATTCATCCGGGTCAGGTGTTACGAATCCCCTAAGTCTTTGCTCATTTCGGAAACCTTAGATTACTGATAAGAAACAGCAATTTAAGGCAACAGGCGCAAGACGAAAGGCTAAAGACCAAAGACACATCGTTCCTACTTTCTGTGTAGGAACGATGTGTCCATTATTAATCGTCATTTCATTAACTTGAAAAAATCATTAACTTTCCCTGATACCCTCCTTGCCGTCGCCCTGCCTTGCGAGGCCAAACCTTTAATCGATTATTTTAAGTTAAAAAAAAACTTATCCGTTCAAGCCTTTGCTGTTTACCGAAATGAGAATATCGTACTGATTGTCACCGGCATCGGGAAAACTGCGATGGCGGCGGGTGTTGCCTATACCATGGCTTTACTCCCATCGGTTAATAACCCTGTTATGCTGAATATCGGCATTGCCGGACATAAACATCATTCCATTGGGCAATTGTTCCTGACCGATAAAATTACCGACAACGATACAGGCCGAAGCTATTACCCGCCTCTGGTATTCGCGCCGCCCTGCCCCACCCACAGCTTGCAAACCGTATCGCTACCGCAATCGGTTTACCCTGAACAGGCGCTTTGCGATATGGAAGGCTCGGCGTTTTATGAAACCGCAGTACGGTTTTCTACCGGCGAATTAATACAATGCCTGAAAATCATTTCCGATAACGAAACATCCCCGGCAAATAATATTCAACCGCAATGGGTTTCTTCGCTGATTGCCAGCAAGCTAGAGGTTATTAATGGCGTCGTAACGTCATTAACCACCATAGCTGACAGCATTAATAATCTGAATGATGCCGGGTTTGAATATGTGGTTACGCGTTTTCGCTTTACCATTAATGAGCAGCTGCAATTAAAAAAACTGCTGAATCGCTGGCAATTAATGGACGCTAAAGAAAATCTCGACGATTTAGCCGACACAGCAAAAAACGGGAGAGAATTCGTTAAGATACTGGAAAATGCCATGAATAACACTGAATTTTATCTGTAAGCGCCAGCTTTCCGCTAAGCTTTAGTCTATCTTTTTTCTGCATTTCACGTGATAAGACTACCGAATGCCTACATTAATACAATGGCAAACCACATGGCAAACGCTTGGCGCACCGCAAGCCCCTATTTTTACGGAGCTTTATCAGGCATTAATCAGCAAGTACAGCGAGAACCATCGCCATTACCATAATCTGCAACATTTGACCGAATGCCTGGAAAAATTTGCCGAACTACGTCATCTGGCGGTTAATCCGGCGGAAATCGAACTGGCCTTGTGGTTTCACGACGCCATTTACGATCCCGTCCGCCACGATAATGAACAGCTCAGCGCGGAATGGGCGAAAGCCAGTTCGCTTGCGGCTGGCGTTAATCCGGCCATTGCCGGACGCGTGTTTCAATTAATCATGGCTACCCGGCATCTCGACGAAGCGTCGGATGCCGATACGAACATTCTGCTTGATTGCGATCTGGCGATTTTAGGCGCCAACCCTAAGCACTTTTTTGAGTATGAGCGGCAAATCCACCAGGAATATGCGTTTGTGCCGGAAGCCATCTTCAGGCAGAAACGGGCGGAAATTTTGCAACGGTTTTTAGCGCAACCGGCTATATTTAATACCGTGTTGTTTGTCGAACGCTATGAACAGCAAGCGCGGATTAATCTACAGCAAGCCATGGAGCGACTATGTCCGATGTCATTGAATTAAAAGAACTACACGATGAAATGCGCCACTGGCGCAGGCACCTTCACCAATATCCTGAAACCGCTTTTGAGGAAAGGTCTACCTCCGATTTTCTCGCCAACAAATTAACCAAATTCGGCCTTGAGGTACACCGCGGCCTGGGCAAAACGGGCGTGGTAGCGGCATTGACAGCAGGCAACGGCGGCAAAAAAATCGCCTTGCGCGCCGACATGGACGCCTTGTTTATACAGGAACAAAATACATTCGGCCACAAATCGCGCCATGACGGCATAATGCATGCCTGCGGCCACGACGGCCACAGCACGATGCTACTCGGAGCGGCCAAGTATCTGGCGAAAAACCGCAATTTTAACGGCACGGTTTACTTTATTTTTCAGCCTGCAGAAGAAGGCCGCGCGGGCGCGCAAGCCATGATTAATGACGGCTTGTTCGACCGGTTTCCCGCCGAAGCCGTCTTCGGTATGCATAATTTTCCCGATATTGCGGCTGGGCATTTTGCCGTCAAACCCGGCCCGATGATGGCCGCTTTCGATTGTTTTGAGATCGTACTGAAAGGCCAAGCCACACACGCAGCTATGCCGCACTTGGGTAATGACGTCATTGTAGCCGCCGCGCAATTGATTAATAACCTGCAAACTATCGTCAGCCGCACCGTTAATCCTGCCGATGCAGCCGTCGTTTCCATCACTCAGATTCACGCAGGGAATACCTGGAATGCGATTCCCGATTCGGTATTAATCCGCGGCACATACCGCTGTTTTAACAGCGCCGTACAAACCTTAATTGCAGACCGGATCAAGCAGATAGTTGACGCTACTTGCGCCGCTTTCGCTATGACTGCCGATGTTGTTTTCAACCCGGAAAACCCCGGTTATCCGGTCACTTTCAATACCGATGCAGAAACCGCCCTGGCGCTAAAAACCGCTGCTGCTGTCGCCGGGGAAGATTCGGTCTTGACGACGCCGACACCCAGCATGGGTTCGGAAGATTTTGCCTTTATGCTGCGAGAAAAACCCGGTTGTTATGTGTGGATCGGCAATGGATCATCCGAAAACAGTTGTCTACTGCACAATCCGCATTACGATTTTAATGATGACATCTTAGTCATAGGCGCGGCCTACTGGATAAAACTGGTGGAGTTGACGTTGACTGAGGAATGACTTGTGCTCAAATTAAATCATTAATCAACAGGATTTTAGACGTTGTTGCTTTTGATTTACCGGTTTACGGGTATGATCCGGCTAGTAAACCTGTTCAGAAACAGACTGCCCGACAGTGAGGAAATGATGCTGGTTTTTCTTCGGCTTTTATTAATGATTTTCTTAAGCTGCTGTTACACGGCAGTTAATGCCGCACCACCGCCGCAGTGCAGCATAGAAGCGCGAACTCAGGCTAAAAAATTACTGGAGTTCCATGTCGGCAAGGATGATCGAATAGAAATCGATTCTGGCGTATTCGCACTTGCTTCGATCCGAAACCCCGCCAACAGAAAGCAACAATTCGCCGTACTGGAAGTCTGGGGTTACATTTATAAAGCCCAATACCGGATGCGTTTTATCTACTATCGTCCGCTCGACCAATGCCTGTTAATGGGACAAGAGATTCTGGAGTTCGCCAGGCTGTAAAGTCTTGCTTTACAACGAAAACATGTGCGCTTTATTATAAATATCATAAGCTTGAAAAAACCCTTAATGACGTATCGGCAGCGCAATCATTAATGTTAGCTGTGAATAACGCTCTTTTTTAACCGCCCGTTAATCCGCTCTATGCGCCGCCAACTGCTGTGGTCGTTCATGGTAATCCAGCGCCGTTCTTCGCTGCGGTAAAACCAGTCTTTATCCTGCTGAAAATAAACCTGCACGTTTTTCGCTTCCCAGATATTCAAAATTTCATTGCCGTGCGCACGGGATTCGTCGTAATCGGTCACCGCCTTTTGTCCCATTTCGCTGTACAGACGGTTCAACTCCAGCAATAAACTGTTCACTTCCGGGTTCATGCTGTCAACTTTCAGGCCGATTTTTTGCGCTTCCGATAGCAAAATCGGATAACTGTGCGACGGGTATTTGGAGTTCAAGGTCGACGCGATTTCGTTTACGGTGGCCTCGTCATTAATGTGGTATGAAAGCAGCTCCCGGCATACCATAATCGACAAGGATTCCGCGCGGTCGACCGCGCCGATGACCAAAGGATGAACGTATTCGAATAAATGTTTGTACGGATTATCTTTATTGTCGGCCTGCTGCGCCTGCCAGAGGCGGATGACGCGCGTCAATTCGTCCAGGCTGACGCTAACGCGATCGTTATCGCGGTCGATAGGCGACAAGGCATGGTTTAACGAAGTATCGACCGCAGTCAGATAAGCTGTCGGATCCATGAATATTTGATTAGCGCCGAGCGTAATCATGGTTGCCGCCGACGCGCATTCCAAAGGCACCAGGGCGATTAAATTTTTGCAGTGTTGGCGCAACAGACTCACCAACCGCAAGGACACTTGCCCGCTGCCGCCGTCGGATTTAATAAACAAGTACAACGTATCGTGATAGCCCAGGCATTCCAGCACCTCGTACAAGGCCAGCACATCGCTATGGCACACCGAGCCGCGTGGATTGTTCCAATAGGTTATTAATGGCGCGCCCAGCACCGTCGAGATGTCCGCGATTACCTCTTGAGTTTTAGCGAACAAAACCGGCGGCTGGTTGATTTTGGGCTGATTCACGGCTTGAGATTCGGTCATAATAATATTGTTAATCGATTGTAAAAGCTAAGAAAAATAAACATTCCCGCAGTTAATTTCAAGGTTTCATTTTCTAACGCTCAAGACTAGCAGCGCTAGCCATTATTTACCAGGAATGCGTTCGAATAAGCCTAATATTGACCGGGCGGAAGCCTGGAAAATATGGCAAAATAACCGACCATTGTTATTACAACGCCTTTCCGTCTTCTCCGACGTTACCTATTCCATGCTGAATTTTAAAAACATCGCGCTCAGACGCGGCGTACGCGTTCTGTTTTCCGGCGCCTCCTTTACTATCCATAAAGGCGACAAAGTGGGATTTACCGGCGCTAACGGCACGGGTAAATCCAGTTTTTTCGCATTAATAAGAGACGAATTACACGCCGACGAAGGCGAGTTTTCGTATCCGCCCAACCTTGAAATCGCCCATGTTGCCCAAGAAACGCCGGCCGTAGCCTGCTCCGCCCTGGATTTCGTCATGGACGGCGACCGGGAACTTCGACATCTGCAAACACAACTACAAGCCGCCGAAGCCGCGCACGACGGTATTCTGCAGGCCGACCTGCACACCAAATTAGACGTCATCGGCGGTTATTCCGCCAAAGCCAGGGCGGCGCGTTTAATGGACGGCCTGGGCTTCAAACCCGGTCAGGAAAACCAGGCGGTGAACTCATTTTCCGGCGGCTGGCGCATGCGTTTGAATCTGGCGCAGGCATTAATGTGCCGCTCGGATGTGCTATTGCTGGACGAACCCACCAACCACCTCGATCTTGATGCGGTGATCTGGCTGCAGGATTGGCTCGGCAAATATGATGGCACGTTGTTATTAATCTCTCATGATCGCGATTTTCTCGACCAGATAACCGATCATATCATTCATATAGAAAACGGCAAGGCGGAAATTTACACCGGCAATTACAGCGCTTTTGAACGCATGCGGGCGGAAAAACTGGCGCAACAGCAAGCAGCTTACCAAAAGCAACAACGCGAAATTGCGCATTTCGAAAGTTTTATTAATCGCTTTAAAGCCAAAGCCACCAAAGCACGGCAGGCGCAAAGCCGGATTAAAGCTTTGGAGCGTATGGAAGTCATTGCAATGGCGCATGTCGATTCGCCGTTCGATTTCAGCTTTCCCCAGCCGGGCAGAATGCCGAATCCATTGTTGCAATTGGAAAACGCCGAAATCGGTTATAACCAGAACACGATCTTGCACAACATTAATCTATGCATTTCTCCGGGCGATAGAATCGGATTATTAGGCGCGAATGGCGCGGGTAAATCCACCTTGATTAAAGTACTGGCTAACCAGTTAAACGCATCCGCCGGTGTTAAATTAACGGCGGACGCTTTACGAATCGGCTATTTTGCCCAACATCAGCTGGAGCAATTGCGGTCGGAGGAGAGTCCTTTATGGCATTTGCAAAAACTCGATGCGAAAGCTGCCGAGAAAGATCTACGCAACTTTCTGGGCGGTTTCGATTTTCATGGCGATAAAGTTCTGGAACCGGTGCGGCCTTTTTCCGGCGGAGAAAAGGCGCGGCTGGTTTTAGCCATGCTGGTCTACCAAAACCCCAATCTCTTGCTTTTGGACGAGCCGACCAATCACCTCGATCTGGAAATGCGCCAGGCCCTGAGCGTGGCCTTACAGGACTATGAAGGCGCTATCGTGGTGGTTTCTCACGACCGCCATCTGCTGCGCACCGTGGCCGATCAATTTTTATTGGTGGCGGATAAACAATGCCGGCCTTTCGACGGCGATCTGGACGACTACCGGCAATGGCTGGCGGAACAGAAAAAAGGCATTATTAATCAGAAGGATGAACAACAGACAAGTGTTTCCAGAAAAGACCAGCGCAAGCTCGAAGCCGAACGTCGGCAACAACAAAAACCGTTGCTGGACGCCTTAAAAAAAGCCGAACAAGCCGTGGGAAAATATCATCTTGAACAACGCCGCCTGGAAGACGAATTAGCCAAACCGGAACTGTACAGCGAGACGGAAAAAGACCGGTTAAAATCGCTACTCGCCCAAAAAGCCGAGATCGATAACGCGCTGGCGGCGGCGGAAGCGGATTGGCTGGAAACCGAGGAAAGGCTGTCGGCAGCCAATGCTACAGTTTAAGCGCTTTGAATGCGGTAAACAAGCCGATGACGCTCAACATTAATAATAAAGCCATTAATGCCAGAATGACCGTATCGGCATTGATGTACGGCTTTAGTTCTGGATCAAGGCTAACAAACAGCGCTATATAAAACACCCCTGCCGTAAACGCCCAGGCTGTCAGCAACGTATTAATATTTTGCCCTGCCCTGGTTTGATAATAACCCAAAAGCAACCAGCCGACGATCATATAATCCACAATCCACAGCGGGGCGTATTGCCAGTACCCCCAGTTCATCGCTGTCTCGCCGATACCGAGACCAATCGCAAAAACCAACGCTAAATATCTGGAACAGGTTAATAACATAACAGGTTTAGTTGTTTTTATTTTTACTGATTATAGCTCGATTAATAATTCGGCGGCATATGATGAATACCTAGAGTCTGTTGACATTTAAACTAGCCAAATAAAGCTGGCAGCGAGAGCAATGAAAGCGGAATAGCGAGAGGCCAGCTTTTCATAGCGCGTCGCAATGCGCCGAAATTGCTTGATCCGGCAAAAGAACCGCTCCACCAGGTTGCGGTTCTTGTACTGCTCCTTGTCATACTCCCGTTGCTGCTTACGGTTGCTTTTAGGCGGGATAACGGCTTTTGCCCCCGCCTTTTCAATCTCGCCCAACACCCCGTCAGCGTCATAGGCCTTGT
>Ga0194120_10011339_pt1 | contig 10722 bp, 6 predicted proteins | sample TA2MahCa65mmetaG_FD_148642 | JGI IMG/M metagenome (GOLD analysis project Ga0194120, IMG submission 148642) | Freshwater microbial communities from Lake Tanganyika, Tanzania - TA2015019 Mahale Deep Cast 65m | ecosystem: Environmental > Aquatic > Freshwater > Lake | place: Tanzania: Lake... | reverse complement strand
GGCGACCAAGCTGCCGGTGATGAACCGCTCGCTCGAGCTGCGCGGGCTGCAGACGGGCATCCTCGCGTCGCGCCTGCCGGCCAACCTCGACGGCTACTGGAACGACGTCGTCTCTGGCAACAAGACCAAGGTGACGCTGCAGGTGCGCGTGCAGGGCCTCGACCTCTCCCAGGTCGGCGAGACGGACATCCCCTACTCGCTGGACTACAACGGCAAGCACGAGCGCCCGACCGAGTCGAAGATCACCGTCGCGGGCGGCACGCCGCCCTGCACGGCCTACGACTACTACAAGCGCACGACGACGGCGCTGGGCTACGAGTCCGTGGACGCGCTGCTCTGGAAGCCGCCGGCGGCGACCAATCGCTACGACACGACGGGCAACAAGAAGTACCCCTGGGTGCCGGGCAACACCGCCGCGGACGTCAGCCTGGCCGCGGCCGAGAAGGTCCGGCCGAAGATGGCCTGCGTGCTCGGCACGGGCCCGCTGCGCGAGTTCCCGCTGTGGCACACCAACAACAGCCAGCGGACGTGGGCCACGCAGGTCGCGGGCGGCGTGCCCGACTGGCGCAACAGCTACCGCACGGCCGACGTCGGACTGCCCGTGTCCGCGGGCGCGCTGCGCTACCCGGCGCCGCTGGCCACGTCGGCCAACGTGCTCGCGGGCAACTGCGACCCGGGCGACCTGTACATCTTCTGGGTCTGGTCGCCGTTCACCCAGAACTGGCATCTCATGGCCCTGTGGGAGTACAGCGACCCCGGCGTGAGCACGGGCAGCTTCCACGCGCAGGGCATGAATCGCATGTTCGTCTTCGCGGGCTGGGGCCAGGAGGGCAGCAACGTCGCCGCGGCAGCCCTCGACCCGACGCAGGCGCACACCATCACGATCAGCCTCGAGCGCGACTTCACCAACGGCAACAACAGCCGGCTCGAGATCGGCGTGGATGGCGCCTCGGGCATGTACGGCGAGGTCCTGGCCGTGCCGCTGCCGGCCAGCGGCGACATCGGCGGCGCCGGCAACGCGGCCCCGCGCTTCGGGCTGCAGAGCTGTCCGGCATCATCAACGTCGCCGGCAAGCGCAACCGCAACGCCTGGCGCGGGCGCACGCTCTATCTCGGTGGGTTGCCCAAGGCCACCAACCAGCGCGGCGTATACGGCTACGGCTGCGGGCACTCGGTCAACCCTGGCGGCATGGCCGGCGTGACGTGCCCGTTCCCCGGGGCCTACTCCGAGCTGCGCCTGTACGCCGGCGCCTTCAAGTACATGGGCGCGTCGGACGTAGGCTCAGCGCCAGATGACGGCGTCCTGCTGGCCGGCATGTCCGGTATGGCCCCGCCCAACTCGCGCACCATCAAGCGCAAGGCAGGTGGCGCGGCGTGGGACCACGCGATCAACCCCACGGGCGTGAACCGTTACACGGGCGCTGTCAACATCTGGCGCCTCGACGAAGAGGCCGGCGACGTCTTCGACCCGCTCTACCTGCTGGCCGGCACGACGGAGTCCACGGGCTTCAAGACCGGCGGCCTCACGGGCCACGCCAGCTACGTCCAGGACTTCCACCCCTTCGAGCCGGTCAACGTGGGCGCCGTGCTGGTCGGCGGCTCGCTGGGCGCGGCCAGCGGCGCCATGCGCTTCAACGGCGGCACGCCGGCGTTCAGCCTCGCGGCGGCCCTGCTGCGCCGCGACCGCGGCGAGACGTCGCTCGACGCCAACGGCGAGCCCAAGACGACCTTCGGCCTGCTGCAGCCGCCGCTCGAGGAGAGCTTCCTTGTCCTGTACGAGCCAGTGACGGCGCCGTGCGCCGAGCCGGCGAGTCCGGTGGGTTCCGGCACGGGCGACGTCGCGCAGCCGGACATCATCAAGCCCCAGCAGGGCGAAGTGCACGCGCTGCTGCAGCTCGTCTCGCCCAACCGCGAGGGCCGGCTGGACTCGACGCCGAGCCAGGCGTTCGGTGCCGCGACGCAGGGCTTCTCGCAGGGCTTCACCGAGGCGTTCGACCACCCGGACTCCATCTGGACGGGCAGCACGCCGGACGGCGGCACGAGCTGCGGCCCGTCGCAGAAGGCTCCCGGGCGGCGCGACCTCGAGATCGCGCGCCTGGACCTCGTGGCGCATCGCGTGGCCACGGCGGCCGGCACGCCGACCGAGGACCAGATCGCGGACAGGTTCGTGGTTCGCAGCGATTGGGGCTCCGGCGCGGCCTTCTCCAACTACCAGCTCGACCCGAGCAGCGAGTCGGACAAGGGCCTGTCGCGCCAGCAGCACGGGAACGTCAAGTTCTTCCGCCGGCGCGCGAGCAAGGCCGCGGCTGCGATCAGCTCCGACCTGCCCTACGACGAGGACGACGACTACGCCTTCCTCGACGCCGACCCAGCGGCGCCTTCGACCGACGACGCCTTCTGCTACGTCACGCTCTGCGATGCCGGCGGGACGCCGTACACCAAGGCCAGCCAGATCGAGGGCCGGCGCTTCGCCATCCTCTTCGGCGTGCAACTGAGCCAGCCGGTCAACACGGCCGACACCATCGTCGGCAAGCACACGCTGCGGGTCTTCGACATCACCAACCCGGCCAGCGTGTTCGAGTGCGTGCCCAGCGCCAGCGCAGCCTCGCGCCGCTCGGCCGACGCCGGCCTGTCCTGGGCCGCGAGCACGCTTTTCGGCGCCGGCAAGTACATGCTGGCCATCGGCGGCACGATCCAGCCCCAGGGTGGCGAGTGGTGGATGGGCTCCTCGACCTACCCCAGCCCCATCGACCCGGACGCCTACCCCTACGGGTGCTGGCCGCTGGGCACGAACGCCGACACGCGCACCGACCCGCGCAGCGTGGCCGCGGGCGCCGGCATGGTGAGCCACGGCGCCAAGGGCCTCGTGCACGGCGTCTTCGAGTTCTCGGTCAACCTCGGCGTGGAGACGGCCGAGGTCTTCCTCGACGCGCTGCTGGACGAGACGGAGGCGTGGCGCGGGCTGGTGCCGCGCGCGGCGCGCGACGTCGTGGGCGACCTGCTGCGGCACGCCTGGCTCGTGGACAGCCAGGGCGGGCGCATCGTGCACGACGACATCGGCGGGCTGTCGATCACGGCCGACGAGTCCATCCCGCTCGCGCTGACCACGGGCAAGACGCAGTCGGCGCTCATCATCAACAACTTCTACGGGCTGCCGACGGGCCAGGTGCCGAGCCACCGCAACGTGCCGTACACCTACAACGGCGGGGTGAACGGGCGCATGTTCCCCGACCGGCTGCGGGCCGTGAAGCTCATCGACACCGGGCGGCGCGACTCGACCTACGGCGATGACGACTTCACGACGACGCTGCTGTCCAAGATCAGCGGCCACCCCGAAGCCGCCAACGTGCAGCCAAGCCGCGAGACGCTGCTGGCCGTCATCGGGCACAGCGGGCGCCTCGGGCGAACCGACGTGCTCGTGGCCTCGCGTTGCTCGTTGCTCAGGTACGATCCCGCCGGCGACGGGACGCTGACGCGCATCTTCTCGCTGCCGCAGCACTTCACCGACGAGGCGCCCGTCTCGCGCGACAACGCGGCCGGCCGCACGGTGCTGCTGAACCCGTCCGGCGAGCCGGTGATGGTCAACGCCGAGGGCGAGCCGGTCGGCAGCGAGTTCGTGGAGCGTCCGGTCTACGCCGTGCCCGAGGTCTGGGCGCGCGACATGACCACGGACGAGAAGAACGCCGTCACCAACGTCAATCTCTTCCCGGTCGAGTTCCCGCTGGCCTACGAGACGCAGTTCCCGCGCAGCGTGGCCGTGCTGGGGATCGAGCGCATCGAGGCGCACTCCGGCATGCGCTGGACGGGCGAGATGCCGAGCATTGGCGTTGGACCGTATGGGGCTGCCGACATGAACCCCGGCGGCATCGGCACGGAGCTGGTCCAGTGGGCCTTCTTCCTGACGTACTGGTCGGAGAACCGGCAGCTCGAGAGCCAGCCCGGGCGCGTCTTCGCCTGGTCCAACGGCGCCCCCAAGCGCAAGCTCTACTCGACGTCGGCGAGCAACGAGGACAAGTACACGGGCGAGCCGGTCGCCGAGGGCCTGTCGCTCATCATGCGCGGCAGCAACCCGCCGGACTTCGCGGTCGCTCCCGCCAAGGGCCAGCCGAAGACCTACAACCTGCGCGTGTCGAACGTGCCGCTGCCCGCGGACAGCGAGGTCTCGCACATCCGCATCTACCGCACGACGGTCAACGGCTCGGTCTTCTTCCTCGAGCAGGAGATTCCGGTTGCTGCCGGCGACGCCGCGAAGGGCGACAAGCTGACCGCGTTGCTCGGCGTGAAGAACGACATCGACCTCACGCAGCCGCACGTCGGCGGGCTCGGCAGCCGCGTCCCGGCGGGCGCGCGCTTCATGGCCACCTACCAGGGCCGCACCTACTACGCCGGCTTCCCCTGGGCGCCGCACCGCATCTACGCGAGCTACCAGAACCGCCCGACGTCCGTGCCGTTCTTCTACTACATCGAACTGAGCGGCAGCAGCAGCGCGCCGGTCACGGGGCTCTTCACCGACGCCGACCGGCTCTACGTCTTCAAGGAGGACGCGGTCTACATCGGCATCGCGCGCGAGTGGGACGTGCTCGACCCGTCGCAGATCAGCCGCGGCCTGCCGTTCAGCTTCGAGCTGACGCAGCTCTCGGCCGGCGCCGTGGCCGACCGGGCCGTGGTCTCGGTGCCCGAGAAGGGCATCGTCTTCGCCGGCGACAGCTCGGTCTACCTGATGGCCGGGATGCAGGTGCTCCGCGCCAGCGCGCCCATCGACGGGCAGCACGAGGAAGACCTCGACGCCAGCAAGATCAGCGACGCGACGGACGCCTCGCGCGTCGTCTACCCATTCGCGCTGGACACCAGCCAGCGCGAGCGGTGGCGGGCCGTGTACTACCCGCCGCTGCGCGCGGTCTTCATCACGGGCGCTAGGCCGCTGAACGGCGAGCCGACCTTCGCGCTGTTCACGGACCTGCTCGATTGGGCCTTCTGGACCGACTGGACTTGGGACGACCTCGCGGTCATCGCACGCTACGGGAGCGAGGTCCACGAGCTGTGGGCGGTGCGCGACAGCCGGCTCTGGCGCCTCGACGCGAGCTGGGCCGACGGGCTCGACTACCTGCCCGAGAACCTCGACAACACGAGTTTCACCAGCGGCGCGACGAACCTGGCCACGGGCACGATCACGGCCGTCGGGACGCTCTACGCGACGAACGACGACTACAAGCTCTCGCTGCTCGTGGCCTCGCTGCCGGCGGCCTATCAGGCGTTGCTCGCCGGCACGGACGAGCGGGCCGCGGGCGACCTGCTGCGCGGCGTCTACATCACGGTCATCGACCCGGCCACGGGCCTGTCGCGCTTCCGCGCGCCGATCCGCTACGCCTACAACGACTCGGTCAACGTGCGCGTCGTCATCGACGCCGACGCGCTGCCGGCCAACCCGCCGTCGGTCAATGACCAGTTCCGGCTCGGCACGATTGACTGGCATTGGGTCTCCGGGCTCACCAAGCCGGCCGACGGCGATGCCCTGTGCGAGGCCGTGCGGCTGCACCTGCAGCGCGCGCCGGTGAAGGCCACGCTGGGCGGCACCGACTTCCGCGGGTCCGTCGAGGTCCTGCTGGACTACGACGTGGAGTGGCCGAGCTACGCGCTCGGGCAGCTCTCGATCCCCGGTGGTACGGCCGTGCGGGCTGCGGCGGCCGGCTTCCGCGGGCGCGGCCTGGGCTACATGCTCGGCCTCGTCGGCAAGGGCCCCTACGCACCCGTGGCGCTGACGCGCGGCAGCATGGAGGCTCTCGCGCTGGGCGGCAAGGGGGCCATGGGTGGCTGACAAGAGCAAGTACCTGGCCGAGCTGGCCCGCCGCCGGCGAGTCATCGACGACCTGCGCGCGCGCCTGCAGGCGCATGTCGTGACACGCGACCGCGAGCCGTCCTTCGAGGACCGGCACCTGTCCACGATCCTCGGGAGCCACCGGCACGACATCCGCGCGGCGCTGGGCGCGTCGCTGGCCATGCTCGAACTGTTCGGGGACCTGGTCGAGGACTACGGCACCAAGGGCCCGAAGGGCGACACCGGCAAGGGAGAGAAGGGCGACAAGGGCGACCAGGGCGACCCCGGGGTGTGCGAGTGCGAGTGCGATCCGGCGTGCGAGTTTCTGTTCATGGGGAGCTGAGGCATGGCCACCGCGGTCAAGATTCTCGGACAGGCGGCGCCAGCCGCGACGACGGAGACGGACCTGTACGCCGTGCCGGAGGCCACGGAGGCGACGCTCTCGACCATCGTGGTCTGCAACCGCAGCGCCACGCCGACGACGTTCCGCATCTCGTGCTCGTTCGTGGGTGGCGGTACGGCCAACAAGGACTACATCGCCTACGACGTGCCCATCGCCGGCAACGACACCGTGCCGCTCACCATCGGCATCACGCTCGGCGCGACCGACACGGTACGCGTTTACGCGGGAGCCGCCACGCTCTCCTTCACCGCCTTCGGCGCGCAAAAGACATGACGGTCCGCAGGCTTCGCGGCGATCAGGCTGGATCGAGGCCGAGCCGGCCGCTGCTCGCCGTCGGGCCATTCTCCGGGCGCATCACGGCCCAGAGCCAGACGGTCAACGCGCTCTACAGCTCGTCGCGCTTCGTGGTTCCCAAGGGCTTCAAGCTCGAGATCGAGGCCCTCGTGATGAGCAGCCTCGACACCACGGGCTACACGATCACGGGCAAGCTGTTCGAGGATGCGAACGACAGGTCCGGCAACTTCGGGCTGCTGCAGACCCAGGCATCGCTGGGGACGACCGCTGACACGGCCCGGCCGACGAACGCCACGGCCTACGTCATCGACGCCACCACGGCCGAAAAGGGCCTGTACTTCACCCTGACCAGCGGGGCAGCCGGGGCGGGGAACGCCAACTGCGCCTGCGCGATCATTGGGTGGTTGTATGAAGCGGCTTGACGAGCGAACCTATTGGCAACGAGGAGCCTGAGCCATGGCGAGCAACCCTCCCCCCTACATGCAGCCTGGCTTCAAGTACGCCAACTCGGCCACGGCCCCGTGGTACACGAGCGGCGCGGGCGGCATTAGCGGCTACGACGCGAGCAAGTCCCTCAATAACATGAAGACGGGCTACTCCGGCGGGGCCGGGCTGTACGACCTGCTGGCGGGCCTCAAGGACAGCCCGCTGGGCGCGTTGCTCGGCGGCGCCGGCGGGAGCAACCTGGCCAAGCTGCAGGGCGACCCGGCCTACCAGAAGCTCCTGGCGATGGCCAACGGGCATCAGTCCTTCGGCGACTGGTACAACCAGTCCGGCGCCAACAACGACTTCGCCAAGCCGCTCGCGTTGCTCGAGCAGATGGCCACGGCGGCCAACCCCTCGGGCATGGCCGTCATCTCGCCGGAGCTGCTCGCGGCGCAGGGACTTGCCGGCGTCGAGACGGGCGCCAGAGGGCTGCGGCAGGACCTGATGGCGGCTGGTCGCGCGGGCGGAAACCGCTCGGGGATCGGCGACCTGGCCTCCTTGCTGCCCGGGCAGATGGTGGCCGGGCAGGGCGGGGCGATCCGCACGCAGGCGTCGCTGGGGTCGGCCGATATGGCCAACCAGCGCGGTCTGGCCAACGCCAACCTGCGTCTCGGGGCGACCACGGCCCTCGGCGGGCTGTCGGCCCAGAAGGCCGGCATGTCCTCCGGCGCGCTCATGGGCTACAGCCAACTGCAGCAGAACGCGCAGCAGGCGGCGATGGCCGCGCTGCTCGAAGTGCTGGGCCTCGACGCCGCGCTGCTGCCGAAGATCAGCGGGAGCTACTCGCCGATGGGCGGCTTCCAGCTCGGGTTCAGTTCTCCCTTGGGCCTGGCGGCATGAACGAGCTGACGGTGGAGGGTCTCCATCTCGGGGCAGACGGTAAGCCGCTCGACGAGCTTGAGCAGTTGCGCGTGAACAACATGCTCGCGCGGCTCAGGGAGGAGCGCAGGCAGTATCTCCTGCACAGCCAGATGTTGACGACGTCCCGCGGTGCGCGCAACGAGGGGAATCCGCGTCGCCGGTATCTTCTCGATCAGCAGGAGTTCGCGGCGAGCTGGGCCCCGCGGCAGTACGCCTTCGGGCCCGCGGAGCCGCGGTACTACTTCCCGCCGAAGCCCCTTGGGTCCGCGCCGATGGCCGCGCCGATGGCCGCGCCGATGGCCGCGCCGATGGCGGACCGCAAGCGTACCAGGCTGAGCGACGATGAGGAGAGGAGCTTCCTCCCATGGTACAGGGAATGGGCAGCGAAAGCGGGGATCGATCCTGACCCTGACAACCCTGCGCACCAGTATGACTACCGAGGAGCATTCAAAGCAGGCCACTTGCCGGAAATCTCGAAAGAGGACGGTCTGTATCATTGGCCGTCTGCGTACAAGGACGCTGACCATCCCAACAGGTACGTCGGTGGGATGGACACGATCACGGGCACTCCGATTGGACCTGTGGTGTACGATCACGTCGCCACCGGCGTCTACGTCGATGCGCCTCCGAACCCGCCGGGTGCGCGCCCGCCGCGACAGGCCATGCAGGCCGAGCCGATGGGCCCGCGCGACATGTCTCGCGGCGTGCGCTGGAAGCTCGGCCGCGACCTGCAGGGCAACTACGCGCCCACGGCCCACATCCGCGACAGCCAGGGCCGCAGCCAGCGGCTCTACAACCCGCAGGAGATCGAGCAGGCCGGCGGTTACACGCCAGGCACGGCGGCCTCGTCCGGCGCGGCCGGCTTCATCGACCAGGCCGGCCAGCCCCTCGGGGCCATCGAGGACATGGTGGACGAGCTGAACCGGCGCTCGCCCTACCAGCGGGCGTGGATCGACCGCGGCGCGATCCGCATGGAGCGCGTGCCGGTGCGCGCGCGCCCGACGCCGGGCGACATCGTGAACCTCGGGCGCATCGAGCAGGCCAAGGAGCTGAACCGCGAGCAGTCCTTCGCGGGCATGGAGGCCAGCTACCGGCAGGCGCTGGCGTCGGGCCAGACGCAGCTTGCGCGGCAGATCGCCGAGCGGATGTACCACCGTGGGTCGTCGCCGCAGACGCTGCGCGCGATCCAGCAGGAGGTTGCCGGCGAGGCCGAGGCGCTCAACCCGATGGCCGGACTGCCCGACGCGCAGACGATCATGGCGATCAAGCAGCACCTCGAGAGCAACCGCGATCCGCAGGCGTGGCTCATGGCGGCCATGGACGTCGAGGCCGCCGGTTTCCCGAGCGTGGCCAAGGACATCCGCGCCGCGGCGGCGCAGCTCGGCATCCAGGGCCGGCACGATGAGAACCTTGCCGACCGGGCGGTCGGCCGCAGCGAAGTGCAGGCTCGCCACGACGAAGAGCAGGCGCAGCAGCAGACCGAGTTCGCCTACAGGCAGCAGCAGGACGCTGCCGATGCCGTGCGTGCGGATGAGCACCTCCGCATCGCGCAGGAGGGCCTCGACTTCCGCAGGGCGGAAGCGTTTACCCAACTTCAGAAGGACGCGATCGCGGTGCGCGCCAAGGAGACGGACGCGCAGCGCAGGGGCATCGACCAGCGCATCGGCCGGCTCATCTCGGGGCTGCGCGGCTACCGCATGCACCTGGAAAACGACATGAGTGGCGCCGGGCCGAGCAAGGCGGGTCTGCGCGAGATCGTGACGGGCGCGTTGCTCGAGAACTTCTCCGACAGCCCCGAGCTGTACAAGCTCGTCATGGGCGCCTACGACTCGCTGGTCAAGACCGGCGCCGACGCGATCACGGCGGCCGAGATGGCCGTGTCGGCGGTCACGGGCAAGGCCATGGCGCCGCTGGGCGCTGCGCCGGAGGGCGAGGCGCTGGACGAAGAGTCCGGCGAGCCGGAAGGCGACCTTGGCGATGAAGACCTGCCGGCCGAGGAGCGCCTTGAGCTAGAGAACGCCTGATGGGCGACCTCAAGAAACTCCTCGCGGCCTACGACGCGGTCGATCCCGAGACCGAGCTGCAGACTCTCGCTGCGGCGCGCGACCCGCAGGGCCTCATCTACGCCGCCGTCGCCGGCGGGCGCACCCCGGCGATGGTGACGCGCGAGTTCTCGGCTGCCTCCCAGCTCGAGACCGAGTTCCTCGACAAGCACCCCGAGCAGGAGGCCAACTGGCAGCGCCTCAAGGCCAAGCGCTACCCGTGGACCGAGCAGCGCAACAGGTTGCTCTCGGCCCACAAGCAGGTCATGGCCGAGGAGCCGCCGGGCGAGGCCATGCGCGTCGGCATAGAGGCAGCGAAGGTCACGCACCCATTTGGCGTGGCCGCGGCCCCGGCTGTTGAGGCGGCCCTCGAGCTTCCGCGGCAGATGTCCGCGAGGTACGTTGACCCCTTTGCGGCGTTCTACGGCAAGGACGCAGCGCAGGCCGTGCGCGATTTGGCCGCGAGTGAGCCGGGGGTGGTCGGCTCCATTCACCGCGTCGGGCGTGGTGCGCTCTCGCTGTACGGCATGATCAAGGGTCCGGTCAAGGGCGTGGCGGCTGCCACCAGCGGGCTGCTCACGCTCAAGAAGATGGCCGGCGTCGCCGGCGCCGCGGCCCGGCACCCGACCGCAACGGCCATCACCAAGGGCGCCGTGGACTTCGCCCTGCCCGAGTTCCTGTCGCGCCCCGAGGCTGGCCAGACGCGCTTGGGAGCCGCCGCCCATGGCGCCGCGTCGGGCTTGGCCTTCGGCGCCGCCGGCGCGCTGACGCAGCGCACCGCTCAGGCCCTGCTGGGCAGGAGCACGGTCAGCCCGCTGGCCG
>Ga0194120_10011332_pt1 | contig 10729 bp, 7 predicted proteins | sample TA2MahCa65mmetaG_FD_148642 | JGI IMG/M metagenome (GOLD analysis project Ga0194120, IMG submission 148642) | Freshwater microbial communities from Lake Tanganyika, Tanzania - TA2015019 Mahale Deep Cast 65m | ecosystem: Environmental > Aquatic > Freshwater > Lake | place: Tanzania: Lake... | reverse complement strand
CGAGGATCAGGTACGGGCCAATATGAGCAAGATCAGGAAGGCGGTATTTCCGGTCGGCGGTCTCGGCACGCGCTTCTTGCCGGCGACCAAGGCCATGCCCAAGGAAATGCTGACCGTGGTCGACAAGCCCTTGATCCATTATGCGGTCGAGGAAGCCGCCGCCGCCGGCATCGAGGAGTTCATTTTCGTCACCGGCCGCGGCAAGACCACCATCGAGGACCATTTCGACTTTTCTTTCGAACTCGATGCCAATCTGCGCGCCAAGAACCGCTTCGACATGCGAGACGCCATGCGCATGTGGTTGCCGAAATCGGGCCAGGTCGCCTACACGCGTCAGGGCGAGCCGCTCGGTCTCGGCCACGCCGTCTGGTGCGCGCGCAATCTGGTGGGCGACGAGCCTTTCGCCGTCCTTTTGGCCGACGACATGGTCCTTTCGCCCAAGGCCTGTCTCAAGCAATTGGTCGAGGTCCACGAAAAGACCCAAGGCAATGTCGTCGCGGTCATGGAAGTGCCGAAGGACGAGGTCAGCCGCTATGGCGTGCTTTCGGTCGGCGCCGATGACGGGCGCGTCGCCGAGGTCAAAGGCCTGGTCGAAAAACCCCACAAGGATCAGGCGCCGTCCAATCTTTGCGTCATCGGCCGCTACGTCCTACTGCCAGAGGTTTTCGATCACTTGTCGGCGCATATGAAGGGCGCGGGCGGTGAAATCCAATTGACCGATGCGCTCGCGCGCATGATCGGCCACACGCCCTTCCACGGGCTGCGCTTCGAGGGCGAACGCTTCGATTGCGGCGACAAGCTCGGCTTCCTGCAGGCGACGGTCGCCTTCGCGCTCGCCCGCGACGATCTCAAGGAAGGCCTCGGCGCCTTTCTCGAAAAGATCGTCGGCGGCCGCCGGCAAGCCGGTCGCGTCTAGGCCCGGAGATATCGATGCGCGTCGCCATGATCGGCAGCGGCTATGTCGGACTTGTCTCCGGCGCTTGTTTTTCGGAATTTGGCCATACCGTCATTTGCGTCGACAAGGACGTGGCCAAGATCGAAGGCCTCAAGGCCGGACGCATGCCGATCTACGAGCCAGGCCTCGATGTCCTGGTCGAAAGCAGCGTCAAGGCCGGGCGCCTCGCCTTTACGACCGATTTGCCCGGCGCGGTCGAGAAGGCCGATGCGGTCTTCATCGCGGTGGGCACGCCGTCCAGGCGCGGCGACGGCCACGCCGATCTGACCTATGTCTATGCCGCAGCCGAGGAAATCGCCCGCGCCGCGCGGCCGGGGACCGTGGTCGTCACCAAATCGACCGTACCGGTCGGCACGGGCCGCGAGGTCGAGCGCATCGTCGCGCGCATGCGCCCGGGCGTCGCCATCGACGTCGCCTCGAACCCGGAATTCCTGCGCGAAGGCTCGGCGATCGAGGATTTTCGCAGACCCGACCGCGTCGTCGTCGGCGCCGAGAGCGAGCACGCGCGCGCGGTCTTGCGCGATCTCTATCGGCCGCTGTTCCTGATCGAGACGCCGGTGTTGTTCACCTCGCTCGAGACGGCCGAATTGATCAAATATGCCGCCAACGCCTTTCTCGCGACCAAGGTTTCCTTTATCAACGAAATGGCCGATATCTGCGAGCGAACCGGCGCGGACGTCCACGACGTCGCGCGCGGCATCGGCCTCGACGGTCGCATCGGTCGGAAGTTCCTGCATCCGGGCCCGGGTTTTGGCGGCAGCTGTTTTCCGAAGGATACGCGCGCGCTCGTCGCCATCGGCAAGGCCGCCGGCGCGCCGTCGCGGCTGGTCGAAGCGACCGTCGAGGTCAACGAAACGCGCAAGCGCCGCATGGCCGCCAAGGTGATCGAGGCTTGCGGCGGCTCGGTCAAAGGCAAGACCGTCGCCGTGCTCGGCCTGACCTTCAAGCCCAACACCGACGACATGCGCGAGGCGGCGAGCCTCGACATCGTGCCGGCGCTGCAGGCGGCGGGCGCACGCATTCGCGCCTTCGATCCGGAAGGCATGAAAGAGGCCAAGCAGCTCCTCAAGGACGTCGCCTGGTGCGACGATACGTATCAGGCGATCCAAGGCGCCGACGTCGCCCTTTTTCTCACCGAATGGAACCAATTCCGCGCGCTCGACCTCGATCGCGTTCGGTCCGCGCTGAGGGCGCCGATCATCGTCGATCTGCGCAACATGTATGCGCCCGCCGACATGGCCGCGCGCGGCTTCGACTATCACTCGATCGGGCGGGTGCGCGTGCGGCCGAAATAGCGGCTATCGGGAAAGTCGACGGGCGCTCCAGAGATACCAGAGAAAAGCCAGGATTTCGGCCGCGATGACGACGCCGAAACCGGTGCTGTAGCCGGCCGGATCGTAGCCGCCTTGGGGCGTCTCGGGCCAAAGATGGATAAGCCAGCCGATCACGCTCTGGGCGAGAAAGGCCGAGACGAACATGAAGACGTTCATCGCCGTGTTGGCGCGACCGACCCGCTCCGCCGGGAAATAGCGCCCGAAGGCGGTGAAGCCAAGTGCCGAGACATTGCCGAGCAGGCCAAAAGCAATCCAAAGCGCCATCCAAGCTTCGACCAAGCCGAGCGCCAGGCCGATCTGCACCAAGATCATCAACAGCGAGCAGTAGCCCAAGATTGCGGCGATCGAGATGCCGCGGCGTAGCAGCCGGTCGGCGATCACCGCCATGGCGGCATGACCGGTAATCAGGGCGAGCGCGATCACCAAGAGCCCGAAGGCCGCGCCCGCCCGGTCGAAGCCGGCAACGTCGCGAAACCAAGGCCCGGCCCAGAGGCTTTGGATCGCCTGAAAGCTGCCACCGACGACGCAACTGAGCGGCGCGATCCTCAGGAACACCGGATCGCGATAGACCTCGATCAGACCGGCCACGGCAGTCTTGAGGGTCTGCGGCGCCGACGCGGCGCTCTTTTCAGGCACGACCAGCCGAATGAGCAACGCGGCGAAGACGGTCAAGCCAGCGAGCAGCCAGAAGATCGCCCGCCAGCCATAGGCTGCGGCGAAAGCATCGGCGGGTGCGGTGGCGAGGAGGGCGCCGATCCCGCCAAGCGCGAGCAGCAAGGAATTCGCGAAAGCCAGACGCTCGCGGGGAAACCACAGCACGAACGCCTTGAGCGAGGCCATCAGGCCGCCGGCGAAACCGATGCCGATCAAGCCCCGCGCAATGATCAAAGTCGTCAAGTCCGTCCCGGTCGCGAAAATCGCGGCGCCGAGCGCGGCAACGAGCAGAAGGACGGATTGCACGCGCTTCGGGCCATAGCGATCGAGCGCGATACCGACCGGGAGCTGCATCGAAGCGACGGCGACGAAAAACGCCGCCGTCAACACGCCGAGATCGGCCGCGCTCAAATTCGCATCCGCCGCGAGATCGCTCGCGATCACCGCGTTGATCGAGCGCATGGTGTAGGACAGGAAAAAGCCGAGCGCGAAGGGCGCGTAGACGACCCCGACCAAGGAAGCATTCATGCGGGTTCGAGCGCGACGAGTTCGAGCGGCTCCGCCTTGCCGCGAAGCGTCACCGGCCCGATCGGCAGCGCGCGAAAGGCCCGAACCGCTTCCATGGTGGACAATACCTCGCGCGAGGCGAGCACCTTGCGATCGAGGCTGCGGCAAACTTCGGCGATGCGTGCGGTGGTGTTCACGACGTCGCCCAGATAAGCGATCTCGCGCTTCCAGCCGCCGAGTTCCCCGGCGACGATCGGTCCGCCATGGATGGCGGCGCGGAACTCGGGAACAAGGCCGAACTCGCGGCGGTAGCGCTCGGCGTTGGCGGCGATGCGCAGCGACAGATGGCGGATGCAGTCGAGCGGCTGACCCTGGCGCGCCTGGGCATCGGGCCAGGTCAGGATCGCCTCGTCGCCGACATATTTGTGAATCTCGCCTTGCGTCGCGCCGGCGGCATCGCCGACATCGAAAATGAAGCGCCGAAGCAGGTGATGGAAGCGAATCGGGCCCAGCTCCTCGGCGGCGCGCGTCGAGCCGATCATGTCGACGAACAGAAAGACGCGATGCTCCTGCCGCGGCGTGTGATAGCGCCCGGTCAGGAACTTCCAAAGCACGCCCGGGCCGATCAAGGTGCCGAGCGTTGCCGTGAAGCTGAAGATCAGGGCGATCAGCAGATTGATGCCGGCGACCACGAGAAAGCGACGCGACGTCAGGCCGCCGTCGAGCAGGCTGCCATCGAACAACTCATCGGCGCCCAGGAGCACGACGATGATGACGAACAGATAGAACAGCGTCTTGGCTATGAAGTGGACAGCGAAGCGGCTTTCGACGATGAATTCGCCCGCCCGCGATCGCAGAAGCCTGAGCTCGACAAAGGCGATCACGCCCGAAATGCAGGCCCCCGTGAACGCGCCTTGCATCATGGACGAGACGCTGCCTCGGCCGAGCGTCAGGCCGAAGACCAAGCCGATGACGGTGGCGACGACGACGATCCTGAAGATGCTTCGCCAGCGCTGGCTATCGACGAGCGGAGTAGTCATGTTGCGGCTATAGTATCGGAAGGAGGAGGATTGCAGCATGGAGTTTCGCGCAACACCGGAAATTCGATACGCTCTGGAAAATGCCCGTCCGGTGGTCGCGCTCGAATCGACTATCGTCGCTCACGGCTTTCCGGCGCCAGACAATCTGGCCGTCGGCACGGCGCTCGAAGCGGCGGTCCGCGAGGCGGGCGCCGTTCCGGCGACCATCGCCGTCATCGACGGTGTGCCCAAGATCGGTCTGGCGCGGCCGGAACTCGAGCGTTTGGCCGCGGACCCCGGCCTTGCCAAATGCTCGACCCGCGATATCGCGGCCCTGATGACCGGGCGCAAGAGCGGCGCGACCACGGTCGCCGCGACCGCCTATCTCGCACATGCCGCCGGTATTCGCGTTTTCGCGACCGGCGGGATCGGCGGCGTGCACCGGGGCAGCGGCGGCGATATTTCGGCCGATTTGGTCGAGATCGCGAGGAGCCCCGTCGCGGTCGTCAGCGCCGGCGCCAAGGCCATCCTCGATCTGCCGGCGACATTGGAAGCGCTCGAGACCCTGAATGTGCCGGTCGTCGGTTTCGGCTGCGACGAATTTCCGGCTTTCTATTCGGCGACCAGCGGCCTCAAGCTCGATCATCGCTTCGACGAGGTAGGCGCGCTCGCCAAGATGGTCGACAACCATCTCCGGCTCGCGAGAGGCGGGCTTCTGGTTTGCAATCCGCCGCCGGCCGAAGCCGCGCTCGGTCGCGCCGAAGTCGAGGACCTCGTCGCGCTTGCGATCGCCGATGCGCGCAAGGCCGGCATCGTCGGCAAGGCGGTAACGCCCTACCTGCTCAAGACGATCAACGCGCTCTCGGGCGGCCGCACGCTCGTTTGCAACAAGGCCTTGGCCATCTCGAATGCCGGGCTCGGCGGCCGTCTCGCCGCGGCGCTATGCGCCTGATCGTCGGCGCGTTGCTGGCGACGCTTGCCGCCTGTTCGCCAAGCGATGTCGAGCACGCCGTCGAGGCCGCTTTCGTTGCCCTCGACATCGCCTCGGGACGCGGACCCAGCCTTTACAAGAGTTGGAAGGACGCGCCCGAAGCCGTCGAGATCGACTACAAGATCGAAGATCGAGGTTATCAGGCGACGCTCTATCTTCCGACGGCAACGCGCGCTGGTCTGGTCGTCGTTCCGGGGCTTCATCCCGACGGCCATCGCGAACCCAGTCTCGTCGCCTTGGCGACGACGTTGGCGCGTGCGGGTTTCGCGGTGCTTATTCCCGATTTGCCCAATTACCGCCGACTTCAGATCGGCGCGCAGGATCCCGTCGGTATCGCCGATGCCTTGCGCCATCTCCGCCAGCGGCCGGAAGGCGCGGGAAAGCTCGGGATCGCCGGGATTTCCTATGCATCGGGCCCGGCTTTTCTGGCAGCGCTCGAACCCGATCTCGCGGACCGGGTCGGTTTCGTCTTCGCGCTGGGCGGTTATTACGACATCGATTCGGTGCTGACTTATCTCGTCACGGCGCAGCACCGCGAAGGTCCGGACCAGCCCTGGCAACGCGGCCGGCCCAACGACTATGGCAGTTGGCATTTCATTCGAGCGAATGCCGCGCGCCTTGCCGATGCCGAGGACCGCGAGACTTTGCGTCAAATCGCCGAACGCCGCATGGCGGATTTGGGCGCGCCCTATGACGATCTCTTGGCGCGGGCCGGGCCGGACGCCCAGGCAGTGATGCGCCTGCTGAGCGAACCCGACCCCGACAAAGTGCCGGCGAGGATCCGAGAGCTTCCCGAAATCTTGCGCCGCGATTTCGAGGCCCTGACGCTTGCCGGCAAGCCGCTCGAGCGCTTCAAGGCGCGGGCCATCCTGCTCCATGGTCGCGACGACCGGATCGTGCCCTATACCGAAAGCCTGCGGCTGGCTCGCGTCTTGGGGCAGGGCCGCGTCGAGCTCCACCTCGTCCGCAGCCTCGCCCATGTCGATTTCGATCCCAAGGGCGTCGCGGATTTCGTCGAGATTTGGCAGGCCGGTCGCGCGCTCTTGCGCGAACGTCGCTAACGGCCCTTGAAGGCGGCCGGGCGCTTGTCGACGAAGGAGCGCACGCCTTCCTGAAAGTCCTCGGTCGCGCGAAGACGCAACTGGACTTCCTCGAATTCCGCGACCGCCGCATCGGGACCTTGATGGAGCGCCCTGCGCGCGCTCGCGATGGTCGCGGCATTGGCGAGCGGCGCCTGCGCGGCGATGCGCAGCGCGATCTCGCGCGCCCGATCGAGCTCGCGCCCCGTCGGCACGACCTCTTGGACGAAACCGAAGCGCAGCGCCGTCGCGGCATCGAACTCGTCGCCCGTGAGCAGATAGCGCATGGCGTTGCCATAGCCCGCGCGCTCGACCATGCGAATGGTCGCGCCGCCCGTCGCCATGATGCCGCGCTTCACTTCGAGTTGGGCGAAGCGGCAATCCTCGGCGGCGATCACGACGTCGGCCGCGAGCATGAGTTCGATGCCAAGGGTGTAGCAGATGCCCTTGACCGCGAAGACCACGGGCTTGGTCCGAATGGGCGCGCGCAAGCCGAAAGGATCGATCGATCCTGGCGGAAAGAGGCCGTTCCGCTCGCCCAAATGCTTGGCCATTTTGGGCAGGTCGAGGCCGGCGGTGAAGTGCTTGCCTTCGGCGTGAACGACCGCGACGCGCGCCACGGGATCGGCTTCGAAAGCCGTATAGGCCGCGGCCAGCTCGGTCATCATCTTGGGCGTAAAACCGTTGAGCTTGGCCGGGCGATCGAAGCGGACCGAAAACAAGCCTTGGTCGTTGGCGAAGTGGATTTGGCCGTCGGGATTGTTCATGGGCCGAGCATGGTGGGCGCTGCCCCATCGCGCAAGGCGTTTCGCTTCGCGGCGAGGCCGTCTATTATTCGCTCATGGAAAAGGACCGGGGCGATCCGCCCGAGGCCGCGCCAGGATTAGTGCAAGCAATCGCCCGGCATCGCGCGGGCGATCTCGATGGCGCGATCGAAGCCTATCAAAGAGAGCGCGACCGGGCCCCCGAGGACGCCAACGTCCTCAACAATCTCGCCATCGCGCTCAAGGCCAAGGGCCGGCTTGACGAGGCGGTCGAGACGCTTCGACGGGCGGTCGAGCTCAAGCCCGACAATCCCCATTATCGCTACAATCTCGGCAACGCGCTCAATGCCAAGGGCGATGCCGCCGGCGCCGAGGCGGCCTATCGGCGCGTGCTCGACCTCGCGCCTTCGCATCGCGGTGCGATCGCCAATCTCGGCCTGATCCTTCAGGAACGCGACGACGGCGCGGCGCTTGCGCTATTTGCCCGGGGCGTGGCGCTCGGGCCGGAACGCGCCGAAGCCTGGCACAATTACGGCACGGCGCTTTTTCGGGCCGAAAAATGGGAGGCGGCGATCGTCGCCTTTCGCCGCGCCCTCGCGCTCGACGCGGGCTCGGCCAAAACTTGGTGTCATCTCGGTCTGGGCTTGGCCTTGCTCGGACAATACGAAGAAGCGATCGGCTGCCATCGTCAGGCGCTCGAACGCAATGCCGGTCTCGCCGCGGCGCATGCCGGACTAGGCCAGGCGCAAGTCAGCCTCGGTCGCCTGACGGAAGGCGAGGCAAGTCTGCGCAAGGCGCTTGCCATCGACACCAACAATCTCGACGCGCGTCTGGGACTTGCCCGTACGTTTTTGCTGGCGGGCGAGTTCATCCGCGGCTGGCCGGCCTATGACTGGCGCTGGAAGCGCCCGCGCAATGCCAAACGCCCCTTCAAGCAGTCGGAATGGGACGGCCTCGACGACAAGCCACGGACGATCCTGCTCCATGCCGAGCAGGGATTGGGCGATGCCATCCAATTCCTGCGCTATGTCCCGGTCCTGGCGGCGCAGGGCCACAAGGTGGTGCTCGAGTTGCCGGAGCCGCTCATTCGTCTCGCGGCGACGGTCGAGGGCGCCTCGCAAGTGGTCAAGGCCGGTACGCCCTTGCCGCCATTCGATTGCCACATCGCGCTATTGGACTTGCCCAAGGTCCTCAGGACGACGGTCGCGTCCGTTCCCAAGTCGGTGCCCTATGTCGCCGCGCCCGCGCCGGTCGAGCATCCCGCGCCGGTCGGCGTACAGCTCCGTATTGGTTTCGCCTGGTCCGGCAATCCGGTGCATTCGGGCGATCGATTGAGGTCGGCGCCATTTTCCTGGTTCCTGGCGCTGTCCGATGTCCCGAATACCGCCTGGTACAGCCTGCAAGTCGGCGAGGCCCGGAACGATCTGACCAAAGCGGCGGTCGGCGCCTGGATCGCCGATCTCGGCGTCAAATTCGGGGACTTTCAGGACACCGCCAACGCCATCGCCGGGCTCGATCTGATCGTGACCGTCGATACCGCGGTCGCGCATCTTGCCGGCGCCATGGGCAAGCCGGTCTGGGTCGCGCTGCCTTTCGCGCCCGATTGGCGCTGGATGCTCGAGCGCCAAGACAGTCCTTGGTACCCGACCCTGCGCCTCTTCCGTCAGCCGGCGCCCGGCGATTGGGCCGGCGTTTTCAAGCGCATGCACGACGCCTTGATCGTGGCGGCGAAGGGGTGGACGAGGGACCCCGGGCCGGGCAAAACTAACTCATGACCGACGCCGCCCAAGCGCTTCCCCAGAACGCCGCCGTGCCGCCCGCGCCCGCGCCTGCGTCCGCCAAGGCCGCCGGGCAGAACAAAATCGTCAAATGGCTCGGACGGGTTTTCAAGGGCCGCGTCTTGGCTTTGCTTTGTTTGGCCGTCTTCGTCTGGCTCCAGCGGAGCGATTTCGAATTTGTCGATACGCTCCGCATGCGCGTCTTCGACATCTACCACCAGATCAAGCCCAACGACCTGCAGTCCGCGCTCAAAGCCAAGGGCGCGTCCGAAAGGGTCGTCATGGTGGTCGATATCGACGAACCCAGTCTTGCGGCCATCGGCCAATGGCCCTGGTCGCGCGCCACCGTCGCCAAGCTCCTCGAGAGGATCAACAGCTATCAACCGCCATCGGTCGGCTTCGACATTGTCTTCCCCGAGGCCGATCGGTTGTCGCCGGGACGCTATGCCGAATCCATGGACCTCGAAGGTCAGGCACTCGAGGTCATGAAGGCGCTGCCCGATACCGACGAGACTTTGGCGCAAGTGCTCAAGAACAGTCGCGCCATTCTCGGTCAGGCGGCTTATGGCCGGGAACTTCCGGAGGCCGAGACGAGCCCCGTCCGGACACCGATTGCCGAGATCGGCGCCAATCCGCGCCATTGGCTGCTGAACTTCCCTAGCCTCGTGCGCAATCTGCCCGTGCTCGAGAGCGCAGCGGCGGGCAGGGGCATGTTCTCGGTCAATCCCGAGACCGACGGCGTCGTGCGCCGGGTGCCGGCGGTGTTCACGATCGGCAACGACCTCTACCCGACGCTTTCGATCGAGATGCTTCGCGTCGCCTATCAACAGCAATCGCTGGCAATCCGCACCGGCCCCGGCGGCATTTCCGCCGTCGGCATCCCGGGGATCGGCAACATTGCGACCGATCAGAAGGGCCGCCTGCTGCTGCATTTCTCGAAATGGGACCAAGAGCGCTACGTCTCGGCCAAGGACGTGCTCGATGGTGCGCCGGCGGCGAATGCGCTCCGCGGCAAATTCGTGATGATCGGCACCTCGGCCGAAGGCCTCAAGGATATCCGCGCGACGCCGATCGAAGGCGGCATTCCCGGCGTCGAAATCCACGCCATGATCATCGAATCGATCTTCACCGGCAGCCTATTGTCGCGCCCGGCCGAATTCGTCGGTATCGAGATCGCGGCTCTCGTGATCGGCGCGCTTGTGATCATCTTTCTGACCGGCGTCTTGAGCGCGCGCTGGACGGTGGCGATCTTCGTGGTCTTGGCCGCGGCCATCGTCGGCGCGTCCTGGTATCTCTTCGATCAGCAGCGGCAATTGCTCGATGCGTCCGTCGCGGTGATCGGCTGCTTCATCATCTACACCATGGTGACTTACGCGAATTATGCGCGCGAAGAGGCGCAGAGGAAGCAAGTGCGCGAAGCCTTTGGTCGCTACATCTCGCCCGCCCTGGTCGCGCAACTCGCCGACGATCCGAACAAGCTTCGCCTCGGCGGCGAGATGCGGCACATGACGCTGATGTTCTCGGATGTGCGCGGCTTCACGACGATTTCGGAGCAGTTCAAGACCGACCCGCAAGGACTGACCGGCCTGATCAACCGCTTCCTGACGCCGACCACCGATGTCATTTTGAAGTGCCGCGGCACCATCGA